>ULPU01075969.1_pt1 | contig 11377 bp, 13 predicted proteins | sample 1953821 | NCBI WGS metagenome assembly ULPU01 (sample SAMEA4835637, study PRJEB28245) | human gut metagenome | biome: gut microbiome; material: fecal sample | place: Denmark | collected 2008
CGAAGAAATTTCTCAGGCTTCGATTAAAGACATTGAAAAAGTGGAGGGAATCAGCAAAAAAACGGCGGAAAAGATTTATAATTACTTCCACAAATAAAAAATCTGTCCTATGATACCTGCAAATATTTCGCTAATATATTTTTGTAAAGGATGCAAAAAGTGTACAGCTTACCGAATCTTCTGACGATTTCACGCATTGTCGTCATTCCCGTTATTTTCATGATGGTTTATATTCATGCTACGCTGTGGCAGCTGGTGGCGGCGATTTTGTTTATCGTGGCTTCGATTACCGATTATCTGGACGGCTATCTGGCGCGTTCGCGCAACGAAACCTCGGCTTTCGGCCGTTTGCTTGATCCGATTGCCGACAAGCTGCTGGTTACGTCGGCGCTGGTGGTCATTCTGGCGGTTCCGGGCATGGTTGTCTGCAAGCTGAGCTACATTCCCGTTATTGTTATCCTGTGCCGCGAAATTCTGGTTTCCGGCCTGCGCGAGTTTCTGATGGAGGTCAAGGTCGGTATGCCGGTAACACGTCTGGCCAAATGGAAAACCGGTTTTCAGATGACGGCGCTGTCGATGATGCTGCTGAAAGGTTTCTGGCTTTGGGGTGGTATCGGCGAGATTTTACTGTGGATTGCCGGCGTGCTGACTTTTATTACCGGTTATCAATATTTTCAGAAGAGTCTGAACTACATCAAAAAAATCGAAAAGACGGCCAAGCCGGCAGCCAAGTCGGAAAAGTCGCCGGCAAAAGCTGAAAAGCCGGCTATGAAGAAGACTGCGCCGGCCAAAAAGGCATCCGGTAGGAAAACGGGTCGCAAAGCGGCTCCGAAAAAGACCACTGTCAAAAAGGCCTGAACAGACCGGACATCTGAATGGATAAGGACAAAGCACATATTTTGGTCGTTGACGACGATACCCGTTTGCGTTCGCTTCTGCAAAGGTTTTTGAGGGAAAACGGGTTTTACGTTTCGACGGCCAAAGATGCGGCGGAGGCGCGTGAACGGCTGACCGAATATAAGTTTGACCTGTTGATTGTCGACATTATGATGCCGAACGAAACGGGACTGGCTTTTTTGGAAAAATTTCGCGCCGAGAGCAATTTGCCGGTAATTATGCTGACGGCGATGGGCGAAACGGCGGATCGGATTACCGGACTTTCGGCCGGCGCGGACGATTATCTGCCCAAGCCGTTTGAGCCGTTGGAACTGGTGCTGCGGATTAGGAATATTCTCAAGCGTGCGCCGCAGGTTCGCGAGGAGGTTCGGGACAAGCTTGATTTGGGGCTCTGCGTGTACGATTTGAATAAAAAAGAGCTGCATACCAAACAGGGGCAGATTATTCACATTACGCCGGTCGAACAGGCGCTGCTCGGTGTGCTGGGGCAGAAGTCAGGGCAGATTTTTACGCGTGAAAAGCTGGCGGAACTGCTGGGAGCCGGGCAAAGTCCCCGCTCCATCGACGTTCAGATTACGCGCCTGCGCAAAAAAATCGAAAAGGACTCTAAAAATCCGCGTTATCTGCAAACGGTACGCGGCAAGGGGTATATGCTGCTTCCCGAATAGTTTTTTGCAGGTTTCTGCGGGACTGCCAATACAAGTCATCAGACAAATGTTCTTTTGTAATTCTTTGTCAGTTAATTTTACTGGCATTTATTTTTGATTGGTTTAATATCGAAAGTAGTTTTATTATCAGGAGAAAACATATGCATTTGAAATTTCCGGAAAAGGTGGACAACGGCTTGCGGTTTCTGAAACTCAAGCTTTTGCCGAAAACCTTGTTTTTCAGAACGATGCTGCTCATTTTCATTCCGCTGATTGTGGTTCAGGTGGTTTCCATCGTGGCCTTTTTTGACGGAAGCTGGGGCAGGGTAGGCAAAAGGCTGTCGACGAATCTGACTTCGGACATGGCCTTTATGATGCAGCTGGTGGAAAAGTCGCCGGACAAACTGTCTGAAATTCAGAAACTGAGCCGGTCGATTTTTGACATTGATTTGAAGTATTACGGCAATGACGAAAAGCACAAGGTCTTAAACAAAACCAGCCGCAACAGCAAGCTGGTAACCGGGTTTTTGGAAGATGCGCTGCGCCGTGAATTTCCTGAGGCCATCAGCAGCATTTACATGGGCAAGGGTGATTACAACATGGTGGTTTTCGTTGATACTGAAAACGGCCTGTTTCAGTTTTCGACGTCGTCCAAAAACATTTTCTCGACTTCAATATTCGGTTTCGTTGCCTGGATGATAGGCACGTCGCTGCTGTTGTTTCTGGTGGCGGCACTGTTCCTGCGGATTCAGGTCAGGTCGATTGCCGAACTGGCCAGAGTGGCCGAAGACTTCGGTAAAGGAATTGACAATAAGGACTTTAAGCCTTACGGCTCGATAGAGGTTCGCCGTGCGGGAATTGCCTTTATCAAGATGAAAGAACGCATTCAGCGGCAGATCAGCGAACGCACGCAGATGCTGGCCGGCGTATCTCATGACCTCAGAACGCCGCTGACCCGGATGAAGCTGCAGACGGCGATGCTGAAAGACAGCCAGGATAAGGAAGACTTCTTAAACGACATTTCAGAAATGGAAAAGATGCTGGACGGCTATTTGTCGTTTGTCAGCGGCGAAGGCGGCGAGAAATCGACTTTTGTGGATATGAACGAGCTTATTTTGAGCATCATCAACAAGTTTCGCAATACAAAAGCTCTTATCCGCTATTCGACCAATGATCAAGTCAGCGCGATACAGGGGCGCGAGCAGGCGCTGAAGCGGGCTCTGACCAATATTATTTCCAATGCTTTTGATTACGGCAAAACGGTAGCGGTCAGTCTGGAAAGCAACAACAACAAACTTGAAGTGGCGGTTGACGATGACGGTCCGGGAATTCCTGCAGACAAGAGAGAGGAGGTTTTCAAGGCCTTTTACCGTTTGGAAGGTTCGCGCAATAAAGAGACCGGCGGCGTCGGTCTGGGTCTGTCAATTGCCAAAGATATCATTACGTCACACGGGGGCAAGATTGAGCTTCTCGACAGTCCGATAGGAGGCTTGAGGGTTCTCGTCAGTATTCCCCTATAGCGGCCACGTTCGGCGTTATACTTTCAACAAGGTCTATGTCAGTCCGCGGGTCAAAATAGCCAACGACTGACAGGGACGGAAAGGCTGAACAGGAGGTAAGTTATTATGTTTGCTTCAAAAACCCGGCGGAATTTTCGACCGGGTTTTGTTTGTTAAAGTCATTTTAACATATATATATTAGAATCCGTTCAGAATGCAATTTTTACAGGTGAAGAGCGATGGCTGAAGATTTACAGAATCCCGATAATGTGCAGGCAGCTGCCGGCAATCCGGCGGCGGACGGTGAGGAATATGAATACGAGTATATTGAACTTGCCGAAGGAGAAGAGCTGCCAGAAGATGCGGAATATGAGTATGTTGAGGTTTCGGACGACGAGATGCCGTCGATGATACCGCCGACAGCCGTCGTATCGACGTCTGACGTTTCCGAACCGGAAGTATCGACGCCGGAACCGATTATACCTTCCGCAGAGGAAACTGTTACCGTGCCGGTCTCTTCCGCGCCTGTTCAGCCAGTTGACGCGGTTGTGCCGCAGGCTGCCGTTTCACAACCGGCAGCGGTTCCGCCGGTGGAGGAGGCAGATTTAAACGCTTTGCTTGACAATGACGGAGAGATTGAAGAGGTTGACGCATCGACGTTGCTGGACGGCGATTACAGTGACGATTTTGCCCGGAACCTGTTTGCAGACAAGCCGTCGGAAAAAATTGAGGAAGTTTCGATTGATGACATACTCGGAGAAGACGCCGCGGCAGTACCGGCCGGAATCGGCGATGTCCGTGAGGTTTCGGCTGATGAACTGATTGCGGGTATTAGAAATAAAGAAGATGACGACGGTTCTCTGCGCCGTAATATCTGGAGTGATTTGACCGATGATGTTCCTGCCGCCGCAGAACCCGAACCGGTTGTTGAACCTGAGCCGGTTGTTGAACCTGAACCGGTCGTTGCACCCGAGCCGGTTGTTGAACCCGAACCGGTTGTTGAACCTGAACCGGTTGTTGCACTTGAGCCGGTTGTTGAATCCGAACCGGTTGTTGCACCCGAATCGGTCGTTGAACCCGAACCGGTTGTTGAACCTGAACCGGTTGTTGAACCTGAACCGGTTGTTGCACTTGAGCCGGTTGTTGAATCCGAACCGGTTGTTGCACCCGAATCGGTCGTTGAACCCGAACCGGTTGTTGAACCTGAACCGGTTGTTGCACTTGAGCCGGTTGTTGAATCCGAACCGGTTGTTGCACCCGAATCGGTCGTTGAACCCGAGCCGGTTGTTCCGGTTTTTGAGGAAGCTGAACCGGATGTTTATGCGCCGGTTACGAAAATTATTTCCGAACCGGAAGTTGTTGAACCGGCAGTTGAAGAAAATACGGAACAGGAGCAGGTACGGCCGGACGAAAGCGTTTCCGGAACGGAAATTTGTTCCGAAACCGTTATGGGACGTATTGTTCAGGTTGCTTACCAGTCGGTTTTGCTGACAGATGACCTTCGAACCGAGATGCTGGCTAAGGACCGGGTTGCCGATGAGAATTCCGGTCTGCAATTTTTTGAGATGCGGGGCGGCGGCCTGTTGCTGAATGTCAGCGAGGTTTCGGCTCTGGAAAACTGGCATTTGATTATCTTCAATCAGAATCTGGTTCCGGCAGAGGCCGGCGGCGTGATTGAAATCGTTCAGCCGCAGGATACCATTCGGGCGGCGACCGTTGTTAAACAAGGTACGGAAAAGCTTGAGATTTATAACGAAGAGGAATATCGCTTTGCTGATCCCGCCGATGGTTTTGTCCCGGCGCGGAAGCATTTTATTTATGGGCGGACTGGCGATGATACAGGACTGATTGTCAATGATTTTGTGAATATCGGTCTGCGGGAAAATTCCGGGAAAGTTATAACTTTTGAAAATCCGGTTTTTGGCTGGTTGAGCGGTCCGAACGGTGCGCAGATATATTTTGCCCAGCTTGGCAGACTGGCGGTTTCGTCGCCGGAGCAGGCGGCCGGCGATGACGAAAAGGCCGGACAGCATGCGGCCAAATGGTATAGCGGAAATCTTGAAGACAGGTATTTTGAGTTTTCCGGTGCGTCGCAGTCCGGCGAATTTACCGGTTCTGACGAGGTTAAAAACATTCATGTCAATGTCGGCACTTCAGCGTATGGCTGGAATGTATCTTTTGACAATGGTTTGGTGATGAGTATGCGCGATTTGCAGGAATTTGAGAGCAAACACGGCAAAATGCCTTCGCCAAACGGCGAAATCAGCCACGGCGCTTTGAAACTAAAGTTCAGCAACGTAGAAAGAATCGTAGCCTACCAGACGCCACAGTATTTTGCCTATGGGCGGCGTTAAGTTTCGTTATTTTTTAATCGGGAAAACCTGAACGTTGGCATTGACGTTCGGCGTACCGGCGGCATTTATCTGCGGTGCGGAAGCGTTGATATATTCCTGTCCGGCATTGCCCGACGAACTGCCGGCAGCCGCCGAAGTCAGTTCAGGGCTGAGCGGATAGGCGTCTTTGGGTAGGCGGATAAGCATGTAACCGGTGCCGCCCCCATAAGCGGGGCCGGAAAGGCCGACGGAATAAAAGCCGCCGATATAGCCATAGTCAAGGTCTATGTAGTCAATGACGAACAGCGTTTTTATCATGGTCTGGCCGATGGATGTCATTCGGCACATATAGCCGCTGTCTTCAAGGACAATGTTGTTGACGTTCTTGACATAAAGCAGCGATTTGGCCGGTTTGCAATCCGGCGTCTGTCCGTTGTAAGTGACGTTATAATTCAGAATCAGGTTAAGCGAACGGTTGCCCTTGGCAATGGAAACGTCGGTAATTTTGACCGAATCAATGTACATGTAAGCAGGCGTAATCCCTACGGTAATCGGCAACGAAACGAAAGTTTCGGTACAGGCGTGCGTGCCTGCGTCGGCCTGGCAGACAAGAGCCTTTTTGCGGTTGTTGTTGTCAAGCAGGTGCAGCAGGCTGTTGTAGATGTATTCGCGGGACATCGACAGTTTGGCCGGTGCGCATTGTTTGGTGCGGCAGACGACGACCGAAGAAGGCATGCGCAGGGGTGCCGGCTCACGGACGGAGGCGCTTTTGAACGGGTTGTTCAGAACGTCCTGCACGCTGCGGTTCCAGAATTCGCAGCCGCCGAGGGCTGCCGTCATAACGGCCAGCGCAAAAACTCTATGAAAAATGTTCGACACTTTGAGTTATCCTCTATATACCTGACTTTAAACTTTTAGCCTATCATAAGGCAAAGCATTGAGAATAACAAACCTTTTAATGCTGTTATCCAAACTTTTTCACAATTTTCTAGCGGGTTTCGACGGTTTCGAGCGTCCCGGTTTCGATTGAAAAGTACCAGCCGTGCAGGCGGAGTTTTCCGGCGGCAAGTTTTTCTTTTACAAAAGGAAAGGTTTCGAGGTTGTGCAGCGATATGCCGATGGCGGCCTTTTCGCAGAAAGCGCAGCTTTCTTCATGATCAAGATGGCGGTGGGCGGCCTCGAATTTGGCGTCTTCGACGATATAGATCCAGTTGTCGATAAACGTATGGTCGTTCTCGCGGTCGTCAACCAGGGCTCTGATGCCGCCACAGTGCGAGTGGCCGAGAATGACGATATCTTCGACCTGCAAATGATTGACTGCATACTCAATGGCGGCGGAAGTGCCGTGACAGCTGCTTAGGTCATGTTCGTAGGGCGGAACGATGTTGGCAACATTGCGGATAACGAAAAGGTCGCCCGGTTCGGCGCCGAGAATTATCGAAGGGTCGACCCGGGAGTCACTGCAGGCGATGACCAGAACCTTGGGCGACTGTCCTTCCTGATGAAGCCTGCGATAAAGTTCGGGGTTGTCGACAAAATATTTTTGGCGGAAAGAGCGGTGTCCGGCGAGCAGGCGGCTGATTTCGGTCATTTGTCAAATCTCCTGTTGATTAAATCCGCAGAAATTATATAGTTGAATCCGATATTGTAAAGACGAAACGGGAGAATGTGAAGAATGAGATTTGCGGTTATGTTCTTTCTGGCCTTTTTCAGCGCGGTTCCGGCCTATGCGGACGGCGATGTCTATGTCGTGGACGGCGACAGCCTTAAACTCGGCGAGCAGAACGTGCGTCTGGCGCATATTGATGCGCCGGAATATTATCAGACCTGCAAACGGGCCGACAAGAGCACCTACAACTGCGGCATCAAGGCCCGTGAAAAGCTCGAAAGCCTGCTTAAGCTCGGCAAACTCAGCTGCAAAATGGTCGGCAGGGACATATATAACCGCGACATGAGCGAATGTTTTGCCGGCCGGACGAACATTAATCTGGAAATGGTGCGCAGCGGCTGGGCTGTGGTGTATAAAAGCGGGGACGCCGCCTATCTGGAGGCGCAGGCCGATGCAAAACGCGCCAAACTCGGAATATGGCAGGGCAAATATATGAAGCCCGAGCTGTATCGGATTTTGTTTAAATAGGGATTATGCGCATTAAAGTTAACTTTTTATATAGATTCTTATTGACAGCAGGAAAAAGTTATGTATATTGCAAACAACGATTTATGTAACGAAATAATCAAAAATTAGGTGAATTGAAATGTACGCAGTAATTAAAACAGGCGGAAAACAGTACAAAGTTGCCTCCGGCGACGTTGTTAAGCTGGAGAAAATCGCCGGTGAAGAAGGTAAGGAAGTAATTTTCAACGAAGTTCTGGCTTTGGACGACACTGTCGGTACGCCGCTGGTTTCCGGCGCTTCGGTTAAGGCTACCGTCTTGAAACAGGCCCGTGACGCGAAAGTTATCGTCTTCAAGAAAAAAAGAAGACAGAATTATCGTCGCAAAAACGGTCACAGACAGAGTGTTACAATTGTTAAAATTACTGACATTATCGGTAAGTAATAAGAAGTTTAGGAGAAATTAGTCATGGCACACAAGAAGTCAGGTGGTAGTTCGAATAACGGACGCGACTCAGAAGGCCGCCGCTTAGGTCTGAAGAAGTCCGGCGGACAGGCTGTTATTCCGGGCAACATCATCATCCGTCAGCGCGGCACCAAGTATCATCCGGGCGAGAATGTCGGCATGGGCAAAGACCATACCATTTTTGCCTTGGTTGAAGGCAAGGTCGTATTTACGAAAAAAGCCGACGACAAAACTTTTGTTTCGGTTGTTGCCGAATAGGCCTAAAGCCGAAAAGTTTCAGGCGGAGGGGGTGTTTTGCATCCCCTCCGTTTTTATCTAAAGGCAAGGTGGAATTCCGAAAGCGAATGCTTAAATAAAGTTTGGCAGCGCTTTAACGACAGAGAGAAGACAATGAAGTTTTTGGATCAGGCAAAAATATATGTGAAATCCGGCGACGGCGGCGCAGGCTGCGTTTCTTTCCGCCGCGAGAAGTATATTGAGTTCGGCGGCCCGAACGGCGGTGACGGCGGCAAAGGCGGCAGCGTTTATTTTGAAGCGGTTGAGAATTTGAATACGCTGATTGACTTTCGCTATAACCAGCACTTTAAGGCGCCGCGCGGTCAGCACGGCATGGGTTCGGACAAGACCGGAGCCAAAGGCGACGACATTATCATCAAGGTTCCAGTCGGGACGGAGATCGTTGCCGATGACGGCGAAACGGTAATTGTCGACATGATTAAGCCCGGTCAGCTTTATATGATTGCCAAAGGCGGCGACGGCGGCCGCGGCAATGCGCAGTTCAAGACGGCGGTCAATCAGGCGCCGCGTTATGCCGAACCGGGCTGGCCGGGTGAAGAACGCTGGGTCTGGCTGCGGTTGAAAGTGATTGCAGACGTCGGGCTTATCGGCATGCCGAATGCGGGAAAATCGACCTTTTTGTCGGTTGTGACCAAGGCGCGACCGAAGATTGCCGATTATCCGTTTACAACGCTGCATCCGAATTTGGGCGTGGCCTGGGTCAACAACTACGAAATGGTTTTGGCCGATATTCCGGGGCTGATTGAAGGAGCGCACGAAGGTGTCGGCCTTGGCGATCGTTTTCTGCGTCATGTCGAACGTTGTGCCGCTTTTCTGCACTTGGTTGACGCGACTGAGGACGACGTAGCCAAAACATATAAGGCCATTCGGCGCGAACTGGAACTTTATAAGAAAGATTTGAGCAAGAAGCCCGAAGTGGTTGTGTTGAATAAAATTGATGCGCTGGACGAAAAGGAAATCGCAAAAAAAGTCAAGGCGCTTGAAGAAGCCTGCGGTCGGAAGGTCTTTCCGATTTCGGCCATTGCAAAACAGGGACTTTTTGATTGCCTTAACGAGGTAAGCAGGTATATTACAAGAGAGAGGCGGGCCAAGGCCGAGGAAGACGAAAAAATCAATGTCGTCGAGGAAGTGAAAAAAGTTTGGTCGCCGCTGGATTAACAGGAGTAAGAATATTGGCAAAAGCAGCTAAGAAAGTTGAGATGAACGCAGAAGACAAGGTTTTGGAAATTATTACCCAAACGCTGGACGAAAACAAGGCCGAAGACGTGGTGGTAATCGATTTGCGCGGCAAGACTTCTATTGCCAACCAGATGGTGGTTGCCAGCGGCACGTCGCAGCGCCATGTGGCGTCGCTGGCCGAAAAGGTTCAGGAAAATCTTAAGGCTGCCGGATTTAAATCGACGGTTGAAGGCGAGGAAAAGGCGGATTGGGTTCTCATAGACGCTTTTGACGTTATCGTACATATTTTTAAGCCGGAAGTCAGAGAGTTTTACAGTATTGAAAAAATGTGGCAGTCGGTTAAAAGCCGTTCGTAAACTGTAAGGTAAAAATTTTTACTAAAGTAAAAGCGGTTCCGGTTAAGGAGCCGCTTTTGCTGTTTGTTTAGCCAATTCTCAAAACGCTGCCCAGTTCAAGATTGCGGTTTTGCCAGTTGCGAATGTCGTTTATGACGAGGCTGGCATTGTCGCCGGCGGCATATTCCGCGAGGAGCAGACGCTTCTCCTTTCTTTCCAGCAGCAGTTCCAACGGCTGCAGAATTAAATTTTCCGTCGTCCGGTAATTGAGGACAATCAAAGAGGGGACGTCGCCGTTTTCGTATTTTTCATCCAGTATGACAGAGGCTTTGCAGCGCCTGTAATACTGGTATTGGCGGGTCAGAGCCAGAAATATCCGGTTGCCGCCGACCGGTGCAAAGTAGAAAAAGCGGTTGTGACGCCAGCACCAAGCGACGGTATTGTTGCCGCGGGGGTGTAATGCCTTCATGTTGTAATGGGCAATCTGCGCCATGTAAATTTTCCGGCCGGTCAGATTATGCAGCGTGCGGGCAAATTCTTCGGCAGAAAAGAACAGGTTTTTTCTTTTGTCCTGATAGATAAGGATGCCGTCGGGCGTTTTTTCCTTATTCAGCGGATTCAGCCAGAGATAATTTTTCTCCAGACAGAAGGTTTTGAGTCTTTTTAAAAGTGTTTTCATAACAATAAGTTTTTAAAATACCGGTTTGAAGTACAATGCCGAGGCCATAATCAGTACAGCGATGACAATGGCTGCAATATACCAGCCGAAATTTGTTTCAGCGTTAAGTTCTTCGTCACAAGACGACTGCGGAGCAGGGCTTTGCGGAGACATTTCGTCGGGAGCCTTGCCAGTTGTCTGTTCAAGCCTTTGGGAATTTTTTGTTTTCATTTTTCAAATGTATTTTTAGTGAGACATATACGTAGAGAATATTTAATAAAATAAAACAAGGCCAATATGCGCGGTTTTTGTCTAAATGTCAATGCCGGTTGACAATGTTGGGCAGATGTATTTTACTGTAAGTGTTTTTGAGGAAAGAAAAGAGATGAAAGCAACGGTTTTAGCCATTGGCAAATGTAAGAAAAATTCTCCAGAGGCGATGATTATCGACGAATATGTCAAGCGTTCCGGCTGGGATGTGGTTTTCAAGGAAAAGGACAATACGTCTCAGGAAGAGGAGGCAAAGTTTTTGCAGGCAAATATTTCGCCGGGGGCAAAAGTCATTGTTTTGGACGAACGCGGCGAGAATATGAAAAGCCTTGCGCTGGCGGCCAAAATTGAAAGCTGGATGTTGAACGGCTGTTCGGAAGTCTGCTTTCTTATCGGTGGTGCGGATGGTCATCTCCAATCGACCCGGGATCGGGCGGATTTGCTGCTCTCTTTCGGAAAGCTCACGTTGCCGCATATGCTGATGAGGGCTGTTTTAACCGAACAGATTTATCGGGTACAGACAATTATTAATCATCATCCGTATCATCGTGAATGAGAATAATCAATCGAAAAAGCATCGTTCATTTAGCGGCTGAGAAACAGTAAAAAATTTGTGTCTAGCCCCTCTTTTGAGGGGCATTTAATTTGCCAAAAAAAAATTATGTGGTTCCATTAATGGTAGA
>ULPU01009340.1_pt1 | contig 11345 bp, 7 predicted proteins | sample 1953821 | NCBI WGS metagenome assembly ULPU01 (sample SAMEA4835637, study PRJEB28245) | human gut metagenome | biome: gut microbiome; material: fecal sample | place: Denmark | collected 2008
ACAGCGTTACGGACGATGCCGGAAGGACGCTGCACTTTGAGCATAAGCCGCAGCGGATAGTTTCGCTCACCTACGGTACGGATGAAATTCTTACCGATTTGGTTGACATCAAACGTATTATGGCCTACAGCCGTTGGGCAGGCGACAGCGAAATCAGCTTTATCACCAAGGAGCAGGCCTATACTGTGGGACGCAAGGTGCCGGAAAATACCGAAGCTGTTTATGCATTGCAGCCTGACCTTGTTGTTGCTTCAACGGCCACCTCCAGCGACTTGGTACGCAGTCTGGAGGGGTTGGGCGTGCCGGTTTATATAGCGCGCAGTCCGCATAATTACAAGGAGATGTGCGCCAAAATCCGCGGCATAGCAGCGGCAGTTGGCGAAAAGCAGCAGGGGGAGCTGATGGTGCAGAAGATGGACACGCACCTGCAGCAGCTGCAAAAACGCTTGCGCCAGATTCCGTCAAGCGAAAGGCGCGTTGCTGTAGCCTTTAATTTTACCTCTGCCATGGGGCGTAGAGGAGATTTGCTCGACAGCATGCTGACGATGGCACATGTTATCAACGGCGCGGCTATTGTTGCCGATGAAAACAAGAGTGAGCATGGTATGCCTGCTATCAGCAAGGAACAGGTGGTACGCATAAATCCGGATATTTTTATGCTGCCGACCTGGAATTATAATAATAAACAGGATGTGCAGGGTTATGCTTATGCCGTAATGAATGACCCCGCTTATCGCGATGTTAAGGCTGTACGCAACAAGCAGATTAAGTTTGTTTCGGACAAATACCGCTATGTTGCCAGCCAGCATATTGTCGATGCTATTGAAAACATTGCGCATGCTGTATATCCGGAAATTTTTTGAGGAAGTGTGTTTGTAGATGATTATTAAACGTGAACGGAGTCCTTTGGCTATTATTCTATTAGCAGTTCTCTTAATTGTTATTGCCTGTGTATCTCTGACCTTCGGCCAGATAGATGTGCCTGTGGGCAAGGCGCTGGCAGTTATCGGCTCTCAGCTGAATCTGCCCGGCTTTACCGAGGCTGATTACAGCAGAGAGCAGCTTGCTGTTATCTGGTATATCCGCCTGCCGCGTATGCTTGTAGGTGTGCTTGTAGGTGCGGCGCTGGGTATTTCCGGTGCTGTAATGCAGGGCATCTTCAGCAACCCGCTGGCAGACCCCGGACTTATCGGTATCTCCTCCGGTGCTGCTACCGGTGCCGTGCTTTCTATTGCTTTGGGTGCTGCCTCCGGCAGTATGTTTGCTATGCCGGCCTTCGCTTTTTGTGGCAGTATCTGCGCTGTGTGCCTAACAGTGTTTTTGGCGATGCGTAACGGCAAAATTCCTGTTATGACGCTGCTTTTGGCAGGCGTTGCCGTGGGTATGCTTTTGGGTGCTATTACCTCCGGCCTGCTTACATTTATGAACGAGCAGAAGCTGCAGCAATATCTTTTCTGGATGGTCGGCGGTCTTGATTACCGTCGCTGGGAGCACGTATATCTGGCAGTCGGACCTGTGCTGTGCGGCATTGTAATTATGTGCATGCTGGCGCGTCACCTGAACATTCTGGTGCTGGGCGAAACGGAAGCTAAAGCTGTTGGTATGCCTGTTACTGCTTTCCGCATGGGTCTGCTTTTTGTAGCGGCCATGACTACTGCTACCTCCGTTTGCGTCAGCGGTAATATCGGGTTTGTCGGCCTGGTTATTCCGCATATGATGCGTATGCTGATTGGTCCTGACCATCGTGTACTCTTGCCTGCCAGCGCACTTGGCGGCGCAGCCTTTTTGGTATTCTGCGATTCGCTGGGACGCATTATTATGCCACCGGCAGAGGTGCGTGTAGGTATTATGACAGCGTTCTTAGGTACGCCGTATTTCCTGTATCTGCTGCGCAGAATGCAGAAGCAGTTCTTTTAAGATGAGGTGGAAATTATGAAGGTTATTTTCTTGACGAATGTTATTCGCCGCATGGGTATGATGCAGCAGACTATGGAAAAGCTGCAGCAGGCAGGCAAGCTGGATAATGCCTGTGCCTGCCGCTGGATTACAGATGCGACGGTTTGGGAGGATAAATGGCAGAAGGAGCTTTCAAGCTCTAAGCTGGTCCTTATGAAATGGATGGGTACAGGTCTGGATACTCCGTTCCTGCAGCGCTGCGTCAGCCTGCTGAAGCAGCTGCGCCTGCCCTTTTATATTGATGCTGCCGGCAGCAAGGAGGGCGAGCTGGCACAGGGACTGACACCTGAGCAGCTTGCTGTTATCAAAAAATATTGCATGTTCGGCGGCGAAATCAACTATTACAATTTGTGGCAATATCTGCAGCAGCTGTTGCAAGGTGAGACTATTACAGTCGATGAGCCGAATCCTATTCACTGGTGCGGTATTTATCACCCGCGGGCGAAAAAGGTATATACCGATTTAGCGGAATACCAGCGTGATTTTTGCGTCAGCGGACGACCGACAGCGGGCATTCTTTTTTACCGCGACGAATGGGTGTGGGGCGATTTGACCTACCAGACTGCGATGATAGAGGAGCTGGAAGCACAGGGCGTCAACGCTGTCTGCGTTTTCAGCAACGGCATGCCGCTTGAGGAAATGGGCATGCCCAGTCTGACGCAGGTTTTCAACAGCTTCTTCTGTACGGCAGACGGTGTGCCGGCAATTGACGTGCTGCTGAATGTCATGAAGTTTTCCATGACTACCGGCGGTTCGATTAATCTTGATTATCTGAAAAAGCTTAACGTACCTGTTTTGGCTGCCTATACTACGATTGCACCCTTTGAAGAATGGAAGGACAGCTTTGAAGGCATGAACGCCATGGAGGTTTCCATCAGCGTTTCTCTGCCGGAATTTGATGGTATTATTCACGGCGTGCCTATAGCACACAAAAAAATTCTGGAAAACGGCGATGTCCGCTATCTGCCTAATATGGAGCGTGTAAAGCGCATGGCCTCCAAGGCGAAGAAGTGGGCGATGCTGCGCCACAAGGCTAACAGCGAGAAGAAAATTGCTATTATTTTCCATAACTATCCGCCGCGTAATTCCAATATCGGCAGTGCTGTCGGCTTAGATACAATCGAAAGCATCCGTCGCGTGCTGGCTGCTATGCGCGAGCGTGGCTATAAGGTAGATTGGATTCCTGAGGATACGAAGGAATTTATCAAACAGCTGACGGCGAATGCCACCAACGACCGCAGTATGCTGACGGAGAAGCAGGTTGATGCTGCCAATAAGCTGACGGGAGCAGAATATAGAGAATTCTTTGCGCTGATGGACAAAAAGGTGCAGGAGCAGCTGGTGAAGGACTGGGGCGAAGCGCCCGGTACTGTCATGGAATATGACGGCGATATCCTGGTACCGGGAACGATGAACGGCAATGTTTTCGTAACGGTACAGCCGCCGCGTGGCTTTGGCGAGGACCCGGAAAAGATTTACCACGATCCTTACGTTGCACCGACGCATCAATATCTGGCCTTCTACCGTTGGGTACGCGATGTGTGGCAGGCAGATGCCGTTGCGCATATCGGTACGCATGGCAGCCTGGAATGGCTGCCGGGCAAAAACGCCGGCCTTGATTGCAGCTGCTATCCGGATTTGTCGCTGGGTGATTTGCCGAACATTTATCCTTATAACATCACTATTACCGGCGAGGGCATTCAGGCAAAACGCCGTGGCGCTGCCTGCCTAATTGAGCATCTTCCTGCACCGCAGACACAAGCGGGAGTGTACGACGAGCTGGAGGAGCTGGAAAAGCTCATGGACGAATACGTGCACTTCAGCAGCACACAGCCGGATAATCTGCCGCGCTTGCAGGAGCTGGTGCTGGCGAAGGTTGCTGAGGCCAACCTGCAGGACGAGGTTGCTTATGATGAGGAGAAACCCTTTGACGAATACGTGATGAATCTGCATAATTACATTACGGATTTGAAGAATATGGAGGTGCACACAGGCCTGCATATTATGGGACAGCCGCCGGAGGACCAGCAGCTGGAGGATTATCTTTGGCTGCTGCTGCGTCTTGATAACGGCAATATCCCCAGCCTGACGCAAGCAATAGCAGCGCTGTATGGCTTTGATTATTACTATCTGCTGGAAAACAGCAGCCTGATATATGAACCATTGAATATTACCTATGGTATGCTGATTGACCGCATCGCCAATCAGTGCCGCGAGCTGATTCGCTGCCTGCAGCAGCGTGACTTTGTGAAGGAAGCGGTTGCCGACGCTCTGCAGCTGCCATGGGTGCAGCAGGTACCGGCGGAAAGCAGAGAAAAGCTGGAAGTGGTCTGCAACTATATAGTAGATACACTCTATCCCAATCTGCTTTTAACGAAGCAGGAAATTACCAACATGCTGCGTGGCTTTGAGGGCGAATATATCGAGCCTGGTCCGAGCGGTGCTCCCTCTAGCGGCGGCGCTGATTTGCTGCCGACAGGACGCAACTTCTACGGTGTGGACCCGCGCTGCCTGCCAACTCCGGCGGCATGGGAAATCGGCCAGACACTGGGCAACCAGGTGGTAGAGCGCTTCATTGCGGAGGAAGGCCATTATCCGGAAAATATCGGTATGGTCTTTTGGTCCGGCGCGAATATGCGCAGTCATGGACAGTGCATTGCTGAATTCCTCTATCTCATGGGTATCCGCCCCAAGTACCAAAGCGGCAGCCTGCGTATCAACGGCCTGGAGGTCATTCCTCTGATGGAACTCAAACGTCCGCGTATTGACGTTACGGCGCGTATCAGCGGCCTTTTCCGCGATACTATGCCGTCGGTAATGCAAGTGATGGATAAGGCGGTGCTGTTGGCAGCGGAGCAGGATGAGCCTGATGATTTGAACTTTGTACGCAAGCATATTCAGGAGGATACCAGGGAGCTGGAGCAGCAGGAGGGCATGGAGCACGATGCTGCATGGCGTCAGGCAGCCTTCCGCGTCTTTGGCGATGCACAGGGAACCTATGGTGCAGGCGTTGCGGCGCTTTTGGAAAGCAAAAATTGGGAAACCATTGATGATATTGCCGATGTTTACGTGCGCTGGGGCGGTCATGCCTACGGCGGCAAAACCAAAGGCAAATTCCTGCCGCAGCAGTTCCGCAAGCGTATGGGCAGCTTGGATATTACGATTAAAAACGAGGATAACCACGAAACCAATATGCTCAGCAGTGATGACTACAATGCTTATCATGGCGGCATGATTGCAGCAGTACGTTCGATTAAGGGCAGTGCGCCGCGTTCCTACTGCGGCGATAGCACTGACAGGACGCGTGTGACGATGCACAGCGTACAGGAGGAGGCAAAGCGCCTGTTCCGCAGCGAGGCTATCAATCCCAAGTTTATCAAGGGCATGATGCAGCATGGTTACAAGGGCGCTGCCGATATGGCCAACATGATTGCGCACAGCTTCCAATGGGATGCTACGAGTGCTGTAATGGAAGACTGGATGTACGAAAAATATGCCGAAAAATATACCTTCGACCCAGTTGTGCAGGAATGGCTACGTGATGTGAACCCCTGGGCGTTGCAGCGCATGACAGAAATTCTGCTGGAGGCAGAGCAGCGCGGACTGTGGCAGGCTAAGCCGGAGACCAAGGAGGAGCTGCAAAAGCTCTACCTTGATATGGAGGGCGAGCTGGAGGACAGAGCAGATGAGCATTAAAATGTTAGTGCTGAGCCTGACCGGCCAGTGCAACTTTGCCTGCCGTTATTGCTATGCCTCTGAGCATGACCGCAGTATGATGTCACCGGAAACAGCGCTGGCAGCAGTTAAGCTGGCAGCGGACGGCGGTGAACGTTTTGTAATTCAGTTCAGCGGCGGCGAGCCGCTGCTGAACTTTGATTGCCTGAAGGCAGTGGTAGATTATGTGCATCAGGAAAAACTGCCGGCCGTACTGCAGCTGCAGACTAACGGTTCTCTGCTTACTGATAAGATTGCCAAGTATCTCTATAAAAATAAGGTTGCTATCGGCGTGAGCCTTGACGGCAGACCGGCGGTCAATGACAAGCTGAGGCTGAAAAAGAATGGCTACGGTGCGACCGGCGAAATATTAAAGGGTATTGACATTTTGCGCCGCAACAATATTGCCTGTGGCGTGACCTGTGTAGTGACATCGGAAAACGTAGATACGCTTGAAGGCATCGTAGATTTTGCCTACTTTTTGGGCAACATCCGTAAAATCGGCTTTGACATCCTGCGCGGGCAGGGACGCGGACGCAATCTGCAGCCGCCTGCACCTGCAGCGATGCAGCAGGCTATGCAGCGCGTTTTTGCGCGCTGCGATGAGCTGGCGATGCTCACAGGAATGCGCATAGCGATTGCGCAGCAGGAGAGAGCGCAGCTTTTGTGTAAGGATTGCAGTCTGACCTTCGGTCATTGCTACGCCATGAACGGTGAAGCAGCCTTTGTGGATGCCAAGGGTGATATTTACGCCTGCTCTTCGCTGGTAGGCAATGCTGATTTTTATCTTGGCAATGTCTACAACGGTTTAGAGCCTGCGTTGGTAGAAAAAACTAAGCAGGTGATTGCCGAGTCTATGGACTTTTGCCGCCAATGCGACGATTTTAAATTGTGCGGCGGCGGTTGCTTCGCACGTTGGTATGGCTTCGAGGATAAGTCTGCCTATGGCGCGGAATGCAGCATGAAGCGTGAAACGATAAAACGCATACAAAAGTAAAAAAACGTCAGCGTCGGGTGCTTAACAAAGTATTTCGATTTGCTGACGTTTCTTCTTTGACAAATAACATGTTTAATGCTGATTCAAACACGGAATATTGCTCTTTTACATGCTTTTTGACAAAATGAAGCTGTATTAGCGCATTTTTCCTTGACTATATTCCTAGTATATGGAATAAAATAAGAAATGTGATTGTTTAGAATATTCGGAGGCAATATAATGAAAATTGCTTTATGTCATTTAGAGCTCAGCTGCGGTCCGCAGGAGCGCAATCTGCAGATATTGGAGCAGGCAGTGCGCCTGGCTGCAGAGCAGGGCGCTGACTGGGTATTAACACCTGAGGCAGCGGTACAGGGATATTATTTTTATTACGTAAATAAAAACGCTGTGGTAGCGCCTCAGCCGTCACCTGAGCTGGAGCCGCTGCGTAAATTGTGCTGTGAATATGGCATCACCCTCTTTTTAGGTTGTGGTGAATATGATGCTACCTGTGATAAAAACTTCAACAGCTGTCTTGTCTTTGGTCCTGATGGTGAAATCATCGGCCGTCACCGCAAGTTGTTTGGAGAGTGCTTGGGAGCAGAGGCCTGGGCGCGCAAGGGTGACAGCTTTACCGTGCTTCCTTGCAGCGGTCTGCAGACAGGAGTGCTGGTGTGCGCCGATTTGTGGTTCCCGGAATATTATGAGGGAACAAAGGCGCAGGGGGCAGAAATAATTGTCGACATGGCTGCCTGGCCGCCGACGCAGGTGTGCGGCAATCCCCTTCCAGCTTGGATTAATGCATCCAAGGTAACGGATGTGACTGTTATTGTCTGCAACCAGACCGGTTCCCCACAGTGGATGGATATGAATGTGGGGCAGAGCGTGGTTATTGACCGGGGCGAGCTGAAGCTGGCGTACAGCGGCGAGCCTGCGGTACTGCTTTTTGATTATGATGCAGATGCCAAGTGTGTGCAGTCGCTTGCCTATGATGTGCATTATATAAAGTAGAAAATACTTACGGCGATCCTGATCTTAAACCGGAAAAAGGTTATGTATGGACCTTGGGCAGCAATGCGAAGTTGAATGACAAGACCGATATTTCCGCTAGCGTTTTCTACAGCGATATCAAGGATGCTATTGATTGGGTATGGGACGGCGGAACAACCACTCAAGCTATTAACGTTAACAAAGAAAAACGTCGTGGTTTGGAATTAAGCCTGAATCATGATTTTGATGATAACTTATCTGCGTATGCTTCTTATACCTATGTACAGGTTAAGCAGGATAAAGGCTATGGTTTTGCCAAGGATTTGACTACCAAGCCGAATATTTATCGTGCAGGCTTGAAGTACAAGAATGCAGACTGGCTGTTTACCTTGAACGCTAATGCTGTTACCGGACAATCTGAAAAACAATTTGTAGACAGCAGCTATTTCACCTTAGATCTTGGTGCACAGTATAAGATTAACGATAATGCTAAGCTGTTTATCAATGGCTATAATCTTACCAATGCACGCTATGCTGAATTCGGCGGCTTGTATAAAAACGGCGAAGCAAGATATCCGATGGCAGGACGTTCCTTCATCATCGGCGCAGAATACACTTTCTAACAGCATAACAGTCTAACCCTTAAGGCGGCGCACTGCGCCGCCTTTTTGCTGTGTGGGGGGAGAAGAGAATGCAAACAAAAAGCCGTGCGCGTAGCGCACGGCAGTAAAGACAAAAGCATATTTAAAAGCTTAAGCATTTTTAAGTTCTGCTTGCAGTTCCAAAATCTTGCTCATAGGCAGGTTAGTAAATTCCGCAATATCTTGAAGCGAATTGTTTCCTTTTAAAAGCATACGTTTTGCTGCAGCGTAGTTGGCGCTAACTTCACCTTCAGCTCTACCCTCAGCTTTACCCTCGCTAAAAATTCTTTCAGTAAATTCACACATGGCGGCTTTTCCCTCCTTTGTAGACTTTAGATAATTGACATGTTTAGATAATTTTCCCTGACTTAAGTCATCTGCTTCCGCAGTCTTAAAATACTGCATTAGTTTGGCAATCGAAGAGCCATCATTAACTTCTGCGTTAATGTAATACATATGCAGACCATCATCGTATTTCATCGGTAAATTGTTAAGGCGTTTGTTTACACAGTAACAGGTACAACCTAAATGCCAAATATCGGGCTCTGTGATATAAAACATATATAAATCAGGAACGCTTTTATATTTTTTGTCATTGCCCTTTGGCAAATAGCTACCAATGATGCTCGAAGAATAGTACAGCATGCGTCTAGCATGGTCAATTTTACCATCGCTTTTTTGAATTTCCATTTCGTAGAGCTTATTGTTTGCATCTTCTACAAGAACATCCATAATAATATCCTTGGATGCAAATTTGTTAATGACCATTTGAGTACGATTTTCCTTAATGACCAGTGAATCGATGCCGGAAAGGATGCGTAAAACATGTTCGCAGGCACCTGAATCAGTAAAGACCATTTTAGCCATTGCATCACTGAATAGGTTCAGTTGTTTGGCCTTTTCAATAAGCCTTTCGCGATTGCGGATGAGGCTTTCTGGGTATTGTTTGGAACTCATACTTTCCTCCTTTAATTATAACACACAAGTAATGAAAAATATATAAGATGGCAGGACTGGCTTAATTTGCAATAGGAAGAGATATAAAAAAAGGCGTTTGCCGAAAGCTCGACAAACGCCACTGGTTCTCACAACCAGGCATGACCTCCGTTGGAAAACGGCTACCCATGCAACTGAAATAATTATAACATACAAATAAAATAAAAACAAGTGTTTATTTTCTCTTTTGCTTTTCTTTACTCTTGACTATCATAGCGCTATATACTTTATAATATAAACTACTGTATTATCGGCATTGCTGCATATGAGTTAATACTGCAGAAATAAAATGATGAGAATAGAGGCATGAAGCATGAAGAAAATTTTTTGTTTACTGCTGTTGCTGCTGCTTTTAGTCACAGGCTGCGGACAAGGCAGCGGCGGTAAAGACGCTGCTGCAGGCGGCAGCTACACTGTAACTGATGAGCATGGAACAGTTACCACATTCAAACAGGCACCGCAAAAGGTACTGACGCTGGCGCTCAGCAGTGATGGTATAATAATGGGGCTGGGCATGGAAGATAAATTGGTTGCCGTCAATTATCTGGCCGATGATCCGGTAAGCTCTAACCTTGTAGAGCAGGCAAAAAAAATTCAGCACAAAATCAAAAACCCTTCGGCAGAAGAGGTGCTGGCGCTGAAGCCGGACGTAGTCTTTGCCTACGATTGGAGCGACATGAACCGTGTCGAAAATTTGCGTAACCTGGGCATGAATGTCATCGTACTGAAAGGACCTGCAACTATTGAGGATATCAGGCGTAACGTGCGCACTATTGCCAAAGCTATGCACGCTGACAGTAAGGGAGAAGAGCTGGTTAAGCTGATGGACAGCAGACTGGTGCAGGTTAAGCAGCAGGTAGCGGCGCTCAAGCTGCAGCAACCGAAGAAAATTGTACTTGTTTCGCTGATGAGCTCCTACGGCGGCGAGGGCTGCATTTTTGACGATATGTGTAAGGAAGCAGGCGTTATCAACGGCGTTTCGGCTGCAGGAATCAAAAACGGCCAGCAGGTTACGAAGGAAATGCTGGTGAAGATTGATCCAGATTTACTGATAATGCCGGTGTATAACGACCATGGCAATTTTGATATCAAAAAATATAACCAGGAATTTTTAGAGGATCCGTCGCTGCAGACCATGCGCGCCATCAAAAGCAAGCAGCTGTTTTATCCTAATGAGGGTTATATTTACAACTGCTCGCAGGACGTTGTCTTCGGCGTACAGGAAATCGCTCATGCTGCCTACGGCGAAGCATTCGCTGTGCAGGGCGTGCAGCATTTAAGGGTGAATTAGAAAGCATAATAGAAAAAACTGCACCGCTTAGTATCGGAAACGATACTGGATGGTGCAGTTTTTAATTTTCATCAGGCTCAACCCGTAGGGAAATCTGGTAGATATATTCTTCAGGCTCAGGTGTCATCCAATGATTTTTCAGCGGCATAATATAAAGATTGTCTACGGCGTGCAGCTTATTACGCTGCATATAAGCTTTAAAAAGCTCCGCCAATTCCTGTACATGCTCACGGAAGGTACCCTGAAAGCGTTGCGTCATATAGAGTCCTGCAGGGCGGGTGTAGCACTCCATTTTGCCAAGGTAATCGGGGTTAACACTGGAAAAGTAGGCCAGCGGTCGGCTGTATTCACCTGCCAGAAAGCAATCTTTGTCTGCCAGCCAGCCGACAGCCTTTTCCTTGAAATGCTCTTTGGAAAAAACCTTCAGATTATGTCTGGCAAGGATTTTAATGCTTTCGTCGCCGCTGCATTCCGGCGGCACAGGACTGAGCAGGAATTGCTTGGCACGACGGAAGGTAACTGTTATCTGGTCAAGCCGGCTTTCGCGGATTTTATCCAATTGTTGAAAAACAACGTGAATATTTTTGCGTATTTTTTCGTTATGTGCAATAATTTCTTCACATTCACGGTCTTTAGCTTGTAAGAGAGCCTGCAGACTGTCAATACTGCGTTCAGCAAGGTATTCCTTGATTTTGGAGATGGGGATTCCCAACTTGCGCATGTTTAGGATAATTTCTAAAATTAAAGGTAGATTGCAAGTGCAAATTGAACAAGATTTATC
>ULPU01035198.1_pt1 | contig 11342 bp, 9 predicted proteins | sample 1953821 | NCBI WGS metagenome assembly ULPU01 (sample SAMEA4835637, study PRJEB28245) | human gut metagenome | biome: gut microbiome; material: fecal sample | place: Denmark | collected 2008
CTGCCCGGCCACAATGTTCGCCATATCGCCGGTGGAGCGGGCCAGCACCTCGCCGGTGTCGGCATCGGCAAGTTCCAGGTGCAGCTCACCGGTGGGTTGGCCGTTGCTGGTGCCAAACACAAAGGCCATGGCCAGCAGGTCATTGTCGGTATCAAAGGTCTGGGCAGCGCCGTTGGCTTCGTCCAGCTCGGCGCTGTACTGGCTGTAATCATCGCTGATGCGCTCCGACAGGCTCTTGTCATTGTTGGGGCGCACCGCGGCCAACCAAACCAGCACCACGGCCAGCAGGCAGGCAGCAGCGGCGCACAGGGCGGTGCCCAGCGGGCTTTTCAGAAAATCCTTTATTTTGCTCATACGGGCTCCTCCCGGTTTTGGTGGTTCAGCGTTCAGGGGGTGTCCAAAACAAACACCGGAATATTTAACGTTTCAGCCGCACCCATCAAATCTTTGCGCCAAAGGCTTTTTTAACGGCGGCAGGCAGGCGGCCGTCCCGCAGCAGGATCTCTTCCACCGTGCCGCGCACAGCGCCCTCGCCGCCTTTTTGGCGGCAGATGAAATCCGCCCGCCCCAGCACAGGGCCGGCAGCATCGGCCGGGCAGGCCACAAAGCCGCACAAAGCCATGGCGGTCAAATCGTTCAGGTCATCGCCGCAATAGGCAACATCCTGCTTGGTCAGGCTGTGCTCAGCCATAAACCTGCTCAAAAAGGCGGCTTTGTCGTGTACGTTCTGGAACAGATAGTCAATGTGCAGGTCCTGGGCACGGTGGCGCACGGCTTCACATTCGCGCCCGGTGCAGATCATAACCTGCATCCCTGCCGCGCGGGCCAGCACGATCCCGGCCCCATCCTTGATGGCAAACTTTTTCAGCTCGTTGCCGGTGGAATCATAGTACACGCCGCCGTCTGTCATGGTGCCGTCTACATCCAGAACCAAAAGTCGAATCATGGGCAAACCTCGTTATTTTGCGTATTCGCTGGGGGTGATAAAGGTCACATCCAGCCCGCAGGCTTTGATGGCACCTGCCATGGCGGTGTTGAACGCAGCTCCGCGCCCGGTGTGGGCATGCAGCAGGCTGTCGGCATAGGCGGGGGTACCGGGCTTGTAGCCATCGGCCCCGGCCAGCAGCACGGCCTTGGCACCGCACAGCCGCAGCAGCCGCAGCAGCATCAGTACACTGTTGCTGCCAAGGGATGCATTCTGCACATCCGGGGCAGCCAGCCGGTCATAATTGACCGCCAGCGCCCCCTGCGGCAGCGGCCGCAGGTTGGAGGTGAGCACAACAGGGCAGGGCAGGGCAGCAAGGTCCAGCTTTTCAAACCGCTTGCTGTTGGTAAAAAATGCGTAATCCGGCTGGCAGAATTCCGGGCAGAAGTTGGCCGAAACAATGCAGTCCGCCTTGGCGGCGGCCACAGCGCTGCGCCCGGTTTCGTCCGCCAGGCTGGCACCGGGGGCCAGCACCAGCACGGTCTTGCCGCCAAACGCGGTGCGCAGGGTATCCAGCGCGGCGGTGTCGTCAATGGCGCGGTTCTGGTATTCGCGGTACAGGCGGTCGGCATAGTCTTTATCGTATGCGGTGGCCTTGCTGCGGTCAAAACCGGCCAGAATATGGTTGATGTCCCGGTTGGTCAAATCGCCTTTGTCCAGATAATGCTCGGCGTAATCGCGGTGCAGGTTGTACCGTGCGCTCAGGAAGTAAGCCGGGGTGTAACCCCAGGCTGTCTCGCCTTTCAGCGGGGCGATATGGTCCTGGATGGCGTCCATCATCTCGTCAATGTCATAATGGCAGCCAAGGGTCTCGTTCATATAGTCGGCAATCAGCTCAATGGGCAGGTTGCCGGGAATGCGCCCCATGCCCATCAGGCTGCCGTCCACAGTGGTATCGCGGCCCAGGTGCTTGTCCAGAAATTCCTGCGCCAGGCAGAAAGAGAGCGCCATGTTCTCATGCAGGTGCAGCCCCACGCGGATATCCGGGGCCAGGTTGTGGTCCACCAGGCTGACGATGCGCTCTAAGTCACGCCGCCGCATGCTGCCGAAGGTATCCACAATGGAGAACTGGTACGGGTGAATCTCGTTTACCTGGTCTAAAATCCACAGCAAGTCTTTGTCGGCATAGCCCATAATGTTGATGGGGTTGATGGACAGCTTGTACCCGCGGGCCTTGACTTCGCGGGCAAAATCCATGCCTTCGCGGATATCGTAATCGTGGGCGGTAATGCGCAGCATCTCAATGCCGTGCCCCTCATAAGGGGACAGCTTGGCAATGTCATAATTGGAGCGCATAGCCATGCCGCTGTACATGGTGCTGCCGGTGTGGGCAGGCAGCAGTCTGTTCAGTTCTTCAATGGTGTTGCAGACGGTTACATCGGGGTTGTAGCCATCCACATTGCGCAGAAAGCCCACTTCCACAATGTCAGTCCCGGCACGGGTCAGCGAGGCGATAATATCTTTGGCTGCAGCAAAGCCCCAGTTCCAGCTGTTCACATAGCCGCCGTCACGCAGGGTGCAGTCCAACAGTTTAATATCGGGCATTTATTCTTTTCCTTTCAGGATTTCGCTCACAAGGGCAAGGTCCTTGGGGGTGTCAACGCTCACAGTCTTGTACGGGCTGACGATGGCATGTACCTTGTGGCCGTTTTCCACAAAGCGCATCATATCGTTCTCTTCGGCTTTTTCCAGAATGGACTTCGGTGTTTCGTGGTAGAACGCCAGCGCCCGGCGGGAGTACAGCTGGATGCCGGTCACCTTCTCGTATTCAAAATCCAGCGTGCCTTTGGGGTAGGGAATGGGGCTGCGGGAGATCATCAAAATTTCCCGTGCGGCGTTGGTCACGACCTTCTGGTTGGAAAAATCGATCACATCCGCGGGGTGCTCCATCCGGTTGGTCAGCACGGCGACATAATACGGGTCCTCCGGCAGGGTATCCGGCAGAATCAAATCAAACGCCTTTACGTTGATCAGCGGCTCGTCACCCATGATCTGCAGATACAGGTCGGCTTCTACCTTGGTGGAAACCTCCCAGATGCGCCCGGTGGGGGTGTCATGGTCGGGGCTGGTCATGCAGTATTCCATGCCGTAGGTGCGGCAGGCTTCGGCAATGCGCTCATCGTCGGTGGCGATAAACACATCATCGAGCTTTTTGCACTTTTTGGCTTCCTGGTACACCCACCAGATCATGGGCTTGCCCAAAATATCCGCCAGCGGCTTGCCCGGCATCCGCGTGCTGGCATAACGGGCGGGAATAACGCCGATAAGTTTCATAGTAAGCAACCTCCTAAAAGAAGCATTGGCTCCCCTTTGAGGGGAGCTGTCCGCGCAGCGGACTGAGGGGTGGTTCCCTAAGAAAGAGTTATAGGGCAATACCGCATAATTCTAAGTGCCGATACGGCGAGCGAGGTGCGGCAGATGCCAAGCCAAAAGCGCAGATAATACTGGATGTCTTATCGAGCATTTTGGCAACGCAAATGCCGTGCCGCAGCTGCCGGAGCGGTGCTTAAGCCGCAAGGCGGGAATTGTGCGGTGTTGCCATAGATTGTTATGAAAATCTATTTGGATATCCGCATCAGAATCGTACGCTCAATTTCGGCTGCAACACCCTCCAAATTGAGAAGAACGTCCCGGTTGGAAAACCGCAGAACAAAAATACCAAACGCCTGCAAATAAGCAGTTCGGGCAGCATCCTGCTGCTGCCCCTGCGGTTCGTAATGCTGCGAACCGTCAATTTCAACTGCCAACTGAGCAGAAGCACAATAAAAATCAAGGATATAGGGCCCAACGCTCTTTTGGCGTGTGAATTTGTAGGGGCAGGGACGCAGATATTCATACCATAATTTGCGCTCCGCATCGGTCATATTTTTGCGCAGAGAACGAACATAGGCAAGATTGTTGGAATTATGCGGCAGGCGCATAGAATGGTACGTCCCCTTCCGGCTTATCATTTAGGCGGCAGTAAGGGAGCCACCCCTCCGACCTCGCTTGCGCTCGGCCACCTCCCCTCAAAGGGGAGGCATTACCCCTGCACCAACTTTTCTGCCTCTTCCAGCCCCACAAACACCTTTTCTTCCGCGGCGGTAAAGCCGCGCAGGACCCAGCTTTGCACGGTGACGGCGCGCTGGAATTTGAAGGGCAGGCAGAAATTGAGAACCTCGCTTGGCATGGTGCGGGGCAGGATAACAGCAGTAGGGAACAGCTTGGAATAATCCGTGGTATCCCGCGGGTGGGTTTTGATAAACAGCGGTTCTGTGCAGTATTTCTTGGCAACAGCCGCAAACATGGCGTCCTGGGTGGGCTGATCCATCAGGCCGTCCAGCACAAAGCTGCGGGGCAAAAGCAGGCAGGCACCCTGCACATGCTCCGGCAGGGGAACGGCCAAAAACACCCGGCGGATGATGGCTTTTTCTTCCTCCGTCAGGCTTTCCAGTAGCTGCGCTTTGGATACCGTTACCAGCTTGTCTACGCCAAAAATGCTGCACCGCGCGGCGTCTTCGCTTTCCACCGTGCGGCAGCAGGGGCTGTCGCCCCAGTAGCGGTAGGGGCCGCGGGGGTTGGTGCGCTGCTCGTCCAGCAGGTGCTGGTCAGGGTCCAACGTGCCGCCAAAGGTATCTTCGCACAGGGTATAAACCCGGCGCTCCCGCTGCAGGTAGCGCCCTAAAGCGCTCCAGTCATTGCTGATGTACACATGCCCCTTGGGCAGCGTAAAATACGGCTTGCGGAACGGGTGGCGCAGGCGGTAAAAGTCGCTTTCACTGTTCTGTGCGTCCAGCTTTTCCTCGTCCACGATCAAAACAGCGTCCCACAGATCCGGCGCGGCGTCCAGCAATTTAGCGCGCAGGGTTTCGGCTTCCGGCACACAGGTGCTCAGCACAAGGGTGGACTTGCCGGGGCGGCTGCGCAGCGCGCGCACCAGCGCGATTAACACATGATACAGCGTGTGGCAGATGAAAATATCACCCATCGTATCCATTCTCCAACACTTTGACCGGCGGGAAGTGGATGCGGCCCCAGCCCGGTGCCCATTCCGGCATGGTCAAATCGCCGGAGGTTACCTCAAACGCAAACTCGGTCACTGGCTTGTCCAGGCAGACAGCCTGGGTCAGCACGCCGTCAAACACATCCACATAGAAGAAATACTGGCCTTCGCCCAGCAGGCTGGGGTCAAACTCAAACTCGGTGGTATACAGCTTGCCGGGCACAGCGGCGCCCAGGTTGACCGGGTGGGTAATGCCCACGGGGGTCGAATCCCGGAAATGCAGGTTCAGCTTTAAGTGTACCCCGGTAAACGGCTCCGAAACACGCCAGGTAATGCGCACCCGAATTTTTTCGGTGTCCGCAAACACACTGGATTCCTTGCCCACAAAGTCCAGCGTTTCCAGCCGCATCCGCTTGCCTGCGCTGGCGTTCATGCGGGAAACATCCAGCAGGTCATAGTGGACCACGTTCACATCGGTGGTTTCCATATACACGGCAATGGCCTGTTCGACATCGCCGTCAAAGATCACGCGGCCCTGGTCCAGCACCACGCAGCGGGTGCACAGTTGGCGGATGGTGCTCATGTTGTGGCTGACGTACAGGACGGTGCGGCCCTCCTGCCCGGCAACATCGCTCATTTTGCCCAGGCATTTCTGCTGGAACTTCATATCGCCCACGGCCAGCACTTCGTCCATTACCATGATCTCGCTGTCCAGGTGGGCGGCAACGGAAAACGCCAGCTTGACGAACATGCCGCTGGAATACCGCTTGACGGGGGTATCAATAAAATCTCCGCACTCCGAAAATTCAATGATCTGGTCGATCTTGGAATCGACCTCGGCGCGGGTCATGCCCAGAATAGCGCCGTTCATGTAGATGTTCTCGCGGCCGGTCATCTCGTTGTTAAAGCCGGTGCCCACTTCCAGCATGGAAGCCACCCGCCCGCGCAGCCGGATCTCGCCCTCGGTGGGGGCGGTAATGCGGGACAAAATTTTGAGCAGGGTGGATTTGCCTGCGCCGTTGCGGCCGATAATGCCCAGCGCTTCGCCTTTGTACACGGTCAGGTCCACACCGTTCAGCGCCATAAAGGTTTTGCCAAACAGGCGGGCGTCCGTGCCGATCACGGTGTTGGGGTCCTCTTTGCCGCGCACACGGGCCCACCAGCTTTGCAGGTCATGCGTCAAAGTGCCGCCGCCGATCTGGCCCAGTTTGTATTGCTTTTTCAAGCCCGATACCTGAATGACGGGTACGCGCTGGTTTTGTGCATGTGTCTGGTTTTCCATCTGCGCCCCTCCTTACACGGTATCCATAAAGGTTTTTTCAATGCGGCTGAACAGCACCACGCCCAGCACAAGGGCGGCTGCGGTAACAATCAGGCTGTAGATCAGGCTGCCCACTTCCACGGTGCCGGTGCCAAGGGTGCCCATGCGGAACACTTCGATCGGTGCAGTCATCGGGTTCAAGCGCATCAGCATCTGCAGCCGGGGGGATTCCTCCAAGCTGGAAAGGGGATAGACCACAGGAGAAATGTACATCCACAGCTGCACACCAAAGCTCACAGCAATGGCAAGGTCACGGTACTTGGTGGTCAGGGCGGAAACGATAATGCCCACGCCCAGGCCCAGCAGCATGACTTCCAGCACCACCAGCGGCACGGCAAACGCCCAGGCCGTCAGGTGTACACCAGACCCGGTCACGGCAAAGTAGACCCAGAACAGAATGTACATGACAAACTGGATAAAGAAGTTGATCAGGCTGGTCAATACCTGGCTGATGGGGGTGGTAAGCCGTGGAAAATACACCTTGCCAAACACCTGGCTGTTGGCCACAAAGGTGTTGGCCGTGCCGTTGATGCAGGAGGCAAAAAAGGTCCACACCGTATTGCCTGCCATGTAGAACAAAAAGCTCGGCGTACCGTCCGTAGAAAGCCCGGCAATGCCGCCGAACACCACGTTGAACAGCACCGTGGTGATAAGCGGGTTCAGGATGATCCACAGCGGCCCCAGGATGGTCTGCTTGTACATGACGGTAAAGTTGCGCTTGACGAACATGACAATCAGGTCACGGTAGCGCCACAGCTCTTCCAGGTCCACATCAAACCAGCCGGTGCGCGGCCGAATGATGGTGGTCCATTGCGTGTTATCCCCGGCAGGGGTCTGGTTGCGTTGCTCTGCCATAAAAAGCCCTTTCAAAAATAGATATTTCAGGGGAATCCCCGATACATACTTATAGACAATTCATTGTACCATAATCCGCGGTAAAAAACAATGTTTGCACTGTGCAGAAAGCGCTGCCAAAACAAAAACCGCCCTGCAGGCCCGGAACAGGGGATGCAGAACGGTTCAAAGAGTTTATTTTGCGGTCAGCCTGCGCCAGCCGGTGCGCAGCAATGTCCAGCAGCCAAGCAGCAGCAGGGAAAGCAGGATGTCCCACCCGATGCGGCAGGGCAGCGTGAACAGAAGGCGGTCTTTTTGCCAGATGGCACTGGTAAACACATCCATATGGTGCACAAAGAACAGCCACAGGCTGTGCCGCCCCAAAAAGCTGAGCGCCGGCCGCAAAGCGTTATTGGCGTTCAGTTCACGGCACAGATGGCAGAAGATCCAGATGCCGCATACACTGATGGAAGCGCACAAAATGTAATTGGAGTATGTGCGGGAAGCAAGTTCAATATAAATGCCCTGCTGGCAGCACCATGCCCAGGGGATCAGCATGGCAAGGAAAAGCGGGACCCGGTAACGGTCCAACAGTGCCTGATGCTGGCGGAACAGCTGCCCCAATGTGAGGTACATGACAACGACCATTGCAACATCCAGACATTGGGGAAGATACTGTACCTGCCCGATGTATGCCCCGAACAGCATGACAATGAAACTGACGGCAAAATCCCCTTTGGGGAACAAAAGCCCCAGCAGCTCCCAGATCAGCTTGCCCCAGAACAGTGCAAACAAAAACCATGGCATGCCGCAGCTGGGAATGCCGTCGGCAGGGTTACCGCTGGCCCAGAACAGGGTGATGGCATTGTAGCGGGCAATATCCCACAGGTTGGTCAGGCTTCTGTCATCAGAAAGAAAAAAGTTCAGCAAAACGTTGAACACCTGCACCACACCCAGCACGGGAACGATCAGTGCAACAAAGTCCTTCCTGACCCGGCGGGCAAAACCCTGCCAGGTATCCGGGCGGCGGGCCGTATAGCCGGTCAGAAAGAAAAAGGTCGGCATGTGGAACGAAAAAATGAAATTGCGCATCAGGTTGCCATAGGGCAGGGTGTGCCCCACAATCACCAGAATCATGCACAGACCTTTGGCGGTATCAATCCAGTCAATGCGCTGGCGTACGGCAGGGTGCGGAGCGGCGGATTGTTGAACAGCAGTCATACGGCGGTCTCCTTCGGTCTGGACATCACTGCTGCTTGGGCGGGTTCTTTTTCTGTTTGTCATTGCAGTGTTCCTGGCAGCTGGCGCAGTTGCCGGTGCAGCCGCCGTGCCAGCCCTTTTCGCTGTTGGCAATAAAACCGATGGCAACGCCGAGCAGAACAAAAATAATAACCAGAACAAGGATACTTTGAAGTGACATGGAAAAAACCTCCCTATGGGTTAAGCGAAAACAAAGTGACAGGTGAATACGCTGCCCTTATGCCAACCCCAGCAAAACCCCTACACAGTGCACGGCAAACGCCACAACCCAGGCAATGCCGCACTGCATCAGTACCACACCCAGTGCAGCCCGGCCACCGCCCAGTTCCCGCTTGACAGCGGCAATGGCTGCAACACAGGGGGTATACAACAGCGTAAAGATCAGGAAAACCAGCGCAGTAAACGGGTTGAACAGCATGTTCAGCGCGCCGGTATCGCCGCCCAGCAGGACGGTCAGGGTGGAAACAACGCTTTCCTTGGCGGTAAAGCCGGTGATCAACGCAGTGGAAATGCGCCAGTCGCCAAAGCCAAGGGGCTTGAAGATGGGGGTGATCAGGCTGCCAACCAAAGCCAGAAGGCTGGAATCCGGGGTGGCAGCAACATTCAGGCGGGTGTCGAACGTCTGTAGGAACCAGATCACGACGGTTGCAACAAAGATAATTGTAAAGGCACGCTGAATAAAATCACGGGCCTTTTCCCAAATCAGCTGGCCGACGCTTTTGGGCGAAGGCAGGCGGTAGTTGGGCAGCTCCATCACAAAGGGTACCGGTTCACCGCGGAAACAGGTCTGCTTGAGGATCAGCGAATACAGTATACCACACAAAATGCCGAAAAGATAGAGGAAAATCATGACCGGTGCACGCCATACCCGCGGGAAAAACGCGGCGGTGAACAGCGCATAAATGGGCAGCTTGGCGGAACAGCTCATGAATGGGGTCAGCAAAATCGTCATGCGGCGGTCACGCTCACTGGAAAGGGTGCGGGTTGCCATAATGGCGGGAACCGAGCAGCCGAAGCCCACCAGCATGGGCACAAAGCTGCGGCCCGAAAGCCCAATGCGGCGCAGCAGTTTGTCCATAACAAAGGCCACGCGGGCCATATAACCGGTATCTTCCAGGATGGACAAAAAGAAGAACAGGATAACGATCGTGGGCAAAAAGCTCAGCACGCTGCCCACACCGGCAAAAATGCCGTCGATCACAAGGCTGTGCACCACCGGGTTGATCTGATACGCCGTCAGGGCGCGGTCCACAACGCCGGTAAACCAGTCGATGCCAAGGGTCATCCAGTCCGAAAGGGTGGAGCCCACTACGCCAAAGGTCAGCCAGAAAACAAGCGCCATAATGCCCGCAAAACAGGGCAAGGCAGTGTATTTGCCGGTCAGGATCTTATCAATGGCAACGCTGCGCTTATGCTCCAGGCTTTCGCCCGGCTTCACCACCGTGGCGGAGCATAGCTTTTCAATAAAGGTAAAGCGCATGTCCGCAAGGGCGGCTTCGCGGTCCAGCCCGGTCACGGTTTCCATTTCAGCAATGGCGTGGCCCAGTATATCTGTTTCGTTGGGGTTCAGCTGCAGGGCTTTTTCAATCAGGGTGTCTCCCTCCACCAGCTTGGTGGCGGCAAAGCGCAGCGGCAGCCCGGCGGCAGCGGCATGGTCCTCAATCAAATGTCCGACAGAATGGATGCAGCGATGCACCGCGCCCCTGGGGTCTGCTGGGTCACTGCCTGCCGTGCAGAAGTCGATGCGGCCCGGCAGCTCCCGGTAGCGCGCCACATGGATGGCATGTTCGATCAGCTCGTCAATGCCCTCATTTTTGGCGGCAGAAATGGGAACAACCGGAATGCCCAGCATTTCTTCCAGCTGGTTTACCATGATGGTGCCGCCGTTGGCGCGCACTTCGTCCATCATGTTCAGCGCCAGCACCATGGGGGTATCCAGCTCCATCAGCTGCATGGTCAGGTACAGGTTGCGCTCAATGTTGGAAGCATCCACAATGTTGATAATGCCGGACGGGTGCTCGCTCAGGATAAAATCCCGCGTGACAATCTCCTCGTTGGAGTAAGGGGACAGGGAATAAATGCCCGGCAGGTCCGTTACGGTGGCTTCCTTGTGGTTGCGGATCACGCCGTCCTTGCGGTCCACCGTAACGCCGGGAAAGTTGCCCACATGCTGGTTGGAGCCGGTCAGCTGGTTGAACAGTGTGGTTTTGCCGCAGTTCTGATTGCCGGCCAGGGCAAAGGTCAGCGGTGCACCGGCGGCAATGGGGGCGCCGGCTTTGCGCTCGTGGTAGCTGGCGGCTTTGTCCAGCTCGCCAACGCCGGGGTGGGCTACCACCTTGTGGCGCTCTTCGCTGGGGGCGGCGCGGTCCGTTGCGTGCACGCTGTCAATTTCAATTTTCTGCGCATCGGCCAGGCGCAGGGTCAGCTCATAACCACGCAGCTCCACTTCAATGGGGTCCCCCATGGGGGCCGTTTTGCGCAACGTTACCTCGGTGCCGGGGGTCAGCCCCATATCCAGCAGGTGGTGGCGCAGCTCGCCCTCACCGCCTACCACGCGGATGATTGCATCCTGCCCAATGTGCAGGTCACCTAATGTCAGCATATTGATTCCTCTTTTTTGTACGGCAAGGTAATGCAAGCCGGTTTATTTCGACTGAATGGCATGAATTTCGCTCATGAACGCGTAAAGTTTACCACGTTTAACTTACGGCGTCAATATATCAGGAAAAACTGTGAAATGCAGGCTTGAAAAATGCACAATTTCTGGTGGGGCGGGCAGCCATCTTGCCGCAAAATGCTGAATCCAATATTTATGCATTGACTTTGAATATTTATGTATTATACTAGAATTTATCCTGATGCAGCTCCGGAAAGAGGGAAAGTTCCGCCGCTGCGCTAGGGTGTATCTGAAAAGTCGAAAGTATCGTCTATTTCTACAAACGCAGCCGGATTTTGCGTTA
>ULPU01055756.1_pt1 | contig 11249 bp, 9 predicted proteins | sample 1953821 | NCBI WGS metagenome assembly ULPU01 (sample SAMEA4835637, study PRJEB28245) | human gut metagenome | biome: gut microbiome; material: fecal sample | place: Denmark | collected 2008
CTCTTTGTCTAGGGCTAAAGCCGTTTTTATTCCACCAGCTTAGCTGGTGGTTGTCGCTCGCTCAAGCTACCCAAAACAAACAGCGCCGCCGCCCTACCTTGCTGCGTGGGGCGGCGGCGCTTTGCTGTTATAATTTTATGTTATGGCTGTAGCATCTGCTTTGCCGTATCAGAATGCCCATTCACCGTTGGTGAAGATGGTCACTTCTTTGCCGTCCTTGGTGGTGCCGATGACGTTGGTATCCGGCGCGCCGATCATGACATCCTCATGGATAGCGGAATCGTTCAGGCCCTTGGCCAGCAGCTCGGTGCGGTTCATCTTGCTGCCGCCCTTGATGTTGGTGGGATAGCCCGCGCCAAAGGCAATGTGGCAGGCGGCGTTTTCATCAAACAGGGTGTTATAGAACAGCACGCCGCTCTGGTTGATGGGGCTGGATGCCGGAACCAGGGCGATTTCGCCAATGCGGCAGGCGTTCTCGTCGGTGGAAAGCAGCTCAGCCAGCAGGCTGGCGTTCTTCTCCGCGCCATGCTCAACAACTTTGCCGTCCTTGAAGGTCACATGCCAGCCCTCAATCAGCTGGCCGTTGTACACATAGGGCTTGGTGCCGTACACAATGCCGTTTACCCGCTCACGGTGGGGTGCGCAGAACACTTCCTCGGTGGGCACATTGGCGATAAAGTCGGTGCCGTTTTCCGCCTTGCTGGAAGCCCCCTCCCAGGTGGCATCATCTGCCAGGCCAACGGTCAGGTCGGTGCCGTTGGAGCTGGTCATGTGGATATGGTCCAGGTTCCAGGCGTTCAGCTGGTCGCGGTGGCGGCGGCCTTCGGCCACATGGGCTTTCCAGGCGCTGACAGGGTCGCCGGTGGAAACGCGGCAGACATCAAAGATGAGTGCCCACAGCTTTTCCATCGCTTCCTCCACCGGAATGCCGGGGAACACTTTTGCGGCCCAGGACGGTGCCGGAACAGCGGCCACACACCACTGTACACGGTCGTTCATCGTGTATTCCTGCCAGGGTTTCAGGAATTTGCGGCGGGCCAGGTTGACGCGGTTGATCTTGGCGGCATCCAGCCCGGCCAGTGCTTCGGGGTCAGCGGCGTGGATTGCCAGGGTGCAGCAGCCATCCGGGTCCTCGGCATAGTCCAGGTAGCTGCGCAGCTCATAGGGCTTCATGGCAGCCAGGTCTTCCTCTTTGGCATACTCATAATGCAGGCGGCTGAGTTTGTCATCCTCCCAACGCACGATGCAGTTTTTAGCACCGGCTTCATACCCGGCTTTGACGCAGGCATGGCCGAACTCCGGCATGGTGACCGGGCAGCGGATGATAAAATTCTGGCGCGGCTGAACATTGACACCGACTTTGACGATAAAATCGGCATACAGCTGAAGATAATGCTGGTTCATAAGGCATTCTCCTTTTTGTTGGCGCGGCTTTGGATTTTTAAGGCAATACCGCATAATTCTAAGTGCCGATACGGCGAGCGAGGTGCGGCAGCTGCTAAGCCAAAAGCGCAGATAATACTTTGTGTATTATCGAGTATTTTGGCAACGCAGATGCCGTACCGCAGATGCCGGAGCGGTGCTTAAGCCGCAAGGCGGGAATTATGCGGTGCTGCCTTAAGATACACCCCAGAGCACGCGTGTTTTGTATTCTGTGCCCAGTATACCGCATCTTCCCGGTTCTGAAAACCCCCGGATATAACAAAGTTATTACTTGCGTATAAAAAAGTGCTTACCCGTGATAAACAGTAGTGAATAGAGAATAAAGAATCATGTCGGTGCGCCGCTGCGGGCGGCACAAATAAAATAGGCGGGTTGCTCTGGCCGGAACGCTTTTTGCCGGAGTGACTGGCCTGATTCAAATGTGACGCGGTGGGCGTCACACAAGCATTATTCTTTATTCATTGTTTTTTATTGTTCAGCTCCCTCACATCACATATCGGTCTGCCCTTACCTTGTGAGTATTCGTGTCCTCAGTGGGCTTGCCGCTGTCGTCGGAGATAACGCCCACATCTTTGGCTACCAGCTGCACAGCACCTTTTTGTGCGGCGGTGCACTGTACCATGCCGCATTCCAACAGCATCAGCTTTGCGGCAATCAGTTCCGGTTCCAGTTCCGGGGTCAGCGCCACCATGCCGCACTCTTTTACGCAAAGGCCGTCCGGGGCCTCCAGCATCCAATAGTCCACCTGTACCCTGCCCTGGCCCTGCAACAGTCTGCCACGCACTGTCTGAACTTTCTCTGCCTGCACACAGCTGGCGGAAAATGCTTTCTCCTGTGCGGCGGGCACCAGGGCGGTGCCGGTCACTTTGCAGTATTCCAGCTGGGGCAGCAGGGCGGCGCTTTCCGCCGTCAGGGTCAGCCTGCCATCCACATACAGTTTGTTGCCCTTGCGGCGGATCAGCGCGGCGGTCAGTTCGGCATCATCCTTGAGGTAGGCTGTTCCGTCCGGCACAATTTCCAGGTCGGTATCATCCTCAAACAGCGGGGCGGCCTGTGTGGCAAGGCTTTGGGCCAAAATTGCCCTGGGCGTATCGAACCGCACGCCCTGCTTTGCCAGGGCAGCGACATCCAGCGCGGGGTCCAGCATCACAACACAGCGGGCCGCCCAGTACAGGGCCGGTTTGGCCCGCAGGGCAAAAGTGCTGTCCAGCACGGCGGTGTTTTTCAGTTGCACTGCACCGTCCGGCCAGGTGATGATCTGCCCGTTCACTGCCACATTGCCCAGCTTTCCGCTCAGGCTGCGCGGGCAGTATACCTGCCCGTTTACCGTAATCTGCAGATACCGCGCCAGCACTTCGGCCGAGCCGGAAGCAATTTTCAGTTCGCCGTTCACCGTCAGCACTGTGTCTGCTTCGGGTACATCGCAGGGGGTGACCTCCGCCACGCCGTTCACACTGCGCAGGGCAATATTCGGGTTGTCCGTTGCCAGGTCACATTTTAAGGTAACGGGATAACGAGCAATCAGCTCTTTTGCGCGGTCGTTCAGCACCACCACATTGGCCCGCACTTCAATGACATCATAGGCGACAAGGGTTTCTTCTTTCACGTTACGCAGGTCGCAAAAGTTTGCTTTAATCAGTAGTTTATTCGGCATCGTTTATTCCTCCATCAATAATTGGCTTAAGTATCGGCGGGCTTTGGCCAGCCGGGTGCGCACGGTGGCAGGCGGCAAACCGTACATTTTTCCCAGTTCCGCTGCGGTGTAGCCTTCCAGGTAGCGCTTGCGGAATAGCTCCTGCTCCGCCGGGGTCAGCAATTCCAACAGGCGGCGGGCTTCCGCTTCGGCAAAATCCGGATCCGGCGTTTCCGGTTCTGGCTCCAGCTCCGGCAGGGCGGCGGCTTCCCGCGCGGTACGGCGCATGGCATCCACAAACAAGTTGCGCGCCGTGCGGTACAGCCAGGCCCGGCGCTGGCTGGGGCCAAGGTCCTGCAATGTACCAATATTCTGCCATGCGCGCAGGAACACTTCCTGCACCATATCCTGCGCGGCCGCATCACTGCGGCACAGCCCGCGGCAATAGGCGGTCAGCTCCGCACGGTGGGCGCAAAACAGTTCTTCCAGCATGGGTTCTCCTTTGGGTCAGGCCGTGGGGCGCGGCCCGGTTTTATCTCCAGTTTTTATCCACGATAATAATTTTGATGCTGCACATGGGGGCATTCTCCTGTGTTTGTTTTTGCAAGGCCTTACACTGGGATAACGAACCGGGAGGGCAAAGTGTTTCAGCATTTGAAAAAAATATTTGTTCTGAACGTATTGTACCATGCCGGCGCCCGGCCCGCCAGCACTGCCCGCATAAACCGACGGCGCGCCGCATACCGTTGAAAAAACGGTTGGGAGGGCATGTTCTATGAAAGGTGACCCCGAAGAGCGCGCCGTGCAGATTGGGCGGTATCTGGTGCAAAGCGGCGCTACCGTGCGGGCGGCAGCGCAGGTGTTCGGCGTGAGCAAAAGTACCGTGTGGAAGGACCAGTGCCGCCTGCAGCACCTGGCCCCCGGCCTTTGGCAGGAGGTACGCGCCGTGCTGCTGTATAACAAAGCCCAGCGCCACCTGCGCGGCGGCGAAGCCACCCGCTGCAAATACCTGCACGCACAGCATAACCATGCGGATTAGGGGTTGCACCACAGCCCGCGCAACGGTATAATAGAAGCAAAAAATAAGGGCATGGGATCCATGCCTGCCGGAAGGTTGTGTATACAGCATGAAACGCAAGGATTACATCAGCTGGGACGAATACTTTATGGGTATTGCTATTTTGTCCGCCATGCGCTCCAAGGATGATTCCAGCCAGGTAGGGGCCTGCATTGTCAGCCCGGAAAACAAGATCCTTTCCCTTGGCTACAACGGCATGCCCATCGGCTGCAATGATGACGATATGCCCTGGGACCGCGAAGGTGACGAGCTGGAAACCAAATACATGTACGTCTGCCATGCGGAGCTGAACGCCATTTTGAACAGTGCTCACAGCGATCTGCGCGGTTCACGGGTGTATGTGACGCTGTTCCCTTGCAACGAGTGCGCCAAGGCCATCATTCAGAGCGGCATCCGGGAAATCATCTATCTTTCGGATAAATACCATGATACCAACGCCAGCATTGCTTCGCGGCGGCTGTTCAACATGGCGGGGGTCAAGTACCGTGCTTACCATCCGCACGGGCGTGAAATCAGTTTTGAAGTATAAAGAACAACGAGGCAGGAAAGCATGAAAAGCATAATCATTGGCATTGCCGGCGGCACCGGAAGCGGCAAAACCACCCTGACGGAGCGCCTGCGGGACCATTTTGGCGCGGATGAAGTGAGCGTGCTCAACCACGACAGCTACTATAAGCGGCATGACGAGCTGCCGTATGAAGAGCGCTGCAAGCTGAACTATGACCACCCGGATTCCTTTGATACCGAGCTGCTGGTGCAGCACCTGCAGGCTTTGCGCCGCGGCGAAAGCGTGAAGGTTCCGGTATATGATTACACGATCCACAACCGCAGCGATAAGACCATTACGGTACACCCGGCCCCGGTCATCATTGTGGAAGGCATCCTGATTTTTGCCAGCCAGGAGCTGTGCGATATGATGGATATGAAAGTGTTTGTGGATACCGATGCCGATGTGCGCATTTTGCGCCGCATTGTACGCGATGTTAAGGAGCGCGGCCGCACGCTGGACAGCGTGGTGAACCAGTACCTGACCACCGTTAAGCCGATGCACGAGCAGTTTGTGGAGCCCAGCAAACGCAAAGCCGATTTGATCGTGCCCGAAGGCGGCCGCAACATGGTGGCACTAGATATGCTGATCAAGTGGGTAGCCACCCATCTAAGCACGGCGCGGCAGTAAATAGGGCAATACCGCATAATTCTAAGTGCCGATACGGCGAGCGAGGTGCGGCAGCTGCTAAGCCAAAAGCGCAGATAATACTGGATGCTGCAAAGGTGAGCGCCGCCAGTGGCGGAAACAGCGAACCGAAGCAGGGGCAGCGGTCGCAGAGTGCGAGGGGCTTTTGCCCCCGAAGCACGATGCGGGTACCGCAACCCGACATTATCGAGCATTTTGGCAACGCAGATGCCGTGCCGCAGCCGCCGAAGCGGTGCTTAAGCCGCTAGGCGGGAATTGTGCGGTGTTGCCTTAAATATCCCAAAGTTTCGGCGTGGTCAGGTGACCACGCCCTACCGGTTGTTTTATCCTCCATCTCACATTTCCAATAGCCTCAAACCCCATATTTTCTGAGCGGCGCACCGCGCCGCAGTCCCCCACCATTATTCTTTATTATTTATTCTTTATTCATTCAAACAGCCTCCTTCAACTCCTAACTCCTCCCTCCTAACTTTTCTTTTTCTCTTTTTTCCAAAAAGTTTTCCCCATTCTCGTCATTTTGTTCAAACCCCAAAAATTCATCTTGACACAGAATGTGAAACCTGCTAGAATCCATATTGTTATCAATTCACAAATGCAATGATGGGGAAAAAGCAATCTCCTTTCAGCTTCAGAGAGCCGCCGGTTGGTGCAAGGCGGTGCGGAAGGTTTTGCGTCACTGGCCCCTGAGCAGCTGCGCTGAGCGCTTTGCGTTAGGTGCAGCCGGAACCTGACCGTTATCTTGCAGGAGCGATTCACTGTTTGCTTTCTATAAAACAGCCGATCGTGCAGAGCGGCCGCCCCCTGGCGGCAATGAGAGTGGTACCGCGGGTATTTGTAAAATTTACATCCCGTCTCTCAAAGGTAAAAACGCCTTTGAGAGACGGGATTTTTATTTTGTCCGGTTTTCAGGGGCAGACAAACTTTGATGGAGGCAATAAAAAATGATGGACGCAACAAAGTATCATGTAGGTTATTATCCCCCGCCGGTTGAGCCCGGCCATGTCTATGAATGGCCCCAGAAAGACCATATCGAAAAGGCTCCCGCCTGGTGCAGCGTAGACCTGCGCGATGGCAACCAGAGCTTGATCGTTCCCATGAATCTGGAAGAAAAGCTTGAATTTTATGATATGCTCATCAGGATCGGCTTTAAGGAGATTGAGGTCGGCTTCCCGGCAGCGTCCGAGACCGAGTACGACTTCCTGCGCGCCTTGATCGATGGCAACCGCATCCCGAACGACGTCACCGTTCAGGTGCTGACCCAGTGCCGTGACCATATCATCCGTAAAACATTTGAGGCCGTTAAGGGTGCGCCGCGCGCCATCATCCACTTTTATAACTCCACCAGCGTTGCCCAGCGCGAGCAGGTGTTCAAAAAGAGCAAGGAAGAGATCAAGCAAATCGCCGTTGACGGCGCAAAGCTGGTTAAAAAGCTGAGCGAAGAATACGAGGGCAACTTCCTGTTTGAATACAGCCCCGAAAGCTTTACCGGCACCGAGCCGGAATACGCCGTTGAGGTTTGCAACGCCGTATTGGATGTGATGCAGCCCACCCCGGACCGCCCGATGATCATCAATCTGCCGGTCACGGTGGAAATGAGCATGCCGCACATTTACGCCAACCAGATCGAATGGTGCTCCAAGCACCTCAAGTACCGCGACAGCGTGATCCTGTCCACCCACCCCCACAACGACCGCGGCTGCGGCGTGGCAGATGCCGAGCTGGCTGTTCTGGCCGGTGCCCAGCGCATTGAATGCTGCCTGTTCGGCAACGGCGAGCGCACCGGCAACGTGGATGCCATCACCCTGGCCATGAACATGTACAGCCACGGCGTGGACCCGCACCTCGACTTCAGCAACATGCCGGCCATCTGCGAAACGTATGAACGCGTGACCCGCATGCATGTGTACGAGCGCAGCCCGTATGCCGGTTCCCTGGTGTTTGCTGCGTTCAGCGGCAGCCACCAGGACGCCATTGCCAAGGGCATGACCTGGCGCAAGGAGCATAACCTGCACGAGTGGACCTGCCCGTACATCCCCATTGACCCGCATGACATTGGCCGCACTTACGATGCCGACGTCATCCGCATCAACAGCCAGAGCGGCAAGGGCGGTATCGGCTTCCTGCTGCAGCAGAATTACGGCTACAATCCCCCGCCGCGCATGCGGGAAGACCTTGGCTACCGCGTAAAGGATGTATCCGACCACGAGCACAAAGAGCTAAGCGTCCAGGAAGTGCTGTATGTGTTCGAGCGCGCTTACCTGAACAACAAGACCCCGCTGAATGTTCCGGAAGCACACTTTACCCAGAACCCGGATTCCACCATTACCGCCCATATTACCGTGGCTAACGGCAGCAACGCCCCCGTTACCTGCGATGCTGTCGGCAACGGCCGTCTGGATGCTGTGGCCAACGCCATCGAGCAGACCACCGGCATGCACTTCACCCTGGTGCATTACAGCGAGCACGCACTGGACAACGATACCGACTCCCGCGCTTGCTGCTATGTGGGCCTGAAATGGGCATCCGGCAAGGAGACCTGGGGCTGCGGCACCCACACCGACATCATCGTTGCCGGTATCCGCGCGCTGGTCAGTGCAATCAATAACCAATAAGGTTGCAAATAAAAAAGAATAGAGAATAATTAAAAATGATGGTGTGCCTGCGACACGGTTTGGATATGATGTGCGATATCTGATAGAATGCCCGGCTTCGAGTTCCTGTTTGCCCCATTTTTTTGAGCGGCGCTTGTGCGCCGCGGTCCACCACCATTATTCTTTATTCATTATTACTTATTCTTTAATTCGTAAGATATACGTCAGAGCAAAAGGAGCAGAAATCTATGGGAATGACCATGACACAGAAGATCCTCGCTGCGCATTGCGGCGAAGCTTCGGTAACGGCCGGGCAGCTCATCAATGCCAAGTTGGACATTGTGCTTGGCAACGATATTACCACCCCGGTTGCCATCAATGAGTTCGAGAAAGCCGGGTTCAACTCGGTGTTTGATAAAACCCGCGTGAACATTGTGCTGGACCACTTTGTGCCCAACAAGGATATCAAGAGTGCCCAGCAGTCCAAGCAGTGCCGTGAGTTTGCCAACAAATACGATATCCTCAACTTTTATGATGTCGGCCAGATGGGTGTTGAACATGCCCTGCTGCCCGAAAAGGGCATTGTGACCGCCGGTGACTGCATCATTGGTGCCGATAGCCACACCTGCACGTACGGTGCGGTGGGCGCGTTTTCCACCGGCGTTGGCTCCACCGATATGGCCGCCGGTATGGCAACCGGCATGGCATGGTTCAAGGTGCCTGCCGCCATCAAGGTTGAGCTGAAAGGTGCTATCCACGCCCCTGTGTGCGGCAAGGACGTGATCCTGCACCTGATCGGCGAGATCGGCGTTTCCGGCGCGCTGTACAAGAGCCTGGAATTTGTGGGCGAGGGCGTTAAGAGCCTGACCATGGAGGACCGCCTGTGCATCTGCAACATGGCCATTGAAGCCGGTGCCAAAAACGGCATCTTCCCGGTGGACGAAGCCTGCGAAGCATACCTGAAGGGCCGCAGCCAGCGTCCTTGGACCAAATACGAAGCCGACCCCGATGCCGAATATGAGCGCACCGTGGTGATCGATTTGGATACCCTGGAGCCTACCGTCAGCTACCCCCACCTGCCGGAGAACACCCACCTTGCCAAGGAGGGTGCCGACATCAAGATCGACCAGGTAGTGATCGGTTCCTGCACCAACGGCCGCATTGAGGATATGGAAGCCGCTTACAACGTGCTGAAAGGCAAGCACATTGCCAAGGGTGTGCGCGGCATCATCATTCCCGCCACGATGGCTGTTTACAAAGAGTGCATCCTGCGCGGCTACACCGAAGCGTTTATTGATGCCGGCTGCATTGTTTCCACCCCCACCTGCGGCCCCTGCCTGGGCGGCTACATGGGTATTCTGGCCGAGTACGAGCGCTGCGTTTCCACCACCAACCGCAACTTCGTCGGCCGCATGGGGCACGTTACCTCTGAAATTTATCTGGCAAGCCCCGCCACCGCCGCTGCCAGCGCACTGACCGGCCACATCACTGACCCCAGGGAGGTAGAAGCATGAACGCAAAAGGACCTGTTTTTAAGTACGGTGACAACATTGACACCGATGTGATCATTCCCGCCCGTTACCTGAACACGCAGAGCCCCGTCGAGCTGGCCGCCCACTGCATGGAGGACATTGACAAGACCTTTGTGACCCGCGTAAAGGCCGGTGACATTATGGTTGGCGGCGAAAACTTTGGCTGCGGTTCTTCCCGCGAGCATGCCCCCGTTGCCATCAAGGCCGCCGGCATTGACTGCGTGATTGCCAAGAGCTTTGCCCGTATCTTCTACCGCAACGCCATCAACATCGGCCTGCCCATTCTGGAATGCCCCGCCGCCAGCGAGGCCATCAACGAGGGCGATGTGGTTGCCATCAACTTTGACACCGGCGTGATCACTGATGAAACCACCGGCCAGACCTTCCAGGCTGCGCCGTTCCCGCCGTTTATCCAGAAGATCATCAAGGCCGGCGGCCTGATGAAGAGCATCCAGGAGGGAAAGTAAGATGCAGAAAAACATTGCCCTGATTTATGGCGACTGCTCCAGCCCGGAGATCGTGACCCAGGCAGTGCGCGTGCTGGACAAAGTTGCTGAAAAGTTTGGCCACACCTTTACCTACACCCGCGCTTACATGGGCGGCGAAGCCATTGACAAGTTTGGCGATCCCCTGCCCCAGAGCGAGCTGGACAAGTGCCTGGCCTCGGATTCCGTTCTGCTTGGCGCTGTCGGCGGCCCCAAGTGGGAGGGCATGGCCGGTGACAAGCGCCCGGAAAAAGGCCTGCTGCGCCTGCGCGCCGGTATGGGCCTGTACGCCAACAACCGCCCGGCCAGGATCTGGCCCCAGCTGGCGGATGCTTCCCCGCTGAAGAAAGAGATCGTGGACAAAGGCATCGACTTTATTGTGGTGCGTGAGCTGATTGGCGGCGTGTATTTTGGCGAGCACAAAACCATTGAGCAGAACGGCGAAAAAGTTGCGATTGACAGCATGCCCTACTCGGAGCACGAGATCGAGCGCATTGGCCGCATTGGCTTTGAGACTGCCATGAAGCGCCGCAAAAAGCTGACCTGTGTGGATAAAGCCAACGTGCTGGATACCAGCCGCCTGTGGCGTGCCGTGATGCATCGCCTGCAGGCCGAGTACCCCGAAGTGGAGTACAGCGAGATGTTTGTGGACAACTGCGCCATGCAGATCTGCAAGAACCCCAGCCAGTTTGACGTGATTGTGACCGAGAACATGTTTGGCGATATTCTGAGCGACGAAGCCAGCGAGATCACCGGCAGCATTGGCATGGTGCCGTCCTCTTCCCTGGGTGCCACCACCTGCGGTCTGTACGAGCCCATCCATGGTTCTGCCCCGGACATTGCCGGGCAGGATGTGGTCAACCCGATTGCCTGCATCCTTTCCGCCGCCATGATGCTGCGCTACAGCTTTGGCATGGCCGCTGAGGCTGACGCCATTGAAAGCGCCGTAAACGCCGTGTTGGATGCCGGCCTGCGCACTGCCGACATGATGGCCGACGGCTGCGCCAAGGTTGGCTGCACCGCCATGGGTGACGCCATTTTGGAGCGCATCTGATTGGTTTTACGGGGGTTGTTTTATTCCTTCTTTGAAAAGAAGGAACCGAAGAAACTTTAATCATATAATACCAATAATATAAGATAAAAGTCCGGTACAAGTTTTTTGGCTTGTACCGGGCTTTTGGTTTTGGGGAGATATTCGTGTGAAGGCAAGCTGTAGGGCGGCTAGCCCCCTGGCCGCCGGGGGATGGGCTTGGGATTTTGGGCAATACCGCATAATTCTAAGTGCCGATACG
>ULPU01046443.1_pt1 | contig 11124 bp, 8 predicted proteins | sample 1953821 | NCBI WGS metagenome assembly ULPU01 (sample SAMEA4835637, study PRJEB28245) | human gut metagenome | biome: gut microbiome; material: fecal sample | place: Denmark | collected 2008
AACCACCGCCGAGAGCTTTCCTCCCAGCGGTGGTTTCTATTCATATCAATATTTCCATTTCTCCGAGCAAAGCTGCATCTCAACCATGTGCTTGTAGATACCGTTAGCCTTTTTAAGCGCCTCAGGCGAGCCTGTCTCAGCCACCTTGCCGTCTTTAAGCACAACTATCTTGTCCACACCGTCAACAGTTCTCATTCTGTGTGCTATTATAAGCACAGTCTTGTTATGTATAAGCTTTGCAATAGACTCCTGTATAAGCGACTCGTTGTCAACGTCCAGAGAAGCCGTAGCCTCGTCCATAAGAATGATAGGAGTGTCCTTTAGAAATGCTCTCGCTATGGATATACGCTGTCTTTCACCGCCCGAAAGCTCCGAGCCGTTCTCGCCTATCATGCTGTTCCACTTGTCAGGCATCTTCTCAACAAAGTCCTCGCAGTGTGCAAGCCTTGCCGCCGCCATAACCTCCTCGTCCGTTGCGTCCTTTCTGCCTATCCTGATATTCTCCATAACAGTGTTGTTAAACAGCGTTACATCTTGGAAAACGATAGAGTAAAGTGACAAAAGCTTCTCAGGGTCAACGTCTGCAACATTCATTCCGCCAACAGTTATCTTACCCTTGTCATTATCCCAAAATCTTGCCGCAAGCCTTGCAACAGTGGTCTTTCCTCCGCCAGACGGACCGATAAGCGCTGTTATCTCCCCCTGCTTTGCAGTGAAGCTTACATCAGAAAGCACCTGCTCTTCACTCTTGTATGAGAAAGCAACATGGTCGAATGTGATATCATAACCCTTGTTGTCAAGCTTATCACTGCCCGACTGCTCCTCGTGCGAAAGTATCTCGTCCATACGATTGCAGTTTGCGTCAAGGCTTATTATAGCAGCCAAATTCTGAAGCGCTATCTGAAGCGGCTCATACATTCTTGTTACCACCAGCAGGAACATAAAGAACGTCAGCACCGTTATCTCACCCTTTACAAGAAGCGAGCTTCCCACAACAGCCACAGTTCCAATACCGAGCTTTAGTATCATCTGCGCTGAGCATACAAATACCGCATTTGCAAACTCCGCCACGATAGCGTGCTTTTCCACAGCCTTTATCTTCTTTTCAAGCCCCTCAGAGTATTTCTCTGTCATGTTGTATGAACGCAGGTCACGGAGAGTTTCAAGCCCCTCCTGAATGCCGTCAATGCAATCTATACGATATTTCATCGTCTTTTCGTGTATCCTTGACATAACCTTCTTTGAAGAAATAACTATCATAAATGCTACCGGCATTACCCAAACTGAAGCAAGAGCCATTCTCCAGTCAAAGAAAAACAAGCTTATAACAATGATAGTAGTGGAGACGATACCGCCCACAAGCTCAGGTATCCAATGCGAAGAGCCTGTTTCTATCATTGCACAGTCCGTCATGATAGTGTTCGTAAGGTCGGCAAGATCTTTCTTGCCAAAGTATGAAAGGGGTATCTTCCTGAGCTTTTCCGCAAGCGTCCTTCGTCTTACACCGCTTTCAACATATGTAGAGTAAAACGTGGACTTATACTGAAACAGCGTTGTAAGGGCAATAAGCAAAAGCACTCCCACTATCGCCCCGACAAAAAGCCAGAACTTATCTCTTGGAAGCTCTCCCTCAAGAAGATATGAGGAAAGCACATATAAAAGCCCCACAGGGAGCATAAGCACAAGGTTAGCAAGCGTAACAGCAATAAACGCCCTTATCATGCCTTTTGCACCCTTGTCTGAAAGGGCATATTTGTGTTTTAATTTTTCCGTGAAGCTCATAATCAAACACCTGCCTTTCTGACCTGCCAGCTTACAGACCTGTTGTATTCGTTCCACATACGGCTGTAGATCCCGCCCTGCTCTATAAGTTCCTCATGCTTTCCGCTCTCTGCTATCCTGCCCTCAGAAAGAACGTAAATGCGGTCTGCATTTGTTACCGTTGAAAGCCTGTGTGCTATCATTATAACTGTCTTGTCTTTTGAAAGCCTCTCAAAAGCCTGCTGAACAGACCTCTCGTTGTCAGGGTCGGCAAAAGCCGTCGCCTCGTCAAGTATAAGCACAGGCGCATTTTTCAAAAACGCCCTTGCAATAGAAAGCCTCTGACACTCGCCCCCCGAAACGTATATGCCCTTTGAGCCTATCATAGTATCAACACCCTCAGGGAACTTCTCGATTATATCCATGCACTGTGCGTCACGAAGCGCCTGCATAACCGCATCGTCCGTGGCGTCAGGTCTGCCCATTCGCACGTTGTCGAGAATACTCATTTTAAGAAGCTTGCTGTCCTGGAAAACATATGAAACATACTTCATAAGCTCCTCTGACGGAATGTTTCTCACGTCTGCCCCTCCTATCTTTATAGAGCCGCTCTTTACGTCCCAGAAACGTGCGATAAGCGAACAAAGGGTGGTCTTTCCTCCCCCTGAGGGACCTACTACCGAAATATGCTCTCCTGCCTTTATGTTCATCGTTATTCCGTCAACAGCGTTGCTCTCTGCATTGTCATAAGCAAACACCGCATTGTCAAGCTGGATAGATGAGTCCTTTGGAGTTTCACCGTTCTTTGTCTCAGCAAGCGGCTCAGTTTCAAGAATAGAATACATTCTGTTCACAGCGTCATCCACCAACATCTGTGACTCTCCTGCATATGCTATCTTCATAAGCGTTACAGTAAGAATAGAAGTTATTATCACATAAAAGAAAAGATTAAGAACAAACTCGTCCGTAACTCCATGGGAAGTGAGTTTGAAAGCCGCAATTATAAGCGCCGCAAAAATGCCGTTTGCCGCAGTGGTGAAGCATATCATCGGAAGCATCATGTTCTTTGTGTATCCAAGAGTCCACTTTTCATATTCGTCAATAGCAAGCTTGAAACGCTTGAAAGAAAATATCGTCTGACCAAAGGTTTTTACAACAGGTATTCCACGAACATACTCCACCGCCTCAGATGACATTTTTTCAAGTGCATTCTGATACTGCTTCATATCCTCCGCCATTTTAGGACCCATCATAAGCGTGCCCATAAGCACAAATGCAATGAACGCAGGGATAAGGCTAATAAGACCAAGCCGCCAGTCGAATATGAACATCATAACAAGCAGACCCACAGGGGTCGCCATTGAAACAGCCTTGTCAGGGAAATTGTGGGCAAGATAGGTTTCCGTTGACGTACTTGAATCCATAACTATCTTTCTTATCTTTCCTGTTCCCTCAGCTTCAACATAACCAAGCGGAAGCTTCATAATATGCTTCATCATGCTCACTCTCATGTTAGCCTGCACCCTGAACGCTGCCTTGTGAGAACACATTAGCGCAGCGATATAAAACACCATTCCAAGAAGTGCAAAGCCCACAGCCTCCCAGCCGTATCGGCTTATGTTCTCCGCCTTTGAAAAATCAGGTCTTACCCTGAGTATCTCTTTTATGATGCGCCAAACATCATAAAACGGTATCAGTGCTATCCATGCACTTATTACAGCAAGAACAGCAGAAGCGTAGGAATAATACTTATGTCCGCCTGCATAGTGCATAAGAACTGCAAAGGAACTTTTCTTTTTCTCTTTCTTTTTCACAACAATACCTCCTGTTTGTTTATAAAGTTAGGTTTAACTAACTTATTACCATTTAAAAAGCAACACCCTATAAGGGGTTGCTGAAAATGTTAAAAAAGTCAAATGATTTTGACATCTTTTCTGTAGGGGAGCGGCGCAATTTCTGCTTTGCAGAAATGCGAAGTCCCGCTCCCTGCTCAAAGTTCTACTAAAAACCCGAACAACACCAAGACCCTACAAGCCCATATCCTCATAATTCTGCCCCAGAACTTTCCCCCAGCCTGCGAAGCAGAACTCTCTTATGCTTTTCATAAAGATCTGCGCCTCATCATAAGAAAGATCATGAGAGACCACCTCGTAAATATAAGACCAGCCTGTTCGGCAGATAACGTGTATAAAGAAGTCGCTCACCATGTTTTCACGCCTTGAAAACTGCTTTACAAACTCCCTGTAATACTTTTCCTCTATCTCAGCAAGCTCGTCAAAATAATGCTCATACTCCGTTCCTGCTGAGCGGCAGAAGATAAGCTTGAAAACGTCAAAGTTTTCATAAATATATTTCAGCACAAGCTCAGTTCCCTCATTGCCCTGACTTGTCGCCTCCGCAGGGTCGCCGCTCTCCGTGGCAGCGGTTATGCTTTCAAGATACAACTCCATAAGTCCGTCTGCAGCCGGCTTTACCACCGCCGAAAAAAGTCCAGCCTTGTCCCCAAAGCGTGTATATATAGACCCCGTACTTACTCCGCTCTCAGAAGAGATCCTGCGAAGATTTGCATTTTGAAAGCCGTGTTCAAGAAATTCTTTTTTTGCACTCTCTATAAGAGTTTCTGTAACTCCTGCTGTTTCCGTTCTCATTTTGCACCTGCCTGAAAATAACCATGTTATAATAACACTGTTATTATAACATGGTTATTTAAACTTGTCAAGTTTTTTCTTAAAGCAGCTCAAAATCTTGTAATAATATCATTTTCATGATATAATTTTATCATATGAATAAACGACAGGAAATGATAAAAATGAACGCCATAAAAAAAGCCTTTAACTTTGCAAAAAAAGAAACCGTCCTGATAGTGGCAATGCTCTTAGCCGTTATATCTGCATTTTTCGTCACACCTGACAAAGCATATGCAAGTTATATCGACTTCCGAACACTTGGACTTCTGTTCTCTCTTATGACAGTAACCGAGGGCTGCAAAGGTCTTGGCATTTTTGAACGCAGTGCAAAATTTATCATAAGCAAAGTCAATACCGCATTTCAGCTTTCCATAGTGCTTGTGGGGCTTTGCTTCTTTTCAAGTATGTTCATAACAAATGACGTTTCACTTCTGACCTTTGTTCCCCTCACTCTCACCGCCCTCTCAACTCTCGGTGAAGCAGGCAACAAGCTTCTCATACCCATTGTCGTCATGCAGACCATTGCCGCAAATCTTGGCAGTATGCTCACGCCTATAGGCAATCCTCAGAATCTATACCTTTTTGGTGTATCAGATATGAAGCTGGAAGATTTTCTTGTACTAATGCTTCCCTTTACTATTGTTGCAGGAGCGATGCTTTTTCTGTGGACGCTTGCAGTGTGTAAAAAATCAGGAAAGCTGTCTGTCAAGACAGATATAACTGCTGAAAACTTCGATACATATTCGACTAAAGACAAGACAAAGCTTTCAGGATACGTCCTGCTTTTTGTCCTTTGCCTGCTTACAGTTGCAAGGCTTATCCCATGGCAGATAACAACCCTCTGCGCACTTGCTTTCTCTGCCATTGCTGACAGAAATGTGCTTAAAACAGTTGATTACTCACTGCTTCTTACTTTCTGCGGATTTTTCATCTTTATCGGAAATATGGGCAGAGTAGAGATTTTCCGCAATGTACTCAGCAGCATAATAAACGGTCACGAGCTTTTTATTGCTGTTGCCGCAAGTCAGATAATAAGCAACGTTCCATGCGCTATACTCCTTTCAGGCTTCACCAACAAGCTGAACGCACTTATAATAGGAACGAACATAGGCGGCCTTGGCACTCTTATCGCCTCCATGGCAAACCTTATATCCTACAAGCAGATATGCCGCAGCCACCCCCATATCAAAGGCAGATATTTCGTATATTTCACAGCCGCAAATATCGCTTTTCTCGCTGTGATGGCTCTTATCATAATGATCGCAGTATAATTCTTCATCTGTCCAAAAAATGTTACCACAAATTTGTTTTAGTATGGTATAATACTTTAAAAAGGTGAAAGGTGCAAGCATTATGCAGCAAAGTGATGACAACTACTGGGACAAGTATATCAATAGTTTCAACATGAATTACATTCCTAAAAAGGAAAAAGCCGTTTCGCAACGTGAAGACGATGAGCTTAAAGGCGCAAAGCTTGTTTCGGGAGATTATGTTTATGTTCAAAGGCGCAAGCTTATAGGCTTCTGTCACTGCGACCTGCACAAAGGCTATGTTACAAAAAGCATTTACAGAAACCACAAATGCGGTGAAAAGCAGTGCGTTTTCTTTCAGAAATTTGAGGACTGCCCCTTTTGGGCGGCTGAAAAAGGTTATAAACGCTACAAAAATCTTTCTTCCGCACAAAAAGCCAAAATAAAATCCGAGGAAGAAAAGTTCGTGCGCATGGCGGAAGAGCTTCAAAAATTGGCTGACAAGTTCGGCTATCCAATGAAGATAACAAGCGTTCGTCAGGGGGAACACAAAAAGCACATCATTGTTTTCTATCTTTCCGACCGACCATACAATGATTTTTACCGCTTTCTTGACCTATCCCGAACCTTCGGTTTTTACCGCTCGGCTTATGTTGAGCTTCGCCATGTCAAGGATATAAACGGAAACTACGCCCTCATGTGACCATACCGCTGAATAACGCTGTCAAGAAATGCCCACACTATCCGCAGGAGGTGTTTTTATGCTTGAATTTTTTGCAGGAACGCTGGTAGGCGGTTTTGTGGGTGTTGTGACAATGTGCCTTTGTATCACCGCAGACGAAAGCGACCGTCACAATGAACGATGATGTTTTACACAGGTAAACTTCGTGATTTTCACCAAAAAAGCCACCGCAAAATTTCCCTTTGCGGTGGCTTTTTTATGCCTGTCCGTATTGACAAATACTCCGCTTTGTACTATAATAGTATCATTGTACTTTAGCAAGTAAAAACGCAAAAGCATAAAAGCTTTAAAGCGACATATGAAGTAAAAGGAGTGTATTGGATTGACAGCAAGGTGGATAGTATTGGTATTATACCTTGCACTTATGATAGGCATAGGTGTTTATTACCGCAGAAAATCGGCAAGCGTCAATGATTTTGTACTGGGAGGAAGAGGTCTTGGAGCATGGTTCACAGCCTTTGCATATGGAACTTCATACTTTTCGGCAGTAATTTTTGTAGGCTACGCAGGAAAATTCGGCTGGAATTACGGTGTGGCTTCCACATGGGTAGGAATTGGAAACGCCGTCATAGGCTCATGGCTTGCATGGAAAGTTTTAGGCAGACGTACAAGGATAATGTCAAAGCACCTTGAGGCAAAGACCATGCCTGAGTATTTTGAAAAGAGATACAACAGCAAGCCCTTGAAGATAGTTTCGGCACTTATCGTGTTCGTATTCCTTATCCCTTATACGGCTTCGGTCTACAACGGCTTGTCAAGACTTTTCGAGAAGGGTTTTGGCATTCCTTACAGATATTGTATAATCGGCATGGCAGTTTTCACTGCGGTGTATGTTATCATGGGTGGCTACAAGGCTACAGCACTGAACGATTTTATTCAGGGAATAGTAATGCTTGTAGGCATTGCGGCGGTAGTTCTTGCAGTGCTTGGCGAAAACGGTGGCCTTGGAAATTCTTTTGACCTGCTTGGTGATATTTCTGACGCAAATGGCGACAAGGGTGCATATTCGTCACTATTCGGCCCTGACCCTATAAACCTTGCAGGCGTTGTTATTCTTACCTCTCTCGGCACATGGGGACTTCCGCAAATGGTGCAGAAATTCTATGCAATAAAAGACGACAAGGCTATCAAAACAGGAACTACAGTATCCACATTCTTTGCAGTAGTGGTAGCAGGCGGCTGTTACTTCCTTGGTGGCTTCGGCAGACTTTTTGTCAAGAGCGCTGACGGACTTCCTGAGGGCGGTTTTGACGGAATAGTTCCGACTATGATGGAAAAGCTCCCTTCACTGCTTTTCGGACTTGTTATCGTTCTTGTGCTTTCTGCTTCAATGTCAACACTTTCATCGCTTGTGCTTACATCAAGCTCCACTTTGACTATCGACCTTATCAAGCCTATAATGAAAGAAAAAATGGACGAGAAAAAACAGCTTATCACAATGAGAATTTTCATTGCCGTATTTCTTATCATCTCAGTTGTGCTTGCAATAATCACTCTTGAAAATCCACAGACAGTAATTTCAACTCTCATGTCTATCTCATGGGGTGCACTTGCAGGAGCATTTCTTGCGCCGTTTATGTACGGACTTTTCTGGAAGGGCGTAACGAAGACGGCTTGCATGGCAAGCTTTATCGCAGGAGTAGGCATAACAGTGATACACATGGCATACTACACCCTTGCAGGACACACAGGCACACTTTGTGGCATAAACCTTGCCTCGCCTATCAACGCAGGCGCATTTGCGATGCTTTTCGGACTTGTTCTTGTACCTATCGTTAGCCTTATCACAAGGCAGAGCGACGCTGACAAGGCTCATGCTGAAAAGGTGTTCGAGTGTTATAATGACAGCGAAATATGATTTCACATCGCTTACATACTTGAAATGCAGACAGGGACGGACTTTGTTCGTTCCTGTTTTTTTGTGCGGATAATGCAAATGATATAGTGAGCGAAACGACAAAACAAGCGGGCGAACGGTGTTCGCCCCTACGATTTTGTTGCCGTGGGTTTTAGCCTTTTTTATTCAATTTTCAAATTGCATTCGGAGTATGACACTGGGTATTATGCCCTAGGTTTTGTATACACAAAATATCACAATGCACGCCCACGTCCTGATACAAGTACTCTACAGCCTGTTCCAGAATCTCTCATCGTATTCACTAAGTCACAGGGCTTGTACGTGCCCGCAAGTATCTAAGACGCCTTCTACTTATCCCTGAAAAATGCTCTTTTTGTTGCATAAAAAATGCAACAATTAATGGATTATTGCCAAATTAAATCATAAATCATTTGTTTGCACAAATTGACCACATGAATTTTGTATAATATCCACTGTAGGGGCGAACAGTGTTCGCCCGTTTTCCTACCTGAACTAACTTTTGGGGGTCCACATTATTAATGTGTATACAGACAGCAAAAAGTTCCATAAAACACCGTTCAACACCTGAACGCATTTTATGAAAATTTTGCTGCACTGTAATTGACTTATAGGGCATTTTATGATAAAATATTGAAGATAAGTTACAAAAACAACATGACAATTATGCAAGGGGGAGAAAAATGTCGATACTTTTATTGCCGTTCAAGATAGTTTTCCTGATAGTTGCGTTTATACTAAAGGGCGTTCTATACTTGCTTGCGTTTATTCTGAACTTTATTTCTGAGGTCTTAGTCGCTTTGCAATACATACTTGGAAGTGTCTTTGTATTGGTGGCTATCGGAGGTACTATCGTACTTGTCAGAAACATTCAGAATGGCTCTCTTACAGGCTTGCAAGGCGGTGTATTGATAGGCTTTTTATGGCTCATATCCATGGCTTTCAGCATGATGTTCTATTTAAGCAGTGCGGCGGCTGACCTTTTTGAAAGCATTGGCGATTGGTTAGGGGACACGGCTTTGGGCTTTTTCTACTAGAGATTGGGCAAAAAAGACGCCGTCAAAAAGACAGCGTCTTATCATTCACATTTTCTTTCGGCAAACACCTAAGCCAAGTTGAGGTTTCACTGTGCAACCCCTCCCGAAAGCTCAACCAAGCAACGCTCTTGGCACGCCCCTTGGTATCATCGCTTAACAGAACTGCCACGACTATCAAGTTTACGTCAGTTCTGACCGAAAACTCCTGTTTTCTGACAACGTTTCGTTGCTGATATCATTATATCCAATTTTTTCGACAATGTCAAGCACATATCAAAAAACCGCTCTGATAATTCAGGGCGGTCTTTTTCATAGCAAGGCTGATTTTTATAGTCGCTGCGGTCGACCAACTTTCATGCAGAGGGCGTTTTGCCTTTGCACAGTGCATACTATACTTTCAAGCAGCAATGAACTTCACAGTTTCGGATACACGTCACCATTTCTAATGCGTCCCTCAAGTGTCAGCCACACTAAGAAAAGCTACGGATAGATCTTCTCAATACTATTATAATCAATTCAATGGTAAATGTCAAGTCTTGTCACTAAAAGGCTATTTCAACTTCCGTGTTGATGTTAACAAACATTTCACAATCAACAAGGTTTTACTTCTACAAAACATCCCCCTTGAATTTATACATAAATAATGTTATACTTGATACATTATAAAGTATATAGGATGTGATGAAATGCTTGGCGTGTGTATGGCATTGATCGATGATGAAAAAGATAAAAAGGCTTTTGAAAAGCTGTATAATAAATACAAAAATAAAGTTCATGCAATATCCTTGAATATATTAAAAAATGAACAACTTGCTGAGGAATCAACTTCTGACACTTTTTTATCGTTGGCTAAATGTTTTCAAAAAATTAAACATTTAGAATATCACAAATTGGATTATTACATTGTCATAACTAGTAGGAACATGGCAAAGAATATATCTAAAAAGGAAAAAGAAAATTTAATGACGGTTTCCTACGATGATGATTCTTATTTTGTAAATGAAAATATGTCATGTTACGAATTTGAATTTTTGAAAGGTTGCATAAAGAAACTGAAAGTTGACGATCAAGAGATTCTTTATTTAAAGTTTTCGTGTGGACTTGAATATTCTGAAATCTCAAAAACGCTTGGCATTACATCTGCCACAGCAAGAAAACGTCTGCAGTATGCCAAAAACAGATTGAAGATATTACTTGAAAAGGGTGATTTATAACATGAATAATTTTTCATATTTTTCAAAAGCTCTCGATGAAGTCGTAGATGCCAGATTGGATGATTATGTTGAAACTCTTGAAGTAGACAAACGATATGAATTTTCGGAAAAGTACAATAAAAAAATAAACAAACTTATAAAACACAGAGAAAAGCCCTATTTTACTCTGATATGCACGACCGGCAGACGTGTTGCTTGTTGTGTTGCAGCATTGTTGATCCTATCATTTTCTTCGCTTAGCGTAAAAGCTGTGAGAGAGGCAGTTTGTGATTTCTTTATGAATATTTTTTCAGACCATACGGAGATTATAGCAGACAGTGAAATTGAGAATTCATATCCGCATTCGATTGACGAGGAATATCATATATCTTCACTTCCAAATGGATTTAAACAAGTCGACTATGATAAAATGGAAAATTCAATTATAATAACATACTTCAAGGATGATGATTATATCTTTTTTGAACAATACACAAAAGATGCATATCTTAGTAATTATGATAATGAACAGTCAACATTTGAATCATATACAGATGAAAACGGACAAGAGTATCTAG
>ULPU01065635.1_pt1 | contig 11006 bp, 6 predicted proteins | sample 1953821 | NCBI WGS metagenome assembly ULPU01 (sample SAMEA4835637, study PRJEB28245) | human gut metagenome | biome: gut microbiome; material: fecal sample | place: Denmark | collected 2008
TGTGCGAAAAACTCATGGCGTCTGTGAAATATGAGAATTATAGGCTTTGGGGCGGATATGAAAACGCCGCAAGGCGTATGCTGTGCGTCTATCCTGAATATGGCGAGGCAGAAAGTGAGGATTTTCCTATCACCGCAATTACACTGCTGTATCGCAAAGAGGATAAAATAACTCACAGAGATATCCTGGGCTCGCTTATGGGACTAAGAATAAAAAGAGACAGCGTTGGCGACATTCTTGTGGGAGAGGGAAAGTCAGCGGTGTTCCTGCGTTCTTCTGTGGCAGGCGAGGTTACAAGCGTCCTGACAAAGGTCGGCAGAGCAGGAGTGAAGCTCCGGGAGGGCTATGACGGCAGTATACATATTGAGCAGAAAACTCAGGAAATAAGCGGTACTGTGGCTTCCATGCGTGCAGATTGTATCTTAAGTCTTGCCGCAAGGATATCACGAGAAAAGTCAGCACAGCTTATAAAAAACGTGGGCATCGAAATAGACCATATGCCGAAAAATTCACCGAAAATACTTCTTGAAGAAGGCTGTACATTTTCAGTGAGAGGATACGGAAAATTCAAGCTGCTTTCAGTTGACGGCACAACTAAAAAAGACAGAATACATATAACTTTAAATAAATTTGTGTAAAGATCACGGAGGTCCTAGTATGTTAAATCCAAATAATATTAAAGGAAAAACTTTTGATACCGAGAAAAACGGTTATTCAAAAGAAGACGTAAAAGAATTTCTCGGACAGGTAGCCGAGGATTATGCCGAAGTCGTAAAGGCAAATCAGGATACCGAAGCTAAGATAATCAAGCTCGTTGAGAAGATAAACGAGTACAGAGAGGACGAGGAAGCTATCCAGCAGGCTCTTGTCGTGGCTCAGAAAGAGTCAAATAAGATACTTACTGAGGCCAAAACTCAGGCTCACGATATGATCGAATCTGCCAAAACAGAGCAGGTAAGACTCGCAGAGCAGAGTGCCTCTGAGTGTGAGAGAATAGTTAAGGAGCATAAGGAAAAGTGCGCTGAGCTTATCAGAACTAATACCGAGATAACAGAAAAGAAGATAAATGAAGTAAGAGCCGCTTATGACGAGGAGCTTGCTAAGTTTGAGAACCTCAAGGCTGAGGTAACTCAGTTCAAGGCTGACCTTACTCAGCTTTATAATAAGCAGATAAGACTTATTATGGAAATTCCTGCGTCTGAGCCTGCCGAGGATACAGCAGAGGAGTATGAGGAAGAAGAAACAGTCGAGGAAACTCAGGAAGCTGCAGAGGAGCAGGCAGAGGAAACAGCTGAGCCGGAGAAAACTGTTGAGGCTGAATCTGCACCTGTTACTGACAGTGAGCACGTTGAGAAGATACTTAACACTGGTTCTTTCGACCCTGTTATACCAAAGACAGCTCCTGCTGAGCTTAAATTTGGAAAAAATAATTAATATCAAGGCTCTGTTTTCCGCAGAGCCTTACTGTTCATAAATGGAGTAGGGAATAGATGTTTGTAATTTCGCTTGTTATCATGGCAGTTCTCGTTGCCGCCGACCAGCTCATAAAGCTTGCCGTGACAAATAACCTGCCGTTGAATGGTCAGCCTGTCGAGGTCATAAAGTTCGGCAGCTTTAAGGTGTTCAGCCTGACACATATAAGAAACTCAGGAGCAGCATGGAGCATGATGTCAGGAAAGACCTGGTTTCTTATCGGTCTGCCTGTTGTCGTATTGATCGTGGCGGTGATCTATATGTATAAGATACGCAAAGGCTCAAAGCTGGAGCTTGTGTCGTTGGCTATGGTGCTTGCAGGCGGTATCGGCAACCTTATCGACAGAATAAGGGTAAAAGAAGTTGTGGACTATATCAAGTTCGAGCCTATCAATTTCCCTATCTTCAACTTTGCGGATATCTGTATCGTTATCGGCGGAATTTTGTTCGTTATCTGCTTCTGCTTTCTTGACGAAAAGAAAAAGCCGATCCGTGACGATATAAAGGTCAAAGACGAAAATGACAAAGCTTGATTTTATTGCCACTGCCGAGCAAACAGGCGAGCGTATCGACAGATTTTTGTCAGCGCAGGATACAGGTCTTACACGTTCCGCTGTGCAAAAGCTTATCGAGGACGGTGGCGTCACAGTTGGAGGCAAAAAAGTATCAAAAAATTATAAGCTGCATAATGGTGACAGCGTTGGGATAATTATTCCCGACCCTGTGGAGCTTGACGTCAAGCCACAGGATATCCCCGTGGAAATAGTCTATGAGGACAGCGAGCTGCTTGTGGTGAATAAACCTAAAGGCATGGTGGTGCACCCTGCCGCAGGCAATCCCGATGGCACTTTGGTGAACGCATTGCTTTATCATTGTCAGGGCAGGCTTTCTTCAATAAACGGCGTCATTCGCCCTGGGATAGTTCATAGGATAGACAAAAATACAAGCGGTCTGCTGATCGTTGCCAAGACCGACAGCGCACATAACTTTCTTGCGGCTCAGATAAAAGAGCATAGCTTTACAAGAGAGTATGAAGCTGTACTCACAGGCGGTCGCCTAAAGACTCCTACCGGCACTGTGGACGCACCTATCGGCAGAAGCAAATATGACAGAAAGAAAATGTGCGTGACAGAGCAAAACTCCAAACACGCAGTTACCCATTATGAGGTGCTGGAGGAGTTCGGGCAGTGTTCACTGGTGAAATTCCGCCTTGAAACAGGTCGAACCCACCAGATAAGAGTACATTCCGCCTATATCGGTCACCCTGTCTACGGCGACGATGTTTACGGCAAAGCTGTAAAGGGAATCGAGGGGCAGTGCCTCCACGCAAAGAAAATTGGTTTTATACACCCTGCGACCAAGGAATATATGGAGTTTGACAGCGAATTGCCCGATTATTTTCAGGCGGTGCTGAAAAAACTCAGAGCAGGGAATTGACCCACGGAAGTGATTTTATGTTTGAAGATATATCAAAAGTCCTGCTTATAACGGATATGGACGGAACTTTTCTCCCCGCAAGCAAGATACCTACCCCGAAAACTCTCGCCGCTGTCAAGCGTTTTGAAGAGGCTGGGGGCAGATTCTCTATCGCTACAGGCAGAGCCATTCAGGCGGCTAGACAGTATTTTGACATGGTGAATGTGAATTGTCCTATCATAATGTCAAACGGTGGAATGGTCTATGATATCCATACGAAAGAGCAGATATATAACGTCTTTCTGCCAAGCTTTGCGGCGGATATCGTCAAGGAGATACTTGCCGATAATCCTTATGTTGGCTGTGAAGTGCTTACTGTCAACGAGGTCTATGTGCCAAGCATGACCCCTATGGAAAAGCGCCATAACGAGATCTGTAAGCTCATTCCCGTTCAGTGCGCCGTTGACGAGATACCTGACAAGAACTGGTACAAGGTGCTTTTTGCAGTTGAGCCTGAGCGTATGGACGAGCTTATAAACTATGTGGCAAAAAAAGGCTACAAAGGAGTAGATTTTGTGCGTTCAAGTATCGAGTATTACGAGATACTTCCACAGAATATATCAAAAGGTACGGCTCTTGAGGAGCTGAGAAAAGCTTGTGGCATGGAGGATTTTACTTTCGTGGCAGCAGGCGACTATAATAATGATATTGAACTTCTTCAAGCGGCTGACGTGGCATATTGTCCGTCAAATGCGGCAGAGGAGGTCAAAAAGGTTGCGGATAAGGTCTTTGAGCAGTCCTGCGAGGAGAATTTTATTGCCGCAGTCATAGATGAAATTTTTGAAAAACTGAAGAAATAATATTTTTGGAGGTCAAAAGTATGGACGAAACATTAAAGAAACAGCTTGAGATCACAGCCTGCAAGGTTCGTCTTGGAATACTCGAGGGAGTATTCAACGCAAAGTCGGGTCATCCGGGCGGATCGCTCTCTATAGCAGATCTGCTCACTTATCTCTATTTTGCCAAGATGAACGTATATCCTGATAAGCCGGAAGAGCCTGAGAGAGATAGACTTGTGCTTTCAAAGGGTCACACAGCACCTGCACTCTATGCAACTCTTGCAGAAAAAGGCTTTTTTCCAAAGGAGGAGCTGAAGTCCCTCAGACATATCGGTGCAATGCTTCAGGGTCACCCTTGTATCTCTATCCCTGGCGTTGATATGTCCTCTGGATCCCTTGGACAGGGCATTTCTGTTGCCTGTGGTATGGCGCTTTCAGGCAAGCTCACAAGCGATACCTATAAGGTGTATACTATCCTTGGCGATGGTGAGATAGAAGAGGGTCAGGTATGGGAGGCTGCAATGTTTGCTGCTCATTATAAGCTTGATAACCTCGTTGCTGTTGTGGATAATAACGGACTTCAGATCGACGGAAAGATAGAGGACGTAATGTCGCCATATCCTATCGTTGACAAGTTTGCAGCATTTGGCTGGCACGTTATCACAGCCGACGCTCACGATTTTGACTCACTTGAAAGAGCATTCAACGAGGCAGAAACAGTATGCGGTCAGCCTTGCGTTATCGTAATGAAGAGTATCAAGGGCAAGGGCGTTTCATTTATGGAAAACAACGTTTCATGGCATGGTTCAGCACCTAACAAGGAGCAGTATGAGCAGGCTGTGGCAGAAATAAACGAACAGCTTAAAAGTCTGGAGGGTTAAGCAATGGCAGAATTGAAGAAGAAAGCTACAAGAGAAAGCTACGGCGAGGCTCTTGCAGAGCTTGGCGATAAGTACGATAACCTCTATGTTTTTGACGCAGACCTTGCTGCTGCAACAAAAACAGGTATATTCAAGAAGAAATTCCCTGACAGATTTTTTGACTGCGGTATCGCTGAGTCAAATATGATGGGCGTTGCAGCAGGTATGGCTGCAACAGGCAAGATACCATTTGCTTCTACATTTGCAATGTTCGCCGCAGGCAGAGCATTTGAGCAGGTAAGAAACTCTATCGGTTATCCTCACCTCAACGTGAAGATAGGTGCAACACACGCAGGTATCTCTGTAGGCGAAGACGGTGCAACACATCAGTGCAACGAGGATATCGCTCTTATGAGAACTATCCCTGGCATGGTGGTAATAAACCCTGCCGACGACGTTGAAGCAAAGGCTGCCGTTGAAGCCGCTATCCTCCATGAAGGTCCGGTTTATCTCCGTTTCGGCAGACTTGCCACACCTGTTTTCAACGACCCTGAAACATATAAGTTTGAACTTGGCAAGGGCGTTAAGCTCCGTGACGGCAAGGATATAGCTATCGTTGCAACAGGCCTTATGGTTTATGAGGCTATCGAGGCTGCAAAAACACTGGCAGCTGAGGGTATCGAAGCAACAGTTATCAATATCCACACTATCAAGCCAATCGACGAGGATATCATCGTTGAAGCTGCAAAGAATACAGGACTTCTTCTCTCAGTTGAGGAGCATAGCGTTATCGGCGGACTTGGCTCAGCCGTTGCAGACGTTCTTGCAGCAAGACACCCTGCAAAGCTTGTTAAGATCGGCGTTAATGACGAGTTCGGTCACTCAGGTCCAGCAGTAGACCTGCTCAAGGAGTACGGTCTCTGCGCAGACAATATCGTTGCAAAGGCAAGAGATGCTGTTAAGGCAAAGTAATAAAAACACCAAACGGACGGACATCTTCCGTCCGTTTTTTTGTACACAAAAAAGACACGCTTACGATCTTGTAAACGTGTCTTTTCTTATGCTTTTACAGTGCCTGCATGAGTGTCGATAATGTTGTTTATACATATGTAAAGATAAGGCTTAAGCTCGCCAATGTCCACAGGCTCGTTGTAAAGTATGGACGAGTAGCAGGTTGAGCTTACAAGCTCAACTATCATGAATATCATGACCTCAGGCTGAACAATATTATATGGAGCGTCAGCAAGCATAGCGTCATAAATGTTGCGGAAGTCGATGTCATCGTCCTTTATAGGCGACGTAAGAGCGTGCTTGAAAACGCCCCAGCTAAGATTCTTTGCAATAAAAGTCAAAAGCGACTTGTTCTCGTTTAGCTGGTTGATGATGTTGTCAACAATAAAAATAATTCGTTCGTTAAAGGTGAGCTTCTTGCCGCTCGCATTTAATGCCTCGATAGCGTTTCTGAAAAGCTGTGACGACTTGTGAGAAACAAGCTTGTTTCTTATGTCATATTTGTCCTTGAAATAAAGATAAAACGTTCCTTTCGCTACACCAGCGTTGTTCACGATGTCTGAAATAGAGGTCTTGCTCACTCCCTTGGTGGTAAAAAGACTAAAAGCCGTGTTAAGCAGAGAGTCCTCCTTTACCTTTTTATTGGTATCAAGCTTGCCCATTTTAACACGTCCTTCCTTATTATAATATATACAATTTGTATGCCACACATACACAGGTTTACTATGGCTGACCCTGTATTTATTATAATACAAATTCTTGTTAAAGTCAACGGAGCAAAATGACCAATAGTCACTTATGATCGTTGGTCATTTTGTGCAACTCTACAAAAAGAATGACTAATGGTCATTTTACTATTGACTGCTGGTCATTTTTGATGTATACTATGAGATGTAATAAGACCGAGGGGTCAAAACTATGTGAAGGGAATGACATTTGATGCAGAAATTTGGCAGAGGAGTTGTAAAGCTCCGAGTACCGATACTCATAGTCAGCGTTCTGCTGCTGATACCGTCAATATTCGGATTTGTCAGCACAAGAATAAACTATGATATTCTTTCATACCTCCCGTCAGACATTGAAACCATGAAAGGTCAGGATATAATGCTTGACGAGTTCGGCAAGGGTGGCTTTTCGCTGGTAATGCTTGACGGCATGGAGGATAAGGACGTTGAAAAGGTCAAGGAGAAGATCGAAAAGGTAGACCACGTTTGCGATGTTCTCTGGTATGACACCTTGGCAGACGTTTCACTTCCAAAGGAAGTTCTTCCTGATGATATTTACGATTTCTTCAATACAGATAACTCCACAATGATGGCTGTCTTTTTTGACGAAGCGACCTCCGCTGATGGCTCACTTGAAGCTGTCAAGGAGATAAGAAGCATCGCTGGTGAGCAGTGTTTTGTAAGCGGTATGTCGTCAGTCGTTGAGGATATCAAGGATCTGACAATGCAGGAAGCTCCGATGTATGTTGTTATCGCAGTAATACTTACAAGTATCATACTTGCACTTACAATGGATTCGTTCCTTATCCCACTGTTCTTTATGCTCAGCGTGGGCATGGCGATAATCTATAACATGGGAACGAACTTCATACAAGGCGAGATATCGTTCATCACCGAAGCTCTTGCAGCCGTGCTTCAGCTTGCGGTAACGATAGACTACTCGATCTTCCTGTGGCACAGCTACAAAGAGGAGAAAGAAAAGCACCCTGGTGACAACAAAGAGGCTATGGCAGTCGCCATCGGCAAAACTATCACCTCAGTTGTTTCAAGCTCCATAACAACAGTTGCAGGCTTCCTTGCACTTTGCTTCATGAGCTACGAGCTTGGCATGGACATGGGTATCGTAATGGCAAAGGGCGTTGTTATTGGCGTTATCTGCTGCATAACAGTTCTCCCGTCAATGATACTTGTCTTCGATAAGGCACTTGAAAAAACAATGCACAAAGACCTTGTTCCAAGCCTTGAAAAGCCTTCAAAGTTCATTATCAAGCACCATGCAGCATTTATCGTACTCTTTATAGTTGTACTTATCCCTGCCGTATATGGTCAGATAAACACCAATGTCTACTATAACCTGACAGATACTCTTCCAAAGGATCTCAACAGTGTTATCGCAAACACAAAGCTAGATGAGGAATACAACATGGCAACGACCCATATGCTCCTGGTTGACGCTGATATGAAGCCAAAAGAAGTAAACTCCATGCTCGACGAAATGGGCAAGGTTGATGGTGTAAGCTTCTCAATGTCACTGGATACTCTTATCGGTCCGTCTATCCCTCGTGAGATAGTTCCTGATTCAGTAACAAAGATACTCAAGAGCGACAAATGGCAGCTTATGCTAATAGGTTCTGAATATAAGGTAGCTTCTGATGAAGAGAATGCCCAGATAGATGAGCTTAGCAAGATACTTAAATCCTACGATAAGGACGGAATGCTTATCGGTGAGGCGGCTGCTACAAAAGACCTTATCGACATAACAGACCATGACTTCAAGGTAGTAAATATAGTTTCTATCGCCGCTATCTTCATCATCATTCTTATTGCACTGCGTTCAGTTTCACTGCCTATTATTCTGGTAGCCGTTATCGAATTTGCTATCACAGTAAACATGGGTGTTCCGTGCTTTACGAATACCACCATACCGTTCATAGCGTCGGTAGTAATCGGTACTATCCAGCTTGGTGCAACAGTTGACTACGCTATCCTTATGACAACAAGATATAAGACCGAGCGTAACGCAGGCAAAGATAAGCACGAAGCTGTCACTATCGCACTCACCACTTCAATGAAGTCTATCATGGTCAGCGCACTTGGCTTCTTCGCTTCAACATTCGGCGTTGGCGTATATTCAAGCGTAGATATGATCTCACAGCTTTGTACGCTCATGTCAAGAGGTGCAATAATCAGTATGATAACTGTTATCTGCATACTTCCTTCAATGCTTATGCTGTTCGATAAGGTAATAATCAATACAACAATGGGCATGAAGAAAAAAGAAAATAAGCTTTATAAGCTTCCTGAAATAAACTAATTCGTAAAGGAGATATAGTTATGAAAAAGTATTCAAGAGTTCTTGCAGGCATACTTGCCGTACTTCTTTCCGCAGGCTGCACAGGTCTTTATGCAGCAGCTCAGTCAGACAGCTCTTCCGCTGCCGACAGCACTGCCTCAACAACAAAGAACGAATCAGATAAAAAAGATACAAAAGATACAAAGAAAGCTGATAAGTCTGACAGTGATACAGAAAAGCAGGCTAAGGAAGAAACAGTTTATGTTATCACTGACGCTTCCGGCAACAAGACAAAAACAGTCGTTTCCAACTGGCTGAAAAATCCACAGGGCGTAAAGAAGCTGGAGGACGTTTCCGACCTGACTGATATCGAGAATGTTAAAACAGACGAGGGCTTTACAGCCAATGGTGATAAGCTCACATGGGATACCGAGGGCGGAGATATCTACTATAAGGGCTATACCGATAAGGCACTCCCGGTTGATGTAAAGGTAACATATACCCTTGACGGCAAGGAGATAAAGCCTGAGGACCTCGCAGGCAAGAGCGGCAAGCTTACAGTAAGATATGACTATACGAACAACGATAAGAAAACTGTCAAGATAAACGGCAAGAAAACAGATATCTATGTTCCATACCTTATGGCAACAACAGCTATCCTTGATACTAACGTTTATTCAAACGTTGAAGTAACAAATGGCAAGCTCATTTCAGACGGAAGCAGACAGATACTTATAGGTGTTGCAATGCCTGGCCTTACAAAGAGCCTTGATCTTCAGGATAACGAAGATATCGAGATACCGGAGTACGTTGAGTTCACAGCAGACGTAAAGGACTTCGAGTCAACAACTGCTCTCACAGTCGCAACATCTGACATCTTCTCAAAGCTTGACCTTAGCGATATCGGTGATGCTGACGATCTTCAGGATAAGCTTGATGAGCTTTCTGATGCTACAGACGAGCTTGTAGACGGCACAGCAGAGCTTTACGCAGGCATCAAGAAGCTGTCCGATTCCTCAGGAACACTTATCACAGGTATCGACAAGCTTTATTCAGGCTCTAAGTCACTTGACAATGGTGCTAAGACCCTTAACAGCGGTGCAACAAAGCTTCGTGACGGAGCAAAGACCCTTGATTCTTCCACAGGTGAGCTTATGAGAGGTATCTCCACAGCTCATAGTGGTTCAACAGCCCTCCTCGGTGGTTTTGATCAGGTAAACAGTGGTATGTCATCCTTGAAGAACGGCTCATCATCACTTTCAAGTGGACTTTCACAGGTATCCTCAGGCGCACAGCAGGTAAATAACGGTGCTGCAAGCCTTGCCGCAGGCACAAATAAGCTTGTTACAGGCGTAGGCGACCTCCAGGCAGGCTCTAAAAAGCTTGCCGCAGGCACAAAGCAGACCTATGACGGTTCAACTGCACTGAAAAAAGGCGTTGCAACACTTAATGCAGGCGTTTCCACACTCTATGAAAAGGTGCAGTCACTCCCTGCAAGCGTTGAACTTCTTTCAAATGGCATAACAAAGGTAGATAACGCACTTACACAGTCTATCGCATACGACCAGCAGGTACTCGCAGGACTTGAGCAGCTTCTCGGCAATTACGAAGAAGGCTCAGCAGAGTATACGAGCATAAGCAATATGATAGCAGCCGTAAATGGCTCTATCCAGTATCAGCAGGGCGCACAGAGCGGCCTTGGCGATGTTTCAACAGGTGTCGGTACAATGGCAACCGAGGGCAAACAGCTTGTTGACGGCGTAACTCAGATATACAATGGTCTTAACGATAAGAAGAAAGGTCTTGTCGCAGGCGTTGATAATTTGAATACAGGACTTAAAACAGTAAACGAGGGTGCTTCTGCTCTTAAAACTGGTATCGGTACGCTTGCTAAGTCCAGCAAGGATCTTAACAATGGTGCAGCTACACTCTCCGCAGGCACAAAGAACCTCTCCGCAGGCGTAAACTCAGCACAGGCAGGCGCAAGCAAGCTTGATAAGGGCGTTGACAGCCTGAACTCAGGCGTTTCAAAGCTTTCAAATGGTGCAAAAACTCTTGACAGCGGTCTTGGTCAGCTTGACAACGGCAGCAAGCAGCTAAAAGACGGTACTGCAACACTCTATTCATCACTTGTAGAGCTTGCACAGGGTACAACAACACTTTCAAGCGGCAGTGCAGAGCTGTTCGGCGGTATCGGTCAGCTCAAAGACGGCAGCTCACAGCTTTCATCTGGTGTTAAGAAGCTTGAAAGCGGTGCAAAGACCCTTAAAGACGGCATGGCTAAGTATAAGGACGAGGGCATCGGCAAGCTCCTTGACATCTACAACAACGACCTCAAGGGACTTATCGACAGACTTGACGCTCTCAAGAAAGCAGCCGAGGATTCAAC
>ULPU01064018.1_pt1 | contig 11000 bp, 10 predicted proteins | sample 1953821 | NCBI WGS metagenome assembly ULPU01 (sample SAMEA4835637, study PRJEB28245) | human gut metagenome | biome: gut microbiome; material: fecal sample | place: Denmark | collected 2008
CAATAAATTTACCATTTTCTTTTTGTGTATTTTCACAACTATTTTATTCCTTTCTTCTCAATAATGAACTTCACTTCACCTTTCTGCCTTTCTTTTATTCTAGTGAAGCTCCGATATCATCATTCCAGAAAGCATTAGGGCAACTACTTTTCTCTTCTCTCTCCTCCTCTTTTTATATTCAATTACTTCTGTCATACGTTTCTATGCGTTCTTTTGATCATTCCACATTCTTCAATGCTTCATCCATCGGAACTTTCTTAATCTTGCGGTATTCAAGAAGTGCTACCACACCATAAGTAATGAATCCTGTCAGGAACATTTCCACATATATCTTTGGATCGATCCACAGTGTGATCCATCCGGTCAGACTTTCCATCATCATTACACGGAAGATTACGTTCATAACCACCGTTTCAATCGGAAGACTTAATAGCAGTTCTATTACAACTACAACCATGGTTGACATAATATACAACCTGCTGATCTCTCCGTTGGTATATCCAAGGATCTTCGTCATGGAAATGGACTGCGCATTTTTCTCGATAATGATCTTTGACAACAGATAAATGACAATCATATAGATCATGATCGCAAATCCATTGACCAGTCCCATCATATTTCCCATGGATACATCCAGCTGTCTTGATACCTTCGTCAGTGCTTCCAGATCAACTACAGACCCTATGTATTTCTCATCAATGTCTTTAATCTTTGTATTTGCAAAATATCCCGCATAATAATCACTTCCAAGATCAAATGTCTCGTTTAATTTGTCACGGCTCATAAATACACTGATTGCCCCGCTGTAATCATAGACTCCTTTTACTTTGAATGTGTAGCGTTTGCGTTCGTATTTTTCTTTTAATGTAATCTTATCTCCCGGTTCTACTTGATACTTATCTGCATATGCCGTCGATATATATACGCCATCTCCCAGATCTGCCTTAATATACTTACTGTCCGGTTCTACTCCGTACAATACTACCTCTTCGCTCTTGGCCTCTCCCGGAATTGTATTTAATGCGTATGCACTGAATTTTTCTGCTGTCTTGTTATCTGTCTTCGTGCCGTTCGAATACTGCATCAGCGATAGTAAACTTTCCAGTTTACTTCCACTGATTGCATCCGTCGGAACCTCCAGCATATACTGGTACTTTGCCAGCATATTTTCCTGTATTTCTTCCTGATAATGGTTCAGTACCGACGGGAGCAGCAATCCGAAGAATAACAGCAGATTTGCAAATATAATTCCTACAAACAGCACCAAATAATTACTGATATTCTGAAAAATAACTCTCAGACGGAATCTGCGGAAGATACCGAGTTTTGTACTTAAATGAACTGCCCTTTTTTGTTTTCTGGAAGAAAGATCTCTTCTTATGAACTTAAGCGGCGACAGTCTTAATTTGTAATGTAAAATTCCATAGTTGATCACCAGCATGATAATAACCGGTACAACCGTTGTCATCCAGAATGCTTCTGCATTCCAGACCGTTACATATGTCGGAAGGCTGTAACTTCCATAGTACATCCCCGCACATACCTGCTTTAATACTGTATATCCGAGAATATTTCCGACCAGTGCCCCGATCAGTGTGATCACAACCGGAAGTGCCATATAATGTAAGATCAATTCACACCTTGTATACCCGGATGCACGCAGTGTTCCGATCACGCCCGCTTCTTTCCTGATCGTATTGCTGATCGTAATACCGAATACAAATGCAAGAATCGCCATTACAATATAAAGCAGCATAACGATCATCGCACGGTCACTTCCCATATCATCCCCTGTAAAATGGATCGACTGATTCTGGTATTGTGGTACAAAACTTTCTATCGTCACGACATCTGCCATGTCTTCCATCAGATCTTCGGCCATCTTCTTTTCTTTTTTCTCTGTTGCAGGTTTTTTATCATAGATCCAGGCATAATTATACTGTACCTTTACCTGATTCAATGCTTCAAAATCTTTGTCTGTAACAATTGCCACTCCGAACTTTACAGCATCAAACATCGTATCATTATTATTTTGAAATAATGCACTGTAATCGGAAAGTGCCACAAGACCTGTAATCCGGAATGTCTTCTTTCGACTTTTCACCGTATCCCCGACTTTCAGCTCATTATTATCTGCATACATACGGTCCACAGCGATCTCACCGGACTTTTTCGGCATCTTCCCATTCGTCAGGCAGACCTTATCTACCTCTTTCCGGTTCTTGAAAAATCGTATGGTACTTCCGTTCGTAAGCTTTTGCTCTATATAAAAATTCTCATATACCTTTACATCCGATTTTTCAATATCTTCTTTCTGTGCCGGAGTCAGCTTCTTCTTCGTCTGGAAATATCCATCTTCGATATTGTATTTTTGAAAGCTGTCATCATATGCCCGGAGCATACTTCCATCAGCTACCAGGAATCCTGATACGAAACCAATCGTTATTGCCATCATGATAAAGACAACTAAATACTTTCCAAATTCACTTTTTAATTCTCTCGGCAATCTTTTTCTTAAAGGACTTTTCATCTGTTATGTCCTCCTTACCATTCCAGATTGATCGCCGGAATCTTTACTTCATTTCTGTAATTCTTCCGAATCATTCCGTCTCTTAACTTCACTACCCGGTCGGCCATGTCTTTGATCGCATCATTATGTGTAACCATGATAATCGTATTGCCATATCTCTGATTTACCGTCTCGATCAGTTTCAGGATTTCCTTGGACGTATGATAATCCAGCGCACCGGTCGGCTCATCGCACAACAGGATATCCGGATTCTTGACAATTGCACGTCCGATCGCAGTTCTCTGCTGCTGTCCTCCTGATAACTGATTCGGCAGTTTTTTCTGATGTTCATAAAGACCAAGCGTATGTAACAATTCATCCACATCTAACGGATGATCACTCAAATATGCCCCTACTTCAATATTCTCCCGTACCGTCAGATTCGGTATCAGGTTATACATCTGAAAAATATATCCCAGATGCTTTCTTCTATACAGTGAAAGTTTCTTCTCCGTCATATCCTCCAGACGTTCGCCTTCAATCGTGATACTGCCCTCATCAGCACCATCAATTCCCCCTATGATATTCAGAAGTGTTGATTTACCCGAACCGGATGGTCCAAGCAAGACACAAAATTCTCCTTTTTCAATATCCAGATCCAGACCTTTCAACACGTTCACACGGCTGTCGCCTGTCCCGAATGACTTTTTAATTCCTCTTATTTCCAGAAACATAATTCTCCTCCCTTCAGTTACCTTCCTATAACCAATGTTAGTTTAAACTTATTTATTTGTCAACGAAATCCTTTTTTAGAATGTCTTCATCCGGAATTTTCGTCAGATTTTTCCTAATTTATCTTTATATTTTTGCATATTTGGTATTAAAAAAAGGATGACTCTCTACTTATGTCATCCTTTTCATTCTCAACTTATCTGAACCTATCCTGATTCTTTTTCTTATTACATTTTCTTATATCGAAACAATCGCTTTGAACTGATCACAGTCGATCTTAATATCAAATTCTCCTCCCAGTGCTTTCGCATAGGTACTTACGATTGCAAGTCCCAGTCCGTTCCCCTCACTGGTTCTTGCCTTGTCACCTCTTGAAAACCGTTCGATGATATCTTCTTTTTCAAAATCCATCTCATAGCCGGATGTATTCGTAATCTCCAATACTATTTTCTGATCTGTTCCCGCTTCCTTTTTATACGTCTTGACAAATACCCTGGTTCCTTTCGCCGAATACTTCAGCGCATTTTCCACCAAATTCTGGCAGATCCGATAAAAATATGAATTATCAGAATAAATTGCCGTATCTTCTTCCGTAAGCTGAGTTACAAATTTCAGCCCGCTTTCTTTTATCCGGTCATCCATATCTGCAAATATCTGTTCCATCAGACGATTAAGCTCAAAAGTTTCTTTGTGAAGTTCTACATTCCCACTGCTCGCTTTTGCCAGCGAAAACAGGCTGTTGATCATCTCACCAAGCTTTCCTGCTCTTGTCGATATCACGTCTACATAGTCCCTCACTACATCACTTAATTCTTCTTTTTTGATCAGTTCCAGATATCCGACGATGGAAGTCAGCGGCGTCTTCAGATCATGCGATACATTTGTGATCAAGTCTACTCTTAACTGGTCACTTCTCGATACCTTTTCCAGACTCTTCCGTTCAATCTCCAGCGCCTGTTCCAGACGCTTCTGAAAGAAGCTCTCCGTCTGCTCCATGATCTGATCCAGCTCATTTCTCCAGTATCTCTGGATCACTTCCCGGCAGCAGATATATTCTATAAACACCGTTGCTACCATCATGTATCCAGCTGCATAATTCCATCCCCATCTGCTGCTGTAACTGATAAAGAAAAGATATGCCGCTGCTGCCGACAGTTCTACCGCCAGTATATTCCGGAATCTTTTTTCCGACTGTTTTTCTTTCGCCTTCCAGGTCTGATAATAGATACTGTCTTCTGTATCCTGCAGATAGGTCTCTGCACTCCCTTTCTGACTCCAGTTCCGATATCTCAGTTTCATATACCTGCGTACGAGCAGGCAGATTCCCGGCTGCACCAGGATATTGCCGATCAGGCAGATTCTCCATATGCCCCATGTACTGTAATAATACCTGTTCACTAACACCTCAAAGAACAGGAAGCTTCCAATTATAAACAGCAGAAATCCAAATACGCAATCATAATATTCTTTTATAAACTTTTTAATTGCTTTTACCATATTTTTCCATTTTGTATCCAATTCCCCACACCACCTTTACATATCTTGGCTTCTTCGCATCAATCTCCACTTTTTCCCTGATATGACGGATATGTACCATTACAGTATTCTCTACAGTATAATCTGCTGTTTCCTGCCATACATTCTCATAGATCTGCTCTGCCGGAAATACCTGCCCGGGATGCGTCATCAATAGCTCCAGGATCTTATACTCTGTTGCCGTCAGATGTACTTCTTCTCCCTCAACAAAGATGACTCTCTGCTTTTTATCCAGTACCAGACCGCCATTCACAATCTGATCCGGATCTTTCTTTTTCTCCGTTTCTCCACCGCTCCATGCGCGGTATCTGCGTAAATGCGCTTTCACTCTGGCAATCAGCTCCGCAGGATTATACGGCTTCTCAATATAGTCATCTGCTCCGAGCGTAAGTCCCGACACCTTATCACTTTCTTCCGTCTTGGCCGACAGGATGATTACCGGAATCCTGCTTTTCTCACGCAGCTTCATCAGTGCCGACAGACCGTTGAGTCTTGGCATCATCACATCCAGAAGGATCAGGTCTACATTCTCCCGCTCCATAATATCCAGTGCTTCCATACCGTCATATGCTTTCAAAGTCTCATACCCTTCATACTTTAACAGTTCACTGATGGAGTAGACGATTTCTTTGTTATCATCTACTACTAATATTTTTTCTGCCTCCATTTCTTTCGTCTCTCCCCTCTTTTTCTTTGCATGCTTACTATATCGTTCATGATTTAAATATTTCCCGATACAATTCTTAAAAATTTCTTATGATTAATCTTCGCTATGCAAGGACGAATAAAATGCGATTCCAAGTATCACTGCACCTCCGACCAGTTCTCTGACCGTAGGGATTTCTCTTAAGAAGATCAGTGCAAATACGATCCCGTATACCGTCTCCATACCGGAAATGATTCCCGCAGTCTGCGCTTTTACACCTTTCTGCGCCGTTACATATAAAGAATAGGCAATCGCCGTACATAAAAAACCAATTGTTGCAACACCTGCGAAATCCACCGGACGCCATTCTGCTTTCACCAGTACCAGCGCCGGAAGCAATGCAATTGCTGCTGTTCCCTGTTCATACAGACAGATGGTACGTCCTTTGTATCTGCTGGAAAAATACCGGTTTGATAACGTCATTACTGCATAAGTAAAACTTGCCAGCATTCCCCAGAGAATTCCAATCGTCACTTTATTCTCCACTGAAAATTCCGGAATCGTGATCAATACTCCCATCAAAAGGATCAAAGCATTCAAAATATTCTTACCGCATATCTTCTCATGGAATAATAAAGGTTCCAGAAATGTCAGAAACAGTGGGAAAGTTGAAAATGTAATGGTCCCGATTGCCACGGACGATGTCTGGATCGATTGAAAGAAACTAGACCAGTGGATTGCCATCACAACACCTGTCAAAATCATAAGTCCGTAATCTTTCTTCGAATCCAGTGTCAGCTTGTCTTTACACACCAGCGATATTGCCAGTAAAAGTAACGACGAACAGATGACTCTTCCCATTGCCACCTGTACCGCCGGAACCTGTACATACTGACCGATCACGCCGGAGCAGCTAAAACACATAACCGCAATATGCAGCAGTATCACATTCTTTCTTGTATCTTTGCTCATTGATTTCTCACTCATATCTTTCTCCCATGTATCTCTTGTGTATTTTTATTTATTTTCATTCCCGACCAGTATAACACATTCTCACCAGTCTCCGCTCTGTCTATTTATAATTCTTCACAAGTTCTTCCTTCTCTTTCCGGCAGATCAGATGATACGTCACATCCGCCTCCGGATCCGTCAGCGGAATGACCTTTCTTCCCTTCAGAAGATGGTTCACATCCGTTGCAAAATTCGTGGTAAAACAAAAGACACCTGCACAGGTTGCTCTTCGCTTCCTGATCCAGAGTGGCGTTGTTGTAATTCCAAAGTCCGTTCATAAAGAACGTATGGAAGAGAACTTTAATGTATTTGATTTTACACTTTCTGAGGAAGATATGAAGACACTGGAAGCTCTGGATGGCGGAGAGAGTCTGTTCTTCTCACATCACGATCCGGCTACGGTGGAGTGGTTTATGAGTATTGTTTAGATTCAAAAATTGTGTGCCTTAAAAGCTATGTAGCCCCGTAGGAAAAATATAATAGGATGCTGGTTCCGTTCACTTCGTTCAAAGTCACCTGCATCCTATTATATTTTTCCTACGGGGCTACGTAGTTTTTTGTGATTTTTAAATCATGTTCTTTTTTCGGAGAATACATCCAGGAATTTTTTTACGGTCTCTGACAGTGCTTCGTTTTTGCGCCAGATCAGGATGCATCAGCTGTCTTGACAGTGTCGGCTGTGTAATATGAAGAAGCTTTGCTGTTCTTGTAATATTCTCTTCACGCGCTGCCATCAGAAAGTATTTCAACACCCGAAGTTCCATACTTTTTTGCTCCTGTTTATCCGTTTTTCTTTTCATATGCTCATTGTAGCTTATTTTTGTTCGTACGAAAAGCAATTGTCATGATTGTTCATATATAAATTTGATATTTTCATAGATCAGTGAAAAATCGACCACACATTTTCCATCGAATATCCGTACAGGTACCTGATCTGTAAATCCATATATCACTGGTATCTCGACTTTCTCCAGATCATACACAATCACTTTTTTCTTATCCGGATCCACCAGCCAGTATTCTCTTACCCCCGCTTTCTGATACTTCATAAGCTTCAGATAACTGTCCTTCTTCCTTGTACTTTCAGACAGGATCTCAATAATAAAATCCGGCGCACCGAAAACCCCCTGTCTGGTAAGCTTTTTTCTGTCACAGACGATCATAAGATCCGGCTGTACCATCGTTTTATCGTCCTGATCCAGTTGTACATCCACCGGCGCAAACATTGGAATACAAGCGCCTTGGTTCTTTTCAATGTATCCGGCAAGCGAACTATATATCTTGGATGCCAGCAGCTGATGTACACTAAGCGGTGCTGCCATGTCATATATCGTTCCATCGATCAGTTCGGCTCTTTCATCTTCCGGAAGTTTCCGATAATCCTCTATTGTATATTCGCCTTGTTTCTTCTTTGTTGCCACATAATAACCGCTTTCTTCTTTTACACTCTCCGGATAGATATCCGGATGGCTGTCCTCCAGATATGTTCCAGAACATTTTTTCTTTTCTTTTTCCATATCATCTTGTTTCATCGCTTCATCTCACCCTCGATCCACGTCATGATGACATCCACCAGATATTCCTGCTGCACCTTACTTAACTCTTTGCCCGGACGCATCTTATGCCATTTATATATGCATCCCCTGCAGCATGTCGCGGTTGCATGTTGTGCTATGAATACCGGGTGTCCCCGCATCGGCGTCTGCTTTCCGTCATTGGGGATCACTGCAGGTGCTTCTCTCTTTGCAATAAAATCTTCGGCGTGACGCCGGATGGTATCCATACCCTTTTCACGTATATATGCCTTGTCCTTTTCTTTCAGATGAAAACTGTTTCTGAATTTGGACTGTTCCAGACGGGAAAATAATTGCTGATACCATTCTTCCTTTGTCATCTTTTTCATGCCTCTTTTCATTTGTAAATGTGTTTCAACCTATCTTAGATACTATATTAACATATACTAGATGATTTTTCCACTTTATAGATCTAACATATATTACGTTTCATATATAAAAGCGGATACGGATTACCTTCCTCATCACACTCCGTTCTCTTATATGTCTGAAATCCCAGATGTTCATAGAATCCAACAGCCTGTGGGTTCTGTTCATTGACCGTTACTTCCTGGTTTGATGTGATTTTCCAGAATGGATTCGTATTTGACATAAGTTGCTTCCTCAATCTGATAAATACTCACGAGTCACACTACCGGAAGATTCTAACATTTCTTTCGGCGTCCCTGTAAAGAGAATCTCGCCGCCAGCCTGACCTCCTTCCGGTCCAAGTTCAACAATATAGTCCGCATCCTTCATAACGTCAAGACTATGTTCGATAATAAACAGCGTATTGCCCTGGTCCGTCATCTTGTTGAAAAGTTTCATCAGCCGTCTGATGTCATCCAGATGCAGTCCGTCTGTCGGTTCATCCAGAATGAAGATCTGTCCGCGCTCTTCAAGCTTGTCCGCCAGCTTTACACGCTGCAGTTCTCCACCCGAAAGTGTCGTCATAGACTGATTCAGATGCAGATATCCCAGTCCAACCTGCTCCAGCATATCGAGTTTATTGACGAAATCAGTGTTTTCAAAAAACCGAATTGCCTGACGTACAGTCATATTCATAACTTCAGCAATGTTTTTTCCCTTATACTGATACTTCAGCACTTCTTCCGAATACCTAGTTCCATGACATACCTCACAAACCGTCTCAATAGAATCCATATAGGCCATATCCGATATAATAACCCCTTTTCCCTGGCATACAGGACATGCCCCTTTGGAATTAAAGCTGAAATATGACCGTGCAATATGATTTTCCTTAGCAAACAGAGCCCTGATCTTATCTGCAATGTCCAGATAGGTAGCCGGGGTCGATCTTAAATTGATCCCTATATCTTTCTGTCTGATTGAAATAACCTCTCCCGGATACTGGCTGGTAAAATATTCCATCAGCGAACTTTTTCCGGAACCGGCCACGCCGGCAATGACTGTCATAACGCCAAGTGGAAGTTTCACATTTACATTCTTTAGATTATGAAGATTGGCATGCTCGAGCTGATACCAGCCTGTCGGCTTTCTATATTCCATTTTTACCGGCGTTTTTGTCCGCAGCATACGCCCTGTCACCGTATCAGCCTTTAAAAGTCCTTCGTAACTGCCCTGATACATAATCTGTCCACCGTTTATACCGGCTTCCGGTCCCATATCCACAATATGATCCGCCAATGCAATAATTTCCCGGTGATGTTCCACGATCAGAACTGTATTTCCATGTTCTTTTAATTTGATCAGGGAATTTTTCAGCTGCTGGATATCTCTTGAGTGCAGTCCTACACTTGGCTCATCCAGTACATACATCATATCTGTAAGCGGTGAATTGATATATCTGGCAATTTTAATCCGCTGTGCCTCGCCGCCGGAAAGTGTATCTGTTCCCCGGCTGAGCGAAAGATAACCCAGACCAATCTCAGTAAGCGCATTCATCCGTTTTAAGATCTCCGTTTTTATGTCACGTGCCAGCGGATCTTCAATCTGACGGATAAATTCTGCTGCCTCAGGAATCGGCATATCGGAAACTTCACAGATATTCTTGCCATTGATCAGGCAGCTGCGGATCTTTGCATTCAGTCTGGCTCCATGGCAGACCGGACATGTAAATGTGCTGACAATCCGATCCAGTTCTTTCTTATGAAGCTGCCCTTCTTTGGATGTGATGATACTGCGGTACATACGCGGATAAATTCCTTCATATTTCGCAGATTTCGGCCAGTTATCCGGTGGATTTTTAAGACGGATCTGCGGAGAATAAAGGAACAGATCCATCTCTTCTTTTGAATAATCTTTAATCTTCTTATTCAGATCAAACAGACCGCTGTAAGCATATCGTTTCCATCTCCAGGCTCCGGTTGTAAATGCGGGCCATTTAATAACCCCTTCATCGTTTAAACATTTATCAAAATCTACAAGCTTGTGTATATCTAATTCTGTCACAACTCCAAGACCTTCGCAGCGCTCACATTTTCCGCTTGGATGATTGAAGGAAAAACTATCCGAATATCCGACAAAAGGTTTTCCGACACGAGAAAAAAGCAGGCGCAGCAACGCATAAATATCGGTGTAAGTACCAACCGTAGACCTCGAATTAGCAGCCGGTTTTTTCTGATCGATTACGATCGTGACCGGAAGATTTTCTATGCGGTCTACTTCCGGGCGGCCATATTTGGGCAAAAACTGCTGCACAAAACTTGGAAATGTTACATTCAGTTCCCTTCTCGATTCTGCCGCAATCGTATCCAGACAAAGAGAAGACTTTCCCGAACCGGATACTCCGGTAAAAACTGTGATTTGTTTCTTGGGAATTTTTAAAGAAACGTGTTTTAAATTATTTTCTGTCGCATTGATAATATTTATAAAATCCTGTTCGTTATTTTCCATTTTTCTGTTTCTTTCGCTCATAAAAGGCATTTGGATTCGTGTACTGTCCATGCCTTTTCTAAGTAATCCGCCTCCTTCGTTTCATCTTTTTTATATAGTTAAATTTCGATTTTTATTTTTGTTTCCATAGCATAGT
>ULPU01078663.1_pt1 | contig 10938 bp, 10 predicted proteins | sample 1953821 | NCBI WGS metagenome assembly ULPU01 (sample SAMEA4835637, study PRJEB28245) | human gut metagenome | biome: gut microbiome; material: fecal sample | place: Denmark | collected 2008
AAACCATCTTACATGCACAAAGCACCTATTTATCAAGGCTTGACGAAAGTAAACATTGCTTCTACTGCAAACGAAACAAGAAGTGGTTACTTTACATGGAGAAGGGTAAGTGACGCTTCTGATCCTAACAGTTGGTGGAATGGTGGTATTATTCCATATAAGCTCATGGACAAGGCTCTTGAACAAGCTAAAATAGATGTTGTCGCGGATAGGGTTATAAACGAATTTTTAAAGGCTATTTAGTTATGATACAGATAGTTAAAATAAAAAAGATTGTAGAAAGTTGTTTGGAATATGTTCAGACTGACTTTGAAAGTAAAAACAATGAAAAGGATTCTTTCTTGTATAAGGTGTTGGGAGACACGCAGGATGGTTCTTACAACTTCTATGAGCAGGCAAAGAATTTGTTTTTGCGGAAAGAAACAAACCCTAACAACATAAAGGTATTGCTGGAATATCCAAAGGACAGAGCAGGACTTCCGTCTTATGTGATTCGTGAACCGGGAAAGAAAAGTGGTATCGCTAATTCTATAGGTAAGATAGAATCTTTTATGGGTGGCGTTCCTATGTACAGAGATACAAGACAGTATGGACTGGAAATTATGTGTTTTTCTGTAAATATGAACGAATCAATTTTGATGTCAGAAATTTTGTATGCACTTTTACTTGGTTCTTGGGATTTATTGGCTTCTCAATTTCTTAAAATAGAGTTTTCCATGAAAGAACTGATGATGGAGAACCATTTGATGCCAACTCCTATTTTTATCCGTTCTATCGGATTGGAATTATCTTCGGAAGAAATAGCTCCAGGACTTGTGGATACAACTTTACTTGGAAAGATCATCTTTGGAAAGGTCAACCAAGTGGATAGTATTGCTCTTGGCAATCCAGCTATTACTGACGGACTTCCAGGAGTAGAATCGGAAATTAAAGGAAGTTGATAGTACGTTGATTGAAAAATGATTACCTTTGGAAAAACAAATTTGAAGAAAAGAGATACAGTTCCTTCTAATTACTTAGAAGGGATAGAGGGAATAAAATCATATATAAATTCGACAGATAAATAATTTAAAATCAATAAATTATGGCTACGAGCTTTATTTTCGGAAATAAACAAATAACTCTCCCGGGAAGTTATAGTCGAATCGTTTCTGGCGAAACGTCGCCTGCCCGTACATTAGATTATTCTAAAACTATAATCATAGATACTGGTGTTTATGGTGCAAATTGGTGCGGTGGCTCTGGTGTATTTGGGGAAAACTTTCAGGGATTGGATTCTGTATATAGATTTGATACTTTGGCAGAGTTTCGTTCTTTCATGAAAGGCGGTATGTATTGGAAAATTGCAGAGGCACTTTTTACACCGGACTATTCAAACCCTGCCTCTACTGGCATTTCACAGCTTTTGTTTGTTAGAGCCGCACAGACAACTTCTGCCACTATCACTTTTGCAACAACGGCAGGCGGAACATTTGAAGTTAAAACTTTGGACGAAGGAAAGGGAGCAAATGGTACACTTTCGGAAGCTGGCAATCTGATTACTGGTTATGGCGTTTCTATTGTGGCAGGAGAAGATGATCCTGAAAAATGGATCATGAAGTTTTACGTTGGCTCTTTTACCGGTTATGCAGAGGATGGTTATCCTATTGGAGAAACACCGGAAGATCAGGCAGCACCTACTTTGGTATTGCAGTCACCGGAATTTGACAATATTCAGACTTTGATTGATTGGGCTAAATCAGACTCTAACTTTGCGAATTTGTTTGTTTTGACAGAGAATGCAAAGAAAGAAGGTGAAGGAACTGTAGCGGAAAACGACGTAACAACGGCACTTGTAGGAAAGAAATTCGTACTTGCAAAAGGCGGTACGGAAACTTATAATGCCGATTACATGACACAGGCTCTTGCTGCTATCACAGGGTTGGATTATAGTTTTGCTCTTACAGATCAGTTTGGACAAAATGCGGATTCTGCGTTACAGAAACAGTATATTGCTCACATGAACAGCCAGGCAAAATACACCCATTTCTTGTTTGTTGGAGGATATGCTGATGCTGCTAATTTCTCTAAATCACTTGATTTGGCAAAAGGCTTTAATAGTGAGCTTGTCCAGTTGGTACATGGAGGCGCAGGCATGACTTCCGGTATTACAGGTGTAAAAACACGTTGGTGGGGTGTAATGTATAATTTGTGTTGTATCTTGGGAAGAACAGCCGGAAAACCGCCTTATATTCCTGTTACAAACAAGACGATCGGTATTGACAAATTACAGCATACTTTGAGTGAAGTTGAAAAAACGAAGGCTTTGGATGCTGGTATGCTTGTGACGGTTTACAATGACTACACTAACAATTTTGTTGTGTTGCAGGGTGTGAATACTTTGCAAGATAACAAGGTGTTATTCAACTCCAATGGTCAGAGCCACAGCATTCAGTTCATGCGTATTGTCGCACAGATTAACAAGGAATTGGTTGTAAATGCTTCTATTGATCTGCTTGGACAGGAAAATGGTGTAAATGTCAATACTTTGTCTGCCGGCGCAGTGAAGGACTGGACGGTTGCTTATTTGCAATCCAGAGTAGCAACGGAAGCACAGGATAACTTGCTTCTTTCTTTTAAAGATGTTGTCGTAACAAGACAGGAAGATGCTTGGTTTGTTACTTACAAGATCGTTGTTAATAATGAAATCAACAAGTTGTTCTTTACAGGCTTCTTAATTCGTGGATAATAATTCTAAAATAGAATATCATGCAGACATTTAGTGCACCTATGGCATATATCAAAATTGGCGGTGAGACTGCTGGTTTTGTCAGAAATATTACCGTACAGGAACAGATCAATCGTGTGGATGTACAAGGGTTAGGTAGTTTGCCTATTCGGGAAATTCCGCCTGTATCTTACAGATGTTCCGCAACTGTGGACCAGTTCTTTTTGTCTTTCAAAGCTCCGGTGGTAGAAGCAATGATTCATCGCTTGGGAACTTTACAGGAAGTACTGGACACTCTTACATTCGCAGAACAAGGTTTCTCTATCATGATCTATAAGAAATTGGTTCAGAACTTTGATGATGCCCGTAAGATGGTGACGCAGGTTGACCCGACAGGTCAGACGGTTGCTCTTTTAACTCCGTGTTTCATTGAAAATCAGAATTGGCAGTTGCAAGAGCAATCTGTTTCAAGTTTTAATGTTAGCATACGTTATCTTAACCCGATTGTAACTGCTGAATATTAACTACATTTAACAAGATAAGTTATAAAATTTGTTAATATAAGGGCTTTGGATTGATTTTGTAAGAATAAAATAAGTTGCTATATTTGCTTCGTTGCTGTGAAGCAATTACATTCAATCTTATTATTCATAATAAAGGAAGGTGGGCGTTTGTCCACCTTTTGTTTTTAGAAATTATTATTATTTTATTTGTTTGGATTGTAATTTTTACTATCTTTGTGGCGTGTATTAAAAATTCAAGGTGATTATGAGTAGTAGATTTAAAAGTTTAGCTGATCTTGATGCTGCTTTTCCTACAGAAGAAAGTTGCGTAAGATTTTTGGAAGCCCTTAGATGGGAAGATTCTTATCCTATTTCTCCTTATAGTAGAGGAGCTAAGATTAGGATTCGTGGTAATGAGTATATTTGTTGCGATACAAATAAGGCTTTTGATGTAAAAACGAAAACTATCTTTTTTAAGACATCAATTCCGCTTATAAAGTGGTTTAAGGCTTTGTGGCTGGTTTTGTACGATGATACAATAAATTCTGTTGAAATGGGCAGAAAATTGGAAGTAACTCAAAAAACAGCTTGGGAGATGATGAGACGAATAAAATTTTGTTTAACTAATTCAAATTGTAAATGATATGATTAATAAGATTGAGTGTAAAGGTGTTCTGCAATTAGGCGGTATGTCGATTTCTTGCTATGTTCTTGAAAACGGAATGAGGGTTTTGTCGGGGAGAGGTATGCAAGAAATTTTAAGAATAACGGACGAAAAACAAGGTGGGACGAAATTGCCTACTTTTTTAAACAATTCTACAGTTAAGCCTTTTATTTTTAGAGATTTAGAGCCGGGACGATTTCAGCCTTTAGATTGCTATCTTGGGAATCAAAAGGTAAATGGATATGAAGCTACTGTGTTGGTGGATATTTGTGATGGAATGCTTGAAGCAAGAAAGCATATTGAATTGAGTGACAGACAAAAAATAATTGCAGATCAATGTGAAATTTTGGTTCGGTCTTTTGCCAAGGTTGGAATCATATCTTTGGTAGATGAAGCTACAGGTTATCAATATGACAGAGAGAGGTTTGAGCTTCAAAAAATCCTTAACGCCTATATATCGGACGAAATATTGAAATGGCAACTTACTTTTACAGATGATTTTTATAAAAATATATATCGTTTATGGGGGTTGCCATTTATCCCTAAATATATTAGAAACAAGCCTTCTTTTATTGGAAAGCTAACAAACAAATATATTTATGAATTGCTTCCGCAGGGTGTTGTAGATAGAATAAAAGAAAAAACGGGCAAAACTTCAAAGGGGAATTGGAAATATAAGTGGCATCAATCTTTGACACCAGAAATAGGGAGAGAACATTTGAAGAAGCAGATTATAGAAGTTACAACATTGATGTCTGTTTCTCAAACGAAAGAACAATTTGACGATCTGTTCCAATTGAAATACAAAACACCTCCTATTCAGTTACAGACAGAATTTGAAGAAAATTCAAAAGAAGAAATTTGTGATGAATTTGATTCTTCTATGAGTAAAATCATAAGGACTTCTTTTGAATCAAATAAAGAGAAAGGGAATGAGTAATTTTTTCAGAAAGCGGAATGAAAATTCCGCTTTTCTCTGTTTTATATGTATATTTGTGCGTATCAATCAATTAATCATAAAAACAAAGTATGGGAACAAAAGAAATTACAGTAAAAGGAAGAAAGTACGAGATTCAATTTCCTAATGTAGGACAGTATTACCAGATCGAAGTAAACAAACAAAGACTGGGGAAAGGGAGTTACAACTCATTGATTGGCAATCCTACTATTACAGCGCAGCGTGCGTTGGATATGATTGATGTTGAGGCAACTTTATCCGTTCTTTGTCCGCAGTTGGTTGCGGATTTGAAGGTAAAAAGTTTCTCGGAACTTGGATTGAAAGATTTTAAGGAGATCAGCGATATTTACATGAACGAGGTGTTCCCTTTCTTGAAAGAGGCTGAAAAAATACTTTCTTCTGTGGACTGATGAACCGGGAAGAATATAGGAATTTCGTCATAAAATGGAATAACACTTTCCCTATTGACAGGTGGTTTAGGAACAAGCACAATATTCCTTTTCTTTCGGAAGAACATAAGAAGTGTGATTTCTTTACTGAACTTATGGAGTTCGAAGAAGAAAAGGCATTTTATGAACTTAGTCAAGAAAAGAAAGAAAAAGAGGAAAGAGCGCAAGAATATATCCCCAATATCGGGGATTGGTTGAAAGCACCGGAAGGTGAAATTTCGGAACAAGATACTGCCTTCTATGAAGATCAGATGTTTAAGATGATAGAGATGGAGCAAAAGGCAAAAGAAAAAGGTAAGGAAAATGGCGGATAATGAAAAAAGACTTAGGGTGTCGGTAGATGTCTCTCAACTTAGGTCGGTCGGGAGAGATGTTGAGAATATGCAACGAAGAATAGTCGAAAACAATAACGACATTATTCGTCAGCAGAACGATGCGCTCAACCAACTTAGGGAACAATTGAACCTCTTGGGACAGCAAAATTCCGAAAAGGGTAGACAGACTGCAACACCCACACGTCCAGTTATCCAACCTACACCACAACCGGAAGGAGAAGATCAAGAAACTGCAACACCTACACGAAGGAGAAGAAAAAAGCAACCGGAAGCGGACATTTCGGGAGAAAGAGGTGAATCCTATCAAGATAGAGGCACGAGAGCTATCGACTTGTCAGCTTTGCTTGGTGTAAATCAAGAAGGCTTTCGTGATATTGTGGAAGCCATTTCTTCCGGTAATAGTGATTTGTCTGATATAACAAAGCAAATTCTCCAAAACGTACAAGCAGGAGCACGTGCTTTAGAGGGAATACAAGAAGGTGTCTTTTCTATTGATGAAACTCTATACAATCAAAGAGGAACTTCTTCTGTGGGTGGATCGGGAATACAGCCTATTCCAGTGCCCACACCATCACCAGTGCCAGCAAGAGAAGAAACACCTATTACAAGAGAAAGAAGGGAAAATGTACAAAGAGGAAGTGACAGAAGTACAGCTACTAACATTGCCACAAGAGTGATTTCCGGTGTTGGAGCTACATTCCAAAGTCCTGCTGCTATGGGCGGAGGACTTATATCTTCTTTGGGCGGAATTGTAGGAGAAGGTCTTTCTTTGATACCTGGTGTGGGGGGATTTTTGGGTGGTGTAACTACTGCGGTCGCTAATGTCATGGCGGGAATTTTCACTACATCTGTTGAAAAGGCTATGGAAGCACAAAAGAGAACCATACCTTATGCGCAGACAATGGGCGTTTCCGCAGGACAAGCCATGCGCACAGCCTTTGGAGAAGGTAGCTATGCTGCTGGTGCTCTTGGAATGAATGTAGGAGAGTACATTCAAAGACGTGCTGCACTTATCCGTGCTGCTGGAGGAAAGGAAGAAATGGTTGCGCCTGTACCGGAAACACAAAGTTTGATGGCTGTACAGCGTTTGTATGGACTTAGTGATCGTACTGTAATGGGAATGCAAGGGGCGATGCGTTTTGCCCGTACAGAGGAAGGACAAACAGCTTCTTCATCTGCCATTATCCGTTCGTTTGAGCAGACCATGAAACAGCTTCAAATTCCTCTTAGTGAGATTGCTTCTACGATGGATGAAAGTATGACTACTTTTATTCGTTCTGCTGATGATATTCTTTCCCGTACAGGTGAAATAGATGCAGCAAGCATAGCTTCTATCATGCGTGCTGTTCGTTTGCAGACCGGAATGGAAGGCAGGCAATTGGAGCGCGTACAGCAGGCTTTCATGGGACAAGGTATTTCACAAGATGATGTAACTCAAACTCTTTTATTCCGTGCTGCTCAACAGGCTACAGGGGCGATGAATCCTTCAGAAGTTCTTGCTGCTATGGATGATTTATCAAGAGGCGAGGGAGATAAAAATATAATGAAGCGGTTTCTTGAATCATTAAAGGAGATATCGGGAGGAAGTCTTGAAATGCTTCGTCACTTGATGCGAGGTGCTTTCACAAATCTTTCTTATACGGACATCAACAAGATAACAGAGCGCAGGGATATTGATTTTGGAGAGTTCTTTGAGAAAATGGAAGAATCCAGACAAGCACTTAGGAGGCAGAACGATCCGACAAACAGATATGAACCCACTGCTGCCGAAAGAACGGTTACGTCTGGTGAAAAGATGATGTCTACCTATGAAAATAGAATGATTGGAATTGGTGAAGCAAATATAGACAGGTTGGGCAAAATGTTGAACGCCATAAATGGAATCTACAATAGCATAACGAGTTTTCCTACTGCTGTTGAGAATTTATTTACACAATATAAAGATGCTCTTGACAGGGGAGATGGAGCTACGGCAACGGCAGCAAGAACGGCTTTGCAGAATTTCCCAGGCATTATGATGGAAGCGTTTTTTAAAAAGATGATTAGATCGGAGGAATAATCTATGACAGAAAAAGACAACAACAAAACAAGTGTACCACCAATATATCCACTTCCAGCGTATAGGTATTCTACCATACAGGATTTTATTGATGTATGGCAAAAGGTTGTTCCTACTGGGAAGAAAAAATACACTCCATCTGAATTATTGAAAGTAAAGAATGAAAAGGGGGTTTCCAATCTTGATATTATTTGGGGGACTTATGACAAAGAGGAACAAGCGAAATACAAAAGCGATTATGATTCCGGCACATTGCCTTACGTAAAGCAAGGGACAACTTTGTTCTGCCCGAAAGATGATACGCCATTGTCCCTTACAAAAGCTGCAAAAGAAGGACAATTTGTATCACAAGGAAGTTTCAAGGCTTATTGGGGAGAAAACTATGAAAGTCTGATAAGTGATGAAGAATATTTGCCCGATACAAGTGTAACTTCCTCACTCAAAGGGACAGGAATAAATGCTAAGATAATTTCCATGAACGTAAGGGTATGGGTATATATTAAGGCTTTGGATAAGGTTATGGACTTATCCCCTTACGTTTTGCAGGTGGTAACGACAAAATCAAAACAGACGGGAGAATTTACCATTCTCCTATCACCCTTTTATGCCAATGAAAGTTCTTTTGCTTTTGGAGAGTCTATTGTGGAACAGTTTAATCTTGTTTCTAATAGCGGAGCACAGGTCAAGTCTTTTCAAGAAAAGTTTATTCAAAACAACGATATAGTCTTTATCCGGTTTGAACGTTTGAAAAAGGAAAAATCAACGGGAGATTTGGATTTAGGAAAGCAAGTGAACTTGGAAATCCCTGTTTCTAAAATAGCTAAAAACAACATTTGGGATATGATAGGTTTTGTGGACACTTGTACATCCTCTTTTGCAGCACAAGGAAACATAAAATCTATCACTATAGATGGAAGGGATATAAATAAACTTTTTACAGAGGATGGCTGCTATTTTATCCCGTTGCTTAACGCTACTGATACGTTTTCTCATTGGTACGAAATGAGTGAGGATAGTATTTGGTTCAAAAGGAACGTTCTTACAGGAGCTTTTTCAAATCTTTTGTGGTCATACGCAGAAAAGCCTATACGGGAGTGTCTATGGTTTATTGTAAACGTCATGTCAACAATAGGAATAGCCAAAAATAGTGTATTTGATTCCTGGCAAGACAAAAGAACAGAAGGGTATGATATTGGAGCAAAGGAAAAACGTCCTGTTAATGGTGTTTGGCAGATAGTAAAAGTATTTGTGGAGGATATTCTCGAAAAAAGAGTTCTTATCGATTCTTCTATTGCCAATCCGAACGGCACGTTATTGGAGTATATGACAAGGGTATGCCAGTTCCCTTTGGTGGAATTTTACTTTGACACCTATATTAATACGATAGATATAGTTGTAAGACAGCCTCCATTCAATAAGGATGCTATTTTGGGAGCTTATAAGAACGGGCAGTATGTGACGATTACTTCTGGCAATTTGCAAGGATATGATTTGTCTTATGATACAAGAAGTTATTCTTGGTATCAGTTAAGAGTGATGGACAATCATGCCGGACAAAGAAACACAACAAGTCTTGCTTTTGTTCCTATTGTGTATTTGGATGATTATGCCGAAGTGTTTGGTAATAAGAAAATGTCTTTTACAGACCAATATTTGAACTATAAGGAAACGGACGGAGTAAACAAGACGCAGACATTATCCAATTTTCAAGAAGCAGCATTGAATGATCTCATATATATTCTGGAATCAACAGCTTACCTTCCTTTCACAAGGACAGGTACAATTACAATAAATGGCGACAGACGGATAAAGGTTGGCACTTTCGTTTATTTTGAGCCAACAAATGAATTTTTTTATGTATCTTCTGTTGTCAATAATGTTTCTTTCTTAGATGGAAATTTACAAAGACAGACCATTATACAAGTAGAAAGGGGTATGTACGTGCCAATTCTTTCCAATTCTTTCTCTTCTGTAAAGGATAGACAGGATAATGCAGGGAAAGAAAGTAAAGATGTGAAACCGGATTATTTCAAATTGGTTGATTTGACTGAAATGAAAAATGCAGTCAAAGTAGCTCAAAAAGATCAGATCGCTACGCTTGTTTCTCCAAAGGTGGATAGGGATCAGTTTGAATATTTTCTTAATCGTAAGATGTTCAGTTAGTTATGGCAGGTGGAAAAGTAAGAAAATTGAATGCGTCCCCCGAAGCAATTTCATTCGGGTTCATTGTTGTTCCCAATGGAGTGGACAGGGATTTGTATGTGGAAACTTGTTTAAGGAGAGGTCGTGTTTCTGTCATGGGAAATGGGGGAGCTTTCTTTCGGGATATTTATATAACAAATGAAGTTTTGGCTAATATCGAGTTCCCGGAGAAAGAAAATGAACAAGGGTCGGCTGTAGTGATAGCGAGCAACCCGTATGACGGTGTTCCTATTGTGATAGGGAGCTATCCGAGAAATGATCAGTCTCCTATGTGGAAAGAGAATACATTCCAGTTCAGAAAGACAGTAGGGAATGTGACTGCATCCTTATCGGTTGATCCGGCTAATAATGCAGTAATTGTTTCTATCAATTCTCCTAAAAAAGCATCCGTAAAGGTACTTGCTACAGGATCAGAAGAATCGGAGGTAATTGTTGAATCCACTGGAAGCGTGAATGTGACCGGAGGAACAAATGTTTCCGTAAAGGGATACACACAGATAGAGGCAAAGGTTGTGAATCCAGAAAAACCGGAAGAAGAGGAAAGAAAAATCTCTATGGATTTGGAAAAGGTTTATTTTCATTGGAAAACGGAGGAAATGGAACAATCTTTACAGGTGAACAATAACGGAGTATCGGTAAAGATTGGTGAAGAAGTTCAAAGCACGATAACGAAAGAACAGTTGGATTTGAAAACGGGAGCATCCACATTGAAAATGAATAATGATATTATCGAGTTCAATGGAGGCGGACTAAAGGGTCTTGTGGAACTCGATAACCTTACAAGTAAATTGAACACTTTTGTTCAGTCTTTCAATTCTTTTGTAAGCACTTATAATACACATTCTCATCCCGTATCAACGGCAGGATCGGCAACAGCACAGACAGGTTCAACTACAGGTATTGTCGGGAGTGCACAAACGGCACAATCATTCAATGCTTCTGATTATGAGAATGAAAAGATAACACAAGGATAGGAGAATGTGGGAAAAGTTTGTACTTTTGGGAAACAATTAAATTTTTACAGCCGTGGCAGTTTTGGATTCAGTGGTAAAAACAGCGAA
>ULPU01043861.1_pt1 | contig 10936 bp, 8 predicted proteins | sample 1953821 | NCBI WGS metagenome assembly ULPU01 (sample SAMEA4835637, study PRJEB28245) | human gut metagenome | biome: gut microbiome; material: fecal sample | place: Denmark | collected 2008
AGGCGCTCAATTGTTCGGAAATCGGAGACAAAGTGGTTCTGGATGTCCGCGAAGCCGGGAAAATAACCGGTTTTTATAATGTTTCCAAAAATCTGGGGCTTGCGGAGTTGAAAAACGCTTTGTGAAAGCGGCTCCCGTCAATTACTGTGTTTAACTTAAAATAAAAGATTATGGAAAGTTTTGAAGCAATCGTTGTCAGAGTAAGCCGACCTTTCGCCTATAATAAAGACGGCGTGGTCAACAGTTGTATTAAGATGCTCGTTGATGTTAAAAATGTCGGCAAAAAAGTTTTAACTTTTGTTCAGGAGGAGGAATATTTTGATTATTCTCTCACGCCTTACAGCCCGGCGGATAATCTGAAAACCTTGCCGCCGTTTGTTTTCGCTTCTCTGTGTGAAAAGGATGACAAGCAGCGTGTCAGGCTCAAGGCAAATGCGGAAGAAAATTGGCGGTCTTACGACATCGATGAGATGGAGAACCTGACCAACGGTTTAGTCTGTCGCTGAAAACATTTTGAAAAAAAACGGCCGAATTGCAAGATTTCGGCCGTTTTTTTGTGCGTAACCTGCAATCGGATTTGTTTTAAAATCGGCAGATTGATATGATAAGCGGCAGATAACAGTTCAGAGGATTATCCGTGTCACAGATTATCGGCGTTTTGCTGCCGTTGCCGTTCAATGATGTTTTCGATTACAAAACCGAGGAGAATGTCCCGCTTGGTTCTTTTGTCCGTGTGCCTTTCGGCCGCGAAAAGCAGATTGGCGTCGTTTGGAAAATCGGTCGTTCGTCCAAACTGGAAGAAAACAAAATTAAAGCGGTATCCGAAGTTTTAAATTTTCCGCCGTTGTCAGAAGCGTTGCGCAAATTCGTGACTTTCGTCGCTTCGTATAATATGGCTTTTCTGGGCCTTACGCTCAAAATGGTTATGGGCGTCAAAGCCGTTTTCGACGACAATCAGACTATGACGCTGTATCGTCTTTCCGGCAAAACGCTGGCAGAGGCAAAACTTAAAAATTCCGACGCCCGCTGGCGGGTAATGGAACTTCTTCGGCATTATCCCTATACCCGGGCCGAAATCTGCGCCGGGGCCGGCTGTGGTTCGTCTGTTGTCAAGACCATGATTGATGCCGGTGTGTTGGAGCCCTTTACCGTTGAAAAGAAAAAATCCTTTCAGCTGCCCGATGCCGAACACCAAAAAGTCAGCCTGACCGCCGAGCAGGCGGAAGCCGCCGCCCGGCTGGTTGCCAAAATCGGCGGCGGATTTTCGGTTACGCTGCTGGACGGCGTTACCGGTTCCGGCAAAACCGAAGTTTATTTCGAGGCCGTGGCCAAGGCGCTGGAAAACGGCCGCCAGGTGCTGATTATGGTGCCGGAAATTTCCCTGACGACGCAGTGGCTGAACCGTTTTGAAAAACGTTTTGGTGTCCGTCCCGCCTGCTGGCATTCGGGATTGGGACAGCGCGAGCGCATGGACAACTGGAGCGCGGTCATCGACGGCCGCGCCAAAGTGGTGGTCGGTGCGCGTTCGGCTTTGTTTCTGCCCTTTGCTGATCTTGGCCTGATTGTTATAGACGAGAGCCATGACCACTCGTTCAAACAGGAAGACGTTGTCAATTATCAGGGGCGCGATATGGCGGTAGTCCGTGCCAAGTTTGAAGGTTTTCCGCTCATTCTTTCCACCGCGACCCCGGATTTGGAAACCGTCTGCAACGTGGAAGAGGGAAAATACGATTCCGTCCGTTTAACAAGCCGTTATGCTGCGGCGGTGATGCCCGAGATTAAAATTATCGACCTCAAAAAGGACAAACCGCAAAAGGGAACCTGGGGCGTTTCGTGGCTGGCGCCGACACTGGTTAATGCTCTGGCCGAAAACCTCGGAAAAGGCGAACAGTCGGTCTTGTTTCTCAATCGCCGCGGCTATGCGCCGCTGACCATTTGCCGCGATTGCGGACACCGCATTCAGTGTCCGAACTGCACCGCCTGGCTGACCGAACATCGCAGCAGCAATTCGCTGGTCTGTCATCATTGCGGCTACACGACGGCCATTCCGCCGCGCTGCCCCGAATGCGGTTCCGAAGACGGGCTGACGGCCTGCGGCCCCGGCGTGGAGCGAATTGCCGAAGAGGTTAAAGGGCGTTTCCCCGATGCCCGGATTGAAATTCTTTCCAGCGATATTACCTCATCTCTGGCCGAAGTTTCGGCGGTTATCCGCAAAATGGAGCAAGGGGAGGTGGATATTCTCATCGGCACGCAGATACTGGCCAAGGGGCATCACTTTCCGAGCCTGACGCTGGTCGGGATTGTCGATGCCGATTTGGGTTTGATGGGCAGCGACTTGCGGGCTTCCGAACAGACGTTTCAGCTGCTGTCGCAGGTTTCCGGACGTGCCGGCCGCGGCGAGAAAAAAGGCACGGTTTACCTGCAGACGCTTTATCCGGAAAATGCGGTATTACAGGCGCTTATCGCCAATGACAGAGATAAGTTCCTAACTTTGGAAAAAAAGACCCGCCGGATTCTCAAAATGCCGCCTTACGGAAAACTGGCAGCCATTATTGTTTCCGGCGCCAACCGTGACCAGACCGAAAATGTTGCCGTCCGCTTGGGGCAGACGGCGCCGAATACCGACTGTATTTCAACGCTGGGGCCGGCGCCGGCGCCGATTTACATGCTGCGCGGCAGATATCGCTACCGGCTGCTGGTCAAAACTGCAAAAAACATAAAAATTCAGGAAGTTGTCCGCGAGTGGCTGCGCCGTGTGGATTGTCCGTCAAACGTGCGGATAGAAGTGGACGTCGATCCTTACTCGTTTATGTGATAAAAAAACGAATATTAATAAATTTGAAACTAATTATTATATATTATCCAACCATCTTAAAAGAAAACTGAGTGCTTGAAATTGAAAAAAGATTCGAAAACCAAAATCGCCCGCGTCTATGCTCTGGCTCTTTATGAAGCAGCCGAGGAAAGAAAGGCGGTGCCGCAGGTTTCGGACGATATGATGAAGCTTCTCGACGCTGTCAGGGCCGATGCCGGCATCGTCAAATGCCTGGCCAACCCGCTGTGGGAGCTTGATGACAAGAAAGCGGCGCTGCGCGAGGTGGCTGCCAGGATGAAGCTGAATGCCGAAACCCTGAACTGTCTGGATTTGATCGCCGAAAACGGCCGTTTTGCCGAACTTCCTCAGATTCTGGAAGCTTTCAGGCATATCTATTATGTCAGGCATGACATTGCCGAAGTCGAAGTCGGAACGGTCAGGGAGCTTTCTGCCGCGCAGGACAAAAAGCTCCGCGCCAATCTGGAAAAGATGCTTTCCCGGAAAGTTGTGGTTAAATACGAGATTAAGCCTGAACTTCTCGGCGGTCTGGTGATAAAGTTTAACTCGAATATGATTGATGATTCGCTCAAATCTAAGCTGAATCGTCTGGAATTAGTAATGAAAGGTGGACAATAATGTCTGTACACGCAAGCGAAATATCTTCCATTATTAAGGATAAAATTGCCAAATCCGATGTCGATGTCGACGTTTCGGAAGTCGGCCGCGTTTTGTCCGTCGGTGATGGTATTGCCCGCATTTACGGGTTGGATAAGGTTCAGGCTAACGAAATGGTCGAGTTTGAATCCGGCGTTAAGGGAATGGCTCTTAACCTTGAGGAAGACAATGTCGGCGTCGTTATTTTCGGTTCCGACCAGCAGATTAAGGAAGGCGACACCGTCAAGCGCACCGACAAAATCGTAAGCGTTCCGGTCGGTAAGGAACTGCTTGGCCGCGTCGTCGACGCGCTTGGCGAGCCGATTGACGGCAAAGGCCCGATAAAGGCGAAGGAGTTCAGCTATTCCGAAGTGAAGGCTCCGGGTATCATTCTGCGGAAAAGCGTGCACGAACCGATGCAGACCGGCCTTAAAATCGTCGATTCTCTGATCCCGATCGGCCGCGGCCAGCGCGAGCTGATAATCGGCGACCGCCAGAACGGCCAAACCGCCATTATTTTGGACACCATCATCAATCAGAAGCATATTAACGAACAGGCCAAGTCCGAAAAGGAGAAAATGTACTGCGTTTATGTCGCGGTCGGACAGAAGCGTTCTACCGTTGCTCAGGTTGTCAAAACCCTGAAAGACCACGGCGCCATGGATTATACCATCGTTGTCGCCGCCACCGCTTCCGACCCTGCGCCGATGCAGTTTATCGCGCCTTATTCGGGCTGTGCTATGGGCGAGTATTTCCGCGACCGCGGCATGCACGCCGTCATCTTCTATGACGACCTGAGCAAACAGGCCACGGCATACCGCCAGATGTCGCTGCTGCTCCGTCGTCCGCCTGGGCGCGAAGCTTATCCCGGCGACGTCTTCTATCTGCATTCTCGTTTGCTTGAGCGCGCCGCCAAAATGAACGATGCCGAAGGTGCCGGTTCTCTGACCGCTCTGCCGGTTATCGAAACGCAGGCCGGCGACGTTTCCGCCTATATTCCGACCAACGTCATTTCGATTACCGACGGTCAGATATTCTTGGAAACCAGCCTGTTTTATCAGGGCGTCCGCCCGGCGGTAAACGTCGGCATTTCCGTCAGCCGCGTCGGTTCCGCCGCCCAGATTAAGGCCATGAAACAGGTAGCCGGAAAAATCAAGCTGGAACTCGCGCAGTACCGCGAAATGGCCGCCTTTGCGCAGTTTGCCTCCGACCTCGACCAGTCGACCAAAAATCTGCTGGCTCGCGGCGAAAGACTGACCGAACTGCTGAAACAGCCGGTTTATCATCCGATGCCGGTTGCCGAAGAGGTTATTGCCATTTTCGCCGGTGTCCGCGGCTATCTGGACAAGATACCGGTCGGCGAGGTCAAGTCTTTTGAAGCAAAGGCTCTGGCTGCCGTCAAGGCTTCCCGTCCGGAATTTTTGGAACAGATTCGCGAAGAAAAGGTTATCTCCGAAGAATTGGATAAGAAACTTACCGAATTTTTCGACGGTTTTCTGAACGAATTTATCGGTGAAGAAAAAGCAGCGTAAGGAAAAACGATGGCGGGCTTAAAAGAATTAAGAACCAGAATCGAAACGATTAAATCCACGGAGAAAATCACTTCGGCAATGAAGATGGTCGCCGCAGCCCGTCTGCGGCGCTCCCAGGGTTTAATCGAAAAGTGCCGGTTCTACAACAACAATATTTTAGCCTCGGCAAACCGTGTCCTTTTTGAACTCCGGCAGGAAGAGCAGAAGAAAAATGTTCGTTTTGTCTATCCCGAGCTGATGCGCGGCAGCGGCAAAGCCGAAAACTATCTGCTGCTGGTCTTTACTTCCGACCGCGGCCTTTGCGGCAGCTACAATTCCAATGTGGCGCGCGAAGCCTCAAAGCGGATTGAAGAACTTCTTGGTGGCGGCAAAAACGTCAAAATCCTGTGCATCGGCAAAAAGGGGCGCGACATTCTCAAACGCAAATATGCAGGCATGATTGTCGACACGATTGAGGGGATTGCCAGAAAAGGCGCTAAATATTATGAGGCCGTCGACTTGGGACAGCGGGTTCTGGATATGTATGCCAAAGGCGAATTTGACGTCTGCGAACCCGTTTCCAGCCGTTTTCGCTCGGCCATCAACCGCGAAATCGTCGTCAGGCAGGTGTTCCCGGTGCAGATTGAAGATTTTGAATATAATCGCCTGCATGCGCCGGTCAATGTCTACAAGGGCGCTTTTTACGATTATGAACCGGGCTTGCTGGAAATACTGGACGGCCTTCTGCCGCTTCTTTTCCGCAGCAGCCTGTTTCAGGCGATTGTACACAGTCAGGCATCCGAACACGGCGCGCGCATGACCTCAATGGACAACGCCACCCGCAATGCCAAAGACATGATTTCCGGTTTAACCCTGCGCTATAACCGAATTCGCCAGACGGCAATTACCACCGAGCTGATAGAAATTATCGCCGGTGCCGAAGCGCTTTAAGTGATGATTAAAGGAGAGATTAATGACTGAAAAGAAAACAGCGGCAAAAGCTCCGGCCAAAAAGATGGCCGCTCCGAAAAAAACGGCCGGCAGAAAAAAGGCCGCGAGTGTTGCCGAATTTGACGCCAAGTCGATTAAGGAACTGAAAAAGGAAGAAAAGGCCGCTGCCGCCAAGGTTAAAAAGATTGAGAAAAAAGAGCGGGGCACCGGTCAGCTCGGACATATTTCGCAGGTTATGGGCGCGGTTGTTGACGTTAAGTTTGAGAATGTCGACGAACTGCCGAACATTCTGACCGCTTTGGAATGTGACAACCACGGCAAAAAACTGGTGCTTGAAGTTGCCCAGCATTTGGGCGAGAGCGTTGTCCGCACCATTGCCATGGATACGACCGACGGTTTGGTCAGAGGTTTGGAAGTCGTTAATACCGGACACCCGATTCAGGTTCCGGTCGGTCCTGAACTTCTCGGCCGCATCATCAACGTCATCGGCGAACCTGTTGACGGTCTCGGCCCGGTAAAATCAAAAACGGAGTTTCCGATACATCGTCCGGCGCCCGCTTTTGTCGACCAGTCGACCGAAACCGAGATTCTGACGACCGGCATTAAGGTTATCGACCTGCTTGAGCCTTATGCCAAAGGCGGCAAAATCGGTTTGTTCGGCGGTGCCGGTGTCGGCAAGACTGTTCTGATTATGGAGCTGATTAACAACATCGCCAAAGGTCACGGCGGCTATTCCGTCTTTGCCGGTGTCGGCGAAAGAACACGCGAAGGCAACGACTTATATCATGAGATGATTGAATCCGGCGTTATTGACCTCAAGGGCGGCAAATCCAAAACCGTTCTCGTTTACGGTCAGATGAACGAACCGCCGGGAGCCCGTGCCCGCGTGGCTCTGAGCGGTCTGACACAGGCCGAATATTTCCGCGACGAAGAACATCAGGACGTTTTGTTCTTCGTTGACAACATTTTCCGTTTCACACAGGCCGGTTCCGAGGTTTCCGCACTGCTGGGCCGTATTCCGTCCGCCGTGGGCTATCAGCCGACTTTGGGCACGGATATGGGCGCCATGCAGGAACGTATTACTTCTACCAAGAACGGTTCCATTACTTCCGTTCAGGCGGTTTACGTTCCGGCCGACGACCTGACTGACCCGGCGCCGGCAACGACTTTTGCCCATTTGGACGCTACCACCGTTCTGTCGCGCCAGATTGCCGAACTCGGCATTTATCCGGCGGTTGACCCGCTTGATTCGACCAGCCGCGTGCTGGACCCGACCGTCGTCGGCGAAGAGCATTATCAGGTTGCGCGCCAGGTGCAGGAAGTTTTGCAGAAATACAAGTCGCTGCAGGATATCATCGCCATTCTGGGTATGGACGAACTGTCGGAAGAAGACAAGCTGACGGTTGCCCGTGCCCGCCGTATTCAGAAGTTCCTGTCGCAGCCGTTCCACGTTGCCGAAGTCTTTACCGGAACGCCGGGCGTCTTCGTCAAACTGGAAGATACGATTAAAGGCTTCAAGGGTATTCTGGAAGGCAAGTACGACCATATTCCCGAGCAGGCTTTCTATATGGTCGGTACCATTGAGGAAGTGCTTGAGAAAGCCAAGAAAATGGAGGAGGAAGCCGCTTAGCGGTTTCTTCCGTTTCCTTAAAAGAGGTTAAAAGATGGAAAAAGGCATTATCTTCAGAATATCGCGCCCGTACAAAGTATATCGTACGGCCATGGCGCCGAAAATCGTCGTTCCCGGCGTTAAGGGCGATTTGACGGTTTTGGTTGACCGCGCGCCGACGCTGGTTCAACTGCGCGACGGGCTGGTGCAGGTGCTGGACAAGGCCGATAAGGTAACCGAACGCTACTTCATCAAAGGCGGCATTGCCGATATTGCCCGCAACCGCTGCGCCATTTCGACCGAAAAGGTTGTTGCCTATGAAAACACGGACGTCGAAAAAGCCACGGCCAAACGCGACGCCGCCATCTATGATGAAGACAAGGCTTATTATCAGATGATAATCGATTATCTGACCACTTTCGGAAATAAGGAAAAATGAGCAAAAGCCCCTCGGAAGAGGGGCTTTTTTCTTTGTTTTTTTCCTTAGCGTCATGCTCGGGTTTAACCCGGGCATCTCTTTTTAGATTCTCGTGTCAAGCCCGGCAATGATGGTATTATTTTTCTTCTGTCATCCTCGAACTCTTCCCTGTCATATTCGGGCTTGACCCGAATATCGCCTTTACAGATTCCCGTGCTTTTTATTCTTTCCTGTCATGCTCGGCCTTTTTTCTTTGTCATGTTCGGGCTTGACCCGGACATCCAGAGATTCCCGGAACGCGCTGCGCTTGTCCGAGGATAACAAAGAAAATATAGACACAAGTCACTTACTCACGATATGTACATAGGAAGCAACGCGCTTCAACAAAGGTTCGCGCCGCAGCCTTCGATGCGGTCAAGCTGGCAACAGCTTGCGCTTAAGGGCGTCCTCTTGTCAAGCTGGGAAATGACAAAATAAAAAAGTAAGAGGGGCTGCCTTCATTCAACCGTAACCGACTTTGCCAGATTTCGCGGCTGATCGACTTCCCGCCCTAGCGCGACGGCATTGTTTCCGATATATCCGATTAAGCCGCACATTTTGTCAGTCCTTCAGATAACCGGCTTTGCGCAGCGTTTTAATAACGTTTTCTTTGTTGCGCTTTTTGATGGGGCGGATGGGGCGGCCGGCATAAACCGTCCACGGTTCAAATTTGTAATTGGATGGTACGAAACTGAGCGCTCCGATGCTGACGCCTTCCGGAATGTCGTTGCCGGGCATGATTACCGAATTGGTGCCGACGCCGGTGTATTTTCCGAGCCGGACGTTGCCTTGAATCTCCTTGACTTCGGGAATGGAATGCGTAACCAGTTCGTTGACGTAGTCGTTGCTGCTGAGCCAGACCTTGACGCCGGCAGCCAAACTGGAGCAGTCGCCCATTTCAAAGGTATATTTGCCGTCGCCGCCGGCAATGTAGGTGCCGGGCGCAATCTCGCAGTCCGACCCGATGACGCAGGCGGACGAAATGCGGCAGAAGTCGGCAATGCGCACATTGTTGCCGACTTTGACCAGTTCCGGCTTTTTGATAATCACATATTCGCCGAGCGTAAAATTCTTTCCGTGTTTCATATTCAAATCTCCGCAGTTGTTTAACTGCTTTTATCTTTGAATCTTCGGCACGGTTTGACAAACCAAATAAAATTACGAATTGTTACATTTGACCCGCCGGAAAAACAAAAGCCCCTTTAAAGGGGCTTTTTTTGCTTATGCTGCGGCGGAAATTATCCCCAGCTCTTCCATGACTTCTTTTTTGAGCGTCACGTTGTCGGCTTTTCCTGTCGCGAATACGGGCAGCTTGTCCTTATAGAGAATAACCCGCGGCAGAAACAGCTCCGACATGCCGTTGTTTTTGATGTAGGAGTGCAAAACGTCCTGCGTAACCTGATTGTTGTTGGTTACCAGAACAATCTGCTCGCCTTTACTCTCGTGCGGCACGGCGACAATGCCGTACTGAAATTCGGCGCCCATCCACTCGTAGGCTTTGCAGACCATTTCGTGTACGGCGTTCAGCGAAACCATTTCGCCGCCGATTTTGGCAAAACGCTTAATCCGGTCTTTGATGTAGACGAAGCCGATTTCGTCAATCTCAACCACGTCGCCGGTATGATACCAGCCGTCTTCCAGCGGTACCAGCTTTCCGGGATGTTCGGGCATGATGTAACCCATCATGATGTTCGGGCCTTTGATGACCAGCTCGCCGCCTTTTTCAATGCCGTCCACCGGTTCAATGCGGTACTTTATGGCCGGCAGCAGCTTGCCGATGGAACCGAAACGGTTGAAAATGCGGTTGTTGGCGGTAACCACCGGCGAACATTCGGTCGAACCGTAAGCTTCCAGAACCCTGATGCCCAAACGTTCCATCCACATGTTGCGGGTGTCGGGTTTGACCGCTTCCGCGCCGCCGAACATGAAACGGACGTTGTGAAAGTCGAACGGATGTGCGATTTTTGCATAACCGCGGAAAAACGTGTCGGTGCCGAACATAATCGTCGCGCCGATCTCGTAGACGATTTCCGCCACAATGCGGTAGTGCAGGGGCGACGGATACAAAAACAGCTTGGCGCCTTCAAGCAGCGGGAACAGCGTGCCCACCGTCAGGCCGAAACTGTGAAACATCGGCAGCGCGTTAAATACCGTATCTGTGGTGTTGATGGTTTCAATCGCCGACATCTGCTTGATGTTGGAAATGATGTTTGCATGGCTCAAAACCACGGCTTTCGGCGCGCCTTCGGAACCGGAGGTAAACAGAATGACTGCTTTTTTGTTGCCGCCGTCCTTGTGCGGAACGCGTTTGATTTTGTAACGCAGATAGGCGTTGATTTTGCTCCACAGGCCGATTTCTCTGCGCAGGGATTCCAGATAAACGATTTTCAGTCCGTTGGCTTTCAGAACTTCAATCACGCTTTCCATTTTGGCGGTTTTGATAAATGTCGACGACGTAATAACCATGCGCACTTCCGCCGTGCGGCACATGGAGGCCATGTTTTTGGCGCCGACCGAAAAGTTCAGCATGACCGGTATGCGCTCATAGGCCGAAAGTCCGAAAAACGCGCACACCGCGGCAATCGAGTTGGGCAGAAGCAAAGCCACGGGCTCGCCCTGCGGCGTGTGGCGCTTGAAATATTTGCCGAGTACGAACGATTTGATGATAATGTCTTTGTAGGTGTTGGGCACGCGCTGAACGTCTTCGACGAAGTAGGGGCGTTTGTAGAGGCCTTTTTTGGAGTGAACCTTGGCGGTTTTCATCAACTGCGCAAAAAGCGAAATGTTCGGATTGTAATTGCATTCGAAAGACATTTCGCGCAAAATCATGTATACTTCGTTGCTGATATGGTCGCGCTGGCGGCGCAGTTCGTCTTTGAGCTTAAAACTGCGGGGCTTGCCGATTGTGATTTTCATTTTCGGCAGCGGCCGGTGCGGCA
>ULPU01036178.1_pt1 | contig 10895 bp, 8 predicted proteins | sample 1953821 | NCBI WGS metagenome assembly ULPU01 (sample SAMEA4835637, study PRJEB28245) | human gut metagenome | biome: gut microbiome; material: fecal sample | place: Denmark | collected 2008
TCCTAATTGAGCTTAGCTTTCCTTAATCGCTGCCACGGTTGCGGCGAGGTTTTGCATTTCGGAGGGGACGATGATCTTGGTAGCCTGGCCGTCAGCCACTTTTTCCATAGCTTCCATGCTGCGCAGGGCAAGCATGTTCTGGCTGGGGGCGGCTTCGTTGATCAGGCGGATAGAGTCCGCTTTGGCTTTCTGCACCATCAGCAGGGCCTGGGCTTCGCCTTCAGCTTCCCGGATGCGCTGCTGCTTTACGGCTTCGGCGCGCAGGATGGCGCTTTCCTTTTCGCCTTCGGCGCGGGTGATGGCTGCCTGCTTTTCACCTTCCGCCAGCAGGATGGAAGCGCGCTTTTCACGGTCGGCCTTCATCTGCTTTTCCATGGCCTGGCGGATCTCTGCCGGGGGCTCAATATTTTTCAGCTCCACGCGGTTTACCTTAATGCCCCAGCGGTCGGTCGCTTCGTCCAGGCTGGCGGTGATCTTGGTGTTGATCAGATCGCGGCTGGTCAGCGTTTCGTCCAGGGACATAGAACCGATGATATCGCGCAGCGTGGTAGCAGAAAGGTTCTCGATGGCCTGGATGGGACGGTTGACACCGTAAGCAAACAGCTTGGCATCAAACACCTGGAAGAACACAACGGTATCGATCATCATGGTAACGTTGTCGCGGGTGATAACGGGCTGCGGGGGGAAGTCTGCGGCTTCTTCTTTCAGGCTGACCTTGCGGGACACACGCTCCACAAAGGGAGTGCGCAGGTGCAGGCCGGCACCCCAGGTATCCTTATACACGCCAAGCCACTCGGTAACATAGGCGTTGGACTGGGGCACAATGACAATGCAGCGGGCGATGCCGATCAGCACAAGGACCAGCAGGATAGCAATAACCAGTAACATTAGGGGCCTCCTCAAACAATACGGGGCACTTTGGCAGGCTGCCTTAGTGCAGTTGTTCTGCGGGCTGTGCCGCAGCCGGTACGGGAACAGCGGATACGATCAGTACCGCACCGTCCACGTTTTTTACTTCGCAGCGTGCATCTTTTGGCAGCGGAGTGCCGTCCACCGTGCGGGCCTGCCAATCCAGCCCATCCACACGCACGCGGCCGATATCCCCCTGCGGGATTTCCCGCAGAACAATGCCGCGGCTGCCGATGGTAAGCGGCGAACCGTTGGTAATGGGCGGCTGGCGCATGGTGCGGCGCTTTGCCAGCAGCGGCAGCATAACGACCAGCGTTACGGCGGACACCACGGCAAACACGGCGCACTGAACGCCCAGCGATGCGGTAAAGATACTGGCCACCATGGCTGCCGCTGCACCAACGGCAAACCAGATGGAAACCAGCGCCGTGGTAGCAGCTTCCGCAATGGCAAACACCACAATGGCTGCTGCCCAAAGTAGAAATGTCATCTTGACACCTCCTGATTGGTTAGGCAATACCGCATAATTCTAAGTGCCGATACGGCGAGCGAGGTGCGGCAGCTGCTAAGCCAAAAGCGCAGATAATACTGGATGCTGCAAAGGTGAGCGCCGCCAGTGGCGGAAACAGCGAACCGAAGCAGGGGCAGCGGTCGCAGAGTGCGAGGGGCTTTTGCCCCCGAAGCACGATGCGGGTACCGCAACCCGACATTATCGAGCATTTTGGCAACGCAGATGCCGTGCCGCAGCCGCCGGAGCGGTGCTTAAGCCGCAAGGCGGGAATTGTGCGGTGTTGCCTTAATTTTTTTACTGCGGGATCCCGCACGCCCACAGGTAGTAGCCGCGCAGGTTATCACCAAACTTTTCCCACAGTTCGGGGTGCTCATCCCGGTAAGTATATACGTTAAAGCTGGCGCGGCCCTGGCGGCCCTCCGCCATGCCATAGTTCACAAAGTGCTGCAGGTAGGCGTTAGCATCATTGCCAAACGCGGCGCGCAGATCAGCGTTCTGGCTGCGGTAATAGCTGTAGTCGTACACGTTGGAATAATCATGGCCGCCGTACCAGCTGGTACCGGCAGTGCTGCCGGAAGAACTGCCGCCCTTGCCGCCGTTGGCGGTGGGCAGGCCGTTGATCAGGCTGTTGGAAATGTAACCGGTGGTATCGCCCCAAGTCACGCAGGACCAGCCGTTGGCATAGCTGTGTACCGTAACGGTAAAGCCCGCGGGAACGGCGGTCAGCACCTCATAGCTGGTGGCGGGGCCGCTGCGCAGGTTGGCGTCGCTGTTCAGGGTGCAGGTCACATCCGCGCCCTCGTAGCGGCCGCTGGTGGAGTTGCTGGCCGTGGAGGTACCGCCGTTGGCGGCAGGCAGGCCGTTGAGCAGCTTGGTTGCAATGTAGCCGGAAACATCCCCCCAGGTCACACTGGCCCAACCATCCTGGTAGCTGTCCACACTGACGGTAAAGCCTGCGGGCACAACGCCCAGCACGCCAAAATCCGTACCGGGGCCGCGGCGGATGTTCGCATCGCTTTTAACGGTGCAGTTGACGGCGCTGCCGCGCCAGGACGGTGCCTGCGTGGTGGCGGCGCTGCCGCTGAGATACTTGGTTGCCACCCAGCCCGCATTTTTGCCGCTGGTCACATAAGCCCAGCCATTGCCGTCATCGGGGGTAACAACATTCACGGTTGCGCCGTTACTCAATACCGTCACCACATTATAATTGATGCCGGGGCCCTGGCGCATATTCAGGCCGCTTTGGGCGGTTACTTTGGCGCTGCCTTCTGCCATCGCCACGGTTGCACCAAAACATGCCGCAACCAGCAGAGCTGCCAAAAACGTTACACGCTTTTTCATATCCATATCTCCTTGTTGCAAGGTGATCTGCGAACCAAAAGAGAAGGTACTCTTTTGCAGTTTCATTATACCATATGCCTGCATCAAACACAAGAAACGCTTTATCTTTGTGATTTTTTTGTTAAACATGTAAAAAATCCGGCATCTGCATCCTCTCTGCCCGGTTTTGGAATGGTTACAAAAATTTCCCCCTGCTCCCCCCGCACCGCATTGACAAAACCGCCTGCGTGGCGTATTGTAAAAGATAGAATATGCAAATTGTATGCACATTGCCCGGCATTGTGCAACAACGCGGTACGCGTGCCGCCAGCGGCACCGGCCTGACAGGGAGGTTTCTATGAAGATGCGTGTTGGTATTTTGACATCCGGCGGTGACTGCCCCGGCCTGAACGCAACCATCCGCGGCGTGGCCAAAGCGCTGTATCAGCGCATGGGCGACAAGGTGGAGATCATTGGCATTCTGAACGGTTATGACGGCCTGATCAACGGCAACTACCGCGTCATGGCACCGGATGAGTTTTCCGGCATTTTGACGGTAGGCGGCACGATTCTTGGCACCAAGCGCACCCCGTTCAAGATGATGCGCGTTGTGGGCGATGACAAGGTGGACAAGGTTGCCGCCATGAAAAAGACCTACAAGGACGCCAAGCTGGACTGCCTGCTCTGCCTGGGCGGCAACGGCACCCACAAAACGGCGAACCTGCTCAGCCAGGAGGGTCTGAACATCATCGGCCTGCCCAAAACGATCGACAATGATATTTTTGGCACCGATGTTACTTTCGGTTTCCATACCGCTGTGGACATTGCCACTGACGTTATTGACCGCATCCACACCACTGCGGGCAGCCACAGCCGCGTAATGTGCATTGAGGTCATGGGCAACAAGGCCGGCTGGCTGACGCTGTATTCCGGCATTGCAGGCGGTGCGGACATCATCCTGATTCCGGAGCACCCCTATGACATCAAGAAGGTGGCCGAAGCTGTTATGCGCCGCCAGAAGGCCGGCAAGAACTTCTCCATCCTGGCGGTTGCCGAAGGTGCGCTTTCCACCGAGGAATCCAAGATGAAGCGCAAAGAATGGACCGCCAAGCGCGCCGCTGCCGGTTACACCACCGCCACCAACCGCATTGCCAAGCAGGTGGAGGAGCTGACCGGCGCCGAGACCCGCATCTGTGTGCCGGGCCATATGCAGCGCGGCGGCAGCCCCAGCGCCTATGACCGCGTGCTGGCCACCCAGTTTGGCACCTATGCCGCACGCCTGGTGGCGGACGACCATTTTGGCGTGACCGTTGCCATGGTGAACAACCACGTTACCGCCAACCCGCTGGTAGACATCGCCGGCAAGACCCGCGGCGTGCCCGATGACTGCGATATGCTCAACGTTGCCCGCTCCATGGGCATCAGCCTGGGCTGAGTTTTGTTACGGGGGTTGTTGTTTTTTCTTTGAAAAGAAGGAACTTTAAAATAATAAATTACAGATAGAATATAAACAAGGCCCACTACACGGGATTATGGCGTGCAGTGGGTCTTTTCGTTTTGGATAGCACTCAAAATTGTTTTGTAGGGAGTTTTCGCTTTTCACAGAAAGGTCGCCCCTCATCCGCCGGAACTATTTGCTGCATCGGTCTTTTTATATATTTTGCTGTATTCCGTCAAGGGAATATTATTCAGATTTTTTATTGACATACAGCAGGTGGTATGCTAGCATCTATATAGTAACTGTTTCTTTTACTTGTTGTGTCCGTTTCTGTATGTTTTATTTACTGCTTTACATGGGAAAGGTGGTCATTTGCCATGGAAAAATCTCACAAAATTTATAACCTGATCTTTGACTTCCTGCTGGCGGCGGGGGTATGTTTTTACAACGATCTGCGCTTTATGCGGGTCTGGTTCCTTGGCGGGCAGCTGTACCACAGTGTCGGTTTTACGAACTACCGCTTCGGCCTAACGGGCAAGGAGGTCTGCTGGGATTTTTCGCCGCTGAACATTCTGCATTGCCTGCAGGGGTATGACCCGCACGCTTACCTCAAGTTCCTCTGCTTTTTTTGCATCGGTATTTTGATGTTTTTCCGGTTTGTGTTCCGGGCACCAAAGCTTCTTCCGCAGTTGTTTGCGCGGCTGTTCTGTTTCAGCGCCGGGTATATTGCAGTCGTTGAGCTGTACAATCTGCTTTTCACCGCCGCCGGAGCTGTTTTTCTGGATATCAGCAACTGGTTTCTCTACCTCACCGGCGCATGGTCTGCTATTGCCATCCTGACCCTGCTGCTGGTTGCCAGCAAAAAGTTCCGTCCCGCTCCCCTGCCTTCTACTCCATCCCTTTAATCGAATAAAACCAAAAGCCGCGGCCCTGCATCAAACGCAAAGCCGTGGCTTTTTCCTACAATTTCTAATTACTCATTCCTAAGGCAACACCGCACAATTCCCGCCTTGCGGCTTAAGCACCGCTCCGGCAGCTGCGGCACGGCATCTGCGTTGCCAAAATGCTCGATAATGTCGGGTTGCGGTACCCGCATCGTGCTTCGGGGGCAAAAGCCCCTCGCACTCTGCGACCGCTGCCCCTGCTTCGGTTCGCTGTTTCCGCCACTGGCGGCGTTCACCTTTGCAGCATCCAGTATTATCTGCGTTTTTGGCTTGGCATCTGCCACACCTCGCTCGCCGTATCGGCACTTAGAATTATGCGGTATTGCCCTAATTGCTAATTCTGCAATTCCGTTCACTTTCGCCCAGTAAGTGCCTGCCCATCAAATCAGTAGTACTTAAAATACCCCACATGCTGCGGCTGGTTATCTTCTACCAGGATGGTAAAGCCGCCGGGGTTTACTTCGGTCTGCTTGCCAAAGGCGGTGCGGACAATCAGGTGCGGGCCGTTGTTCAGGATAATCTCCGCGGACTGCTCCTTACCCACGCGGCGGTAGTGCAGCACATCGGCGCTGGCTTCCACCAGCTCCATGCTGCCGCCGTCAAAAGCATCGCAGCTGCGGCGCAGGCGGGCCAGGTTGGCCAGCGGCACGCGCAGGCGGCGCTCGGTGGAGTTCCAGTCAAAATACGCGCGGTTGAACGGGTCGCGGTAGCCCTGCATCCCGATCTCATCGCCATAATACACGCAGGGCACGCCGGGCAGGGTGTACAGCATGGCGTAAGCCAGCAGCACGCGGCGCAGGGCATCATCAATGCGGTCGCCGGGGATCATCCGCTTGCTCTGCCAGTAGCGGTCGCGGCCATTGGCGGGTTCGCCTGCAATGGCGGTAATACCGCGCTCGGTATCGTGGGTGGAAAGGAAGTTCATTGCGCAGTCCAGCGCCGGTTTGGGATAGTTTTCGCAGATGGACATGATCTGCTCCCCCACCGCGCTGGCATCCTCGCCGCGGGCAAAAGCCACAGCTGCATTGCGGAACGGGTAGTTCATGGTGGCATCCAGCCCATGGCCGCGCAGGTAGGTGCGGCGGTGGTCGAACGCTTCCTTGGTGGTGGCGTCCTCCCATACTTCGCCGATGAGCAGCTTATCCTCGCCGTGGGCTTTGACGGCGGCACGGATCTTTTCGATAAAATCATCAGGCAGTTCATCCGCCACATCCAGCCGGAAGCCGGAAGCTCCCAGCCCCAGCCATGTATCAATCACGCCACCCTTGCCGCAGACAAAGTTGCCGTAAGAGGGGTCCTCCTCCTCCACTTCAGGCAGGGTCTCAAAGCCCCACCAGCTGCGGTAGCCGCCGACATAACCGGAATCGAAGTCATACCAGCTGCGGTAGGGCGAATTGCGGTCACGGTAAGCGCCTCCGGGGCCATAGCGGCCTTCGCGGTTAAAATAGAGCGAATCCGAACCGGTGTGGCTGAACACGCCATCCAGAATAATGCGGATGCCGTGTTTTTTGGCCTCGGCGCACAGGGCGGCAAAATCCTCGTTGGTGCCCAGCAGTGGATCGGCTTTCAGGTAGTTGGCCGTATTGTAGCGGTGGTTGGCGTGGGCCTCAAAAATGGGGTTCAGATAAATGCAGGTAATGCCCAACTCTTCCAGGTAAGGCAGCTTTTGCTGGATGCCCGCAAAATCGCCGCCGTAATAGTCCATGTTCAGGTAGCCATCGCTCTGCTCATTGGGCCAAAAATACGGCTCGCCGGTTTTATCCGGACGGTAAATGCGGTCCGCAAAGGGCAGCGGCTTGTTGGGTACACCCTCATAAAAGCGGTCCGGGAAGATCTGGTACATCGTACCGTCTTTGATCCAGTCCGGGGTCTTGAAGTCCGGCTCGTACACCGTCAGCTGCCAATCCAGGCCATTCACCCAGGTCAGCTCACCTTCCCCGTTGGCGGTGCGATAAATCTTGCGGAAATCCGTGTACAGGTCAAAGTGGTAAAAATACAATCCCGATGTGGTGGGGGCCAGCTGGAACACAAAATGGTTTACGCCGGGGGTCTGGCCGTCAAAATCCATGCGGTAATGCACGGGGTCTTCGCGGTCTTTGGTCAGCACCAGGTGTGGGTCCACATAGCCCAGTCTTTCCGGCACAGTCAGCCGCCAGGTAACGGTCTGCCCCGCCGGAACTGCGCCAAACGGTGTTTTATACTCCGCACAGCGAGAGTTAAAAAAAGTATGCGTTGGTTGTTCAGGCAAACAAATCAATCCTTACATTGAACAAGTGTACAAAAACAGCCGTGACCCACTGGCGCCGGCAAATTCAAGTCGGCTGCCGGGATCGCGGCTGTTCGTTTATTTTATTGTACGGGCAGCGCGTGTACGTTCACAGCTGCACACGCGCCCGCACTGCGGTTAAAGCTCTGCTTTGGGCAGATTATTTAACCGGGGTAGCGCCCCAGATATCGCGGGCGTAATCCATGATGGAACGGTCGGCGGAGAAGATGCCGGCGTTGGAGATGTTCATCAGGCTCATACGATTCCAGGTCTGCTTCTGCTTGTACAGTTCCTGCACGGTGTGCTGGGCACGGCGGTAATCCTTGAAGTCAGCCAGGACCATGTACGGGTCAGAGTTGCGCAGGTTGTTGGTAACCTCGCTGAAGTTCTCACCGTTCCAGCCCTTTTCCAGCATATCCAGAACTGCCATGGCAACATTATCATCAGAGATGAATGCCTGCGGATGGTAGCCCATGCCTTTCAGTGCGTTGACTTCGGGGGTCAGCATACCAAAGATGATCTCGTTGTCCTTACCGGCGGCATCGGCGATTTCCACGTTCGCGCCGTCCAGGGTGCCCAAGGTGATTGCGCCGTTCAGCATGAACTTCATGTTGCCGGTGCCGGAAGCCTCGGTGCCGGCCAGAGAGATCTGCTCGGACACTTCGGAAGCGGGCATCAGGCGTTCAGACAGGGAGACACAGTAGTCTTCCAGGTAGACAATGCGCAGCTTATCTTTAACAGCGGGATCGTTGTCAATCAGCTTGCCCAGCTTGCAGATCATGCGGATCATCTGCTTGGCCATGTAGTAGCCGGGGGCAGCCTTGGCGCCGAAGATATAGGTCTTGGGCACAAAGTCAGCGTTCGGGTTTGCCTTCAGGTACAGGTACTCAGCGGCAATGTTCATGGCGTTCAGGTGCTGGCGCTTGTACTCGTGCATGCGCTTGACCTGGCAGTCAAAGATAGAATCCGGGTCAATGACCTGGCCGGTGGCCTTTTCCAGATAGTTGGCAAAGTTCACCTTGTTGGCGCGCTTGACGGCGGCCAGCTTATCCAGCATGGCGGAATCGTCAGCAAACTTCTCGAACTTCTTCAGTTCGGAAGCATCCTGCTTGAAGCCGGGGCCGATGGAATCTTCCAGCAGCTTGGTCAGGCCGGGGTTGGCAGCCAGCAGCCAGCGGCGGTAAGCAATACCGTTGGTAACGTTCTTGAATGCTTTCGGCTTGTACAGGAAGTAATCATGGAACACGCTGTCCTTGATGATCTCGCTGTGCAGCTTGGAAACGCCGTTGATGGAATGGCAGGTGTAGGCGCAGATGTTGGCCATGCGGACCTGGTTGTCGCCAATGATTGCCATGTAGTTGATCTTGCCCTGGTCGCCGGGGAAGGCTTTCTCCAGGTCAGCACGGCAGCGGCGGTCCATTTCCTGCACGATCTGCCAGATACGCGGCAGGGTGGAGCGGAAGATATCCACGTTCCACTTTTCCAGAGCCTCGCTCATGACAGTGTGGTTGGTGTAAGCAAAGACCTTGCGGCAGATGTCGAAAGCTGCATCCCATTCATAGCTGCACTCATCCAGCAAAATGCGCATCATTTCGGGGATGGCAATGGTCGGGTGGGTATCGTTCAGCTGGATGGCGATCTTATCCGGCAGGTTTTCCAGGGTACCGTACTGGTTCAGGTGGTTGCCCAGGATATCGGCAACGGAAGCAGCGCTGAAGAAGTACTGCTGGCGCAGGCGAAGGATCTTGCCCTCGGTGTGGTTATCGTTGGGGTACAGGATCTTGGAGATCAGCTCTGCGGAAGCAGACTGGCTGATAGCGGTGTTATAGTTGCCGGCGTTGAAGCTGCTCATATCAAAGCTGGGTGCCTTGGCCTGCCACAGGCGCAGCTTGGAAACGCCCTGCGTGCCGTAACCGGCAACGTACATATCGTTGGGAACAGCAATGACAGAATTGTAGTTTTCGTACTTGACATGGTGGAAACCGCCCTCCCAGGTCTCGATAGCCTGGCCGTCAAAGCGGATCTCCTGTGCCTGGTCGGGGTGGGATTTGATCCACACCTGGCCGCCGGGCAGCCAGTTGTCAGCGGTTTCCTGCTGCCAGCCGTCCACGATCTTCTGCTTGAAGATGCCGTACTCATACAAAATAGAGTAGCCGGTGCCGGGGATGCAGTCGGTAGCCATGCCATCCAGGTAGCAGGCAGCCAGACGGCCCAGGCCGCCGTTGCCGAGGCCTGCATCAGGCTCCTGCTCATAAATGGTGTCAATCTTGATATCGGCGTCAGCCAGAACCTGCTCGGCAACTTCGTTCAGGCCCAGGTTGAACAGGCTGGTGCGCAGGCTGCGGCCCATCAGGAACTCCATGCAGAGGTAATAGACCTGTTTTTTGCCTTCGCCCAAGGTCTTGGCCTGGAACTGCTTCTGGCGGTCAGACATGATCTGACGAACGATCATTGCCATGCAGCGGTAGATCTGCTCGGCGGAAGCAACGTCCAACGTGACGCCGCATTCGCTGACGACCTTGTCTTTGAGAATTTTTTCAAATTCTTTTTTAGTAAGTTTCATCAAAAGTATCCCTCTCCTTACGGCTTATCTATACCAGAATCCTCTGGGATTATACTGATTTTTCAAAATCAATAAAAATACTTACCTTAAGCATTATAGTCAAAATTGGCGATATGTGCAAGGCTTTTTTCCCACACGCGTCAATTTTTTCAATTTTACACAAAAGGGGCTTTTTCTTACGGGCATTTTATACTATAATATAAGGGTATAATTTTAAGCATTTTCCCTGCGCTGCGGGGGCTGGTGGGCGGTTTTGCCGCGCAGAAGCCCCTTTCCGTCCCGCTTTTGGCGACAAAAGTGCAGGGTGTTCCTGATAAAAACACCATCAACTGAAACAAAGGAGACCCCAACTATGGCTAACAAAGTACGTCTGACCATCTGCGGTTCGAGCTATGTGATCTCTACCAACGAAAGTGAAGATTACATGCAGAATCTGGCCGAGCACCTGAATCTTGATATGAATGAGCTGATGAGCTCTTCCAATTCGGTTTCCATCACCACCGCTGCCATCATGACCGCGCTGAACTACCGCGATGAGCTGGAAAAGGCCAGCGGCAGCGCGGATAATATGCGCCGCCAGATCAAAGACTATCTGGAGGATGCCGCCTCCGCCAAGATGGCTGCCGAGGAGCTGCGCCGCGAAAACGCTGCCCTGCGCAAAAAGGTGGATGACCTGCACCGCCGTTCCCTGACGAGCGAAGCCTGATGGAACAGACTGTTTTACAGCGCCCGGAGATCCTGGCCCCCGCCGGCAATGCTGATATGCTGCGGGCCGCGGTGTTTGCCGGGGCTGACGCCGTATATCTTGGGCTGGATGGCTACAATGCGCGGCGCAGCGCTGGGAACTTTGACCCTGATGCCCTGCGCGAAGCCGTCTGTTTTTGTCATGCCCGCGGGGTTGCGGTGCATGTGACCCTGAACACGCTGGTTTACGCCGCCGAGCT
>ULPU01056777.1_pt1 | contig 10874 bp, 7 predicted proteins | sample 1953821 | NCBI WGS metagenome assembly ULPU01 (sample SAMEA4835637, study PRJEB28245) | human gut metagenome | biome: gut microbiome; material: fecal sample | place: Denmark | collected 2008
GTCAGCCTTCGGCTGACAGCCCCCCTCGTCAGAGGGGGGCTTGGTTGCCGTAGCAGCTCAGGCGCGACGCTTGCGCCAGAGGGTTAGGGAGATGCCGGCGATGGCGAGTGCTACCACGGCACCACCCAGGCCGAGCACGGCCGTACCGGTATTGCTCAGCGCGCTGCCGGGCTTGTTGACGTTGGTCTTGTCGCCGGTGGTCGGGGTAGTCGGCTTATTGCCGTCGCCCTTATCTCCGTCACCTTCGCCCCCCGGATTGGTCGGAGCCTTCTGCAGGGCTTCGATTGCGGTCTTAAGGTCGGCTGCGGCGGTATCGACCTCGCCCTGATTCTCAGCGGCGAGCGCGGCCTTGGCAGTCTTCAGCGCGGCGGCAAGCTTGGCCCAGGAATCGGCCGTGTAGTCGGATTCCTTGAGCGCTTCGGCGGCGGCGATCTGCTTGTTGAGCTCAGCCAAATCGACCTTGCCCTGTTCAATGCCGTCAACCGTAGTATCGGATGGATTGACCAAACCATCGGTGTAGCCGTCGTAAGCAACCGCAACAGTGCCAGAGACGCTGGCCGGGAGGGTCACAGTGGCCTTGCCTTCGGCGTCGAGCTTCACGGTCTTGGACCAGTCGCCAGCAGAGAACTTCACCGAACCGGCGAGCGTGCCCTTATCGGCGGCGGTCACCGTGGCGGTGAGCTCGCGGGTGCCGGCGTTGTACACGGCCTTGGTGGTGGAGTCAACAGCCTCGATGTGCGTCGGGTTGGCAGCGGTCCAGGACTTCGTCACCTTGAGCACAGACTCAGGCACGTTCACGAACGCACCGTGACGCACCTTGTCCGGCAGACCGCCGTTAGCACCCTGAGTGATGTAGCCCTGAGCGCCCGGCTCGGCTTTGACCGGCTTCTTTTCGTTGTTGAAGTCCGGGTAACGCTTGGTCATCGGGTTGTCCCACGTGGTCTTGGAAAGCTCGGCACCCGTGGTCATAAATGCACGGTAGGCGAAGTTGTCGGACAGCAGAATGTAGCCGTCGTCGTCCTTCGTGTTGAGTTCGTCATCCTTGTTGAGCTTGATGGTCTCTGGTCCTTCGAACGGCAGCAACGCCTGCTCGAGCAGCTGCCAACCGGTGTTCGGGTCCTGGCCCGGAGATGCCTCGGTGGTCGGTGCAGTCAGCACCTTGGAACGCTCAAGGAAGATGCTCTTACCAGTGGTGATGTAATCGCCAGCGGCACCGCCCTGCTCATTCTTGGTGAATCGGTAGTAGTAGCCACCGATCTTACGCACGGTGGAATCAATGCGCGAGTAGCCGGTGTCCTGCCACATCTGCGGCTCGGTGAAGTTCACGAAGTCGCGGGTGATGGCGTAACGCACCTGAGCATAGGAGCTATTGCCGGTTTTGTCGTTCTTGACCGGAGTGGTACGGGTGTCATCAGTGAACATGCGGGAAGAGAAGAACACCACGTAAGCGTTCAGGTCATCATCCCAGTAAGCTTCCGGCGCCCAGGTCATACCGGCGTTCGGCGTGTTGATGGTGATGCCGCCGTTGCCGTCGCCGTTGGTACGGGTCCAGTTCATCATATCGGTGGACTCGTAGACCTCAACTTTCCGAGAACCGTTAACCTGGTTCTGGCTCCAGCCCATTGACGAGACCTTGAGATCAGTGGCAATCAGGTAGTACTTGTCGCCTTCGTGGGAACGCAGCACGAACATGTCACGCAAGCCACCCGTGTCTGCATCATTGGTAAGTACCGCCTGGCCATTGTTGCGAGTCTTAAACGTGAAGAAATCGTTCTTCTCAGTGGAAGCCACCCAGGCCTTTTCTCCACCGTTGCTGTCGCTCTCAAAAGTGACGGCCGCATAGCCGGTGTCAGGCGCGATGCGGGTCTTCTCCTTGACAGTGACCTCGATGGTCTTGGTGACCTTCTCACCGCCGTTGTAGGAAGCGGTGGCGGTCAGCGTAACCGGCTTGGAATCACCGTCGCCGTAGGCCGGACGATTGATGATGCCAGCACCACGATACGGGTCATCGGCACCAGTGGTCTTGTTTTCGTACTTCTCGTTAGTGGACGTAATGAGCTTCTCGTCCGAGGACTTCCACGTAATCGCCGAGCCGTTCTTGGTGCCCTTGGCGACTAGCGGCAGATTCTCGGCCGCCGGAACTTTCAGCGCAGCAATCGCGGCATCGAGGTCGGCTGCGGCGGCGTTCTGGGCGTTCATCGGCTCAACGGTGACGGGCAGTTCGGCCTTCACACCACCCAGCTCAGTGGTGGCGGTGATGGTGGCAGTACCAGCCTTGACGCCGGTTACAGTACCGTCTGCGGCGACCTTGGCCACGGACTCATCGGAGGAGGACCAGGTGACGTTCTTGCTCACGGCGTCGTCCGGAGTGACGGTGGCGGTGAGCTTGGTGGAGTCCTTCTCAATCAGGGTGAGCTTGTTGTTCACCACACCGGTACCGGAAATCGCAACGGCGGTCGGCATGGTCAGGTCAGCGCCCCTGTAGACCTTGATATCATCCATTGCACCATTCCAGTACTCATCGACGGAGTAGAACGACTTGCCGATGTAGGCGGTGGTCGCACCGAGATCGCTCATCTTGATGCCGGTGTTGGCCTTGAAAATGATCAGGGCATTGTTGCGGAACACGGCAAGGTTGGTGCCGTCCACGACAATCTTGTAATCGGCCCAGCTGTTGTCGTTGCCGGAAACGGTGACCTTGGATCCCTGTTCGTTACCCCAGTTGTTGTTGGAGATAACGCCCTTGATGGCGGTCTTGCTGTTGTAGAACATCAGGTACTTGTTGGCGTTGGCCTGATCGGTGGTGTTGGCGTCGTTCGAGCCGTCCTTGCCGACGATGAACGAGAAGAACTTGCCGCTGTCGTCGTGACGAGTCTTGGACGCGAACTCCAGAGTGAAGGAGTCGCCCGCATCCTTGAACAGCTGGTCATCGATCTGGGCGTACTGGCCACCGCCGCGCAGTGAGAGCGCCTCGTTGTTGCTGCGGTCACCGTACTGTTCGATCTTGGCGCCGTCCTTCAGCGTCAGGTTGTACTTGCCGGTCGAATCGGCAATCGCGCTGTTCGTGGTGCCGTTTTTGCCCGTGAAGTCCCAGCTGGCGAGCAGCGTCGGTTCAGCAGCCTTAGTAGTCTGCACTGTCGCGGTATCGGTTGTCTGTGGTTGGGAATCTTCCGATTCCATGGCATACGTCGTCGGAACTACTGCCACCATCGTTGATATTGCAATCAACGATGCTGCCATCTTCTTCCAATGCTTCACCGCATCTCTCCTTGTCCTTTGCCTCGACCCACTTGTCGGGTGTCTCGTTCGCCTCTACGTGAACGCAAACATTATTTGCGATGATACCATTACGGCACTGAGACTCAGTGTGCCAGATTCCTTATGTATATAAGCACTTACGGGGGCAACCGCCCAGTCCGAACACCCCCCGTATGTCAAAAGCCCCCTTCCAAGCCAATCACTAATACCCCCTCAATCGGCACCCCGCTCCGCCAGCCGCCCCAAACTGTTATCAATTTGTTATCTTTACCGCGCTTGCGTGGACAGAGAGCGCTCAGACCTCGAAGATCGCCGCATATTCGCGAGAGAACCCGCCTAGTCAATGAGATATGGATTGAAAACACGCTCGGTAACGGGGATATGGAGCATCAGCATGGTGCCGTAACCAAGGATCACCAGGAGGAACAGTCCACCGGGCATGTAGAACCAGCTGGCCACCAGCAGCGCCACGAACACGGCATCCACGAGGACTAGGGCCACGGTCATCGCGATGTGGGAGATGCCGAAGATGAAGGCGTTCTTCAAGGTGCCGGCCACGGTGTTCTCGAAGCGTGCCTGAAGCGCGAACACCCATTCGAAACCGATAAGCCAGAGGATGGTCAGCGCGAATTTGATGATGAGCAGCGGCGTGATCTGCAGGACGATCCATGACCAGACCAGTGCAATCAGCGCCACCAAGAACGGCAGCCACAGCAGTGTGGCTTTGATGAAGTTGGCTTTGAATGACTTGAAGTAGTTGGCGGTTACGCCTTTGCCCTCGCCCTCGATGGAGCGGCGACAAGCATCATGACCGGCAGTCAGGGCCGCACCGATGGTGATGAGCGGAATCGAAGTGACCAGCATCAGAATGTTGATCCACACGCCGTCAACAAGATTGCTCCACGCGCGCATGAATTTCGAGTCCGGTGCCAGCCAGTTCATCAACTACTCCTTGTACAGCTTTTGGCTCCCCTCAGGGAGGGGAGCCAAATTGTCGGGCTCAACCCTTGACCGCGCCCGCCATGACACCAGAGACTATATACTTCTGGCATACCAAGTAGAAGACGATGATGGGGATGATGGCCAGCACCAGGCAGGCCATCATGGCGCCCATATCCACGGAACCGTAGCCGCCCTTGAGGTATTGCACGGCGACCGAGACGGTCTTGTACTTGCCGAGGTCGAGCGTCAGGTACGGCAGCAAGTAGTCGTTCCAGATCCACATGGCTTCGAGGATGGCCACCGAGACGATCGACGGCTTCATAATCGGCACCACGATCTGGAAGAAGATGCGCGGCACTGACGCGCCGTCGATCATGGCGGACTCCTCAAGCTCCTGCGGGATGCCCTTGATCACGCCAGTGAAGATGAACACGGCCAGACCGGCACCGAAACCGAGGTACACGATGCACAGGCCCCACGGGGTATTGAGCTTCAGCATGTCGGCGATCTTGGAGAGGGTGAACATCACCATCTGGAACGGCACGATCATATTGAACAGGAACAGGGTGTAGAGCAGCTTCGCAGCCCAGTTGTTCACGCGCACGATCCACCATGCGCACATCGAGGTGCACACCAGAATCAGCACCACCGAGCCGACGGTGATAAGCAACGTCCAGCCGAAGGAGGCGAAGAACTGCGTGGTCTCGATGCCGCGCACATAGTTCTCAAGTCCTACAAACGCCTTGCCGGCAGGCAGGGAGAACGCGTTCTTGGAGATGTACGCCTTCTGCTTGAAGGAGTTGATCAGAACCAGGATGATCGGGAAAATCCAGAACAGGGAGACGACGGCAAACAGCACGGTCCACAATGCGCCATGCTTCACAGGCTTGTTCTCGTTCATCAGGCTGCCACCTCCTTGCTCGTGGTGAGCTTGTTCTGAATCAGGGCGATGATCGCGACCAGGATGAAGAACAGCACGGCCTTCGCCTGGCCGACGCCTTCCCAGCCCATACGGCCGTAGAAGGTGCGGGTGATGTTCAGCGCCAGACCTTCAGACATGTTGCTCGGCGCACCGTTGGTCAATGCGAGGTTCTGATCGTAGAGCTTGAAACCGTTGGTCACGGTCAGGAAGGAGCACACGGTGATGGACGGCATCATCAGCGGGATGATGATGCGGAACATGGTCTGCCGTCCGTTGGCGCCGTCCACGGCCGCGGCCTCCAGCACATCGGTGGGCAGGGCTTGCAGGCCGGCGATGTAGATGATCATCATGTAGCCGATCTGCTGCCAGCACACCAGGATGACCAAGCCCCAGAACCCGTAGGACGCCTTATAGGTCAGGGCGCGGCCCCAGTGGGCTAGTACGCCGTTCAGGAGCAGCAGCCAGATGTAGCCCAGGATGATGCCGCCGATAAGGTTCGGCATGAAGAATACCGAGCGGAACAGCGTGGAGCCCTTGATCGCCTTGGTCAGCATGTAGGCGATGGCGAAGGCGATCACGTTGATCACGATGGTGGTCACGATGGTGAACGCGGTGGAGAAGCCGAGCGCGTGCAGGAATTCCTTGTCTTTCAACGCTTTGCCATAGTTCTTAAGCCCCACCCATTCACCGTCGGTAACGGTGGTGAATTCGCAGAAGCTTAAGTAGACGCCCATGATGAAGGGCACCAGGAACCCGATGATGAATGCGGCGAATGTGGGGAGCGCGAACAGCGCCCACCATCTGCGTATCGCCTTGCCAGCCATGCTGATCATGACTTTTCCTCCTCCTTGAGTCCGCTGCGTTGTGACACTGCATCGTGCGCCGGCTGCGGAGTTCAACTCAATGCGAGCTTGCCGATCGAGAACCGCATGCACGGCCTGTTCTCGTTCAAGCCTATGTTCATAGTAAACGTCGAATCATTATATGTCAAACGTTGTCATTTTAGGCGTTTCAAGTTCGAGCACACTCCGGCTCCAGCAATCTTCTTTCACCTAAGATAATGGCTATATAAAGCCAATCTAACGCCGACATAGACACTTTGCAAACGTTTGTAATACAATCGTTGTCATCGCCGCAGATCAATCAATCAGCATGTACACTGGAGTCAGTTGTGCATGTGTATTGCGATTTTCCATTCAACGCAAGGGGGCTGCAATGGCTACGAGCATTCAGGATGTCGCCCGCGAGGCCGGCGTCTCCATCTCCACCGTCTCACGTTCCTTCACCAGGCCGGATCTGGTGTCGGCCAAGACCCGCGAGCGCGTGCTCGCCATCGCCGACAAACTCAATTTCTCACTCTCCCGCTCGGCTGCGGCCCTGAAATCCGGCCGCTCCCTGCGCATCGCAGTACTGATGAGCGGCCATATCCGCCTGTGGTTCACCGCCTCGGTCATCGAGGGGCTCAACGAGGTGCTGCACACGCAGGGCTACGATATTTCGGTATTCCAGATTTCCAGCATCGAGGAGCGCAAGGAATTCTTCGAGATGTTGCCGGTACGCCGTAACGCCGATGCCGTGATTGTGGCGTCTTTCGATATCGACAACAACGAAATCGCGCAACTGGCTTCGGTCGGCGTGCCGATCGTCGGCATCAATTCAGTCGAACCCGAAGCCCGCGGCTTTACCGCCGCCGTCAATATCGACGATGTGCAGGGCTCCACGCTGGCCGCCCGCCATCTTATCAATCTCGGACATCGCCGCATCACCTACATCAGCACCAATCGCGAGGTGTCGCTGAGCTTCTCCGTGCAAAGCCGATTCGACTCATTCACCGCCTGCTGCCGCAGGGAAGGCATCGAGCCGCAGGTTATCGTCTGCAAGGTCGATGACGATGGACGTTATGAAATCAGCGACGTGGTCAACCAACTCATAAGCCAAGACGAGATGCCCACCGCCATCGCATGCCAAGAGGATGGCATTGCTTTGCCGCTTATGTTCCAGCTGGAGCGCAATGGATTCTCCGTGCCCGGCGACGTCTCGTTGATCGGCTACGACGATAGTTTCTACACCGGCGATATCGGCCTGACCACCATCCGCCAGGATCCGGTGGAAATGGCCCGCGTGGCAGCCCGCATGACGCTCGATCTCATTGACGAAAAGCCGATTGAGCAACCCTACATCGTGTTCCCGGCCCAGCTGAAGGTCCGCTCCTCCACCTCCCGCGTTAAGTAGGCTCACACAACAAAGCCCACCATAGAAAAAGTGTGAGGCAACCGCACAATAACGCTCAATCGCACATTGTGGAGAATGGCGAAAAATCGCCGATTCATGGCCCCACAGCGTGCGATTGAGCGGGTGCGTGCCTCACACTTTTCTGCGGCGGACGATTTTGTGCGAGACTCAGCAATACAAAGCGGCGCCCCCGGAGAAGGAAATGGCAGGGGCGCCGCGGATTGTTGCTTATCGGCTATGGGACTCTATGAGACTCAGTGCGAAGCCTCGTATTCGGAAGCCCAACCGTCCACGAAGGCGGTCTTGACGGCATCCCACTTGCCGGTGCCCTGCGCGTACTCGAGCAGTGCCTGGCCGACCTTGTTCTTCCACTCTTCGGACGGCATCATGGTGAAGTTCCAAGAAACCTGGGTCTTGCCGGACTTCTGATCCTCAACAGCGGCTTCAGTCAGCGGGTTGTCAAACTTGACATCATCGAAGGTCTTGAACGGGGTGGTGAAGCCCATGTCCTGAGAGATGGCCTTCTTGCCGGTGTCGGAGGTGATCACCCAGGAGAGGAAGTCCTCGGTGGCCTTCTTGTCGGCGTCGGAGGCCTTGTCGTTGATGCACCAGTAGTTCTCGGAACCAGTGGCCAAGCCCTGCTTCTCTTCACCCTTGACACCGGTGTAGATTGGCATCATGCCCACGGATTCGGCCTTCATGCCGGCCTTCTGCAGGTCGGTCCAGGCCCAGGTACCGTTCTGGTAGAAGGCGGCCTCGCCGAGCGCGAACTCGGAGTTCGCATCATCTCCGGTCTTGGCGCTCAGCTGGGTGGGGTCGGTGGTGGAGTCGGCGATGTACAGGTCGAAGATCTTCTTGTAGTTCGGCAGGTAGGTGCCCTTGATCTTGGCCGGCTGCTCGGTGACGTTGTCATCCTTGAACTCGTAGTAAAGCGGCAGATTGGCCAGGTGGGTCTTGAAGCGCCAGTCGGAGCTGGAGTCGAAGCCGGCGGAGGTGAACGCGCCCTTGATGCCGAGCTCGTCCTTGCGGGCCTGCATGTCGTCGGCCACGGCCTTCAGGGTGTCGAAGTTGTCGATTTCGTCCATGGACGTGGCCTTGGCGCCATCCAGCGCGAAGTACTTGTTGAGGATGTCCTTGTTGTAGATCAGGCCGTAGGTTTCCATCACGTACGGCACGCCGACCACCTTGTCGCCATCCTTCAGGGCCACATCCTGGTTGGCGAGCTCCTTGTACACATCCGTATTGGACATATCGGCGGTGTACTTCTTCCAGTTCTGGTAGCCGGCCGGGCCGTTGACCTGGAACAAGGTCGGGGCTTCGGTTTTGGCGATTTCGGACTTCAGGGTCTGCTCGTAGGTACCGGAGGCCGCGGTCTGCACCTTGACCTCAACGCCCTTTTCCTTGGTGTATTCCTTGGCCAGAGCGGTCCACTGATCAGCCGCTTCCGGCTTGAAATTCAGGTAGTAGACCTTGCCCTTGGCGTCATCGCCGGAGGTCGAGCTTCCGCAGGCCGCCAAAGCGCCGAGGGACATCGCAGCGACAGCCGCCATCGCGACTGCTGACTTGACTGTACGATTCATCATCGAACCTTTCTCTTTCATCGTCGACCCGGCCGTCCCCGGTCAGGACAGGTACGCTAGCACGCACCTTTACGACTATCGACATGCACTATTGTGCAACGGTTTGCTTCTTTTTGCAAACGATAGCAATATCAGCGCGTCATAAATCATCATTTTCAGGCCATTGTCAACAAATATCCCATTAATTCAGTCATTTTTGCCTCATTATCGCAATGCAAGCGTTCGCAATCATGAGAGCGCTAACATATCTTTCATGGCAATCGATTGCCACTTATACCCATCAAAAAAAAAACAACACGCCGACGCTATCGTTTGCAAATCATTTATCGACATACCGCAATTCCCGCCACAAACAATAAAGGCCCGCCCGCAGTAGCGGGCAGGCCAGCGCAATCGCAGCGCAACCGGGGCTAGGCGTTCCACCGTTCGATGACGTTATCTCCCTTATAGACGCTGAGCACCGAGTAGTGCGCCGTATCCAAACGCAGCAACCGTGCGAAATGCGGGTCCACGCCCAGCCATTGCGAGGTGAGGATGCGCAGGATGTGCGCATGAGCCACCAACAGCACATTATGGCCGTCTTTCAGCAGCGGCGTAATCTCATCGATGGCGCTCTTGGCGCGTACCGCTGCTTCTTCCAGCGTCTCGCCAGGCCCGGCATGGACCGGCACCTGCTCGCCCGAAGGTAAGGTCTCGACCCAATCGCCCTCCAGCGTGGGCGTCAGCGAGCGCGGCCCGTCACGCCACACATCCCATTCAAAACCGCTGGCCTCACTCACCTGCTGGCGCGTACGCCCCTCGGCTCGGCCGTAATCCCATTCAGCGATGCCGTCCAACACACCGTGGTCCGCAAAACCGGCCAGTTCAGCGGTTTGGCACGCCCGCTTCAGCGGACTGGAAAACACACAGCTCTGGCTGAATCCTTCGGGGAAGGCCTCGCGCAGGCGCCTTCCGGCATCCGCTGCCTGCTGCTCGCCGACCGCGGTCAACGGGATGTCCGTGCGCCCGGTATGCTGCCCGGATTCGCTCCACACGGTCTGGCCGTGGCGCAGCAACACCAAAAATCCGTTGCCGCCACGAGAGTTCTCGACGGCAACGGTGCCGTTCACGTTCTGTTCGCTCATGCCTCCACTCTAGTCTGCGCTCGTTCATGACTCCACCATTAACGCCCATCTTTTGCGCTGAGATGATTGAGATGCTATTAGACTGAGAGTCATGAGCGACGAAACGAACACCGACTTCCCCTCCAGCGCCGACCGCGCGGTCGACAGCCTGCACCGCATCGACGAGAAGGTCAACAGGCTGCGCGAGGACCGGCTCAACGACCCTGATTCTCTGGGCGACAAGCTCATCAAGTCGGCAGTCCCAGCGCTGGCAGGCTTGGTTGCCGGCAAAGCATTCCAGATGATATGGGACAAGGGCACAAGCAAACGCAATCTGCGCAAGGGACTGGCGGCAGACGCGCCGCAAAGTCTGGCAATGAGTCTGGCATTCGCCGCCGTTTCGGCCGCACTCGGCGCAGTGGTTTCGCAGCTGTCGGATCGGGGCTCCAAGGCGTTCGTCGACCACCGCCATCGCAAGCCCAGCCGCTAATCCCCCGGTTGGATGATGGTTTCTGTTGGCTGACTGATGACTCATCGCTGGAATTTCGTCAAGGAACCATCAGTCAATCGACAGGAACCATCAGTCCAGCACAGTTCCGCCACACAATATCGGCATTTCACTGTGAGGTAATCCACCGTGACGTCCGGCGTCTGCCGTGCGACAATAAAGCCATGGTTACCAACGCAACAATCGAGGCTCTTCTGGGCCGCCGCTCCATCCGTAAGTTCAAGGACGAGGCCATCGACGACGATACCCGCGCCACGCTCGAAACCGTCGCCCAACATGCCGCGTCCAGCCAGTTCCTTAACGACTGGTCCGCCATCCGTATCACCGAC
>ULPU01022316.1_pt1 | contig 10770 bp, 7 predicted proteins | sample 1953821 | NCBI WGS metagenome assembly ULPU01 (sample SAMEA4835637, study PRJEB28245) | human gut metagenome | biome: gut microbiome; material: fecal sample | place: Denmark | collected 2008
CGATGCGCAGACAGGTGATATTCTGATGTCAGTCAGCCAGTTACTCTATGATGGTGTGAGCGTAATATCTCTGGATGTAACTCTGGATCAAATACAGGCTGAGACGGAAAAAATCAAATTAAATGGTCAGGGATATGCATTCGTCTGCGACAAGTCAGGCTTGGTGATAACCCATTCAGACAAGAAAGATGTAGGACAGGACTATACCCAGGGTGAAATGTCTGCACTCATGAAGGGCATAACGGACAATGACGGCGAACCATTTCAAGCGGTTGTTGATGACAAGAAGGTGACGGTTTTCAGCTGTTCCATAGTTGATGAATGGTATGTGGTCATGGTCATCACAAATGAGAAGCTGTACCACGGAATAAGAAACCTGATAGGCTACGATATAGGCGTTGGAATAGTTTTATATATAATTATAGTGTTCTTCTGTACCAGATCCAAGAATAGTACGGATGCAATCATGAGCCAGCTCGATGAGACAAATAACGAACTCACAGACCTGAATAATATGGTCATGCAGGCATTTGCCAAGACGATAGATGCAAAGGACAAATACACAAAAGGCCACTCCGTGCGTGTTGCCAGATACAGCCGTGAGCTGGTGAAGCGGATGGGCGGAACAATCAGGGAGCAGGACGAGATATATCAGATAGCACTGCTTCATGATATGGGCAAGATACGTATTCCTGACAACATAATCAACAAGCCGGGAAGACTTACGGATGAAGAGTTCTCCATGATAAAGCTTCACTGTGTAAATGGATACCATATTCTCAAGAATATAAATGCATTTCCGGAGCTGGCGGTGGGCGCAAAGTATCACCATGAGAGGTACGATGGAACAGGATATCCAAGTGGGCTGAAGGGAGAAAATATACCAAGGTGTGCAAGAATCATAGCGGTGGCAGACAGCTATGATGCCATGACATCCAACCGAAGCTACAGATACGCCCTGCCACAGAAGATAGTGCGCGATGAGATGGAGAAGGGCAAGGGCAGTCAGTTTGATCCGGACATTGCAGAAGTCATGCTCAGTATGATTGATGAGGATGAAGACTACAACATGAGACAGGTCGAGAAGATGGTCAGCAATATCCTCGTTGTAGATGACGAGAAGATAAATATCAGACTTATAGAGAATATCTGCAAAAACGAGCCCCTCTACAAGGTCATTGCGGCTGAGAGCGGAAAGCAGGCCATAGACATAGTGGGAAATCAGCAGATAGACCTGGTATTGCTCGATATCGAGATGCCAGACATGGATGGATTCCAGACGCTGGAAGAGATACGAAAGATCACAGACGTACCGGTCATATTCGTAACAGCTTATAAGGATTATAAGCTGATAGAGAGAGCGAGACAGATGGGGGTTGAGGATTATATTACGAAGCCGTTTCTTCCAATAGTTTTCCTTGAGACCTTGTACGGAGTTATCGGTTAAATACAGATGGGGGGACACTTTGGGGAAGATAGTAAATGAGAAATCAGATAAAAAAAGTTCAAAGGCTGTACCTTGGAAGAAGATGCTCAACAATGATACGGACATGCAGCTGCTTCTATTTAATATAATTACAGGTGGAGGCACCGTTGGCGGGATCATCAGCTTTATAGCGAGCCTGATCATCAAAACTCCACTTATACAAGATGTTGCCATATTGACCGCGTTGGCTGTGCTCGGCATATGCGTTTACCTTGCAAATGCAAAAAAGATGGTGAGACAGAGTGCTATAGTGATCGTTTTTGTTATAACTTTGGTGGCATTTCCGATGATGTTCTTCACCTCGGGCGGGGCGTACAGCGGTATGGGTTTCTGGTTTGGCTTAGGCATGATATTCTCATTCCTTCTGATAGATGGCATGTTTTGCTATGTCATGCTGGCTGTCCAGATCATAATGGTGGTTGCATGTTACATAGTCTCGTATAAATACCCAGAACTGGTGATCCCATTGGCAAATGAGAGAAGTGTGTATGTAGACATGCTCCAGAGCCTTATAATATTCGGCATAGTTATCGGATCCATAGTGAGATTCCAGAATGCCGTATACAAGTGTAAACTAGAGGAGATAGAGCAGATAAATGAGGAGCTTACCAGGGCGAAGGATGATGCTGATGTGGCGAACCATGCCAAATCCGAGTTCCTTGCGCATATGTCCCATGAGATCAGGACTCCGCTAAATACCATAGTGGGGATGAATGAGATAATAATGAGAGAGACACACGAGGAACAAACCATGAAATGTGCCAGGGATATACAGAGCTCAAGTGATATCCTGGTAGATCTGGTTAGGGATGTGCTGGATTTCTCCATGATAGAATCGGGCAGGATGGAGATAGTCAATGAGGAATATCATTTCAGCCAGCTGCTCAGCAATGTGTTGTCTGTTATGGAGTCCAGAGCAAGACAGAAGAATCTGGAGCTTGATGCCGAGGTTCAGGAGATTTTGTACAATGATCTGAAAGGCGATTCCGCCAGAATATGCCGGATCCTGATAAATCTTATTGGAAATGCTGTGAAGTATACGAAGAAAGGTTCGATCATAGTGACCGTCCATATGGAGGATCATGGTGCAGATCCCCATAATGTGGAACTGGTCATGGCTGTTCGTGATACTGGAATCGGAATAAAAGAGGAAGATCAGGAGAGACTTTTCAAAGATTTTGAGCGGCTTGATCTGTCGAATAACCGATCTATAGAGGGGACAGGACTTGGACTGGCCATCACATATCACCTTGTGGAAATGATGGGTGGAAGTATAACCTGCCATAGTAAGTATGGACATGGGACTACATTTGTGGTAAAAATCAGCCAGGAACGTCTGTCCGATGAGAGAATAGGCGATTTTAAGGACAGGCACAGACAGTATATGAAGGAGAGAAAGACGTATAAGAGCAAATTGTGTGCCCCGGATGTCAGTGTTCTTGTTGTGGATGACAATGTCATGAATCTGAAAGTTATCAAGATGATGCTTAAGCCTACACGTATGAAGGTTTCGACCTGTGCCAGCGGTGCCGAGTGTCTGGAGCTTATAAAAAAGTACAGGTATGATATCATCCTTATGGATCACATGATGCCTGAGATGGATGGCATGGAGACATTTCACCGTGCTATGCTCATGCGCGACAGCCTGTGTGGCAGGAGTACATATATAGTCATGACTGCAAATGCTGTCATGGGTGCAAGAGAGATGTATCTGGCGGAAGGATTTAAGGATTATATCAGCAAGCCGGTGCAGCCGGAGGTGCTGGAAGATATCCTGATGAGATATATACCTGAGGATAAGCTGGTGGATCCGGCGGTATGTGATGAAGATCGGGAAAGCCCAACAATGGGTGCCGGAACCGTAGACGAAAAAACAGATGTTATGGGAAAACAGGATTCAGACATATCTTGTAAAGAAGTTCACATTGACCACGAGAAAGGTCTTACATACTGCGGGGGCAGTGAAGACTTTTTGAAAGAAATCATATCAATGTATGCAGCTGACGACAAGCGCACAGAGATACAGAAGGCTTATGATGAAAAAGATTGGGACGGCTACAGGATATTGATACATACGGTAAAAAGTACATCCAGAACGATCGGAGCCATGGAACTGGGCGATGAGGCGCAGGAGCTGGAGAATGCGGTTAAAGAACTTGATGTGGATATGATCTGCAAGATGCATGAGAGTGTGATGGCTTATTACTCGGCTGTACTTGACTGGTGCCGTGCGACAACCGCTCAGTAGGCCCGATATTTTCACAAGACGATAGAATGTAGAACATAGTGCACATATGCAATATTGCAATATGCACAAAAACAGATTACTAATACATGAATACTTGACATTTTCCCATATAATAATACGTCATTATGATATACAATATTGTATTATTTGAAAAATGGGGGAGATCAGGCAATTGTTAAGCAGACAGATCCGGCATCCATACATGAGAATGATGTCATATCATTTTATTCATCGGATCCGGCTCTTTCTGGTGCAGTAAATACACATAGAGTTGTCTCGATAGAGACGGATGATAATAATTACAGGTATATTACAAAAGGCGATGCCAATAATGTGGTGGACCGTTACGATGTGGACTCAAGAGATCTGCTTGGCAAGGTGGTGTGGTCATCACTCATACTTGGCAAGATAGTGAGGCTTGTGTCCAACCCACTTATATTTGTACCCATAATTCTTGTTCCGCTTGCCATTATACTCATAGCCAACCTCGTAAAGACTGTATCCTATGCAAGAAAGATAGCAAAGGATGAGGAGGAAGCAGCTATAAAAGAGGCGATCCAGTATATACGGGAGAAGAATCTCAGAGAAACAGATGACACGACAGAATCCAATGAGAATTCAGAGAGAAAGTCGGAATAGTGGGCCTATAGAAAAAAGCACACAAGATTTTGAAATCTTGTGTGCTTTTTTGATATTCGCAAAGAAAAGTGAAAATGTTCCATTCCTTTGCGAGTAAAAGCTGCTGAAGCAAGTCCTGGTATGTGTCGATAATCAAAAATTACAGCGAATTCACCCTGCCCATGAACAGGATCATGCCAGTGCTCTGATCTTCAATCACATACACAAATGGCTTGTCCACAATAAAGTTATATGTTTCCTCACTTGGCATCATTGCTGTTTCCTTGATCATGATGTCTGTCTCTGCTGCGGCCTTGGTTCCGTTCTCGTCCACGATCACCTTTGCTTTGTGGTTGACTGATGAAACGGCTATGCCATCGGCGATCTTGGAGAAGTCAGCACTCTCCGAATATGCCGACTGGATTCCCATGTTTTTCAGAATGTCGTCAAGACCGTCGATACTCTGCTCATCTGTGAATTTTGGGAGCTGGAGGGTATCAATCTCTACGTTGCTGGCATCATCCAGAGAGTCGATGAGTTTCTGTTTTTCTTCGTTGCTTAGTTTGTCAAAGAGTTTATTTATGTCTCCGTCATCGGCGGTTGGCATGAACACCTTCATGACAACATTGTCGCCGTCGTATGGAAGTGTGATTCCCTTGATCTCGCCGTTGTCCATGTATGCGAAGTGCTCACCGTAGAGATGCATCATATCAACAACGCTTTCCTTATCGGTTCCGTAGAAACTGCTCTGAAAAGTTTTATCCTCGGTAAAAGGAGTATCCCATTTTCCTTCGAAATAAACTGCGTTTATGAGCATCATCACGGTTCCGCCAGGAATCTCCTTTAAGATTTCAGGGATCATCTTGTTGGTGTTGTCACTCACCCAGTTGTTGACATTTTGAACAACCTTGTCTGCCTGACCATCGAAGTCGGCCTCGTAGATTTCACCGGAGTAATAATCCTTGGCAGGTGTAAGAAAGTCGGAATTTATATTGGCCGCCCAAGTCGTTCCCTTGTTCATCCATACTGAATTTGCTGTGTTGACAAATGTATTCTGAGACCAGTCCTTTGACAGATATGCCTTCATCTCATCGTTCCACTTATCAAGATCTGTTATGCCGAGAGCGTTTTCTAGCTCATTTTTTGTTGTACCGCCGGCACCTACATCCAGCATGGACAGTGCACTTGCAATGCTGTAAGGCGAGTAAAATATGTTCTCGTCAGCTGGAAGTGCAGAATACATATTCATAGAGAATTCATTGATTCCGTTCTTTAGCTGGTCAAATGATGTTATATCCGTTTTGACCGAAGTCACAGTGATGTTGTCAGTGAGGGAAGTGACCGACGAATCAGTTTTGGTGTGACCGGGATTATTCCCCGGTGTATTTGTGCCGCAGCCGGCAAGACCTGCACACATACAGGCGCTGAGTAGTAATGCTGTCATTCGTTTTTTCATAGTTGAAACCTCCTTATTGTAAAGCCCATCGTATCGTCCCGATGATTTATTGTAACTGGTATATCGTCAACTCTCAATATATATACGAGTAGCAAGAGTTTTTTTATGGACTTTTTTCAACAAATTTTTATATGAGAGGTTTTTATATTAGATTCGTGAGACAGTGAACAATGAACTTGGAAAATGTACGGATTAGATATATATTAGACACAGAGGCTCAATCAGCTTTTATAATCAGTTTTCATACGGAGGAAATACGATGGCACTTATAAAAGGAGATGATAGGGTTGACAAAGGAAGAATGGTACGCCCGGCTTTTTGAGCGTCTGGGAAGGTCGAAATTTCGCAGTGGATTTCATTTGACACAGAAAGATATCGACTATATACATGAAAAGGGGCTGGATACCATAAGACAGCATGCACGGGATTTCATAGCGCAGAGGGAAGCTCCGGCATTCATACCAAATGACGGAAAGCAGACTCCCATGCGGGGACATCCGGTATTTGTGGCACAGCATGCGACGGCTACATGCTGCCGGGAATGCATACGTAAGTGGCATACATTTGCCCCGGGAGTGGAGCTTGGTCCAAGACAGCAGGAGTATCTGGTGGATGTTATCATGACCTGGATAGAGAGGGAGCTTGAAGCAGCCGGGGATAAAATAATTTTATACCAGCGGTGTAATGACAAATAATTATATTTGTGGTAGAGTACAGTTTAGGTGGTCAAATAAAAGAAGAAAATCAGGACACACCAATAAAAAATGACTTAGGAAAAGGAACCCGGAAGGGTAGTCAGGAAAGGAAAGAATCATGTTAAGTATAGTTTTCGCTAAATACATAACCCGAGAGTTTAATAGTGATGTGGCAGGGAATACTTTATATACAGATGATAAGCTGCGTGAACATATGTACTCATATGGTACAGGGCGAGAGCGTACGGAACATGATCATACAAATATGCTGACCTGAATGATCTGAGCAAATACATAACAGATCAGATAGGTTTAGATAGACTGAGATCAGCCAGATCTATCAGCATTTATAGATTGGAATCATGATGTACGAAAAAGCGTCCATCCATGTGAGTATTATAGAAGTATTCATGTGGATGGGCGTTTTTTGCGTGTTTTTTAACTCGTCTTTGTGAAGAAGAAATCTGTCACAATTGTAGCAATGCAGATGAGATGAGAATTTTGGGAGGGAAGTATTATGTGTAATGTACCAACAATTGACATGACAGGAACAGGCAGAAATATTGTGAAGCTTAGACAGAATGCAGGTTTTTCTGTAAAGGATCTGCAGGATATATTTGGATTTGCCACTCCAAATGCGATATACAAGTGGCAGAAGGGTATGGCTATGCCAACCGTAGATAACCTGATCATTCTGGCCGCCATCTTTGGTGTAACAGTGGATGATATCATTGCAGTAAATATCTGCTCGACAGTTGGAATCAGTGCGTAGCATAAAAATTTACATATTCATGTATATAAAGGCGGACAGCGGTAACTACGTTGCCCGCCTCTTTTATATCCTGTATGGGGTCAGGCACCTCCGTCCCCAGGGGGGAGAAAATTGGGGGTTGACTTGGAGTGAGCTCCAAGTGATATATTCAATGTAACATATAGGTATTGTGTGAGTGCATATAGCTATAAATAGAAAGGTTTTCTTGAAATTAGGAAAGAGGTGGCAATATGACTATCAAAGAAGTAAGTGAAAAGTTTGATATCACCGCTGATACGCTCAGGTATTACGAGAGGGTTGGGCTTATCCCTCCTGTTGCTAGAAATGCTAACGGTAACAGGGATTATCAGGAAAAGGATGTCGATTGGGTTGAACACACTGTATGCATGAGAAATGCTGGTGTTCCGATAGAGGCGCTTATTGAATATGTAAAACTGTTCCAGATGGGAGATGCTACATTTGGCGCGAGGCTGGATCTCCTTAAGGAGCAGTATGAGAAACTTGAGGAGCAGAGAAAACAGATTGAAGCCACCATGGATAGATTACATTACAAGATATCCAAATATGAGGAGGCCGTGAAGACCGGCAAGCTTGTATGGGACGGGAAAATTACCGATGGCGAATGCACTATGTAAAAACAGGAGGATAAAGAAAAAATGTATATTGAAAATATCAACGGACCACAGGATGTAAAGAAACTGACAGTAGACGAGATGGGAACACTTGCAGACGAGATGAGACATGCACTTCTCATCAGAGCCAGCAAACACGGCGGACATTTTGGACCGAACTTTGGTATGGTTGAGGCAACCATAGCACTTCACTATGTATTTGAGTCACCTAAGGATAAGATTGTGTATGACGTGTCACACCAGAGCTATCCTCATAAAATGCTTACTGGAAGAAAGGATGCCTACCTCTATGAGGAGCACTATGATGATGTGACTGGTTACAGCAACCCGCATGAGAGCGAGCACGACTTCTTCACGGTTGGACATACTTCAACATCCATCAGTCTGGCTGCAGGCCTTGCAAAGGCAAGGGACCTTCAGGGCGCAGAGGGCAATGTGATAGCGGTGATAGGCGATGGCTCCCTGTCAGGAGGAGAGGCCCTTGAAGGCTTGGACTACGCTAAAGAACTGGATGGCAACCTCATCATAGTTGTAAATGACAACGATATGTCCATAGCTGAGAACCACGGAGGACTCTATACAAATCTCAAATTACTCAGAGATACTAAGGGAACAGCAGAGTGCAATCTGTTCCGCGCCATGGGACTTGATTATTATTACGTGCACGAAGGCAATGATGTGGCAGCCCTCATAGACACATTCCAGAAGGTAAAAGATTCAAAGAAGCCTGTTGTGGTCCACATCAGAACCCTCAAGGGAAAGGGTTATGCCCCAGCCGAGGAGCACAAGGAGCAGTGGCACTACAGCGGACCATTTGACATAGAGACAGGAAGACTGTTATTTGAAGGTGACGAGGAGGACTACTCAAGCGTGTCCTGTGATTACCTGCTTGACAAGATGAAGAAGGATCCAAAGGTCGTTGCCATCACAGCGGGAACACCGACAGTTATAGGATTTACAGAGGATAAGAGACGTGAGGCCGGAAAGCAGTTTGTTGACGTGGGAATCGCAGAGGAGACAGCGGTGGCACTTGCATCAGGAATTGCAGCAGGCGGCGGAAAGCCAGTGTTCGGTGTGTATAGCTCATTTGTGCAGAGAACATTTGACCAGATATCCCAGGATCTCTGTATCAACAACAATGCAGCCACTATAGTGACATTTGCAGGGTCTGTATATGGAATGAACGATGTGACACATCTGGGCTTTCAGGATATCCCGATGCTTTCAAATATCCCGAATCTTGTATATCTTGCTCCGACAACAAAGGAAGAGTATATTGCCATGCTTGACTGGAGCATAGAGCAGAATGAGCATCCGGTGGCCATCAAGCTTCCAGGTGGTGCGATGGTAAGTGGAAGACCTGTTACGAAGAACTTTGGATATCTGAATAAATATGAGGTGACACAGAAGGGAAGCAAGGTTGCCCTACTCGGCCTTGGAACCTTCTACAGTCTGGCAAATGCTGCAGCAGACGAGATGAAGAGTGAGCTTGGAATAGATGCCACTGTCATCAATCCTTACTATATCACAGGTCTCGATGAGGAACTTCTTGAAAGCCTCAAGGCAGACCACTCGGTTGTCGTCACCATCGAGGATGGTATACTGGACGGCGGATTTGGCGAGAAGATTGCAAGATTCTACGGTGATTCGGATATGAAGGTACTGAATTATGGTCTTAAGAAGGAATTCCTTGATAGGTACGATGTCGAAGAGGTTCTTAAGGATAATCGTCTTGATGCGGAGATGATCGTGGAGGACGTTAAGGGACTTTTGTAAAGTGTATGATTATCTATGATAGATATGTTTATGTGAATAATTTATTAGTAGAAATATAGAACAGACATAAAATGCCCCATATAATTCTGAAATTATTTATTCCCAGAAATTATATGGGGATATTTTATTTGAATGTCTGATCATGATATGATGCCGAGTTCTGTCAGAATTGATATGGCTCCTTCGGCGTTTGCTATACTCTGTACTGTTTTTTCAAAGAATGAGCGTCTTAATGCAATCTTAATACAGTACACCGGATCATTACACCGTTTTTTTATATTTCATAATATACTCTTTGTAAACAAACAAAAACAGGAGAAGTATATATGTCTGAAATTACACATAGAAAAAAGCGACTGTCATCCTTTAAGCTGATCGTTTTAGGCTTTGCCGGGGTTATTCTGCTCGGAGCACTGATATTGATGCTGCCGTTTTCATCGACTGCCGGAGTTGTTACGCCGTTTCACGAGGCGCTGTTCACATCGACCTCGGCCGTTTGCGTTACGGGGCTGGTCGTGCAGGATACGGGCAGTTATTGGTCCGCTTTCGGGCAGACGGTAATACTGCTGATGATCCAGATAGGCGGGCTCGGTGTTGTGACAGTTGCGGCATTTTTCGCCATGCTGTCCGGCAGAAAAATATCGCTGATGCAGCGCAGTACCATGCAGGACGCCATCTCTGCCCCGAAGGTCGGCGGGATCGTCCGCCTGACCCGCTTTATTGTACGGGGAACTTTTTTGATCGAGCTTATCGGAATGATCGTCATGCTGCCGACATTTTGTGGAAACTTCGGTATCAAGGGAATTTGGATGGCGGCATTTCATTCGATTTCCGCCTTTTGCAACGCCGGCTTTGACATACTCGGCACCGCAGAAAACAAATACCCGTCTCTTACGGGATACATCGGAGAGCCTACAATAAACATTGCAATTATGCTTTTAATTATTGTGGGCGGTATTGGATTTTTGACCTGGGATGATATTTACACAAACAAGTGGCATTTCAAAAAATACCGTATGCAAAGTAAGGTCATATTGGTAACAACGGCAATCCTCATTATCGCTCCCGCAGTATTCTTTTTCTTCTG
>ULPU01076590.1_pt1 | contig 10733 bp, 8 predicted proteins | sample 1953821 | NCBI WGS metagenome assembly ULPU01 (sample SAMEA4835637, study PRJEB28245) | human gut metagenome | biome: gut microbiome; material: fecal sample | place: Denmark | collected 2008
ACACCCTACCTGTAAGGGCAAAAGCTTTACATATCGCAACTGATTTACCATTTTTATTATGTGTATTTTAAAGCTTTTGCCCTTACAGGCGCATTGCTGACTGACCTCATACCCAGGGCGTTGCCCTGGGCTAAGAGCTTCTGCCCTTTCAGGGCGTGCTGGGTAATTTCAATCATACAGGAGGGCGTATTGGGCTTCATGGTCTTTCTGCAGCTTCTTCGCTCTCTCATATCCATGCGGTCGCATCCCGCAAACCGCAGCTCCGCTGCTGGCGAAGACCTCTGATGGTCCGCCAACCTTATAGCGAAGCGGTTTGAGCACCGAGTAGGGCGGTTGGCACATCCCTTGTCCCCTGAGGGGAAAGGGGCTTGGGGAAAGAGGTGGAGCCCTCTTTAATGGTAAAGAGGGACGGGGTGATTTTAGAAAAAACTTAAGGGTAAGGGAGGACTGGTGGGTTTTCGAAAGACCTCCTCTATCAAATAATTTAAAAATTTACATTCTCTTCCGCAGCCATACCCAGGTCCTCCCTTTCCGGCAGCCTGTATCTCAGGTCCCTGTCCTGGATGAAGATATGGTTGAGCGTGTACTCCAGCGACTCGAGCGTTTTCTCTCTCCTCTCCCCTTTCAGTTCACACTCCCAGACGGTGATGCAGTGCCACCTCATCCTTGCCAGCTGTTTCTGTTCCTCCCGGTCTCTCTCCTTGTTGCGTGAGATTTTCCTCTCCCAGAACTCCGTATTCGTCTTCGGCATCCTGAAGTATTTGCACCCCTCATGACCATGCCAGAAGCAACCATTCACGAAGATGCACGTATGGTATTTGCGCAATACGATGTCTGGGTGTCCAGGCAGCCTCGGGTTATTCACCCTGTACCTGCCCCCCTGCTCCACAAGTATTTCCGCACCACCATTTCCGGCTTCGTATCCTTGCTCTTAACGGCCGCCATATTCTTGTGCCGCTGCTCTATGGTCAAATGGTCTGACATTGGATATAAATCTTACGATACAAAATTATGTTCTATATTCCTTCAGTATTTCTGCTGTTGTAAACAGAGGTTCTCCAGGAACATAACTCTTAAACTTCGATAGATGGGAAGTCCTGTAATTTAAATATTTGCGCTGCAAAGATACACTTTTTCGAGGATAAAAACAAGAGAACAACACACTTTTTCAGAGGATAACAAATGTTAAATCATACACTTTTTCGATGATAAGAAGGAAAAATCATCCTCCAAAAACTTTAATGACACTTAATGACACCTGAATCAACAGCAAATGCATTTTTGAATATAAATATACCAAACTTTTTTCCCATTTTTCTTTCTTATATCATGATATTTTCTTATTTTTGCAGCAAACAAAAATAAGAAATATGACACAAGAAGAACAATATAAAAGTTTTATCAAGTATTGCACAAAAGCTGGCAAAAGTATTAGCAACTATAGCGATTTTAAGCGTATAAATGAGACTATTGCCAAAATCAAAGGAGTTGAAAAATATGATATCTACTCTTGCGTACATACAAAAGAGTTGCAAGATATGATAGACTTACTTTATGAAAATGAGGAATTTAAAACATATAATACTAAAGGCGGCAATCAATATTCTAACGCCTTAGAAACATACTTAAAATTCCTTCATGCTAAAGAGATTTTTGCAGAAGAAACAAAGCCAAAGTATTCTCCAATTCTTTCTTTACAACAGATTTATTATGGTGCTCCCGGCACTGGTAAATCAAAGGTTATCAAGGATTTGACTTTCGGAGAAAGCGTGATTCGCACTACATTCCATCCCGATTCAGACTACGCCTCTTTTGTTGGAACTTACAAACCTATTACAGAAGAAGTGGTACTCCGAGATTGCTATGGCAAAAAGGTCATTGATGACGAAACAAAGGAAGTCGTAAAGGAAGAAAGAATTGCCTATAAGTTCATTCCTCAGGCTTTTCTTGAAGCCTATGTTGAAGCGTGGAAGAAACTTGTATCCGGCAAAAAGCAATATCTTATTATCGAGGAAATAAATAGAGGTAATTGCGCTCAAATCTTTGGTGACCTGTTCCAATTGCTCGATCGCAACGAATATGGTTTTTCAGATTATCCTATCGTTGCAGATAAGGATATGCAGAAGTATCTCGAAAAGGAATTTGCGGGATGCGAGATTACGAATAAAGACGAAATCAACCAGCTCTATGGCGAAGCCAATATGGTAAACCTCATCATGAAGGGAGAGCGCCTTGTTCTGCCTTCAAACCTCTATATTTGGGCTACAATGAACACCAGCGACCAGAGTCTCTTCCCTATTGACTCAGCCTTTAAGCGCCGCTGGGATTGGAAGTATGTGCCTATTCGCGAAGGTCGTGACAAAGAAACCAACGCTCCTCTCAACTGGTACATCAACACGGGAGATAAGCAATACAATTGGTGGTCATTTATCAGCAAGGTTAATAAGCTGATTGGTTCACTTACCAATTCAGAAGACAAGAAGCTCGGCTATTTCTTCTGTAAGGCAAAGGATGGCGAAATCGATGCCGATTTATTCGTTAGTAAGGTTATCTTCTATCTCTGGAATGATGTGTTCAAGGACTATGGTTTCGATGATAAGGACTTTCAGGATGAAGAGGGCAAGACATTGTCTTTTGATAGATTCTATCAGGATGTCAACGGCAAGACTAATGTTGACATAGCTACCATTGAGTTGTTCCTGGAGAATTTGGGAGTGGAGGAATACATTTCAGAAGAAGAGGATTCTGATGATTCATACGAAAACGAATCAGATTTGGAACTTAACAATAATACCAATAGCAATCAGCGTTCATACGACAAGACGAAATATCGAGTTAATGGAAGCAGCGAACTCCTAAATAAGAAAGAAATGGCTCTTGCTGTAATAGAATATCTGGTTAATAATAAGAAAGAGACATATTCTGAAATTTTAGCAGATATAACCAGATTTATCAATCCAAAGAAGACTGATAGAATAGTTATTAAAGTGGAGGACTATCCTCAATGGAAAGAGAAACATAAAAATGACACTGGTAGACGTTGGAACTTCGATCATCCTTTAACAACAATAGATAAAGTCAATTTTTATTTTACAACACAATGGGGCATAGATAATATCGATCTTATTATTAAATTAGCAAAATCAAAAGGATGTACCGTTGAATCCGTAGAATAACATAACATGAGAATCCTCATAGAAGAACATCAGTATCAGGCTGAACAGATCAGGGATGTCCTGCACGGCATCGACGCTATGCAGGACATCGATGGCAACATCAGCGTCAACTACGTTGGGTATTACTACAATACCCAGCTCAACGATTGCGTCTTTATTTTGCCAAAGGTACTGCTGGAAGACACTCCAGATGGGGAAAAAGTTTTTGGCAAATACGCCCCAGAATCCATCGTCAACCTGAACCAGAACAATCCTCTTTCTCAACACGAGAAAGACTTTATCTATGAGTTCTCTGTCTGGATTTACCGCACCATCGAGGTTTACAACAATACCACCAGAAACGGCATTGTCTATCACCAGAAAATAGCGTGCCTCGGTAAAAGTAACAGACAAATCAACAACACCTTCCTCGATATCCTGCTGGCTCTCATCGACTTCAACAAGCATAACCAGAATTTCATCTTCTTCATCCTGAAGAACATTCATTCTGGTTACAACCGCATTCATTGGTCTAAGACCATAGCCACCACGAGGGCCATCATCAGCAAAAACAGCCCTGTTTATACCCATCCTGTCAACAGGAAAAAGCAGATTAACTTTGATGAAGAATTACTGATTATTTTCTTTTCCATCCTGAATTATATCAGCGAAAGATATGGTTTCACCAATCATATCAACTGCAATTTCCAGTTAATCACAGGTTATCGTTTCAAGACTTATCTGGATGGATTAGGAAAGACCAGACTCCTCCAGATTAAATACAAGTACTTTTCTGATAAAGCATTATATCTCTGGCAGTTATGCTATGACTTCTTTGACAATGCCAATCGCATGAACATCCAGCAGGAACGCAAGGAGTATCTTCTGGTTAAGAGTTTCAATATCGTTTTCGAAGCTATTATTGATGAACTTCTGGGAGAAAAGAACATCCCAGCTGGTCTGAAAGAACAGGCTGATGGAAAACGTATCGACCATTTGTACACTTACCAGAACCTGATTACAACAAGAAATCAGGAGCCTGTTTATTACATCGGTGACAGCAAATATTACAAGCTGGGCCATGCCATCGGAAAGGAATCTGTATATAAGCAGTTTACGTACGCCAGAAACATCATCCAGTGGAACCTGAACCTCTTTATGAACGACGATAAGGACGATGAAGAACTGCAATACGACAAGCGTAATTTTGGTAACGTTCCGAAGCTCCGTGATGATTTGACGGAAGGCTACAACATCATTCCGAACTTCTTCATCAGCGCAAAGATGGCTGAGAATCTCTCTTTCTCAGACCAGATTTCGTCAACCAACAGGGAGCAGAAGTGCTTCAACACCCAGCATTTCAACGACCGCCTGTTCGACCGCGACACCCTTCTCGTCTTCCATTACGATGTCAACTTCCTCTATGTTGTATCTCTGTATGCCCGTCATAATGAGCACCAGAAATTCTCGTGGAAGAACAGAGTTCGCAAGATGTTCAGGGATGAAATCCAGAAAATGCTGGATGAAAGATATGAGTTCTATCGCCTCACGCCAAAAGAAGGTACCCAAGTAGAAGAATTCGTCAGCAGGCATTTCAGAAAGCTTATCGGCAAGATTTTCTCACCAACGAAATCCTATGATTATCTGATACTTGCGCTCGAAAAGAACGATTCTGACGAGAAGCAAAAAGAAGAGATAATAGACGTTATCAAGGAGAAATTCCATATAGAGAAATTCGCTTTATCGGATAATAAAGGAAATGACTAACAGGTAATCAAGTCAGGCGTTAAGGAAATACACAACCCGCTAGGTGTTCTTTGCTGACATCTGACGGGCTTGACTTTTCCCTTTTATCTTTTAAATAATGCTTCTTACGTCCAAAATTCGGAGTCGCCAGTGGGTTGCATCTCACCTCCACAACGGGGGCAGGTGTGGTGATCCCAGAGGTGTATGCAATCGGAACCGCAACGTAGGCAGAGTCTGCCTACAAGGGAGTTGAAGCTGGGGGCGGCATCTCCTATGACGCCGCCTACGACAAGGGGGACTATGTTGTGGCAGTCGGGGCAGGTCATGGCTTCTATGTGTTGGCCCATGAAGCCACGGCCTTCATATATGTCCGTGGCATAACCGCATTTCTTGCATTTATATTTGCTTTTTCTTGACATAAAAGTTATTTTTTCGAAAACCCACCAGTCCTCACTTAACCTTAAGAGTTCTTTCTAAAATCACCCCGTCCCTCTTTACCATTAAAGAGGGCTCCACCGCTTTCCCCAAGCCCCTTTCCCCTCAGGGGACAGGGGATGTGCCAACCGCCCTACTCGGTGCTCAAACCGCTTCGCTATAAGGTTGGCGGACCATCAGAGGTCTTCGCCAGCAGCAAAGCTGCATTTTGCGGTATGCGACCGCATGGATAAAAATCGCTTATAGGCTGCTTGCTTGATGCTTGCTCGATGCTGGGGGCTGTTGATTGCTGTCAAGGGTTATTTGGAGAGTTTCTCGGTCAACATGTTCTTGAGGAAGAGGGTGTTGCCGAGGATGTAACGACGCCACATGCGGCGGGGCTCTTTCAGGAGACGGTAGAGCCATTCGAGACCGTGGTTCTGCCACCATAAGGGGGCACGCGCTACGGTGCCGGCAAAGAAGTCGAAGACGGCTCCGATGGTGCCTACATGACAGTGGATGTCGAGCTCTGACCAGTGGGAATAGGTCCACTTCTCTTGCTTCGGAGCTGTCATGCCTATCCACAGCAGGTCGGGATTGGAGGCATGGATGGAGGTGATGATGGCGCGGTTGTCCTCGTCGGTGAACTCGGGCTTGTAAGGGGGTGAATAGGTGGCTACCTTGAGATGGGGATATACTTCGGCGGCTCGCTTCACTATCAGGTCGAGTACTTTCTGAGAGCTTCCCATAAACATCACTGTCTTAGGACTTTCGCCTTTGGCGGTTGATGCTTCACTCTCACGTTCAAGACGGTTCATCTCGTAGTCGAAGAGATCCCAGCCTGCGATGCGCTCACGAGGCTGCGACTTCGCTCCTATCCATCGGCAGGCTTTCACGATGCTCACTCCGTCGGGGATGAGTACGTCGCCACACGACAGGGCCTCGGCAAAGAGGGTATCCTTCAGAGCTGTGTTGTAGGAATGGGCGTTGATCGTATTGATGAGCAGCTTGCCCTCGGGGAGGGTGGATAGCTCGGCCTTGCTGCCTAATATCGTTAATGTCTTCAGTCGGAACATATGTCTTTGTGTTATTTGAATTGAAATTCTTAGACTCGACAAAGGTATGGCTTTTCTATGAGACTGCCAAATATTTATTAAGAAATCAGTGAAAAGAGTAAGAATGTTTGGCTAATTGAAAACTATTTCATATTTTTGCAAAGAATAATGTGGAGGAGGTTTCACATGAGTTAAAGGAGTTAAGACAAATGCTTTGGTGGGCAATGATTTCTCCAAGGGGATTTATTGAGTTATCGCAAAGTGGTGGAAGCACGCCCTGAAGGGGCAGAAGCTCTTAGCCCAGGGCAACGCCCTGGGTATAAAGGTTGTTAGCAAGGCGCCCTGTAAGGGCAAAAGCTTTAAAATTCACCTAATGAAACTTGAAATTCCTTTGCGATATGTAAAGCTTTTGCCCTTACAGGGCGCATTGCTCATTGGCATAACAACCCAGGGCGCTTCCCTGGGCTAAGAGCTTCTGCCCCTTCAGGGCGTGCTGGTTGCGTGGGACTTGCATTCGTGCTTTGGGCGATGGACATTGGGTCAGGGCGGGCTGATTATAGTAGCTTCTGCCCTTACAGACGGTCTTAAAAGGCTGTTGTCTTAACTCCTTAACTCCCTTAATTTCTTAACTCCCGAAAGTCGTGGACTTCTATAACTTCTGAACTTGAGATAATAAAATAATATAATATATATGACACAGCAAGAAATGCAGATGAGGCAATGGGTGGATAAACTGAACCAGGCCTCGGAGGCTTACTATAACGGTAAGGGGGAACTGATGAGCGACTACGAATGGGACGCTCTGTTCGACCGGCTGAAACTGATGGAGGAGGAAACGGGTATCACCCTGCCCGACTCGCCTACTGCCAAGGTGTCGGAAGACAACGTGGCGGGACAGAAGGAGGAACATGAGTTCCCTGCCCTGTCGCTTGCCAAGACGAAGAGTGTGGCAGAACTGGTGAAATGGGCTGACGGAAGGTGTATCTGGCTGTCGTGGAAACTGGACGGTCTGACTCTCGTCGTGACCTACGACAACGGTAGGCTGACCAAGGTGGTGACTCGTGGTAACGGGCATATCGGTACCAACATCACTCATCTGGCACCTGCCATCGCGGGTATTCCTCAACAGATAGACGAGATGGGACACTTGGTGATTCGTGGCGAGGCGGTGATCTCCTATCCTGACTTCGAACGATTTGTGTTGGAGACGGAGGGCGACTATGCTAATCCACGCAACCTGGCCTCGGGTTCGCTGGCTCTGAAGGACATCGAGGAGGTGAAACCACGACATCTGCAGTGGATTCCCTTTACCTTAGTATATACGGAGCACGACATCACTTCGTGGGGCGAGAGGATGGACTTCCTGGTTTCGCTGGGCTTCAATCCCGTGGAGCGCGAACGCATCGACCACCCTACTGCTGACAATATCCAGGCGATGGTGGACCTCTTCACCCACAAGGTGACGAACAAGGTGTTCCCCTTCCCTGTCGACGGTCTGGTGATTGCCTACGATGATACGGCGTATGCTGCTACGGGGTCGGTGACAGGCCATCATGCTACACGTGCGGGCTATGCCTTTAAATGGCAGGACACGCATGCCGACACTACCCTGGACCACATAGAATGGTCGTGTGCCGCTAATACGATTTCGCCCGTGGCTGTCTTCACGCCTGTGGAGTTGGAGGGTACTACCGTGCAGCGTGCCTCGCTCTGTAACATCAGTGAGTGTGAGCGACTGGGCATCGGGAGCAAGGGTACGCGTCTGCAGGTGATCAAGGCCAACAAGATTATACCGAAGGTGATTCGCATCACTGAGAAGGTGGGTGTGCTCGAGGTGCCAGAGGTGTGCCCTGTATGTGGTGCACAGGCGGTGGTGACGGAGAGTGAGAGCGGCACGAAGACGCTGCACTGCACCAACCCCGACTGTACGGCCAAGCAGCTGAAGAAGTTCTCGCGATTCGTGAGCAAGGAGGGTATCAACATTGAGGGTATCTCGGAACAGACGGTTTCGCGATTTATCAACTGCGGTTTCATCCATGAATATGCCGACTTCTATCATCTGTCGCAATACAGTCACCAGATTGCTACCTTCGAGGGGTTCGGCCGCAAGTCGGTGCACAACCTCTTGGAAAGCATCGAGAAGAGCCGTACCACCGACGGTCGTCATCTGCTCTATGCGCTCAGCATTCCGCTGTGTGGCGGAGATGTGGCGAAGAGACTGCTGGCTGAATATCCGGTGGCAAAGCTCATCGAGGTGGCTCGGACGGCTCTCTTCGACGACGAGCTGGCAAGCATCGAGGGCATCGGACCGGAGAAGAGTGCCAAGTTTATCGGCTTCTTCCGCGACGACAAGAACTTCGGTAAGGTGCAGCGACTCCTGAAGGAACTCGACATCAGGGAGGAGAAGCCTCAGGAGAAGGGCTCGATGTGCGAGGGACTGACCTTCGTGGTGACGGGCGACGTGCACCACTACAAGAACCGCAACGAGCTGAAGGCTTACATCGAGCAACAGGGCGGTAAGGTGACGGGAAGCGTGAGCAAGAGCACGTCCTTCCTGATCAACAACGATGCTGCCTCGGCAAGCACCAAGAACAGGAAGGCGCAGCAGTTGGGCATTCCTATCATCACGGAAGACCAGTTCGTGGAGCAGTTTACGAAAGAATCATAACAACGAATTGATAATATACTTATAACAACATAACATGTACATAGCAATAGCTGGCAACATCGGCAGCGGAAAGACGACACTCACCAATATGCTCGCAAAGCATTATGGATGGAAGAAATTTCTGGAGCCTGTAGATGATAACCCATACATCGACGACTACTACAAGGACATCTCGAGGTGGGCGCTCAACCTGGAGGTGTATTTCCTGAAACAGCGCTTCAAAAACCTGTTGGAGATAGAAAAGAGCAAGGAGACCATCATACAGGACAGGACCATCTTTGAGGGTGTGTATGTTTTCGCTACCAACAACAAGAATATGGGGAACATGGACGAGCGGGACTACGATACCTACATGGGACTCTTCGACTCGATGATGAAGGTGATCAAAATGCCTGAACTCATGGTGTATCTGAGAGCTTCGGTTCCGCACTTAGTAAAGAACATTCAGAAGCGGGGACGCGACTACGAGCAGCAGATGCCCATCGACTATCTGCAGGGTATCAACAACCTGTACGATGAGTTTATATACAAGAAGTACAAGGGTAAGGTGCTGGTCATAGAGGTGGATAACCTCGACTTCGAACACAACCCCAGGGAGTTTGGCGAAATCGTCGACAGAATAGACTCGCAACTCTTCGGACTCTTCTCGAAGGAGGAGGAGGGATGTTAAAGGAGATTTCTCAGGAGTTAAGGAGTTAAGACAAATGCTTTATTGGACTTAAAATTAAACTTTAAACATCGCCCTCAAGGCATTTGTCTTAACTCCTCAGCGACCGAAGGGAGCGATAACTCCTTAACTCCCTTAACTCCTTTATCTTCTAAAGTAACATAAATAATAACCATCATAAAAAATAAATAAAGAAATGCATATAGCTATAGCAGGCAACATAGGAAGCGGAAAGACTACGCTCACCAAACTACTCAGTAAACGTTACGGTTGGAAGCCTAACTTCGAACCTGTGGACAACAACCCTTACCTCGCTGACTACTACGAGGACATGAAAAGATGGTCGTTCAACCTGCAGATCTATTTCCTGAACAAGCGCTTCCACGACGTGGTGGAAATAGCACAGAACAAGGAAACCATCATCCAGGACCGTACTATCTTCGAGGACGCTAAGATTTTCGCACCCAACCTGCATGACAAGGGACTGATGAGCGACCGTGACTTCGCAAACTATACTGATCTCTTCGACCTGATGATCAGTCTGGTGAAACTGCCCGACCTGATGATCTATATCCGAAGCAGCATCCCTACACTCGTGAGTCATATCGAGAAGCGTGGACGTGACTTCGAGAAGAGTATTCGTATTGATTATCTGCAGGGGCTCAACGACCGCTACGAGGAATGGATCAAGGGGTATAAGGGGAAGCTGATCATCGTTGATGGCGACAACTTGCACTTTGAGGAAAATCCTGAGGATTTCCGCAAAGTGACGGATCAAATCGACGCTGAACTCTTCGGATTGTTCCCAATGTAACAGTGATAATGAAACCTCGTTTCTCTTTTTCCTTTAGAGAAACGAGGTTTTTGTTTCTCGAAACTCCACCTATCCTTAATTAGCATTAATATGTTTTTCTTTCGATTTCTTCGAAAAACCACCAGTTTTTCTCTTAGCCTTAAGTTTTTTCGAAAACCCACCAGTCCTCACTTACCCTTAATGAGGGATTTTTTCTAAAATCACCCCGTCCCTC
>ULPU01014356.1_pt1 | contig 10650 bp, 10 predicted proteins | sample 1953821 | NCBI WGS metagenome assembly ULPU01 (sample SAMEA4835637, study PRJEB28245) | human gut metagenome | biome: gut microbiome; material: fecal sample | place: Denmark | collected 2008
GGAAATTCCCAGCGCAATGGCTGTCGTAACGCTCTTAGGAAGCATGGACGCCGAAAAAATGGAATTGGTCCCAAAAAGATGGCAAAGGGCAACGGCCGCGGCAATGCTGACAAGACTGCCAAAGGCGCAGCCGATGAGGATGGGCAGGAAATGTTCATGCAAAATAGCTTTCTGCCGATAAATCGTAAGAGCAAGCACAGCTGTGGCAGGACCTAGGAGCATGGAAATAAGCGAGCCACCGGTACGAAAATGGTCCAAAGGAATGCCGGTTGCCATGAGAATGAGGACAATCATACAGGAAGACGTCAGCACAGGATTGCAGACGAGCCACCCTGTCTTTTTCTGCAGTTTGACACCAATGATCCAACAGACAAGGATGAGGAAAAGGCCAAGAAAAGGCGTGGCTGTCACGTTTTCAAGCATGACGAACTCCCTTCTTTTCCCTATGGCGCAGCATCAGCTGAACAGTCCACCCCGTCACAAAATAAATCAGCGGCGTTGTCACAAGCGTAATGACCAAAAAGGGCAGCAGATAGTTTTTCAGCGTCTCCACGTATTCCATCGTGCCCACGACGGCCGGTACAAAAAAGATGCCCATATTTTCGATGAAAAAGCGGCTTGCTTTTTCAATCTGATAGGGCTTGATGGCCTTTTGATACAGCAAGGTAGGTCATCAGGATGAGCAGACTGATGACGCTGTATGGGACGGCAAAGGGCATGATGGATGCCACTATGACCCCAACGAGACAAACGCCGAAAATCAGCGCAAGTTCCATAACGATGTTCATAAAAAAGTCCCCCTCGATTTTCTTTTCTCTCTAAAAAAATATGCGATAGATAAAAGTATACCCTATCTGTCACAAGAATAAAAGTGATGGGCCATAATTGATGGGAAAATCGCAAAAATTTCCCTCTTTCGTTTCATAAAAAAATGAGCCCCACTTTTCCCAAAGAGCAAGGGGCTCACCTTCACCTAATTGCGGCGCAGCTTCCGCAGCGCCAAAAAATGACTTACAAGATGCCCAGCATCGGTGCCACGGACACAATCGCGATACCGACAATAAGCATAACCATATCAATTTTCAGCATAAAGGACAGATACCGATCATAGGGAATCTGATAGATTTCAAGGGTCCCCATATTGGTCGCACTGGGATAGATTGCACTCGTAAAGTTAAGACCAATCGTAAAAGCAGCAATCAGCATGACCTGGCCACCAATGGAACCAATGGGAGCACTTTGGAAAAGCGCATAGGCTACGGCACCAAGAATCGGCATAGTAATGCCGGCAACACCGCTTGTCGACTGCATAAAGAACCCAATGCCCACATAAGCAAGGGCGGCTGCAATGGCAAAAGCCCAGCCGGGAACACCTTGAAGGGCATTCTGGATCCAGTACACGAACGTTACGCTCATACCGGCCGTTTTGCTGCCCATGATGACAGAAATCCCGTTTGCCACGGTGAGGACGAGAACAACGCCCAGCATTTCACGGGCACCGGCAACAAATTCGCGAACAAATTCCGGTTCAGGAATCTTGTTGATGGGCCCCAAGAGCAAGGCACCAACAAGGAAGACAAAGGCAAATTCATCAAAGTACCAATCGCCAAATTCCGTATAATGACCCGCGCCAAACAGTTCACCCAGGATAGGGACCTTGGCCAAGCTGCGGAAAGGCAGATTCACCACGTCCTTCATGGTGCTGCCGTCAGCAAACTTGATGGCGTCCCAAGGCATGTACCCGCAGACAAGGGCCAGGATAATGACCACCAGCAGGGTGATGGACCAAGCTTTGCGGCTCGTAAATTCTTCCATTTTGTGATCTTCATCAACAAGGGTCTTGATATCAAGACCGTGGACGATGGATCTTGTTGGATCCCTTTTGACCGTGTCGGCATAGTGGAGCATATAGACGAGCCCCACAACATAAAGGACGAAGAAAATGACAATACGCAGCAGCATGCCGCTGCCCATGGACAGTCCATCGGTTCCAATGGCCCCTACGGCAGCCCCCAAGGAAAAGGGGTTGACAATACTTGCCATATTGCCCGCCGTAGCCCCGACAAAAAGGACACCGATCCCAGTAATGACGTCATACCCGGCAAGTACAAAAAGGGGAACGACGACCATGGAATAAGCCGGGATTTCTTCCCACAGTCCATAGACCGCGCCAAATAAGGCAGAAACAAACATGAGAACGATGATCAGGGCCTTTCCCGTAAACCGTTTGAGGAGCCAGCCAATGGCCGAATTCATGGCTCCGACATGGTTCATGAGGTGCAGGAAGCTTCCAGCCATAAGGATGGCAAAGCCAACAGGAGCGGCCTTGACAAAGCCCCGGATCGGCGCCATGAGGATGTCCCACAGGCCCATGGGCTGCAGGCCCTGTCCGGTCACGACTTTGCCTTCGACCATAATGGCGTTGTAAATGATTTCCTTTGTCCCGTTATTTTTAACGACAACGGATTGAGGGACAAACCAAGTCAGGATAGCGACAACGATCAGGACTAAAAATACAATGGAATAAGAGCTCAGCATTTGTTTCTTTTTCTTTGCTTGTACGTCTGACATAAGGACCCTTCTTTCTATTTGTACGGAAACAGGAAGCAAGAGGAGGCATCAGCGGTTGAAATTCACAAAAGTGTGGATGTAGATTTTCATCGCTGTTTTATAATCATCAACAACCATATTTTCATTTGGCATGTGTTCACTTTTTTCAACGCCGGGAAGGATGATGCCGTAGGCCACACAGTTATCCATGGCACGGGCATAGGTGGCGCCGCCGCTGGAAAGGGGTTTATGCTCCGTATCACCCGTCGCTTCAACATAGCTATCCATGAGCTTTTTGATGATAGGCGAATCAAGGGGCAGATAGACCGGTTTCAACCAGTCAAATTCATGATAGGTAAAGCCGTATTCAGCCGCTTTTTGCGTAATGGCTTCAACCGCCTTTTCCTTTGGATAGGTCACGGGAAGGCGCATATCGATGGACAGGATTTCTTCTTTTTCCGTAAGTTCAATCTTACCGAGGTTGAATTTGAGCTCACCGGATGCGTCATCCTTGACATCACCAAAAATAGGTTCTGCAAAAAGATGCCCCTCCAGATTGTCCTTCACAAAACGGGCCGCCTTCGTCGGGTATCCCATGGCCTCAAGGGCAAGCAGATAGCGATGGATGGCATTGACACCCTTTTCAGCAAACTGGGCATGCATCCCTTTACCAAGAATGCCCACGGTCTCCCCTTCATCGCGGTATTCATAATGAAGATTCTTCAGGGCCTCTATGAGGGCCTGCGATTTAGGAGCCTTGACATAGCTGGGAACGACGTTATAGGCATCACCGGCCTTAAAGGTGAGACCACTTTCGTTCGGCGCATGGAGCGTATATTCAAGGACCCCTTTTTCAGCATGGATAAGGGGGAAAATGGAATCAGGCGTAAAACCAAAATCCGGTTTTTCCTCTTTTTCCATATAGACCTTGATGCCGCGCCAGAGGTTTTCTTCATCGGTGCCAAAAATAAAGCGCAGACGGTAATTGGGGGTAAATCCTTCGTCAAGAAGAGCTTTAACGGCATAGACAGCAGTCAAGGTTGGGCCTTTATCATCCTGAACGCCGCGGCCATAGGCCTTACCGTCGCGGTAGTTCACTGTAAAGGGATCACTCTTCCAATCATCGATGAGCCCTGGCGGGACCACGTCAAGATGCCCTAAAACACCGATCAGGGTATCGCCTTCACCAATTTCCGCCCATCCATAGTAACCGTCTGGATCGGCATACGTACGATACCCCAGGTCCTTCATAAGGGCCATGGTTTCATCAAGAACCTTCTTGATGGCCGGCACATGGGGATAGTCATCGTCTTCCTTAAGATAGCTCGGGACCGCCACAAGCCGCTCCATAGCCTTTAGAAACTGGGGAAAGTTTTTTTCCATGCGCCCATAATAGCGCGCTTTTTCGTCCGGTGTCATGATTCTGGTTCCTCCTTTTTTCAGGAAAGTCCTGTTTCGTCGAAAAATTCAGCAAACAATTGATAAAATAATCTTTCACCACGATTATATCATAGGGTAAGGGCGTCCATAGAGCGACAAAAAAGGGTTTCCTGCGTAAAAGGAAACCCTTCCTAGGGGAGTACGCGGTTCATGCAGTCCAGCGTCCCTCCCCTCTGGATTATGAAATATCTCAATCGGTTACCTGCGTCTTATGAAGCTTTCGATAAAACGCTTCAAGCCCCCTCTTCTTTGCCCTGTAATAGGGCTTTTTCCACGTTGAAAGGCCCTTTCCGAGAAAAGGCGTATAGACGCCGCCAATCCGCAGCTGGCGCAGGACAATATCCTCATAGGGGACATCGGGATTTTTCAGCATATCATACATGGTCATGAAGGCCGTTGTTCGTCCCTCACCGGCAACGCAGTGAAAATGAAGCCAGGCGTCCTTAGGCAAAGTCTTTACGAAACGGCGGAACCGCTCAATTTCCCCTGCATCAGGCCACAGATGGTCTGTTGCTGTAAAGCGGACATACATCACTCCTTTTTGAGCAGCAAGTTCCGCTTCCGTAAGCACCTGACCCGCCTCCACGGTCATGGTTGAAGCAGACCTTTTATCCGTTTTGAGACGCACAAGGGTCACGTCCTGTCCCTGAAGGGCGTGGATACGCTGCGCTTCATCAGCAAGTACAGCAAAGTGTCCCTTTCCCCTGTTGGCCCAATTCCGTTTCCCATACCAGCTTACGGGCATTCCATTCACAAAGCCATGGCTCTCCTGTCGCAGGTCAACAAGGACAATAGGTCCTTGGGTTCTATTTCGAAGATCTGCAAGGATTGCATCGAGTCCTTTTTCAGAGTACTGGCTGGATCCTGAGATATGGAGCTCAGACAGTCCTTTGCAGCTGGGAATACGGGAAGAAGCTTCCTTTGCGTAGCGAGGAGGGATTGCCCGATAAGCATCATCACAGGTCCTATAATTGCGCGGAAGTCCAGGTGCATTTTCTGCGTCAAGACGCCACAGCGCGCCTTCGTAGGAAAAAGGCGCCTCAAGGGGCACGCTTTTAGGGGCCTCCTTTGCTCTGACGCAAGGAAGAGGCGCTGAAAAAGCAATCAAGGAAGCGCTTAGCATCAGTAAAAAGGGAACCTTTTTCAGCATCTTTCCTCCTATAAAAAACAAACCCCCAACCCGTAACACGAGTTGGGGAATCTTCCAAATTGGTGGAGCATAGGGGGATCGAACCCCTGACCTCAAGATTGCGAACCTTGCGCTCTCCCAGCTGAGCTAATGCCCCAATAGTTAGTATTATAGCCCTTTCCCTAAATTCACGCAAGAGAAAATAGAGGGTTGGATGACAATATTGTACGACATCGTCAGCCTGCTTCGCGTTTTTCCCAGCATCGGGGCCAATCTGGAGCCCTATTTGAAAAAGGAAAATGGAGAAAAGGCCATAACGTCGGCGCCAAACCGTGTCCTTCGGACTGGGCGCCGAATTAAATCCGTCCTTAAACATGTTTCTCGGACTTTCGCTCCGCTCCAAAAGCATCCTTCGAAACCCGGGCGGATATGCCTCGCTTTCGCTCGTAAGGAAACGTCGCTACGCTCCTCATCCACCACCAAAAGGGCACGCTTGCCTCATTTTAATGAGGCAACATGCGGCTTTTGGTTCCCCGCCCTGGTGGAGCGGCTCGACTCTACGAGTCGAGCTCAGAGGCAAAACACAAAGGCGGGCAGTGCTTAAACGAAGGAAATCATTTCTTAATTTCATTGTAATCATAATCATATGGATAGAATGGATAAAGATCCCATCGGATAAATATTCCCCCATATCAGACTAACTACGCTAACGGATTCAACCTACAAAAAGCCCAGAACCGAACTCTTATCTACGTTCTATTCAGGGCTCACGTCACGGTCTTTTTGCCTTGGAGACGGCGAAAGCCGTTCCGCCCCGCCAGGGCGGTAAGCGCATCGCCGATCGATTCGCAAGCTTCCTTGGCGCCTTTGAAAAAGCGAAGCGAGAGATCGTGACAGGCGCTTATCCAGGGAGCGCAGAGCCCTTTTATCCCTTACATCCGCCTAATTAGACTCCGGCGGATGCAAAAGTAACGGATACGTTTTCGTGTATGACGATGTTGCAGACAATCTTTCTTAGCAGGATTGTAACAAGCAGGCTTGTTGGGTGGTGGATGAGGAGGCCGGTTTGTGGCCGACGTTTCCTTACGAACGGCTAGCGAGGAGCATTTTTCGATGGGCCAAAACCGCTGCGTATGGACCTCTTGCTCCATAGCCGGTTGCAGGACCGTGTTATCGAAAAATTGATTCGGCCCCCTCCGGTCGGGACGCTTTGTGGCCGCGCGTTACTCTCTTTTGCCTTACGGGCTTTTCTTTCATTTGCTTTTTGCGAATTTGGCTCAGACGGGTCCAATTGCGAGGAGCCCCGCTTCCACCGACGACGACGGACCTGAGACGCCAGCAACCAGCTAGCGCAGCGACGCGGGAGCTGTTGCGCGAAAGTTCTCCGAATCGACGACGCGTGAGTTTCCTTGCGGCCAGAGGCCGGTACGTCTAGGAGGTTGGGAGTGTGGGCGACAAAGCAGCTGGGCCCATATGGGCCGAAGATTGCAAAAAGTTTCCGCTTTGATGAGCTGGGCGCGGAAGGTGACGACACGTGGTTAGGAGGGGGAGCGCCCAGGCGTAAGGGATCCCCAAACGTGAGACGGACCCTCCTACGAATCGACATGGCCCCATTGCTTCCATATATTTCAACGAAAGCAATGGGGCCATGTAACTTCATCAAATCAGCCTGATTTTTGGGCTGGCCAAAAACAGTTACGCTTTATCCTGCGCCTCCTGCTGGGCCACCAGGTCCGCCAGCGTCGTACGATCTACGACAGAATCCACGGCTTCCTGGATTTCCTTATACAAATTCAGGGTAATACATTTTTTGGCGCGGGCACAGACTGTATGGCCCGGTTCCAGACAGGCCACAGGGGCAAGGGATCCTTCGACAGCGCGCAGGATCTCTCCCGTCGTATATTCTTCCGGTGCCTTGACAAGCTTATAGCCGCCTTGGGCGCCGCGAGCGCTCTTGACCAGTTTGGCTCTGGAGAGGGCAGTAATGATTTGCTCCAAATATTTCTCGGAGATTTCCTGGCGTTCGGATACACTGCGGATGGGAACAAAGTTTTCCTTGCCATTCATGGCAAGATCCAGCATGAGACGCAGGGCATACCGACCTTTTGTTGAGATCTTCATGACGTGGTTCCTCCAAAAGCATTCTTTCTGACTCTTGCCATACCATTTTACTATAAATTTCAAAAAAAATCCATACTGTTTGATAGGAATTAAAACTGTCAGAAATTCAGCCCTTTTTTGCCATGAATTTCCGGATTTCCGCATATTTTTCCTGTAGGACACGGCGGCTTTCCTCCAAAAAGGCCGTCAGATAAGGAGCCTCGTAAGGAGCCTTAGCCGTTACAAGGTCCGTCCGGAGCGTATCCGTGATTTCCTTTACGGAAAGCGGCGTAAGGGGGGCTTCCTTTGCGTCAAAAAGGGAAGTCAAATGCAGCTGTGAACAAAAGGTCACCCCTAATTTACGCCGTGCCAATTCAAATTGGGTCTCATCATCACTGATGGAAAAAAGTGGGGCCGTAAAGAGGCCTTCCCGTTTAAGGACCTCCGTAACCCGGGAATAAACAGTGCTTCGCTTTTCTTTTCCAAGGATCGTGAGATTCTCAAAATCGTGAAGACTCACCACACTCCCCGGTTGAAGCGTGACTGCCCGTCCTTTTTTGAGATGTCCTTTTACATACTCTCGATTTCCGACAAGGTAAAGTGCCTCCGTCCCGACGGGGATGCGGTGAAACAGCGCCGACTCCGTACAGTCCACACCAAGCAGCACGTCAAGGCGTCCCTCCCCAAGAAGGGGTTCCAGTTCCCTGGTATCCCCGAGCACGGTCTCCACCGTAACGGCGGGATAGGCCTTATGATACCGCTCCAAAAGATCGGGGAGAAAACATTTGGCCCGTGCCGCATTGGTGCCAAGACGCACATGTCCCCGCGTTCCGGCTTCCCGCTCCTTTAAGTGCACCAAGCAGCGGCGTTCGATAAGATCCATTTGCCGTACGGTTTCGTAAAAAATGCGGCCCGATTCGGTGAGTGCAACGCGGGGAGACCGCGTAAAAAGCACGGTTCCAACTTCTTTTTCAAGCTTTTTGATATGTTCACTGAAACTTTGCTGCGTAATGTGGGCAAGGCTGGCCGCCTTGGTAAAATTGAGCGTCTTTGCAGCAAGGAGGAACATTTCATAGGAAGTTTGCATGGACCTCCCTCCTTTCCTTTTTTATTTTATCACAGGTTTTACCCTGTGGTCTATGTAGGAACCTTCTGTTTTACGTAAGCTCCGTTTTCGGCTACACTAAAGATAATCAATCCCGTACCACAAGGAGGAACCAGTTATGACTCTCATCGATCCCAATGCGGAAGCCTATTATATCGGTCTCATGAACGCCGCGGGCTATCGCGACAAGGACCTTAAAAAGCCCATCATCGGCATTGTCAATTCCTGGAACGATGTCAATCCCGGGCACAAACCCTTAAAGGAGCTGGCCCAATATGTTAAAGAAGGCGTTTGGGCCGCTGGCGGCGCGCCGGCTGAATTTACGGTCCCCGCTCCCTGCGACGGCATGGCCCAGCTAAGGGGTATGCAGTATGTACTGGCTTCGCGCGACCTCATTGCGGGCTCCATAGAAACCATGGTACGGGCCCACAATTTTGACGGTCTCGTCTTTTTGTGTGCCTGTGATAAGATTGTCCCTGCAATGCTCATGGCAGCCGCCTCCCTTGACCTGCCGAGCCTCTTTTTGACTCCAGGATCCATGCTCCCTTATGAGGAAAATGGCATCACCTATGCTACACCGGACCTCAAGGAGTCAATTGGAGCCTACAGGGCCGGGAAAATCGATGAAACGACTTTCTCCCGTTTCCGCCAGAATATCTGTGCATCCTGCGGTACCTGCTCCATGTACGGCACGGCAAATACCATGGCCGTCTTTACGGAAGCTATTGGTCTTGCCCCCTTTGGGTCGGCGACAATGCCCTTTTGCGTCTCCCAGAAGGTAAAACAGGCCCGTGATGTGGGAGAACGGATTGTCACTCTCACGCGGGAAAAAATCACAGCCCGCGCTTTCCTTACCAAAAAATCCCTTGAAAACGGTATCCTCCACACGTCGGCAACGGGCGGTTCCAGCAACTTTGCCCTCCACATCATGGCCATTGCCTCCGTCTCCGAGGTTCCCCTTACCTTGGAAGAATTCGATAAGATCCAGGAACAGGTCCCGGTCATCGCGAAATTTAAACCGGCCTCCCAATACAATATGGTTGACTACGGCAAAGCCGGTGGATCCCTAGGAACGCTCAAGACCATTGCACCCTTCCTTCACAAGGATGTGCCTCTTGCCATGGGCGGCACCTTAGGCGAGGCCCTTGATGCCTTTACAGGACCCATTGACCGGAACGTGATCCACGATCTGACAGATCCCCTATTTGAAAAGGGCTGCTACAGCGTGCTTTACGGGAACCTGGCCCCAAAGGGTGCCGTAGTCAAGAAAAGCGGCGTCGACCCCGCCATGTTCGTTCACCGCGGTCCTGCCGTCGTTTTTGATTCCGAAGAAGAAGTGATGGAAACCTTTCTCCATAAGGACATCAAACCGGGGTCCGTACTCGTCATCCGTTATGAAGGGCCCAAAGGCGGACCAGGCATGCGGGAAATGAGCATTCCCGCGGCTATGCTCATCGGCATGGGCCTTCAAAAATCTGTCGCCATGATCACGGACGGCCGTTTTTCCGGTGCCTCCCGCGGGCCCTGCGTCGGACACATTTCACCTGAAGCCTGGGATGACGGGCCCATTGCCTGCGTCAAAAACGGGGATATGATCCACATCGACCTCAACCAGCATCTTCTCGAAGTGGAAATCTCAGATGAAGAACTCCAGCGGCGCAAAAAGGAAATCCAAAAGCCCAATCACCCTGCTTTTGGCGTTATGAAGCGCTACCGCGGCATTGTCAGCGGAGCGGAAAATGGAGCCCTGTGGCTTTACTGACGGACAGACTTGGGGAGTTTGTCCACACTTCCTGCACAAGGTACTTTTTCTGAAGTGCCTTGTGCATTTTTCTATACAAGATTCGACAGCTTCTATCGTCTATCCAGATTTTATATACAACGGTTTCTCGTTTTTGGTGTATAATGGGGCTGTACTATTTTGCGAATTATCGGATTATTTATTGTCTTTTTTCAAAGAGAGGGAAAAAGGCCCTGCATGCATCCATGAGGAGGTGCCCCGTGCCCCTCAAAAGGGAGGTTTATCCTATGACAAGACTGTCCATTGAGACCCCGTCCAGTGCCGAAGTGGTCCTGCGCGGGCTCTACCGGGATATAGAGCGGCGCATCAGCGCCAGTTCGCCCGGTCTGTGTCCCATTGATATGTCGCTCAGTTTCCTGCGGCTCTGCCATGCCCAGACCTGCGGGAAATGCGTACCTTGCCGCATTGGACTGGGCCAGCTGGCAACGCTGATTGAATCCGTCATGAACCGCACGGCCACACTTGAAACCATTGACCGCATCGAGCGGACGGCAAAAGTCATTGCAGACTCGGCGGACTGTGCCA
>ULPU01045076.1_pt1 | contig 10596 bp, 9 predicted proteins | sample 1953821 | NCBI WGS metagenome assembly ULPU01 (sample SAMEA4835637, study PRJEB28245) | human gut metagenome | biome: gut microbiome; material: fecal sample | place: Denmark | collected 2008
ACCTCCTTCCAATGACCGCTCAAACGGCCTTATATTTGCGTTCTAACGCCACGAAGACGTTCGTCCGCCCAATCGCGAGAAAACGCCACTGAGCGCTTGTTTACAGTGCATTCCGGTCAAATCCCTACCAGCCAGCCTGGCGCCCGCACACCCACACGTAAACCCCATGTAAACCGATGGTGCGCCCTGAGCAAACCCTGCGCCACCCGTGAGTCCCAAAAGTAAACCAAATGTAAGCCTATGTAAACGCTTCGTTTTACGCCACCGTTTCTTTCAATGTCGCCTAACTAACTGAAACACAAATCATTCACTACATTTTCGAACAACGGACACTTATACGCTTCGTTCTGTGCCCCATACAAAAACGACAAAGATGTGCACAAATCCGTGCAAATGTGTAAACAAAATCCCTCATTTTGGGAAGAAGCCGACCGACTTCCTTGCCAAAATGAGGGATTTTAGACTTTATTTCATCTGTTCTACTGGCGCTCCGTGAGATCCTCGGGTTGATGATATGGCCAGCATGGGCCGTGGCCCGTCACACGGTCGCCCGTAGAGCGCGATAGCTTATACGAGTTACACGAGGGTAGCCACCACCTCCTCGCGCGACTGCGGGAGCAGGTCGATGACCGGTATCTCGGGCAGGGTGTAGCATCCCGGGGCCAGTCGGAAGGAGGCGCGGGCCACACCGACCAGGATCTGCGCCGTGAGCGCCGGGTTGTTGATGCTCATGTCGAAGGACATGCGCTGGTTGGGCGTCTTGCCGCTCGTGCCCTTGCGGGTGAGGTGTACGCCGTGGCCCATATCGCGCACGTCGTCCACCGACTTCACGGCGAAGACGTGGAGCTCGTCGTGGGCGAAGTAGTCGTCAGCCTTGAGTTCCGCCTCGACCTGCGCCACGGTGTAGCCATCCTCCAGTTCCACATAGACCATGCGGCGATGGATGCCCTCGCCCAGGGGGATGGTCATGGAGAGCGCGTTCTTGACGCCCTTCTTGGAGCGAGCCACGACGCTGTGGCCCATCGACATACCCGGACCGAAGTTGGTGTAGGTGAGGCCCTTCGGGGCGAGAGCCTCCAGGAGCACGCGCACCACGGAGTCGCTTCCCGGATCCCATCCAGCGGCGATGACGCTGACGCGGCCCGCCTTCTTGCAGTTTTCCATCTGTCGCGTGCGGTATTCGAGGATGCTGGTGTGGATGTCGAAGCTATCGACGGTGTTAATGCCCAAGGCCACCAGGCGCTCGGCGTAGTCGGGGCAGGAGCGCGTCGGCGTGCAGAGGAAGGCCACGTCGACCTCCTTGAGCTTCGTGATGTCGTCGACCACCTCGTAGGGGGTCAGTTCGAGTGGTTTGTCCTTGTCACCCTGACGGCGTACTACGCCTGCAATCTCAAAATCGGGGGCAGCCTCAAGAGACTCGACCGTGTAACGTCCGATGTTGCCGTAGCCAACTACGGCGGCTCTGATTTTCTTCATAGGTCATTAACTTTTTGTTATTCTGCAAACAATTTTCGCCGACAAAAGTACATTTTTTCCATGAAACGAAACGTCACCGACTTGTTTTTTTAACAAAAATACCTACTTCTTGTCATAAATCAAGCATCCGAAGTTTTGAGCCTCACCACTCGTTGTCATCAAATCGTAACCCGCAAAGCGCGCCGCGTTCCACATTTTTTGCCTAACTTTGCCCCCGATTCATGAACATTCATAAATATGGAAGACAAGCATTATCGCATACTGGTGGTCGACGACGAGGCCGACCTCTGCGAGATTCTTCAGTTCAACCTGGAGGCGGAGGGCTACCGGACCGACGTGGCCTACTCCGCCGAAGAGGCGCTGACGCTGGACATTGCCGCCTACGACCTGCTGCTGCTGGACGTGATGATGGGCGAGATGTCGGGTTTCGAGATGGCCAGAAGAGTGAAGGACAACCCGCTGACGAAGCAGACGCCCATCATCTTTCTGACCGCGCGCGACACGGAGGACGACACCGTGGAGGGCCTCAACCTGGGCGCTGACGACTACATCTCGAAGCCTTTCTCGCTGCGCGAGGTGCTGGCCCGTGTCAAGGCGGTGCTGCGCCGCACGTCGCAGGACGAGGAGGCGCAGGACGAGGAGGGCGTGATCCGCTTCCAGGGCCTCGTCCTCGACGACAACCGCAAGGAGGTGTGGGTCGATGGGGAGCACGTCGCGCTCACGCGCATCGAGTATTCGCTGCTCCTGATGATGCTGGAGAACAGGGGGAAGATCCTGAGCCGCCAGCAGCTCATCAATCATGTGTGGCCCCACGACGTGATCGTGCTCGACCGCACCGTGGACGTCAACATCACGCGGCTGCGCCGCAAGGTGAAGGCCTACGCCGAGCATATCGTGACGCGGCAGGGGTTCGGCTACGGATTTGAGGTGAAGACCAACTGACGGGATGATGGGAGACGGAAGGATGAGACAGAACAACCAAGAGACTACGCAAAGGAACAACCCGCAGACTACGCAAGGGAACAACCAAGGGGACAACCAAGGGAACATCCAAGGGACTACGCAAGGGGACAACCAAGGGACCGCCCAGGGGCCCACGGGGCTTCCTCCCTTCGCGCCGCTGCGCACCCGCATCCCCGTGGGAATGCGCCTCTACCTCGGAGTGCTCTCCATCTTCCTGCTCTTTGCCTTCACCTTCATCGTCTATCAGCAGCGACGGGAGAAGGACTACAAGGTGTCGGTGCTCGACGCGCGCCTCCAGGACTTCAACGTGCAGATGAGCGAGGCCATCACCTCGTCGCCGAAGGACATCAAACCGTTCATCGACCGCTACATCGTCGACAACGACATGAGGGGGCTGCGCGTGACGCTCATCCGTCCCGACGGCACGGTCTTCTACGACACGTGGCAGAAGGACCTGAGCCACATCCACAACCACTCCAACCGCCAGGAGGTGCGCCAGGCCCTCGACGACGGCAGCGGCCACGCCATCGAGCGCAAGAGCGCCACCGTGCCGCAGGCTTTCTTCTACTCCGCCACCTATTTCCCCTCCCACCGCTACATCGTCCGCAGCGCCCTGCCCTACAACGACAACCTCGCCAGCGTGCTCAACACGGACAAAAACTATCTTTGGTTTGCGCTCGGCGCCGTCGTGCTGCTGACGCTCCTGCTCTACAACTTCACGCGCCGACTGGGCAACAACATCACCAAGCTGCGGCTCTTCGCCTCGCGGGCCGACCACAACGAGTCGCTCGACATCAAGGACCTGGCGGTCTTTCCCGACGACGAGCTGGGCGACATCGCCGAGCGCATCATCAAGGTCTATAAGCGCTACCAGCGCACGCGCAGGGAGCAGGACGAACTCAAACGCCAGCTCACCCACAACATCGCCCACGAGCTGAAGACGCCCGTGGCGAGCATCCAGGGCTACCTGGAGACGCTCATCAACCATCCCACGATAGACGAGAAGACGCGCCAAATGTTTTTCGACCGCTGCTACGCGCAGAGCCAGCGGCTCTCCTCGCTGCTGGCCGACATCTCGACGCTCAACGTCATGGACGAGGTGAAGGACCTGCACGGCAAGGAGACGGTGGACATCGCGCGGATGGTCCGGGAGATAGAGCAGGAGACGGCATTGCAGTTTCAGCAAAGGCAGATGAGGCTCCTCGTCTCTCTGCCCGCCGAGCTGACGGTGAGGGGCGTGAGGAGCATGCTCTACAGTATCTTCCGCAACCTCATCGACAACGCCCTGGCCTATGCGGGAGAGGAGACGACCGTCTATGTCAAGGCGCGTGCCGAGGACAGCTATTGGCAGTTTACCATCGCCGACACGGGTCGCGGCGTGCCCGAGGAGCATCTGCCGCGCCTCTTCGAGCGCTTCTACCGCGTCGACAAGGGACGAAGCCGGTCGCTCGGAGGCACAGGCCTGGGGCTCGCCATCGTCAAGAACGCCGTCATCCTCCACCGCGGCAGCATCCGCGTCAGCAACCGCGAGGGGGGCGGACTGCAGTTTGACTTCTCCCTGGCCAAGGAATAAAAAAAACAAAGGTCAGCAGGGAAACAACTAAACAACAAGTACAACGCTTCGCGAGGAGGCGGAGGAGGAAGCGGGGGAAGCCTTAACGTAACATGTAACATGTAACATGTAACAAAGCGACTCCATGCGACCAATGCGACGTGTATCTGAGAAGAACGCTTACACGACTTGTCAGCGCTTCGCGAGGAGGCGGAAGTGGGAGGCCTTAACGTAACATGTAACAATGCGACCATGCAGGATGAGGCATAAAGAAGAAAGCGGTCTGCCGCGGCGTTGTAACCGTATTGTAACGCGATAGCAAAAAGTTTGTAGCATCGTCGGCGTAACTTTGCACCCGAAGAAATTAACAAACATAACATTTACAACACATGGAGACCATTTATCTGTGTATCGTCATCTTCCTGCTCTGCCTGGCCGTCTTCGACTTGTTTGTCGGCGTGAGCAACGATGCGGTCAACTTCTTGCAATCGGCCGTCGGCGCCCGCGTGGCGTCGTTTCGCACCATCCTCATCATTGCCTCGGTGGGCGTGATGCTCGGCGCCGTGATGTCCTCGGGCATGATGGACGTGGCCCGCCACGGCATCATGATGCCGGCCCACTATTCCTTCCACGAGGTGATGACCATCATGCTGGCCGTGATGGTGACGGACATCATCGTGCTCGACGCTTTCAACACGCTCGGCATGCCCACCTCCACCACCGTCTCGCTCGTCTTCGAGCTGCTGGGCGGCACGGCGATGCTCGCGCTGCTCAAGGTGATGGGCGACCCCACGCTGGAATACGCCGACCTGCTCAACTCCGACAAGGCCTTGCAGGTGATCATCGCCATCTTCGTCTCGGTGGCCATCTCCTTTGTCATCGGCATGGTGGTGATGTGGCTGAGCCGCATCGTCTTCACCTTCCACTACTCGAAGCACAGCCGCTATAGCATTGCCATCTTCGGCGGCATCGCCTTCACGGCCCTCTCCTACTTCATCTTCATGAAGGGCATGGGCAAGAGCCCCTACCTGCCCGAGAACGTGCGCGACTACATCGAGGAGCACACCAACTGGCTGCTGCTCTGCACGTTTCTCGTCTCTACCATCGCGATGCAGGTGCTCCATCTGCTGCGCGTCAACATCTTCAAGTTTACCGTCCTCATGGGCACGTTTGGCCTCGCCATGGCCTTTGCCGGCAACGACCTTGTCAACTTCATCGGCGTGCCGCTGGCTGGCCTCGACTCCTACCAGGACTTCACGGCCCACGCCCACGGCCAGACCATCGACACCTTCATGATGTCCTCGCTGATGGAGAGCGCCACGACGCCGCCCCTCTACCTAATCCTGGCGGGCCTGGTGATGATCTTCGCCATGGCCACCTCGAAGAAGGCGCAGCACGTCATTCAGACCTCCGTCGATCTCTCCCGCCAGGACGAGGGCGACGAGATGTTTGGTTCGAGCCGTGCCGCCCGCGCCATCGTCCGCTGCTCCCAGAACCTGATCGAGGGCGGCAAGCGCCTCTTCCCCGCCGGCCTGCGCCGCTGGGTGGGCACACGCTTCAACACCAACGAGGTGGAGCTCCAGGACGACAAGGCCGCCTTCGACGTGGTGCGCGCCGCCATCAACCTGGTCATCGCCTCCATGCTCATCACCTTCGGCACCAACCACCAGCTGCCCCTCTCCACGACCTACGTCACCTTCATGGTGGCCATGGGCACGAGCCTGGCCGACCGCGCCTGGAGCCGCGAGAGCGCCGTCTTCCGCGTCACGGGCGTGCTGAGCGTCATCGGCGGCTGGTTTATCACGGCGGGCGTGGCCTTCATCGCCTGCGCCCTGGTCTGCCTCGCCATGTGGTTTGGCGGCGTCATCGTGCAGTGTGGCTTCATGGCGCTCGTGGTCTTCCTCCTCTACCGCAGCAACCGCCAGTACAAGGCGAAGAGCGCCAAGGCCAAGCAGGAGGACGACACTTTCCGCCTGATGATGCGCACGCGCGACCCGGAACTGGTCTGGGAGATGCTGCGCAGCCACGTGCGCGACACGCAGAGCACGGTCTGCAAGTATATCATGGAGCAATACAACGCCATCGTCGAGGCCTTTGCCACGCAGAACGTGCGGGCGCTGCGGCAGAGCCAAAAGAGCATGCGCCGCGAACTGGACCTGCTGAAGAAGTATCGCCGCCAGGAGATGCTGGGCCTGCGCCGCTCGCCGATGGACCTGGCCATCGAGCGCAACACGTGGTTCCACGTCGGCATCAACAGCGACCAGCAGTACGTCTACACGCTGCGCCGCATGCTCGCCCCCATCAAGGAGCACGTCGACAACAACTTCAACCCGCTCCCGAAGGCCTACGAGACGGAGTATGAGCCGATACGACGCAGGGTCAACGAACTGATGCGCGCCACCTACGAGCAAATCTCCACGGGCCAATACGCCAACTATCGCGCCACGCTGGCCGAGGCCGACGGCTGCAAGGACGACTTGTCGCTCGTGCGCAAGGAGCACCTCAACCGCATGCAGAAGAGCCACGGCACCAAGATGATACAGGTGGACCTGGTCTATCTCAACCTCCTGCAGGAGACGCAACAGCTGCTGAGCGTCATGCGCCACCAGCTGCGGGCCGCCAAGAAGTTTATGGAGGAGGGCCAGGGCCAGCTCCAAAGCCTCGCCGACTGATCGCAGGGGGGCGGAACGAACCACAGAGAGCGCGTAGGGGGTAGCCTTCCCTCATCCCCTACCCTCTTTGCTTCCCAAGCAAACAGGTATAGATTGAAAAAAATGGGATAACCAACAGGGCACCCGTCTTCTGCCGACGAGTGCCCTTGTTTTTTGTTTGTGTGGATCATGCTGAAATCCTTAACGGCATGACGACATGATGTTATGCGATTACTAAAGTACTATCATCGCAATAATACTATTGATTTTACGTTCTTTTCAAAGAAAGGGGTTGTGCAATAGTGGCTTAAGGCTAAAAGCACAACCTTTGCATACAATAATAAGTAACAACACGTTTGAGGTCACAAATTGTGATCTCAAAAAAATAGAAATATGGCAAAGTGGCTCAGGGGAGATTGTCCGTGGATAGACACCTCTCCTAAGCAAAATATTTCTCATTCTGATTTACGATTGAATCTCTGAATTCTTTCTTTAACTATTCGTAAATAGGTACGTTTCGTCTTGTCAGTCAAAAAAGAATTGTTGGTCAAATGCTCTACTTCGTCAGGCAAGACAGAAAAAGAGTCAAGGATCATTTCTATACGCTTCTCCTTCAGACCGATAAGCGCTCCGAATCGCTCAAAGTCCAGACGGCAAGGATGTCCTGTTCGCTCATACACATCACTTTTCTCCAGCGTCAGAGAAAGCCCCCCGTTCAATCCCAGGTCATCGCCCTCGATATGGAGACTGGTGTTCATCAGGTCATAGGCGGGAGCAAGCTGGTAATGCTCGCCAATTCTGATGATGGAGAAGTTTTTCAGATGGTCGTCACCATTGCCGTAGATGTAATTGAACACAACCAACTTAAAGAAGCGTTCCATGGCTATCATCCAGGCAGGAATATATCGCCTTATCGCACAGGCAATATCCTCGAAGCATCCATCATATTTGAAATAAGTACCTTGCTCGGCTTCATTCTTACCAACCAGAGAAGCGAAATCCTCCATGAGATATTTGCTTCCGTCCTTGGCTATGTCAAACCGCTTAGTGATATATATCATGTCGCCATGAGGGGTAAAGCAAAGGCCATTTTCTGCAGTAATGATGCCATATACCTGTGAAGCTATCTGCATGGTAAGATGCTCGTTGGCTGGAATCTGCTTCCTTGTTTGAAGAGTATTGTCCCAAGGTGCTGGCTTCAGGATATAGCGAGAGCGTTCATCCGTCTGCGAGATTCTGATGATTCCATTCTCTATCACTGCAGGAAATTTCTCCTGAGCTCCAGATACGGAGATACGTCTCATGGCTATCATGGTCTCTGACGTCTTGCTGATTTCATCTATTTCAAAATCAAGCAAATGCGACACTTTCTGACCATCAAACAGTTTTTTGCAAGCTGTAGGAGAGTAAGTGGAAAACCCATCTGCAAGGGTGGATGGGCAATGATTTAATTCTTTCATGATTCTACTTCTTTTACGGTTATTGCTCCTATCGTATCATGGGTTGCTATCTTCAGAAGAAGTCCAAAGAAATCCTTCTCGTCCAATCGCCAACTTCTGCAGACTATCTTTCTGTTTGCTCCTTCTGGAAGCATATTGGTGAAAACCGGGAATAGATAATCAGATTGATAGGGGGCTTCCCTGAAAGGCATGGTAAGCGAGACCGGATCGTGGGTCCTATCCATCATATATTGCTTGTCGTATGTAAAGATATAACCTCTGCCCGGAGTTGACTCCTCTAAGAGTCCTGCCTCTGTGTCGTGGCAATAAACAATAGCTTTTCTCATAGCTTACTTCATTTAAACCGTTTGACGAATCACATATTTAACTTCCATGCCAAGGATGTCCATGATTTTTTCAACCGTCGACAGGGAAGGGTTTCCTTTGCCGCTCTCTATTTTCTTGATGGTCGAAATGGCTATCTCGGACATGTCAGCGAGGTCTTGCTGGGTAATCCCCAAGGCCTTGCGCTGCAATTTCATTACTTCTTGAATTTTCATATCAAGTAGTGTATTATATTGTACTTTTTGTGCAAAGGTAAGAAATGTTTTGGGATTAAACAAGAAAAAGTATCATATAATGTTCTTTGGTGAAAACTTATCTTGTAATAGCTATAGAATAAAATGGGAAAGAAGAACTCTGCTTTAAGCTGGTAATGCAAGTTATCACAAAATGCCACTGACTTCTCAATGTGTTTTGGGCTCGAACAGTATGAGGTTTTGAATGTAAACCACATATAAGGCCATTTCCATTCCCGATTTTTGTCATTAATGACACTTTTCGGGAATGGATTCTTTCTTTTCCAGTAAAAAACGTACCTTTGCATTCCCGAAAGTTGACACTAATGTCACTTTTCGGGAATGGCCATGATTATAAAAAGGGATTATTATTTACAGCAACTTATATCAAGCAAGTCAAACAATCTCATAAAGATTGTAACTGGGATCAGAAGAAGCGGCAAATCGTTTCTTCTCTTCAACTTGTTTCACAATCATTTGATTGAAACAGGAGTAAGCGAAGACCATATCATAGAAATCGCATTGGACGATCGCCTTAACAAGAACTTGCGTGACCCTGATGTTATTCTTCAACATATTCATGAACGTATTGTAGATGACAAGCTCTACTATATCATATTGGACGAAGTGCAAATGATAGATGAGTTTACGGATGTGCTGAATAGTCTTTTGCATATCCGCAACGCGGATGTGTACGTCACGGGAAGCAACTCCAAATTTCTATCCAAGGATGTGGTCACAGAGTTTCGGGGACGTGGTGATGAAATCCATCTGTTCCCATTGTCTTTTACTGAATTATACAACTCTTTAGGGGGCGACAAGTTGGAATTGTGGAAAAGTTATTACACCTATGGTGGGCTACCTGGTATATTGGAGTTGGACGGCGAGAAGAAGAAAGCTGCCTACCTCCGTTCTTTACACGAGACTGTGTATCTCAAGGACATAATAGAGAGAAACAACTTGAAAAACAGCGAGGAGTTTATGGAATTGATGCGTGTGATGGCTTCATGTATCGGCTCTCCATGCAATCCCAGCAAGTTGGAAAAAACATTCAAAAGTGTAAAGAATGAAACGCTTGACAGAAAAACCATATCCAAATATCTTTCCTACATGGAAGATGCTTTTCTTATAGAGAAGTCAATGCGCTATGACATTAAGGGCAGAAAATATATAGGCACACTTTCCAAATACTATTTCCAAGACATCGGATTACGCAATGCCTTGCTGAATTTCAGGCAGGTGGAAGAGAATCATATCATGGAAAATGTCATATACAACGAGTTGCGCTTACGGGGCTTCTGTGTTGATGTAGGTATGGTAGAGACAAGGACTGCAACAGAGCGCAAACAATTGGAAGTAGATTTCGTTGCAAATATGGCAGACCGCAGATATTATGTCCAATCAGCATTTGCCATGCCTGATGATGACAAAAGAGAGCAAGAAAGTGCTTCATTAAAAAGGATCGATGATTCCTTTAAGAAGATAATCATAATGCGCGATGACATAAAACCGTATCATGACAACAATGGATTTTATATTGTTGGTCTGATGGATTTCTTGCTTAAGCCAGATCTGATAGAACAACTATAAAATGCGATGGTCAACGACGTTGCAACGATCTACGAAACGAGACCATAGAGTCCGCGCGGTGGCGCTTGTCCACCACGGGGGAGGCCTATGGTCTCTGTGTTGACGACTGTTTAGGCTACTGCGAAATCCTTAACGGCATGAGTGGAAATATTTGCAAAGTTTTCCACATAAGAAAAGTTAATTCAATCGATGGAGCGTTATGACGCGTTGGGGAAATCACACAATAGATGAGCGAATAGCTAAGAGGGCACCCGTCGGCAAATTGACGGGTGCCCTTGTTTTGTTGTGGTCTTGCCGCGGCTATACGCCTGCCATGCAGCTCGTCACGCCGAGGGCCGTGGCTATGG
>ULPU01009062.1_pt1 | contig 10524 bp, 7 predicted proteins | sample 1953821 | NCBI WGS metagenome assembly ULPU01 (sample SAMEA4835637, study PRJEB28245) | human gut metagenome | biome: gut microbiome; material: fecal sample | place: Denmark | collected 2008
TGATGAAAAAAAATATTGAGTATCAAACTTGGGTTAAAACATGAGACAAAAAAGAATTCTGCGCGTCAAGCAGCAGACGGTACGGACTCAGGAGCCTCGGCTCATGAATGACATCATCAACGACCTCTTCAACGGACAGACGCCCTTCGCACGGGCCCGCCGCCACCGCACGGGCAGGGCGTGGACGGGCCAGGATGGCGCAAGCAACGCTTGCTCGGGCTGCACACGCTCGGACAGCACATGGACGGAAAACATGCGCACGGAAAGCGCAGGCGCTGGCAGGACGTGGACGGGCCTCTACCCCAACACGGAGCTGGACGTGGACCTGAAACTGGTCAAGCAGGAGCAGGGGCGCATGGAGCTGGGCGAGTATCTCGACGGGATGATCACGCGCGACGGCGAGGACCACTTCACCTTCGTGGAGAATGACACGGAGCAGAGAAAGGCCACACGCCGCAACCCGAGCATCTACATGGGCCAATGGATCAACGTCAAGCGCAGAGCCGACGGCACGGTCTATCCGACCTTCAAACGGACGAAAGGCATCGGGGCCGGGAAACTTGGCGACTATGCCGTCAATACGACCTGCGAGCTACTGATGGTAGCGGGCAAGCACGAGGCGGCAATGGCCCTGGCGGAGGTTGAAGGCTTCGACCTCAGCGAGCTCTTCACCACGGACAGAGGCCTTGGAGAGGAGGAGGACTTCGGAGGAAAGAGTGTCTTCGCCTCGGGCAGAGGCCTTGGAAAGGAGGAGGACTTCGGGGAGGAGTAAGCCCCAGACAAACGGAGGGCGGCCGGAAGCCCCTGAGGCAACCTCTCTCCCCCTCCGCCTGCCAAGGTCCATGCGTATCGCCAAGAGAAAACATGGGCTTCGCAGCGCTTCAATGTTTCAATGTTTCAATGTTTCAATGCAAAAAATGATACCCCTATCCTCTCTCACTCTCTATATATATCTATATAACTAATTAATAATCAATAAGATATAAGAGAAAGAAAAGAGAGGCGCGAAAAACAGCCCCCCTCGTTTTTTCCACTGAAACATTGAAACACTGAAACAACGAGAAAGAAGCAACAAGAATAGAACAACAAAAAAATATTAAGAATCAATGAGTTATAACATTTTCAGCCCCACGGCCCCCAAGATGCCCAAACTGGGCAAGGGGACGCATACGCTCACTTTGGCCCTGTCGCAGACGTCAGCAGAGATGCGCGAACCTATTGCCGCGATGATCCTTCCCGTCATGGCCTCGCTGATAACTGGCGTTAGGTTCAAGTACTCTGACAACCACTTCTATGAGCCTTGTGGGCAGATGGGCCACCTGATAGGCCCCTCGGGCATCGGCAAGGCACAATTCACACGTCTCGTAGAGGCCGTGATGCGCAGCTTTCGCCAGCACGACGAGACGGAGTTTCAGAAGCTCGTCGATTGGCAACGACAGATGAAGACCAAGGGAGCCAACAAGGAGAAGCCCGAGCGCCCCGACGTAGCCTTTTGGTATCCGCCGGCCGACATGACCAACGCGGCCTTCATCCAAAACTCCATGGCGCTGGAGAAACTGGGCGGGCGCACGCAGTTTGTCAACCTGCCCGAGGTGGAGATGGCCGACCGCATGTTCGGAGGCCACAGACAGGTGAGCCAAATGGTGCGCAACATCTACGACCAGCAGCGGGCGGGAGCGCTGCGTGCCACGGCAGAGGGCGTGACGGGCAACCCCGTGCTACGCGTCAACATCACCTTCACCTCGACGCCCGAGGTGGCACGCCAGTTCTACAAGAAGGACCTGACCAACGGATTCTTCGGACGCATTCCCTTCGCCTACAAGGAGCGGGGCGAGCGCAGCGGACGCATCCCGCGCCAAGGATCCTATAGCGACGAGTTTCTCACGAAGCTCGACGCCTGCCTGCTCAGGCTGACCAACTGCAAGGGGTCCTTCACGATCCGACCGCTCAACAAGTTGGCCGACCAGCTGGCCGAGGACATGGCCAAGTTGGGCGACATGACCGACGACGACATGCTCTGGGACCTCTCCCACCGCAGCATCTTCTCGGCCTGGAAGAAGGGGGCCGTACTATGGGTGCTCAACGACCAGTCCTGGACGAAGTCTATCGGCGAGATGGTGGAGTGGTTTTGCTACTACGACCTGTGGTCCAAAGTGAAAGTCTTCGGCGACATGTTCGGACAGGGCGGAATGCCCACGGAGCAGGAGCGACAGGGCGGCGTGAAGAATATGCTGGAGGACTTGCCCGAGACCTTCAGCGAGCAGCAGCTGGAAGCCCTGCGCTTGAGCGTGGGCAAGGACAAAGACGGCACGAATCGCCAACTTCGTGTTTGGAAAACGCGCCGCTTCGTCACCTACTCGGCCCAGACGGGGCTTTACACCAAAACGCAGGAGTATCTGACGGGCATGCCCGCCTCATGCAAAAACCGCCGCCCATGCTCGACCGACTGACCCTCCAGCGGCTCCGCGACCTGCCCATAGAGCAGGTGGCGGAGCGGGTGGGGCTCCACGTCGAGCGCCACAAGAGCCTCTGCCCCTTCCACGACGACCATCGCCCGAGCCTGACGTTCCACACGCGCAGCAACACCTTCCGTTGCTTCTCCTGCGGGGCGCGGGGCGGCCCGATCGACCTCGTGATGCGGCGGCTGGGGATGTCCTTTCCCGAGGCCTGCCGATGGCTGGACGGAGGCGTGAGGATCGACCCGCTGCCCCTCTCGCGCCCGCGGCCCAGGGAGGAAGCTTACAAACCCTTCGACGCGGCCCGCTACGCCCGCTTCTTCGAGCACCCGTGGCTCAGCGACCCCGCCCGCCAGTTTCTCTTCCAGGAGCGACGGCTGGACCCAAGGGTCGTCGCCTGGTGCCGCCTCACCTCGTGGACCGACCGCCACGGCACCCATTGGCTGCAGACGCCCTACTACGACACGCACATGCGGCTCGTGGGACTGCAAAACCGCAACCTCGACTACAAGAAAAGCGCGCCCGCGGAGGCTCAGACGACCGCTCGGGCGACCTCGTCCGAGCCCATGGTCCAGCCGCGCTTCCGGTTTCCGCAAGGGTCGCGATGCGGTCTCTACAACCAGCCCGTGCTGCTGCGCCTTCGCCCTGGCGAACCGCTTTGGATCACGGAGGGGTGCTCCGACTGCTGGGCCATGCTCTCCTCGGGGCACAAGGCCGTCGCCATCCCCTCGGCCACGACGCTCCACGACGACGAGGTGCGCCTGGTCCTCGACCTCCACGATCGCCTCTCCACGCCCTTCCACATGTATCCCGACGCCGATGCCCCGGGCGAGCACCTCTTCCTGCAGCTGCGCGACCTGCTGCCGGGCCTCGTCCACCACCATCTGCCCCCGGGCTGCAAGGACTTCTCCGACTATTATCTCTCCATCAACAAAATCGCAAAGTCATCATGAACGAAACTCCCATCCGGGCCTACAGCAAACAGGAACTGGCCCAGACCTACTTCCCCGACATTGCCCCTCGTTCGGCCGTCAACCGCCTTCGCGCGTGGATAGACCGTTGCCAACCGCTGAGCCAGGCGCTCCAGGAGGCGGGCTACCGCAAGACCTCCAAATGGTTCACGCCCCACGAGGTCCGCCTCATCGTCCACTACCTCGGCGACCCGTAAAACTACCGCGGAGCGCTTGCTCCGCCTCGCGCGAAAAGTCTATAGACTCCACGCGGACATGAAGAAAAACAACTCAAACAACCTTTACAACAATAAACAATGCTTCGCGGGAACATTCGTCTGCCGACAATACGTGGACATAAAGAAAAACAACTAAAACAACTTTTACAACAATAAACAACGCTCCAGGATATTGCCTCTTCGAGGCCCATGCAAACCAAGGGCTGCTGCAAGGGAAACAACAAGTAACAACGCTTCGCCTTGGAAACATTTCCAGCTGATTTGTCCTAGCGAAGCTGTTCCATTTCATGGCACCCTTTCTCGCCATGGCATAACCCGAGCTCGGTCTGAGCATGGCTTATCGAAAAAGTTGTATCATGTTGTTTACCTTGCAGCAAGATTGTAATACACGCAAAGCGTGTAGGTTGTTCATAGTTGTAAAGGTTGTTCAAGTTGTTTTCCATTATAAGCAGGAATTATTGTCCCCGCGAAGGTTTCATTTCATGGTACCCTTTCTCGCCATGGCAAAATTCGAGCTCTGTCTGAGCATGGCTTATCGAAAAAGTTGTATCATGTTGTTTACCTTGCAGCAAGATTGTAATACACGCGTAGCGTGTAGGTTGTTGTTTGTTGTAAAGGTTGTTGTTTGTTGTAAAGGTTGTTCAAGTTGTTTTCCCTTACTCAGCAGGAAAACATACTCGTTGGTTGAGCACTCAGCAGGCCGCTTTTCCACCCCCATTACATTTCATCACACATTATCGCACGGGTTCGCACGGCAGCGCATCCCATCGCACAACGGGGGAGGAGAAAAGCCATAACTTTGCACTCGGAAACGCTTACCGCCAGGCGTGAGACCAAGAATCCCAGTCGCCAAGGACGAGAAGAGGGAGGGCGCGCATCCCAAAGCAACCCGAAGCCGTCCCGAAGGCCGAGCGAAGCCAAGGCCACACCATCCACACCCCTCCAACCATCGCCGAAGGCCAAGGCGAAGCGGGAGGGAACAAGGGCCAGGACGGCTGACGAGCAAAGGCCGACGGGCGAAGGCTGACGGGCCGACGGCAGAACCCAGGCGGAAGCACATGTATCACCATTAAAATCAAAAGAAGAAACTATGGCAAAAATCATCCCTATCGATGTCATCAAGGGCATCAGCGGCAAGTATGGCAACCAGTCGAGCGACTACTTCGCCACCAACCGTTCGAGCAACCAGATCCACCTGGCCAAGATCACCAACCCCTACCAGGGACCGCCCACGGAGAAGCAGAAGGCGCAACAGGCGAAGTTTGCCGCACGCCAGGTGGTCAGCACGGCCTGGCTCAACGCCAACCGCCCCTCGGAGACCACGGGCGAGAAGGGCACGGCAGACTACCAGTTGGTGCAGCGCATGAAGCGACAGATGGGCCTCTCCAACATCAACCAGGTGCTCCACAAGTATATGGGTGAGGACAACATCATCCGTCTGCCGCACGGCGACGAATTCCAGGCCCCGCCCACCCAGGACGGCAGAGGCTCCTCGGCCGGAGGCACGAAGCGGCGCCACACCATCACCCTCACCTCGGCCAACCCCGACCAGGGCACGGTCTCGGGCGGCGGCACCTACGACGAGGGCGCCCAGGCCACGATCCGCGCCACGCCGAAGACGGACTTCGCCTTCGACAAGTGGAGCGACGGCAACACGCAGTCCGTACGCACCCTGACCGTCAACGCCGACCTCTCGCTCACGGCCTCCTTCAAGACGGCCAGCACGGGCGGAGGCACCGACCAGGGCGGCAATACCGACCAGGGTGGTAATACGGATCAGGGCGGAGGCGGAACCCTCGGCGACTAACCCTCCCTCCCCGGGCCTACGGCCTCACAAAAGCAGGCCCGGGGGATCTCTCTCCTTCCGCCACTAGCGGCGCATAACTATTATTCATCATTTCATCAACGATTCAAAAAAATCATCCCCTATCATGTCAGCAAACAAGAAAGAGACCTGGAAGTTTATCATCCAGACGGCCATCGCCATCCTCACGGCCATCGCCACCAGCCTGGGCGTCACGAGTTGCATCGCAGCCATCTGAGCGCCCCACCCTCCCGACGAGGGTCAACCACCCCACGAGGCTCAACCGCCCCACGCCCGCCTCGCCACGAGGTCCAGCCTACCCGCGAGGTCCAGCCGCTACCGTGCTGGTCCACTCACACCACCATAGTGCAGGCGCGGCCCTCACCCCAGCCTCATCCACGTGGGCCACCCTCGGCCCATCCTCTCCTCTATCGGAAGCCCGTCAATACCCCGTTATTGGCGGGCTTTTTCATGCCAAAGGCTTCGCGGGACATTCGCCTGACGTCAACACGTGGACACGAAGGAAAACAACTTGAACACATTTTACAACAAGTAACAACACGTCCTTTTAACAAAACGTGGACACATGGGAAAACAACTTGAACAACTTTTACAACTATGAACAACGCTTCGCCAGGATATTGCCTCTTCGAGGCCCATGCAGACCAAGGGCTGCTTGTAGGGAAACAACAAAATACAACGCTTCGCCATGGCATAACTTGAGCAAGCTCAGTTCTGCTCATGGCTTACCGAAAAAGTTGTATCATGCCGTTTACCTTGCAGCAGGATTGTAATACACGCAAAGCGTGTAAAGTTGTAAATTGTTGTAAAAGTTATATTTGTTGTTTTCTTAAAATTCGCAAGAGAAATGGTTGGCCAAATGAGGGAACGGTTTATGTCCAAATGAGGAAACGAATCAGGGCCAAATGAGGAAGCGGATTATGGCCAAATTAGGTAATAAAATAGGGCCAAATTAGGTAGCTCGAGATTTTCTTTGTATCTTTGCGGCAGAATCAAAGACTGAAAAGATGAAGCAATACAAGCACAGGATAGCAGATATCCTATTGAGGGACAGGCTGGAAGAGACAGGAGCCGTCTTGATAGAAGGGCCCAAATGGTGTGGCAAGACCACGACGGCCGAGCAGCAGGCCAAGAGCGTGCTCTACGTGGCCGACCCCGAGAAGCAGGGCATGTATCGGGAGATGGCCGACCTGCAGGTGAAGATGCTCCTCCAGGGCGAGGCGCCACGGCTGATAGATGAGTGGCAGATCATCCCCCAGGTATGGGACGCCATCCGCTTCGAGGTGGACCACAGAGGCGAGGAGGGGCAGTTTATCCTCACGGGGTCGGCCGTGCCCGCCTCGACCGACAAGATCCACCACACGGGCACGGGACGTTTTGCCTGGGTGACGATGCGCCCGATGTCGCTATGGGAGTCGGAAGAATCTACGGGAGAGGTGAGCCTGGAGCAGCTCTTCAAGGGCTGCAAGCTGGTGGAGGGCCGTAACCGTCTGCAACTGGCCGATGTGGCCTTCCTCGTCTGTCGAGGGGGCTGGCCCAGCGTCATAGGCAAGTCGGAGCGCGCGGCCCTCCATTTGGCCTACAACTACTATGACGCCGTGGTGAGGTCGGACGTCTCGAGGGTCGATGAGACGGTAAGGAGTAGCGAGCGCACCAAACTCCTGCTGCGGTCCTACGCCCGCTCGCAAGGCGGCCAGGTGAGCATCAACGCTATCCGACAGGACATGAAGGTGAACGACGACGACACGCTCTCCGACAAGACGATACAAAACTATATTAGTGCGCTAAAGAAGATATTCGTCGTCGAGGATATGCCAGCCTGGAACCCCAACCTCCGAAGCAAGACGGCCATCCGGTCTGCCGAGACCCGCTATTTCGTCGATCCCTCGATCGCCGCGGCCGCCCTCGGACTGGGTCCCGACGACCTGATGAACGACCTCGAGACTTTCGGCCTGCTCTTCGAGACGATGTGCGTCCGCGACCTCCGCGTCTATGCCGACGCCATAGACGGAAGCGTCTATCACTACCGCGACAAGCAGGGGCTGGAGTGTGATGCCGTCGTCCACCTGCGCAACGGGTCGTACGGGCTGGTGGAGATCAAGCTGGGTGGCGAGCAGGCCATAGAGAAGGGCGTAGGGACGCTGACGGAACTCGCCTCCAAGATCGACACCACAAAGATGAAGGCCCCCTCCTTCCTCATGGTCCTCACGGCCGTGGGCGACTATGCCTACCAGCGAAAGGATGGCGTCTATGTCGTCCCCATCGGCTGCTTGAAGCACTAAAAGCGCATCAAGGGGACATATAGAAAAACAACTTGAACAACTTTTACAACAACGAACAACGCTTCGCGGGGACATCGCCTGCCGACAATACGTGGACATAAAGAAAAACAACTTGAACAAACTTTACAACAATAAACAACGCTTCGCCAGGATATCGCCTCTTCGAGGCCCATGCAAACCAAGGGTTGCTGCAAGGGAAACAACTATGAACAACGCTTCGCCTTGGACCCGTTTCCTGCTGGTTGTCCTGGCGAAGCTGTTCCATTTCATGGCACCCTTTCTCGCCATGGCAAAACTCGAGCGAGCTCGGTTTTGCTCATGGCTTACCGAAAGCGTTGTTACTTGTTGTAAAGGTTGTATTTGTTGTTTTCCCTTACTCAGCAGGAATTGTGCCCCCCGTCAGAAGACGAGGTTGAAGCCGAGGCGGATGCCCCCCTTGGAGATGCCCGGATAGGCCGTGTAGGTGAGGCGGCGGACGTAGTCGATCTCAAACATTTGGAAGATGTTGTGGACACCCACGACCAGTTCGAGGTAGGGCTCGTTGGTCATGATGTGCGACCCCTCGGGCAACTGCCACAGGTCCGTGCGCAGACGGTTTTCGGGGAGCGTGGGGTTGTTCTTCGACGTCAGATGGCCCCAGAGGCCCTTGAAGGCCACATACTCGCGGAGCTTCAGTCGGCGCAGGAGCGGGACGCGGTTGAAGAGTTTGCCCGCCAGGTCCCAGGCGAGGTTGAACTGGAGGTAGCGGTCGTTGATGAACTCCATGTCCTCCATGAGGTTGAACGACCCCTGGTGCTCGAAGAGCGACGTGTTGACGGCCGGCAGACAGAGCATGAAGTAGGGCGCGCGGTTCCAGGCCGCCCCCGCCATGAGGCGCATGTCGAAATGTCCCCACGAGGCGAGCCACAGTCGCTTGTAGGCCTTGAACTCCGTGGTGTTGTAGCGATACTGCCCGCCCAGGAATCCCTGCAGGCCCATGGTGTGGCGGAGCGTGAACTGGGGCGCGTCGAGGTTGACCTCTATGCGATGCTGCTTCGTGTTGACGTAGCTCTGGCCCGGGCGGTAGTCGAGCGAGGCCGTGATCTCCGTGGTGCGGATGCGGGAGACGGGCGTGCCGTCGAGGGCGAGGAAGGAGAGCGTGCCCGTGGGGCGGTCGGCCTCGGTCTTGAGCTGGAGGGAGGAGGCCAGTCCGTAGTCCGTCTCCCACGTGAAGTTGAGCGCCTGGCGGTTGAAGAAATACATCTGCTCGGCCTTCTGCGGCTTCACGGACATGAAGATATTGTCCTTGTTGTGCTCCAGATAGCGGTCGGAGGGCGACTCCACGTCCTTGGTCGATTCGAGGCTGATGGTGCGCACGGGAAACTCGTTGGGCTGGTATTTCGGCTTGTTGAACGAGTAGGTCAGTTTGCCGTCATAGTAGTGGTGGCCCGACTTCGTGCCATAGGCGTAGTAGCCCTCGCCAAACCAATGGGGGGAGAGCTGGGCCGTGGACCGGGCCGAGGCCCTGAGACGGATGCCATCGACGAAGTTGCGCGAGATGATGGTGTTGATCGGTCCGATGTCGATCTTGCTGCGTCCCTCCGAGGCCGTCTCGATGAAGTTTTCGGCCACGGCCTTGACGCCGACCATGACCCAGTTGAACCGGCTCGTCTTGCGCATCTGCTGGATAAACTGCTCCATGTTGGCCTCGCCATGCGTCAGGGGCGCGCGTCGGTTTTCGGCCCAGAAGGCCTCGTCGCGCGTCTTGGCCTGCGGCTCATAGACGGTCGTGGTATGGCCGCGGAAGAGGCGGTCGTCGATGGGGTCGAAGGCATAGTTGTCGAGGCGCGTGGTGCGCACGACCATGGCGCGCTGGATCAGGCTCGTCAGCTGGAGCTCGGCCACCATGTTGTCCGTGGTCAGGGCCCAGTCGCCATTGGGCAGCCGCTCAAACTCCTGCTCGAAGCGGATGGACTGGACGAAGTTGACGCCCGTGCCGTGGGGCATCTGCATGACGCATCGGCGGACGTGGAGCGAGGAGTCGTTGAGGACGTAGAGCTCGCCGCGGAAGCCGAAGTCCTGGTTGTTGGCCGGCATAAACTGGAGGCGGATGCAACTGTCGCCCGCCACGGCCACGGTATCCTCGATATAGAAATGGTAGAAACTGATGGCTGTAGATCCTATGGGCGAGGGGAATCGCTTCTGGAGGAACGTGACCTGGTCGTCGTAGAGGTCGATGTCGCAGAAGATGTCCTTGGCCATGGTGTTGAAGACGTCGCCCGTCTGTATGAGTTTGGAGATGCCCCGCGTGGTCTGTCCGCGCACGAGGTCGCGCGTGGTGGCGGGGTGGCGACGGTAGAGATGGGTCGAGGCCGTCTCATCGACCGAGATGGGGAGGACAAACTGGTTGTTGTACTCCGAGACCTCCACCTGTCCGAGCAGCCAGGGCGAGGAGGCGAAGAGGCTCCCCTGCAGTTCCTCGGGCGTGATGTTGTTGATGGCCATGGTGATCTTCTGGTACTTGTCGTACTGGTAGAAGTCGTGGCGCTCGAGGTTGGTGCGCTCCTTGGCGGCTATGACGCGGCGCATGAGCTCCACGGCCGGGTTGCCCTTGCGCTTGTAGCCCTTCTTGCGCTTGGCCTTGACGGAGACCTCGGCCAGCTGGGTGTCGGAGGGCGTGAGGCGGATGATGAGGTCGCGCGAGGAGGTGCGGCTCGTGATGCGGACGCGCTCCGTGCGGTAGCCGACGGAGGAGACGCGCAGGACGTGGCCCTCGCGCCTGGGCAGGGAGAA
>ULPU01025306.1_pt1 | contig 10433 bp, 10 predicted proteins | sample 1953821 | NCBI WGS metagenome assembly ULPU01 (sample SAMEA4835637, study PRJEB28245) | human gut metagenome | biome: gut microbiome; material: fecal sample | place: Denmark | collected 2008
GTCCTTCATCACGAACTCGGCCATCGGGCTGCGGCAGATGTTGCCGTGGCACACAAAGAGTATCTTTTTCATTGCATTCGCTCTCCTGCGTTGCTTCTTTTTCACCAGTATAGCAGGAAACCGCTTGCTCGTCGAGAGAAGAATGCAGCCACGCCTGAGAATCTATGGCTTCCAGTAGTTTGCCTTTCTTCCATCCGAAGTGCAGCGCGGCTTGGATGTACCACGCCCGCTCCTCGTTGCTGCTGCACTTCTCTAAAATCGCTACGTTCCGCGTCCAGACGAGGTTCATCGTCTGCTGCATGATTCCAGGGGATTCTTCCTAGGCCACGTAAAACGCCCGCATACGGCGCAGATTGCGGGGAGAAAAGCCCTCGGTTGCGGGATAGGTGTCTTGCAGGTATTCCGACGCCGCAACAGCCGCTCCTTTTTCGCTCCTGCCGCTGACCACTCGGCCGATCTCGCGGTACAACTCCATCTGCGGGAGCTGCGCCGCCATAAGCGTGTCCAGTTCGGAAAATAATGCTGTAATCTGTAGCTTGCGGATATTCATGGGCTTTCTCCTTTCTGGCGTTGTGTGCCTGTTCTGTAAAGTAGAAGCAGCGGAATGGCAATGCCATCCCGCTGCTGTTTCAATTTTAAGGGTTTGTTTCCTCCAGAGGGTTCGGTCGGTATCCGTCCATCAGAGTATCGTTCTCCATGATGAAGGGGTGTGTCGTATCCTGACCCCAGGAGGTATCGTATTTCTCCATCAGGTAGTCGCTCAGTTCCGTGCGGTTCTGGAGTTTCACCAGACGGTACGGCTCCTGGAACGCCACCTTTTCGATGAAGTACAGCGAACCGTCCTCCGCGGGCAGCAGCACGCCGACATGACCAATAAAGAGCGTGTTGTCCTCATCCGAGAATTTATCGTGGAAGACAACAGAGATCATGCTCGCTTTGCTGTCGGCAAACGCGATGCCGCGGGCTGCCCAGCCCTCCTGAAGCGCTTTGACCTGTGCTTCGACCTCTGTGCTGTCCGCGGCATTCACCGGCGCGAACAACGCACAGAATTTGGCGGTGCTGTCCCCGCAGAGTGCGTCAGGATTGGCGTCGATTGTCTCTAAATCGGTAAAGAGCGAGTCCTCGCCCTGCGTTTCCGGCTGGTCGGCCCCTGCTGTAATAAATTCGCTGAACAGGCCAAAGGCCGTGATACGGCAGTTATAACCTGGAAAGCTGCCGTTTGCCGCCGCCCATTCATCCTGCATGTCATAGGGATCATACTTGGTATCGGTCGGTGCGGCACTCTCGAAGCCATCGGTCAGCCACTCACTCTTGACACTGGCGTTAAACTGTTCCACCCGATTCAGCAGAGCAGCAATGCGGGATTCTTCGATTCCTGAATCCGTGAGAAGCCCGGAAAGCTGTTTTCTGGAATCCTCATCGGTCAGGTTGGAATATTCCGCCGCCTCCAGCGCAGGCTGCTCTGTAATCGGCTCTTTTTGCTTACCGCAACCAACTGCAATGGTAAAAATCACAATCACATATAAAATAAATGTTGCCGTTTGTTTTCGTCTTTTCATAAAATTACCCTCTTTCAGATTATATAGTGTTCCCCAAAAAGAAAAAACGGCTAAAAGAGAAATTCACTCTTGTATCGCTCTAATTCGAAAATACAGCTACGATGTTATCAGTTGCACCCTTTCATATAGATATGCGGAATCCCACCCTTTGCTTGTTTTGCAAGGCTCATTCGCGCTTCGAAAAAGGCAATTTCCGCAAGCGTTAATGGTCTGATATATTGCACCTTGTACTCGCTAACATAGCTTTTCAACCCCTCAAATATTGCGCAAAAATCTGAATAGCAATTTTCAAAATCTGTATAGTAGCAATCGGAGTCAAACTTATTATTTTCAGCAGCTTCGAATGCTTGCAAAAAGCCGTTTCGCTGTAGTTTCCCCAGAAGTTCAACTACTTCTTTATCACACCCCTGAAGCAAAGCTGACGATAGTAGTCTATCCGTCGTTTCAACGACGCCTTTTTTTAGCTGACTAAAATCCTTATATAGGTCAAAATGCCGTGTCCAACCTTCACCCGCATCGGCCGTCGTCATCTTCTTATAATAAACTGAGCTCTCAGCTATATGAATCTTTCCTTTTTCAAACCCGGGCAAATAGGTCTGCGCTACAAGCAGTATTTCCTGTATTCCCTGACATATCTTAGTTAAATCAGGATCAATGATTCGCAAAGTCGCCTTCTCTTCTTCACGTCTCGGTATATAGACCTGAAACACATAAAATATGAAATTGATTATTACCCCGATGCTCAAATCTGAAAATAACTTGTACCATTTCTCAATACCAGAAATCAGTTCTGGTATGTCATATGATATGTAATACGATAAAGTTATACTAACAGCAACTATCAATAAAAAGGACTCTGCTTCTTTTGGCAAAAGACTTAATTGCTGAAAACATAATCTTGCTCCTCATTCGATTCGGTTGTTCACCTTTCTTGCCAGTATATTACATATTTTATTATACTATTTTCTTACGTAGGGCTCAAGACAATCTATAAATTAACAAAGCCGCAAAGGAAAAAGCGGCGCTGCACCGCTCTTTCCTTTGCTTCCTTTTCCGCTGGATCTTAGCAGATCTGCACGATCTGCTCCCAAGGGGCAAGCGTCATGCAAACTTTCTTCTCTTCGGCTGATCGACCACCTGCTCAATCTCCGTCCTACCTCGAAATGTCACGCGGATCTTTTCTCTCGACAGGACACTGACCTTTTCGAGCATCTGATAAACGATGCTGTCATCCCACTCTGTCAGTTCAGAAGGGATCGTGTTCATCACTGCGGTCGCTGCATGCACGCGGCGCTCGATCTGCTCCTGTTCCTGACGGATCTGCAAGATATTGGCTTTCCGGCGTTTCAGCTCTTCTATCATGTCGGAGATCGCGCGGAATCGTTCAGCATACTCTTCTGCGTTCACCGCATTGCTCGCCTCCAGCAGCAGAACATCGAATTGCTTGCCGAGTTCTTCTATGGCACGTTCGATATCGCCAAGGCTCATGCCCTCCCCTGGGATCGGTGCAAGCTCCTGCTCCATGGCATCTGTGATCTGTGCCACCAGTGCTTCATGATCCGACATCGCCGCGTTGATTGCTGCCAGCACCGCCTGCTGGAGAGGCTCTTCGTCCAGCGTCGGCGAGTGCAGGCAGTATCGCTTCCCGTAGTCCAGCCTGCTCATACAGCGCCATACAGCGCGTTTCTCGCCGTGCTGCGTCCACACCACTCTGCGATACGCTGTCCCGTATTCAGCGCAGAATACGAGCCCGCTGAGTGCATATTTTCCGCTGAATTTTCCAAGACCTGTGGGCGCACTTTTCTTTATGCGGCTCTCTTGCGCTCTTCGCCGTGCCATCTCAAACTGCACCGCGTTAAACTGCTCTCTCGGAATGATGGCTTCGTGGTGATCTCTGATCAGGCACTTGGGAAGCTGTCCCGTGTTCTTAATCGTCTTTTTGTTGATACAGTTATCAATCAATTCAATCAATATTTGCACGAACTGCGGAAAAGTCTTCAACGCACGGAACAATTTGCTGAAAAACCTGACCGATGCGCAAAAGACATATTTGATTGGTCGGCAGTACGAGGCGCAAAAAAAGACGGTCGGAGCTCCGGTTGGCAACAAAAATCGATGTGCTCAAAATGAGCACATTGCGAAAGCGGATGGAGAACGGGTGAATCGGACGGCTCAGGCTATTGCAAAAGAACATGGAATTAGTCGAGAGGCCGTTAAGCGCACTGAAAAGATTGATCACAGCCCGCAAAAAGTAAAAACCGCCCCCGGTGTTGCAGCACCGAGGACGGTTATAGGGGGCAGCAAACTGACAAGCCTACTGCCCTCCAATCATAACAAATGCAGGAGGAAAAAGCAATGCCAAGAAAAGAAAATACGCGCGCCGCGTCGGGCGCAGGCAGCATCCGGCAGCGTCCTGACGGTCGATGGGAAGCGCGCGTGACCGTCGGCAATGACCCGGGCACAGGAAAACCGATTCGCCGCAGCATCTACGGCAACACACAGAAAGAAGTGTTGACCGCCATGCGCGACGCGCAAAAAGCGATCGACGACGGACTTTACATAGAGCCGACGCGCCTGACGCTTGCGCAATGGCTCGATATCTGGCAGAGCGATTATCTGCTCTCGCAGAAATACGGCACGGTCAAGACCTACAAGACCCAAATCGCAACGCACATCAAGCCCGCCCTCGGCGCGGTGAAACTCACCAAACTCACGCCGCATATCATCCAGGGCTTTTACAACGATCTGCTCGCCAATGGCCGCATTGTTCCCAAACGGGACAAGCAGGGCAAGATTATCAAAAAGGACGGCGTCGCCGTCACGGAGACCGCACCGCTCAACGCAAAGACTGTGCGCAATGTTCACGGCGTTCTGACAAAGGCCCTTTCTCAGGCCGTCAAGGTGGGCTACATCGCACGCAATCCGTGTGACATGGTAGACCTTCCCCGCGTCGAGAAAGCGCAGATCATGCCGCTTACCGACGAACAGGTCAAGTCTTATCTCGCCGCAGCGGATGCCGACAACGATTATGGAGATATTCTGAAAGTAATCCTCTTTACCGGCCTGCGTGAAGCCGAAGCGCTGGGCCTGACATGGGATTGTATCGACTTCAAAAAAGGCACGCTCAAGATTTGCAAGCAGTTGCAGAAACGCCCCGCCGAGGCCGGCGGTTTCCAGTTTGCCGCCCTCAAAAACGACAAGACGCGCATCCTGCGCCCCGCTCCCTTCGTCATGGATATGCTGCGCGCCGTTCGCTCCAAGCAGGCGCAAAGGCGTTTACAGGCCGGTGATCTTTGGCAGGACTGGATAGACCCCGCCAAGCAGTACGCCGCCTGTCGGCTCGTTTTCACAAATGCGCTCGGCGACCACCTGCACCCACAGCGTCTTTATGCACATCATAAGAAGATTGCAGCCAAAGCAGGAGCGCCGGACGCCCGTGTGCATGATCTGCGCCACACCTTCGCCGTGCTCTCCCTGCAAAACGGTGACGACGTGAAAACCGTGCAAGAAAATCTCGGCCATGCGACCGCCGCTTTTACGTTGGACGTTTACGGTCACGTCTCAGAGCGCATGAAGGAGGACAGCGCCGCCCGGATGCAGGGCTATTTTGAAAATCTCAAAAAGGCACGAAAAAAGCTCCGTCGATCTCATCATCGGCGGAGCTGCTTTTGTCCCCGTTAAGGGGTAAAACTTTTAATTGGGGTAAACTTAGGGGTAAAACGTATTCTGTCAAAATGCAAATGCAACTTTTCTGCGTCAAAAGTGCCCAAATCATGCGCTAAAAAGAAAGAACCGCAACCTTTCGGCCGTGGTTCTTTGTCTTGCGTGACCAATTTAGATACACGCTGAAAACAGGAAAAAACGAGAGTTGAAGCGGCTTTGAGCTTTTTCGGCTATATTTTTCGCTATCGATTGCCCATAGTTACGGACAATCAGGTCATTTTAAGAGCGACCAAAATAGATACAGCCTTACCTACCTGAATTTTGATTCTTTTCGTTTCAATATTAGTCATGCTCCCATTTCTGAAGCTGGAGCTACGGGGTTAAAAAATGGGAATCTTTTCAACATATTCTTCTATAGCTAATGCAATTGCAGTTCTGTTGCAGACATAGAAGTTGCTAGCATTAAAAATATTAGCTTCTAACACCTTTAAGCCCACATCAGTATCGGCAATATCCAAAACATATGGTCCATTCTCGCTTGTCCGTTCAACAATATGCGAAACAAAGGATATGACTCGATTTGGAATGCTAGCAGAAACGCAGTTCTCACCATTTTTGCAGTACTGGCATCCGGATACAATTTTGCAATTGATGATTACAAATCGCCACTCCGCATAAACCCTGTAGGGGGGACCTATACAGATACAGGAAGAATTAGCCTTTCGACAGTTTCGACACGCGGTAAATTTTTCTAGGTCATCCGGCAATGAGTAAACCGCACCGTCAATACATTTACTGTCATCAGTCGGCCTAATATAGTATTCTTTTGTCGGCAGCTTAAACAAATATGAATAGCAAGTATCACGCGTGCCATAATTCAGATACTCATCATTCCATATTTTCTTATAGGAAGGTACGTTCAGCCAATCGAAATTGAATATCATCATTCTGTGCTGATCTGTATTGTACTGCATCATATCGTCTAAAAAATCGTCGCCGCCGATTATAATATTTACCCGATCTAATAATGCTGGTACATCACCCAAAGCACAGAATATTGCATTAGATTCAATCTGGATTACTGCATTATGCATTGCAATCCAATTATAATGTAACCCCTTTGAATCTTGTATAACCCACAGCATAATACTTCTCCTGTTTCAAAAAAATCTCTGCATATGTAATAATCATATGCAGAGACCTCATTGGATACGGAAACCACCGGCTCTGCCGGTGGAGGCACCCCGTAAAAGCTTTAGCTTTAAGCATCGAGCGAAGCGAGCAACAAATAGAAGCCTTGATAAAAGAATTAGCCACAAGTAGAACATTAATCACCCGTTTACGGGCTGTAGGGCAGAAAATGCAAGCGAAATAGAATTCAGTGCTCCTATAGGGGCTTGCCAGTAACAGGCCCCTATAGGATGCCAAACATAACCTCCGGCTCAGCCGGAGGTTATGTTTGGCGTAAGAGGAAACGGAATTAGTGCTCATGGCAGTGTTCGTGACAGTGCTCGTGGCAATTGCTCTGGATGTTGGCGACTGTAATCCGCTCCATCTTTGTGGCATTTTCCTTTTTTTTAATAACGATCATTACTAACACCTCCTTCATTTAATAATTCTGCTTTATAATAGGCGGTCTTAATTTTTTCGATGATTGAAATCCTGTATTTTGACATGTGACAAAGATATTTGTCCTGACCGAGATTTCGCTTGGTCACACAGCCTCCCTGACAAAGCGGTAAAACATCACACCCTCTGCACGACTTGGGAAGCGAGCCGTCATACCAATCCAGCACCGTTCTGTTAATAATTACACCATCAGTCAGATTGCCAATTGCGAATTCTTCACGACATAATAAATGCTGGCACTGATACAGGCTTCCGGAATAATCAACAGCAACTGTAGCCAATGTGCCGCCATAACACGGAAGGCTCATTCTTGTAAAATCCAGTGCCCGTCTATGTGTATCGTAATAGTGTAAATGATACAGATTTAGGTACAGATCTGTTAAAGCGCTTTCGTATTCGTCTTCAGAATAGAAAATGCTTTCGTCAATACATTCACCGCAGGGCTCCAAAGGATAATAATAAATGGAAATGTTATTGTTCCAGCGGGAATCTCCCAGCAGATATGCAGTTGCCTCTTTAATGCTCGCAATATTCCTTTTGTCGAAATTCATACGAATGGTAATGTGATTCCCGCTGATGGAAGCATCGAATATGTTGCTGACAACTTTGTTCCAGGAATTTGTACCATCAACATATTTTTTCCTCGCTTCGTATTCGTCGGCAAATCCGTCCAGAGTAATCTGCGTATCCTGAATACAAAGCTCAGACATGGAATCAAGAATCCTATCAATATAAAACCCATTAGTAGTGAGTTCAGCTTCGTATTCGATGTCATTTTCTTGGCAATACGCAATGACTGGCTTTGAAACTTCTCGTATCAGCCTACTGCATAGCAACGGTTCTCCGCCAAACCACGAAAGAAAGACTTTTTTCTTTCCCTTTGCATTTCGAAGAATATAATTAATCAGAGTTTCCTTCGTCGCTTCGTCCATGTAAAGGTTCTTTCGTGTCTCGTTCTCATAACAATAGAAGCATCTTGCGTTGCAATCCATTGTTGGTGCAATGACCAAGCCAAAATCTGTGCGGATTTTGGAATATGCATTGATTTTTCTTTCTAACTCAAGACAAGACTCCTCATCAACCCGGGCATCTACTAAAATTCCCAAGTTATACAGTTCTCCGAAAAACGGAGTGTCTGAGTAATCCTCGCTTTCCAACCAGACTTTTTCTTGAGAACTGATTAAGCATTCTGAGCCGGACGCGATATTATAAAGCAAAAAAACATCGTCTATCACCTTTGCGATTCTAGTGTATTTTGACTTTTTCAAAATCATATCTTTTCACCTTATAATGAATTGCTTGTCATAATATGAATCGCTAATCCAGCAATGGTATGTCTCTCTTAACCGCGAGATACAATCATAATCGTCGCTAACATCAACTAGTGCATCGAAAAATGCATCGTCTGCAGTACACCCTTTTTTTTCTTCGCCTATATAAATCATTCTGCAATTTGGGTTTTCTTCCCTCATGGTAAGAAGCGCATTTAGAGCAAAATCTTCATTTTGAGGCGGCCAACTCATTAGGATAAAATCTACATTAGCCCCATATTTTTTGATTGCACCAACTGCATCAATAGATTCTGTATCATCAATCCAAGTATTTGTTTTCCAGTCAAGGTATTTGCATGCATTGTCGGCCATCCAGGACATATCATCAGTCGCGATTACCTGACATCCTAATTTTCGCAGTGCATAACTATAAGCGCCCAAGCCGCACATTATTTCCAATACTCTGCCGCCTTTAATTAGTTCCTTTAAAACCTTGCAATTATCAAGGGTCACAACAGAAAAACCCATATGGAACAAAGCGTACTCTCTCAGGGGAAGATATTTTGCGTCTTGAAAGATGTAGTCTGGGATATTGATTAGCTGTCCTCTATTAAAGTATTTTCGATACTCCAGCAAATCGCTATTGAGACTACAATAAAATGATTCGTTCATTATTACACCCACATAACTCTTTATTTCTATTATACATTAAAAATCGAGATGTTCAAGAAAAAATGTAATGGAGCTTTGCAAGATGAGTGTAGGACTATGTCTTTAACGGACAGTACACCATAGAGATTGTTGCATTGTATGCCTTGCGAACGTCGAAGCTGCATTCTGGGAAGGTAGCTGCAGAAGATGATTTTGTAGAGGAGAATGAAGAGCCGCTCGCAGACGATCCTGTCCTTGTGGGATGACTCCCTGCGGCATGCTTAGTGCTTTATAACCTACCGACAAAAAGATCCCCTTTGCTCGAAGGGAGATCTGATGGCGAATCAAGCTGTGTTATTTAAGAGCCAGCGAGAAGGCCGGCCGCATATATTCCTGTGCGCTCCGGCTTAATCCGCATTCCGCTGCCAGACGATTCCAGTTTTCTCGGACAGTTTTCAGGATATCCGACGCCATAGCCGTTGCGTCCTTGGTGCTGATCTCACAATACGGTGCAATCTCCAGCGCAAGGTCGAGGGAGATCGTCGCATCGTCCTCGTTTACGCAGAGGGACAGCTCGTCACCCTCCGGGACGGGGTTTACATCGTACAAGGGTGAGAGATGCCAGCCATCCGCCTTGAGGATAAAGCCGTGATTTCTCATGTGGTCATCCGTATTGGAAACAGCCATATTGAACACGATCCGCTTCCATAGCTCTGTCAAATCTCTCTTGGGAGCAGCGCCGTTGGACTTGATAAAGGACACCAGTTCAAGATAACTGGAGCCGTCCGCTGCCGATGCCCCATCCGTTTTTCCGAGCATTGTCATGGCGGATGCGAAATGGATCCGCGCAGCACCATTCCGGTCAAACCTTCGTACAAGGAAGGTGCTTCCGTACTTGGAGAAGTCGATCAGCATGGACTCGGGAACATCCAAGCCGCAGAGTCTTGCGAGGTCATGGGTGACCTTTTCCCATGCGCCCACGTTAACATCGTCGTGCTTGGACGGAAATTTGGCGATCCACAGATTTCCGCTTGTGTCCAGAACGGTGGCCTTCGGACGAGCACCGCCCAGCGAGGAACCGGGCTTGATGAGCTGATCGATCCATTTCTGCTCGAGACCGGACTCATCGTTTTCGAATTGACGGGAAGCCTCCTCCAGCGTTCGCAGGCTGGTCCAGGGGGGCGTCGGGGCTTCCGAATCATCCGAAAGGAACGGGCCGTCTTTGTCCAGCTTGAAGCGGATCGCGCCCATCCGAGTCTCGTCGTAGACGCCCAGCAGGAAGTCGCTGTCTAAGAGCTTTCGAGGCTTCCGGCCTTCCTGCTCCGCCAATATTCTTTCTCTGCGCGTCATCAGCAGGCGGCCCCAGCGGTCGGGAGAAGAGTCGGCGAAAAGGCCGAACACGTTTTTAGCACCGGTGGGATACTGCCGCCCGGCATACAGTTGAAGGTCCGGGTCGAGGTACATGTAGTTTGCGCTGCTTTTTAACCAGTCAGCATCATACTCGAAGGAATAGCTTTCACGGCCGCGGACATTCTCCACGAAGAGCGTCCCCAGGAAGTTTGGCTCTGTAGATTGGAAGCTCTCATAGACATAAATTGTTTTTTGGTTTGACGCCACGGTCAATCACCTCCGTTTCGTGGTGCTCTCTTGCGCGTGGTAA
>ULPU01069374.1_pt1 | contig 10400 bp, 7 predicted proteins | sample 1953821 | NCBI WGS metagenome assembly ULPU01 (sample SAMEA4835637, study PRJEB28245) | human gut metagenome | biome: gut microbiome; material: fecal sample | place: Denmark | collected 2008
CGGCGGGCGAGCCTATGCGCGCAAACCCTTTTTTGTCAGATCGTTTTGCTATTTTTCGTCGTAATGTTTCAGCAGGTTTTTCAGAACCCGTATTTGCTTGGCGATGGCTTTTCCGTCGTCGGTTTCCTTAACGAGTATTCGCTTATCGTACTTTTTGAGCAGTCGGTTTGAACTTTTCAGATCGGAGTTTCCGTTGAACACTCCGTCTACCGAGAATCCCGGCTCGTGGCTTACGATATACAGCCCTTCCGAGTTGTTTATCAACGTATAGCCGCCTATTCCCGTTTTAATGCTGTACGCTTTGGAAAGACCGCCGTCTATCGTTATATGGCGGCAGTTTCCGCTTTCCGGCGTTTCGCCGTCCTTCACGCGGACGGGTTTGTGTCCGTTCACTATCACGGAGTATTTTCCGTTTGCGCCGAATTCGTTTAAAACTTTCAGACAATATTCTTCCGATTTTATGAACCTGTAATAAGGGTCTTCCTTTTCGCAAAGCGAACCGCCGAAATATTTCTCGTAAACGCGCATTTTATCCCGCCCGAAAAGCGGCGACTTTTTTCCGCACCACAAATACCACGCGTAATCGATCGCGTATTCGTCGCCGCGCGCGGCGTTTTTCACGATAGCGTTCAACTTGTCGTAAAGTTTTTTGCCGGAATACTTTTCGCTGCCCACGGGTACGAGCGAAAATTCGCCGTTTTCTTCCGTCGGCACGCAGCCGTGCATGATAAGGTTGCCGTTGAAAACTTTATACATGCTTCCCTTTTTCAGAAGAAAATCTATGTGCCTGCGCAGGCGATCATTCGACGAAAACTCGCCTATAAGGTGATTAACGAGCCATTTTTCTTTTTCTGTAAGTTTGTCGTCGCGGAGCAGAATACGGTCGTCCATCCCGAATTCCGGGTGGTTTTTTATCAGTTCGTTTTCGAGTTTCAGTTGCAGAACGGTTACGGCTTTCGTCATTTTGCGTAGCACCGCGTTGCGTTCGAGTTCGCTTTCTATGCCGTAAAGGTCGGATATGACGAAGTTCTCGCAGTCGTCGTCGGCGTATTCTTCCAGCGCGAAACTCATCAGCGGACGTAAGTTTATTCCGTAGTTTTCGATAACCTGTAAGTTGCGGTAAAGGCAATTGATTCGTAAAAGGTTGCAGATCAGAGCCGCGTTGCCGAAAAACGCGCCCATCCAGAGTATGTCGTGGTTGCCCCATTCTATGTCGAGAGAATGATAGGCGGCGAGCGTGTCCATTATTTTCGGCGCGCCGTTGCCTCGGTCGTAAATATCCCCCACGACGTGCAATTTGTCGATTGCCATGCGCTGAATCAGATAACTCATGCGGATAATGAAATTTTCCGCGTTGCCGAGTTCGATAATTTCGCGAATGATTCCGCTGTGGTATTTAGCCTTGGATATGCTGTGATATGGCATGTTGATGAGTTCGTCGATTATGTAGCGATACTCCGCAGGAATGGCTTTACGCACTTTGGAGCGCGTGTATTTCGCGGTCGTAAGTTTTATGACTTCTATCAGACGCCTTAAAATTTTCGAGTAAAAAGCGGGCGTTTTTTCCTTTTCGGATATGCGCGAAAGATATTCTTCGGGGTAATATATGAGCGCGGCGAGTTTGTTTTTTTCGTCCTCCGGCACGGTTTTGCCGAGAGCAAGGTCGATTTTCGTGCGGATAACGCCCGACGCGTTTCTTAAAATATGCAAAAAAATCTCCGATTCGCCGTGCAGGTCGCTCAGAAAATGCTCCGTGCCTTTCGGAAGCCCTTGTATGGCTTTCAGATTGATGATTTCCGTCATAACGGCTTGCGGCGTTGCAAATTGCTTGGATAAAAGTTCAAACTCGCCTTGTTTCATTCCGATTCCTCTCCGAAGTTTATAGTAAATATTATACACGGCGGCGAGAAATATGTCAATTTTAATTGCAACAAATTGTAAAAATTCTGAAAGATATTATAATACGGATTCCGTTCTTTATCACTTGCTGTTTTTGCGGCGGCAACCGGCAACGGTTGCCGCGTTCGTCGCTTTGAAAATATTTATGATTTGCCGTCTTCGCCCGATTGCTTTAATTCCGATTTTCTATTATAATTAAAACATATAAACGAAAGAGGTGAAAAGATGAAACTTACTGTTTCCGAATGGAACGTTAAAATTTTTTCAAAGGACGACGTCGTTCCGCTTACTTCGCATAAGTGCTTGAAAAACGAAACGTTTTTGTTTCAGGTATTTGCGGAAGCGGACGAGGATTTTCGCGGCAGAATCGAGATTAACTCAAGTTTAAAATGTGTGTGTTACCGCGTGGAAAAGGTTAAGGGCGATTATTATCTCGACAAGGAAAAGGACGACTATTACGTTTACGCGAAAGACGATACGTATCCCGAACTGTTGAGAAAAACGGACGAACTCGATCTCCGGAAGGGCGAAACCGCGACGTTGTTTTTCGAGTTGCCGTCTTCGGATAAACCTATCGGGGAACACGTTATAAAAATCGCCGCGGGCGGAGCGGACGTCGAACTCACTCTCGAAGTTCTGCCCGAAAAACTCTGCGACGCGGACATAATTCTCACCAACTGGTTTCATTATGACGGAATTTGCAATTATTACGGCTTAAAGCCTTTTTCGGAAGAATTTTACGCGAGATTCCGCCTGTTTTTAGCCGCTTATGCGAAAATGGGCAACAATATGATTCTCATACCCGCGTTCACGCCCGCGCTCGATACCGAAATCGGGGGAGAAAGGCTCACTACGCAACTCGTAAAAATAACGAAGCGTGGCGAGGAGTATGACTTTGATTTTTCGGAATTCGACAAAGTCATCGGAACTTGCAAAGAGGCAGGGATAAAATACTTCGAACTTTCGCATCTGTTCACGCAGTGGGGCGGCAAGGCTTGCCCTAAGATCGTCGCAACCGAAAACGGAGAAGAGAAGAAGATTTTCGGCTGGGACGTCTCCTCGACGGACGAGAAATATCTCGCGTTTTTGAAGCAATATTTCGCCGCGCTCGCTCCGCATCTCGAAGAACTCGGTATTTCCGAACAAACGTATATGCACCTTACCGACGAGCCGAACAAGCCCGATCTGGATAACTACGTCCGCTTGTCGGAGTTTGTGAGAGAGAACAATTACGGAATAAAAACGCTCGACGCGATGTCGCATTACGAACTCGCGGAGAAAAAAGCGGTGACTTTGCCGGTCGTAAGCATGAACAGCGCGGAGTTCGATAGGTTTTCCGGCGCGGACAGAATGGTTTATTACTGCATAGGCGTGGACGAAAATTATCTCTCGAACCGTTATTTTCATATGCCGCTTCAGAGAACGGAAGTCCTCGGCATGCAACTTTACGACATAAACGCCGGGGGGTTTTTGCAGTGGGGATTTAACTTTTACAATTCTTTTTTGTCCGTCAGGGCGTTGAATCCTTATAAGGAAACCACTGCGGACGGGCATTTCTGCGCGGGCGATTCGTTCATCGTTTACCCCGGCGAAAAGGACGTCGAATATTCTTTGAGATATTTCGCAATGCTGAAAGCCTTTGAGGAATACAGACTTCTGAAAACGCTCGAAGGTAAATTCGGCAGAGATTACGTTTGCGGAGTTTTACACGACTACGGGATAAAGGGTATACACGATTATCCGCGGAGCGCGGAAAAACATTCGGAATTCGCGGAAAAACTGAAATCATTGTTAAACTGATTAAAAAGCGGGCGCAGCCGATTGAAAATCGGCTGCGCCCTGAAGTTTGTCGTATATTCGTATAATTAAACGTTGAAACGGAAGAGAACGACGTCGCCGTCTTTCATCACGTAATCCTTTCCCTCGGAACGGACTTTTCCGAGTTCCTTTGCTTTGGTGTAACTGCCTATTTCGAGCAGAAGTTCCCAATCGATACATTCGGCGCGGATAAAGCCTTTTTCAAAATCGCTGTGGATTTTGCCTGCCGCTTGCGGGGCTTTCGTACCCTCTTTTATCGTCCAGGCGCGGGTTTCGTCCTCGCCGGAAGTGAGAAAACTTATCAGTCCGAGCAGTTTATAGGAGGCCTTCACAAGACGGTTGAGTCCGCTTTCTTTAAGTCCGAGATCTTCGAGAAAAACAGCCGCTTCGTCGGGCGGGAGTTCGGAGATTTCCTCTTCCGTTCTCGCGCAGATGACGAGCGTTTCGCTGCCTTCTTTCTTCGCGTAATCGGCGACTTCCTTTGCGAGCGGAACGTCGTTCACGTCCTTTCCCATGTCCGCTTCGGAAACGTTCGCCGCGTAAATCACGGGTTTTGCGGAGAGCAGGAAAAGTCCGTCCACGTATTTCTGTTCCTCTTCGGTGAGTTCCAGCCCTCTCACGGGCATTTCTTTTTCCAGCCTGTCGAGAACTTTTTTAAGTATGTCCGATTCGATTTTATATTTTTTGTCGCCCGATTTGATCATCCCGAACGCTTTGTCGTAACGCTTCTGAACGGTTTCGATGTCGGCGAGAATAAGTTCGAGATTGATTATTCCGATATCTCTTATCGGGTCTACGGTGTTTTCCACGTGCGTAACGTTTTCGTCCTCGAAACATCTCACAACGTGAACGATCGCGTCCACCTCTCTTATGTGCGAAAGGAATTTGTTTCCGAGTCCTTCGCCTTTGGACGCGCCCTTTACAAGCCCTGCGATATCGACGAATTCTATGCTTGCCGGCGTAACTTTTTTGCTGTTATAAAGCGCGGCGAGTCTGGGAAGTCTTTCGTCCGGAACGGCAACCACTCCCACGTTCGGTTCGATGGTGCAGAACGGAAAGTTCGCCGCCTGCGCGCCTGCGTGCGTGATTGCGTTGAAAAGAGTGGATTTGCCGACGTTCGGCAATCCTACGACTCCTAATTTCATATTCTATCTCCTGTCTGTTCGGATATAGCCGCGGCTTCGGTGTCGCCGCGGTATATGCTTAAAGTTTATTTTTCTTTATAATTTCACGATAAATTATACAGCAAAAAGTAAAATTATTCAATTCTTTTGTTGCGGTATTTTGCTTTTTATGATAAAATTTATTATTATATTCCGTCCGCGCGGAGAAAACCGCTCGGGCGAGGTTTTAAGAAAACAGATTCAAGGAAGTCAAAATGGATTACAAAAAACACATCGCGGAAAAACTCGCTTCCTGCGGGATAGACAAAGAGGAAATAGAGGCGGCGATAGCCGTTCCGCCGGACAACAAAATGGGCGATTACGCTCTGCCTTGCTTCAAATTCGCGAAGGTTATGAGAAAATCCCCCGTCGCGATTGCCGAAGAACTTAAAAACACGTTCGCCACCGACGACGCGATAAGCGAGGTCGAAGCGGTGAACGGTTACCTCAATTTCAGAGTAAACAGAACCGCGCTCGTCAAGGAAACGCTTGAAAAAATCGCGGAGCAGGGCGAGGCTTTCGGCTCGTCCGATATGGGCAACGGCAAAACGATCTGCATCGACTATTCGTCGGTCAATATCGCAAAGCCCTTCCACATAGGGCATTTGTCCACCACCGTCATCGGCGGCGCGCTTTATCGTATCTTCAAATTTCTCGGTTATAACACCGTGGGTATAAACCACCTCGGCGACTACGGCACTCAGTTCGGAAAACTCATTTACGCGTATAAACACTGGGGATCGGAAGAGGCGGTGAAAGAGGGCGGAGTTAAGGAACTCACCCGCCTTTACGTCCGCTATCACAAAGAGAGCGAAAACGATCCGTCCATGGACGACGAGGCGAGAAGTTATTTCAAACTTATCGAAAACGGCGACGAAGAATGTGTTAAACTCTTCAATCTCTTCAAGGAAATCACCCTGAAAGAAGTGGAGAAGATTTACGACGAACTCGACATAAAATTCGATTCTTACGCGGGCGAAAGTTTTTATAACGACAAAATGCAGCCCGTCATCGACGAACTCGCCGAAAAAGGACTTTTAGTCGAGAGCGAGGGAGCGAAGATCGTCGATCTCGAAAAATACGGAATGCCGCCGTGCATTATTTTAAGGTCGGACGGCGCTTCGCTTTACGCAACGCGCGATCTCGCCGCGGCTTGTTACCGCAAAGAGCATTACGACTTCGATAAGTGCCTTTACGTGGTGGCGTATCAGCAGAATCTCCATTTCAAACAGATTTTCAAAGTGCTGGAACTTATGGGTAAGCCCTGGGCTAAGGATCTTGTTCACGTGGCTTACGGAATGGTTTCCCTGCTGGACGACAACGGCAATCAGGTCGCTATGAGCACGAGAAACGGCACGGTCGTTCTTTTGGAGGACGTTCTGAAAAAGTGCCACGAAAAGTGCCTCGAAATCATCGAACAGAAAAACCCCGATCTCGAGGATAAGGAAAACGTCGCCCGTCAGGTCGGCACGGGCGCGGTGATTTTCGGCGCGCTCTCCAACAGCAAGATAAAAGACATAGCGTTCAGTTACTCCAAAATTCTCAACTTCGACGGCGAAACAGGACCTTACGTTCAGTACACCGCCGCGAGAATAAAGAGCGTTTTAAGGAAGGGCGGAGCGATCGGAAAATACGAGATCAAAAACGTAAACGAGGACGAATATCAACTTATAGCCCTGCTTTCTACTTTCCCTGACGTCGTTAAGGCGGCGGCGGAAAGGCTCGAACCGTTCTTCGTAACGCGTTACGCGATAGACGTCGCGTCGGCGTTCAACAAGTTCTATTTCGATTGCAAAATCATCGGCGACGACGCAAACGAAACCAATTTCAGGCTTGCGATAAGTTCCGCAACGCTCACGGTTCTTTCGTCCGCGCTCACCCTTCTCGGCATAAAAGTCCCGGAGAGAATGTAATATGGCAGATATGAAAAAACTCGTTATTTTCGACCTCGACGGCACTCTCACCAACACCGTGCCGGACATAGAGGACAACGTGAACAAAACCATGCGCAAATTCGGCTATCCCGAAATCACCGCGGACGAGGCGAGAAGATTCGTCGGCAACGGCGCGAAAATTCTCATCGAAAGGTCGCTTAAAGGCGCCGCGCCCGAAAACTTCGACGAAATAGTCGCGTTTTATAACGATTCGTATAACTTCTGCGGAAGCCCGAAAACCTGCGTTTACGACGGAATGTCGGAACTGCTGAAAGAACTCAAAGCGGACGGTTATCTGCTTGCGGTGGTTTCCAACAAGCCGCAGGACGGAACGACGGAAGTTATCCGCAAGTTCTTCGGCGACGGGTTGTTCGATTACGTTTACGGGCAGAGAGAAGGCGTTAAAACCAAGCCGAGCAAAGAGCCGGTGGAAATAGTTTTAAAGGCTTTAAGCGTTGAAAAACGCGACGCGGTTTACGTGGGCGACAGCGAGGTGGACGCCTTAACGGCGAAAAACTCGGGACTTTACGGAATAAGCGTTCTGTGGGGTTTCAGAGAAAAGGAATTGCTCGTGGAAAACGGCGCGACGGTTTTCGCCGCCACGGCGAGAGAATTACGCGAAAAAATCGAAAACTATTTTGTAAATCTTTAAAAATATAAATAAAACTTAATATTCGTATAAAAAACCCGAAATGCTGAAACATTCGGGTTTTTCTTGACTTTTTAATCCATTGCGCGTAACATTAAACGCATATTTATGCAAAATCGGTGAGTAAAACGGGTTGACGGCAATAGAAGCGAAAAGTCCGAAGCCTGCGTAAAACGCCGATAGCCGAATACCTCTCGGCTAAAGGAGAGCAAATGAAAAAGAAAAAACTTTTATATTCTGCAATCGTCGCCGTAGCGCTTGCGTTATGCGTGGCTTTATGCGTCGGTTGCGGTGAAAAAACGGAAAATTTCAGCGTTTCGTTTAAAGACGGCGATACAACCGTTGCGGAAGTCGTTGTGGAAAGCGGCGCGACCGTAAAAGTCCCCGATTACGGAAAAGACGGTTATAAGTTGGTGTGGATGAACGGCGACGTCGAGTATGATTTCGACGCGCCCGTTACCGGCAATCTCACGCTTACCGCCGCGTTCAGCGTTGAAGGTCACACCGTAACCGTTGTGAATTCCGACGATTCGGTATTGAAAACGCTTACAGTTCCGGACGGAGGTAAAGCGGATCTCGATTCCGTTCATCCGTCGCATCCCTCGAACAACCGCTTGTTTACGTTCAAAGGTTGGGATAAGACGGCGGATAACGTAACCGAAGATATTACGGTTAGGCTGTATACGATTATAAATCCTTGCCCGAAGATATGTTTAACTTTACCTTGCTCGATGACGGAACTTACGAAATAGCCGTAAAGAACGATAAAGATTTCACCGATTTCGATTTCAGCGGCGAATACGGTCTGCCGTACGAACATAACGGTAAGCCGGTATCGAAAATCGGCGCTTACGGATTCGCGCATTTCGCAAATCTGGGAGATTTGACAGGTTTAACTTATCTTTATGTTCCCGAAAGCGTAAAGGTTGTGGACGCTTACGCGTTTATGCAACAGGAAATCGGGGAAGTGGAGTTTGCGGGACTTGAAGAAATTTATTCTCTGGCGTTTCTTTATTCCAACGCGATAGTAAAACTTCCCGAAACCGTGAATTATATCGAACCGTACGCGTTTTTCTCTTTCGGGGAATTCCCCGAGGCTATGACGAGTTTTGACGGAAGAATAGTTCTCAGCGACGATTGTAAGGCTTATTACCAAGATAAACGCGGAGGAATTTATACGGGGAACGGCGAAACGCTGGTTTATTTCGGGTGTAGTACGGCGGACGGCGAAAGTTACAGTTCGTATTCTATTCCCGACGGCGTGAAATATATTTATCCTGCCGTTTTCTATAGGGAATATAATTTGGAATCTATCGTGTTTAAAGGCGATATCGACACCATCGGTTCGGCTTGTTTCTATTCTTCCGGTATCAGTGAATACGATTTCCGCGGAACTGTACGCAAAATCGAGGGTAGCGAAACCGTTTATCAGACCAAAGGTTCGGCTTCGGAAGAAAATCTGAAAGAGTTGCGTCAGGGCGCGTTTTCGCATAGTTATGCGATTTCTCAAAGCGATTCTTTCACGCTTCCTTCGGGGTTGAAATATATCGGCGACAACACTTTCTTCGATACGGGCATTAAAGAAGTTCGTCTCGACGGCGTGGAATACGTCGGATTTATGGCTTTCTGGGCAGACGCAAGTTACTGGAAGTTGGATACCATTGTCGTTACTAACAGCGATAAATATTATAGTTATGAAGATAAAGCGTTGATTGAACGCGGTACAGGCCCGGAATACAACGGCAAGGCGGGCGACACATTTATGGTTTACGCTTCCTGTTTAAGCGGCGTATCGGGCAAAGAACTGCTTGAAAATACCGATAAATACGTTACCGATACTTTCCGCGTGCCTGACGGCGTTACGGCGTTTCATCCTTACGCCTTTTTCGAAGCGAACTTTATCCGTCACCTCGTATTGCCCGAGGGCGTTCGCAGTTTGCCGGCGGGATTCCTCAGCTCGGGAGGCTCTATATATGTCTGTGACGACGACGGAAATTTCCTTGGAGAAAAAACTCTCGGGATGGTAGATATCAGTTGCCCCTCGACGTTGACCGAAATCGACGCGTACGACGGCGCGGACAAATGGCTTCTTATAGACGATTATCATAACGCGATAGTGCTGAGAGCGGAGGGCGCGAAAGGTCTGATTTTCCCCAACGGGTGCAATCTCAAAAAGCTCAGCAGTTTCTCCCTTTATATAGAAAAAGACACGTTTGTAATTCCCGCTTCGGTAACCGATTACGCAGGAAATGCGGTTTTCCGCGTGAACGGCGTTATGAAATTCGAAGTGGAAAAAGACAACCCCAAATACGTTGCGTTCGGCGGCTGGTTGTATGAAAAACTCGGCGGTAACGAGCTTAAACTGGTTCAGATTCCATACGATCCCGCCGCAACCGAACTTGTTTTCCCCGAAACGGGAGATTACACGTTGACAGAAATCGGAACTATGGCGTTTAGAATGTTCAGTCTTACGAACCTTGTAATTCCGGACACGGTAAAGAGGATCGACGCCTACGCCTTTGCCGACAGTACGTATGCCAACGTAACAATTTCCGCAAGCGTGGAATATATAGACGATTATGCGTTTATGTACGGTTACGGTCTGGAAAGCGTTACGTTTAAGGGAACCGTTCCGCCTGAAATGGGAAAGGAAGTGTTCTTCTGTATGTTCGACGAAACGCTTGGCGGCACGCAGATAAGCGTTCCGAAAGAAGCTTACGAAACCTGGCTTGCGTTTTTGACCGATTACGGCAAAAAGTACGACGTGGAAGGATATTACAACAATATCGTGACAATTTAAGGTTTGAGCGCGTTGAAAGATGAATTGCAAGAAAAAATCGATTTATACTTCAAAAATCATTGACGAACGGCAAATCGGATATGCTTCTCACAGGTCATCTTATTCTCGGCGAATAAGCAAATAATTTTTGTAAAACA
>ULPU01053662.1_pt1 | contig 10275 bp, 9 predicted proteins | sample 1953821 | NCBI WGS metagenome assembly ULPU01 (sample SAMEA4835637, study PRJEB28245) | human gut metagenome | biome: gut microbiome; material: fecal sample | place: Denmark | collected 2008
TATTTTGTACCGAAAATACGGTCTCCTGCATCCCCCAGACCCGGACAGATATAGGCATTTTCATTTAATCCCCGGTCCAGATGTCCTACATAAATCTGGATATCCGGATGCGCCTCATGAAGTCGTTTTACTCCTTCCGGCGCCGCAATGATGCACATGAACTTGATGTTTTTTCCACCTGATTTTTTGATCTGATTTACCGCATCCACCGCCGAGCCGCCGGTTGCCAGCATAGGATCGGTCACTACGATCAGGCGCTCTTCAATCGGGTGCGGCAGTTTGCAGTAATACGGCGTCGGTTCCCATGTCTCTTCATCCCGATACATTCCTATATGTCCTACTTTGGCGGATGGCACCAGTGACAGTACCCCCTGCACCATGCCAAGTCCTGCTCTCAGTATGGGTACGATGGCTAACTTCCGTCCTGCCAGCACCGGTGTCATACATGTTTCCAGTGGGGTCTCAACTTCTACCTCCTCCACCGGAAGATCGGACAAGGCTTCATACCCTTCCAGCATGGCAATCTCCTCAACCAGTCTGCGAAACTCGTTGGTTCCTGTGTGGCGGTCCCGCAACCTGGAAATCTTGTGCTGGATCAGCGGATGGTTTAAAATTGTCACATTCTCCATATCTTTGTACTCCATGACATTATTTCCTCCTGAAAATTGATAGTGTTAGTATACCACAATTGGTGGGTTGTGTCAGGGATTGACAGCACTTTTTACTGGTTCCGTAATGTAGCAGAAAAGTTTGCGTTCCGTGGGCTGCTTCCGCTAGTTAAGTGCGTAGCGGTATGGATGCCTATGCTGACGCATACACAGGCATCTCATACCGACGCACTTAAAACCCACTTCCCGCAAATCTTTTCTGCTACATTACTGGAAAACTATAAATCTGGCATTGATTTCCTGACACAAACCAATTGTTTTTCCCCTGTGTTCCTGCAGACCTTTCCCCGAACAATTTCACAAAATCTGCTACTATATAAGATAGAGATTTGATTTTATACGGTTTGTAGCAAGGGGAGCAATTTATGAAGGGGTTCAGTAATTTCCCAGAAAATTTTTGCGTGGAGTGGGTACAAATGCGCAAGTATCTGGCATGTGTATTTTACATGCCGATACTTCTGCGTATTTGTCGTAGCGAAAGCACCCACGAAACGCCAAATTTTCTGGGAAATTACGATTCCTTCAAAAAATCCGCCCCGACACTTGCTGCAGCCCTCCCTCAAATTACAGTTGATACCCCTTTCATAATAATGTTATAATATGGCTATTCTAAACAAAAGAGGTATAATTTATGTTTCAAAAATTGTTTCATTTAAAAGAAAATGGTACCGATGTCAAGACGGAGGTGATCGGCGGCATTACCACTTTTATGGCGATGGCTTATATCCTTGCCGTGAATCCATCGATCCTGTCCCAGTCCGGTATGGACTCCCAGGCGGTTCTCATTGCTACTGCCCTGGCTGCCTTTGTCGGTACTTTGTGCATGGCATTTATGGCAAATTACCCTTTTGCGCTGGCACCGGGTCTGGGTTTGAATGCTTATTTTGCCTACACGGTATGCGGCACCATGGGATATTCCTGGGAGCTTGCTTTGCTGGCAGTATTTGCAGAAGGACTTGTTTTCCTGGCCCTATCTCTGACCAATGTCCGGGAGGCTATTTTCAATGCCATTCCCATGCAGTTAAAAAAGGGTGTGTCCGTGGGTATCGGTCTGTTTATCGCCTTCCTTGGTCTGCAAAACGCCCATATCGTTGTGAACAGTGACTCGACTTTAGTTACAATGGTCAAATTCACAAAGGATTTTCACACCACAGGGATTTCCGCCCTGCTGGCTCTGATCGGACTTGTGATCATTTCTGTACTGTATATAAAAAATGTAAAAGGCTCTATCCTGTTAGGAATCCTGATTACCTGGGCACTGGGTATCCTTGCACAATTTACCGGATTGTATGCCGGAGATTCCGTACTGCCTGTCTGGAGCGATTTTAACCTTGGTGCTATTTCCAAGACCTTTGGTCAATGCTTTTCATCTGCAGCTTTTGCCAACTTCCGCATTCTGGATTTTATTGTTATAATGTTTTCTTTCCTTTTTGTGGATATTTTTGATACATTGGGCACGATGATTGCCTGTGCCGATAAGGCAAAAATGTTAGATAAAGACGGAAAACTGCCAAGAATCCGCAGTGCTCTGCTGGCAGATTCCATCGCCACTTCCTGTGGTGCCATACTGGGTACTTCTACCACTACTACATTTGTAGAAAGTTCCTCCGGCGTGTCAGAAGGTGCACGAACCGGACTTGCTTCTGTTGTGACCGGACTTTTGTTCTTCTTATCCATTTTCTTAAGTCCCGTCTTCATTGCAATCCCCGGCTTCGCCACCGCACCGGCCTTAATCTTCGTTGGCTTCTTGATGATCACTGCCGTGAAAGATATTCATTTTGACAATGCCATTGAAGCAATACCTGCTTATCTTACTTTATTAACTATGCCGATTTTATACAGCATTTCAGACGGTATCGCTGTCGGTTTTATCTCTTATGTTGTACTGCATCTATTGGCAGGCAAGGCAAAAGAGATCAAACCTCTGATGTATGTTCTGGCTGTGCTGTTTGTGTTAAAATACATCTTCTTATAAGAATCCAATGATATGATCCGGCCTCTCACTTTCCTTTTTCATTTAGGATACAGGCCGGATCAAGTTCTTTTCTCATCCATGTGTGAGGACAATATTCATCCATATGAACATCCTTTGTATCGGTGTATCCCTGCTTTAAATAAAACTGTGACACACGACATTGAGCAGACAGTTCAATTCTTTTCCCACCTGCCTTTTTAATTTCTTCCTCGGCTCCCTGCAGCACTTTCTCGCCATATCGTTTTCCTCTGGCTTCTTTGCGTACAGCGATCCTGCCAACAATATAACATTCCCGCTCCTTAGAGTAATAAAATCTGCAGGTTGCCACAGGATCATCATCTTCCAGGAGAATGATGTGTTTTGCAATAGGATCGATTTCATCAAACTCTTTTTTGAATCCCTGCTCCTGTCCAAAGACCTCCTGCCGGATTTTCTTTGCAGCCTGGGGCAGTTTATCATAAACCTTGATTGTCATTTGTTTTTCTCCTTTTCATTTTCTAGGCACAACTTGTAATGTTTTCCCTAAAGAATTCAACACTTTTAAAACCGTAGATTTCTTAGTTCCATTCGTATGAACCCAATACGGATAGAGCGCGTTGGTGCGATCCCCCTGGATAAGTTCTGTCACTTTCATATCCATAACACTGTCATCATCACTTGCCAAAGCGGTTGCCGGTGCCATACATATCACCATGCACAAAGCAAGCAGTACACTCAATATTCAATTTTTCATAAGCAGCCCTCCGTTTTACTGCCATCCGGCAGTTTTATCAATTTATGTCCACGCTTCCATTTATCTATACTTCAATTATGCTGGATAAAAGTGCCAAAGTCAAGAGAGGAACTCCCCTGTTTCAGGTTTCAAAACTGCCCTCATATGTTTTTATCCGAAGCAAAAAAAGATTCCCGTCACACATACTCCTGTGTTCTGGAAATCTTTTCTATTAATCCGTATTTTATTATTTTCCTACATGAAAGGCATCCATACCCGGGTACACGGCACTGGCACCTAATTCTTCTTCGATGCGGAGAAGCTGGTTGTATTTTGCCACACGCTCGGATCTGGAAGGTGCACCTGTTTTGATCTGGCACGTATTCAGTGCTACTGCAAGATCTGCGATGGTGGTGTCTGCCGTCTCACCGGAACGGTGGGAAGAGATTGCTGTGTAACCTGCATTGTGTGCCATTTTGATGGCTTCCAGTGTCTCTGATACGGAACCGATCTGATTCAATTTGATCAAAATGGAGTTACCTGCGCCCATTTTGATACCTTTGGAAAGTCTCTCTGTATTCGTAACAAACAGATCATCTCCTACCAGCTGAACCTTGTGGCCGATCTTCTCAGTCATCTTCTTCCAGCCTTCCCAGTCTTCCTCATCCAGACCATCTTCGATGGAAATGATCGGATACTTGTCAATAAGGGATTCCCAATGCGCGATCAATTCATCAGAGGTAAATTCTTTTCCGGATTTTGGCTGCTTATAGTAGCCAACGCCTTTTTCGGATTTCCATTCAGAAGATGCAGCATCCATAGCGATCATAAAATCTTTGCCCGGCTCAAATCCTGCTGCCTTAACTGCTTCCAGAATTTTTTCAATGGCTTCCTCATCGGAAGTAAGTTTGTTTGGCGCAAATCCACCTTCATCACCAACTGCTGTCACATCTCCCATATCTTTGATCAGAGATTTTAATTTGTGGAATACTTCTGCACACCAGCGAAGTGCTTCTTTGAAAGATGGCGCACCAACCGGCATGATCATAAATTCCTGTGTGTCAACGGCTGAATCTGCGTGGGCACCACCATTTAATATATTCATCATCGGTACCGGAAGACGGTTGCCTGAAATACCACCTAAGAAGCGGTACAGCGGAATATCTAATGCAGTTGCTGCTGCTCTCGCGGTGGCAATGGATACAGCCAGAATCGCATTGGCACCCAGTTTTGATTTATCTTTTGTGCCGTCTGCATCGATCATTGCCTTGTCAATCGCATAAATATCCGATGCATCCATGCCGGTAAGGACATCGTTGATCACTGTATTGATGTTGCTGACAGCCTTTTCAACACCCTTTCCAAGATAGCGGCCCTTGTCTCCGTCTCTCAGTTCCAGCGCCTCAAACTCGCCGGTAGACGCACCACTTGGAGCAGTACCTCTTCCTACGGTTCCATCCACCAAAGTTACCTCTGCTTCTACGGTTGGATTGCCTCTTGAATCCAGGATCTCACGGCCAATTACTTTTTCAATTTTCAAAAAATTCATCGTAATACAATCTCCTTTTCCATAAAATAGCAGTACTCCCCGCAAGAATCAAATTTAATTCTGCCATAGGATGCGTTCATCATTCACACCCTAAATACGAGGAGCCCACATGATTTATTCACATTTTAGTTAGTTCTCACTAACTTCTTTTATATTACTGAATTTCCCAGTAAAAATCAATACTTGTAACTGATAGCTTTTCTCATCTTTCTTATTGTTTCAATTTTTTGAAATAATATACACTCAAAGTTTTTTCTTTTTGCCTTCCATCATGATCCAGGTAAACAAACCACCGCTGATAATAAACAGTGCGATCCACAGTTCCGGATGACTGCTGTCACCGGTCTCCGGGCTCTTATTCTCTGTTTTTGACTGTTCTTTTGTCTTACTCTTACCACTACTTGTTTCAGACGGGGTATCTTTATCCTCTCCGCCGGTGTTACTTACCTCCGACTTGGTATCTGCCAGACTGACATCACTAGTATCCGGCTGGCTGGTGTCACTGCTTCCGGACTGCTCAACCGACGGACTTGCGTTGTTTGTTCCTGACTGGGCGCCTCCCTGGTTTGCGTTGTTTGCCCCCGACTGGCTGCCTCCCTGTGTTGTATTATTTGTTCCCTGATTATCCACAGGCTTTAATTCCAGGGCAGCCAAAGCATCTTCAATGGCTTTCGCCATGGCATCCACATCTGCCTGCTCTTTAAAACTCTTATCCCGGTCAACCGCATTTACTGCAGCCGTGACATCTGAAAAGTTCTTGTATAAGTCTCCGTTCAGAGCCTTTACCTTGGCCAGCGCCGCATCCACCGCCGTATAATCTGCACTTCTCAGTTTTAAGGCTTTGATGGCATTTTCTATCGCTTTGGCATAGCCTTCCACCGTCTCCTGTTTGGTATAATCCTTGTCATATTTGACTGCATCGATTGCATTTTTCACAGCAGAAAAATCCACATAATCATCTTTATTCAATGCGTTTGCTTTGTCAACCGCCTCATTTACAGCTGTATAATCCGCTTTTTGTACTGACTGCTGTTCATAGGTTGTGTGATAAAGTTTAAAACGCATATCTTCATTTGCATGAACCCATGTAACATCCAGCAGACCCGAGTGATTAATGAATATAGCCGGCTGCGCCATAAAAATCACACCATCTTCACCAAGGAGTTTTTTCGGCAGCAATTCTGCCTGGCCTGCTGTATTATTGTAATAATACAGGCGAATATCTTCCTGCCTGATATCCTGTTCCTTATTTTGCTCATCCAGCCATTTACCATCAGAAGACTTTGTATACTTTATGCCATTGAGTGTGATCTCCGACTTGTCTGTTTTAAACGGAGTGTACTCTCTCGCCGTAATATACTACATGGTGTCGTCTTTGGAAAGAATCGAATACCTTGTGTCTCCTGTTTTGGATACATCTGCAATCTCCTTGGTCTTCCAGCCGGATGTACTGTTCGAATCGGTGCTGATTTCCTTGATCGTTCCACCGCAGTAGAAAATTAATTTTGACAGATCTGTCTCAACAAGAGAACCATACGTATTCGTCTGGTTGACAGTATCTACATTTTTTCCATTATTTGTAGCCAGTTTAACTTTGTTATTTTTAAACTCATCCGGAGAGTACAAAGACACCTGGTCTCTCTGTTTTACCTGGTCATACATCACATCCGACACATGCGTCCCGTCCACAGCCTCTTCATAAAGTACGGCAACCGAACCATTGAGTTCTGCTGCTGTATGAGCAGATATATAATTACAGGATTTTGCAAATACCATCGGTATTACATTTCCATCTGCATCGGTCTTGTTATCATCGGAAGAGAACTTGTTTGTGTCCGGATCATAATAAAGTCCCTCGATCCCATATGCACCGTCATCGTTTTTCACATCGGAACAAACCACCCATGTAATGAGTATTTTGTCCCCCACTTTAGTCACATGGGGATTATACATGCTGACATTATCAGAGGACTTTGTAACCGTAAGAATCTGATTCGCAAACACTAAGGTTGATGACTTCAAAGCCGTGACCGATATCCTCATAGAACCAGCAATCTCATCCTTCGTTTCAGTCCCATCAAACTTCTTATTTGCATCCGTCCATGCCACGAGCATGTTGTTATTAAAAGTGGCATCGTTGTCTGTAAATATAAACGGGTCCATATCCCATGTTTCATCATCCTGAATTTCCTGAGGAACACTGACCCTATCGCCTTCCCGGCTGACAGAATAATAAAGCTTGGCACACTCTTCTTCGTAACCATTCCAATACCAGGAATACAGCAACAAATCTGCATCGGTCCATCCCGGTAATTTTGCACTTTTCAATCTGCAATAATCAGGGCTACCAAATTCCAAAAGAATATTGTTTTCCTTACTTTCTGCTGCCGATGCTCTGACCGGAACCATACCCGCCAGCAGTATTAATGCTAACACCAGTGCCATAAGTCCTGCAGGTTTGCATTGTTTCTTTTCTTTCTTCTTAACTGTTATCCGCATTAAGCGTCACCTCCATCACAAAACTTTTTTCCGTTCATTATGCTGTTCTTGTGTTGTTTTCATATGTGTCACCTTTATTTTATCTAATTGATCGTTCATCATTAAAATAACATAATGTGGTGATGACAGCAATGTTTTTTGGGTATATTCTGTTCAAATAATTCTATCATACATCTACCTCTCTATGCGAACCCAAAAATTATCTTCTGCCATTCGTCCTTCCGTCTTCTCTATAATCATGATCGGATCATAAAATGGCAGTCCCAGATCCTTCAATATCAATTTCATCTTATCTCTGCTTTCCGGGAAACATCTTGACTCCAGGAACTCCTGATAATCCTTGTAATCCGGATTTTCTACCGTACCGAACGCACGGAACATGACCCTATCCGTATAATTCCTTATTTTGACTTTTCGCTCCTGCTCGTTCACATCAATCAAAGTGCATACATCCTGCTCATACATATACCATATTCTAAGCGGCCACACTTTTTCCGGTACCTTCACTTCCTGCTCATATTCCGGATATTTTTGCAACATTTTTAGAAAGGGAACAATGGGCCCACGAATCACTTCCTCACTTCTCTCCCAACGCTCTACTGTCGGCTTGGAACAATTGACAAATTCCGCAAACTCTTTCTGCGTCAAATGCAGCTCTTTCCGAATCTGTTTAATTTACCTTCGTCTATTCATCCACCACCTGGAAAATGAAAACTTCAAATACAAAACACGCTATATAATGGCACTGACTTTATCCCATTTACCATTCCAAAATTTCTTGCCGAAATCCGAATTGCATAAACCGGGTCATATTTTCCCCTATAAACCATCATACTTTTAGCTTTCACATGATTTCCAGCCTTACATTCCACCGGAATTACATGACTATCTTTTTGTATTAGAAAATCTACTTCTGCAGTATTATCTGATTCCCAATAATGAAGATCATAGCCATTTGTTTTCAGCGCAATTGCAACATAGTTCTCTGTCAGTATACCTCGAAAATGCTCTGTTTCCTTACCCTGTAGTGCCTCCAGAGTCATTCCCAATCTGGCAGACATAATACCCATATCGCTATAGTACAGTTTGAATGCACTCACATCCTGATATGCTGCAACCGGATAAAATCCCTGACTACATTTCATACACTTATTCACAATTCCGGCCCGAATCAGCCAGTCTATTGCATCTCCATATTGAGATGCCCGTGCGCCCGATTTTATCAACTTATACTGAAATTTTTTGGCATCCCTTGCTAACTGTGCCGGAAGGGAATCATATGCTTCAAAAATACGTACCGTATCTGACTGATTCGCATATTTGGTCATATCCGCAATATAAGAATTTAATAACATCTGCCGGATTTCTACCTGCTCTATAGGACTGTCTTTTGCAAGATCGGCCTTCACCGCCGCCGGCATTCCACCCACAATGCAATAATGATAAAATTCCTGCATGGCCTCCTCATGGAGTATTTCATCCAACGGCTGATTGTTTTCATAATGTTCCCGGATCGTATCTGCGAGCATCTGTTTTTCTTTTGCCCACAACACCTCTTCCAGATCCATTGGGTACATGGTCAGCATCTGCACTTTGCCTACTGGAAACGAATATTTTTCCCGGTTCACCGCTACACCCAACAGGCTTCCCGCAGCCATCACATGATATTCCGGAGCCTCTTCCGAAAAATATTTTAATGAAGTTAATGCTCTTTCACACATTTGAATTTCATCAAAAATAATAAGTGTATTTTCAGGCACAATCTTCGCCTGATAGTATTTTTCTAAAACTGATATCACATGATCTGCATGAATATCTGTTTCAAAATATTTCCCAATTCTTTCATCTGTTTCAAAGTTTACGTAGATAGTATTTTTGTAATACAATGCTCCAAACTCACGCATCTCAAATGTTTTTCCGACCTGACGTGCCCCGTAAATCAGCAAGGGCATTCTACCATTTAACTTATTTTTCCACTCATATAACTTTGACGTTATTTTACGTTTCATGTGTATACATTCTCCTTTCTTTAATTTTTGGTTTGTTTTAATGTATTGTAATACATTTTTTTGTATGAATCAATGTGTTTTTTTCCATTTATACTTTATTTCCTTCTTTCGTTACTCTTTTTTACTCTATTTGTAAAAAGCCAGACACACAAACCTACGAAAACAACTGTGACTGCAATCAGCAGCGGCAGGATTGGAATTGGATAGACGCTTACATGTATAAGCTTCAGTCCCTGATACAATGTGAATACACCAAATATGGAAAAAATCGCCACGGCGACTGTATTGAGCAGGCCATCCGGCGTCTTGCTCTTCAACAGATAACCAACCAGCATCCCCAGGATATCTGCAGCAAGAAGTCCCAGCGAGCAGCCAATCCATACGATCACGGCGGAACTCATACCTTCATTTGCACCAAATGTGATAGCTGTAAGCTGTGTCTTATCCCCTAACTCTGCTATGAAAAAGGTACAAAAAACAGCCAGTGGTGCAAACTTGATCTTTGATTTTTCACCGTCTTCCTCTTCTTCATCATCACTGGCAATGGTAGATGCTGCAAAATAAAGAAACGCCAGTGCTGCAATAATTTTAATGAGCCATTCAGGGATGAATTCACTGACAAGTCCCCCTGCAAGGACCGCAAGACCATTTAATACAAGAATGGCTGCCGCCGTCCCCAATATGATATCTCTTAACTTGTACTTGGAAGTAAGAGCGATCAGCATAAGCTGGGTTTTATCCCCCATCTCAGCTATAAATTCTGAAAAAAACACTTTTAAAAACAAAAACATCTGCCTGATACCTCTCTTATCTGATTTGATGCAATCTTCTCCACTGTAGCGTCCTCAGCCAAACTATCCGCT
>ULPU01049458.1_pt1 | contig 10200 bp, 9 predicted proteins | sample 1953821 | NCBI WGS metagenome assembly ULPU01 (sample SAMEA4835637, study PRJEB28245) | human gut metagenome | biome: gut microbiome; material: fecal sample | place: Denmark | collected 2008
ACCTTACGAAAAGAGATACCGGGACTGGAAAGAGCCAGCTTCCGGGAAGGAAAGATTGAAGGAAAGATTGAAGGAAAGATTGAAGGAAAAGTTGAGATTTTATATGAGGAACTTCATATGACTGTAGCGGAGATCGCGGAGAAATTAGTTATTTCAGAAGAGGAGGTGCAAAAAATTGTAGATGCCTCCAAGTAGTGTTTAATTAAAAATGTGGTTATAATAACGTAATAAAGAAAAAAGAATGGAGGAAAAAGCGATGAGTATGATCAAAAACATGGACAAGGCACAGGTAATGGTACTGAAAGAACAGGTGTCCTATCAGGCAGGACAGGTAGTCAGCAAGACGCTTGCACAGAACGATGCGCTTAGTGTAACATTGTTTGCCTTTGATAAGGACGAGGAGATTAGTACCCATGAATCCGGTGGAGATGCGTTTGTAACCTGTTTGGATGGAGTTGGAAAAATTACGATTGATGGTGTGGAATATGAGCTGCACGAAGGAGAGTCGATCGTAATGCCCGCAAAACATCCACATGCGGTATACGGCAAAGAGCAGTTTAAGATGTTGTTAGTAGTGGTATTTTAGTATTGTCTCAAGAGGATGGCAAAGATTTAGACAAAATGCTCCCAAAAGATGGGAGCATTTTGTCTATTCCTGAAGATATTCTTCTAACGTAATTTTTTCACGCATGATCTTTTTAGCAGCTTTTTTGCCAACATAGCGAAAATGCCAAGATTCGTACATATAGCCGGTAACTTTTTCTTTATGTTTTGGATAACGGAGAATAAAGCCGTAATCGGCACAGTGTTTACGCAGCCATTGATTTTCCGGGGTTTGTGCCTGCCCTCTGTCAAGCTGCAGATGATCAGAAGCGGTGATATCCACGCACAGTCCGGTTTCGTGTTCGCTATAATCGGCAGGTGCAACACTTCGCAAAGCATCTTTTTTAGCGGAACGATAACTCATTCCGGTACGCTCATTTTTGCGGATTTCCTCGGAAAGGAGTATTGTTTGTTTTTGACGGGTACGATAACCGCTTACGACATTGATAGAATAATTAGGATTAGCGGCTTCACAGTCAAACCACATATCACGAAGATGCGGATATATCACTTTGGCAACCTGAATGCCATTTTTTAATGTTTTGAGTTGGACCGAGTAGCCCTTTGGTAATGCATGATCTTTGTTGACTAAGATCAGAGTTTGCTTGTGGTTGAGATTTGTGTGGTATTTATGGCTGCGCGTGGCCTGCGGTTGATCTGTTCCCTGAAAATGATAAGCAGCGCCTTCCGTAGATCCGGCAGATGCGTGATCTTCCTTGATCACCAACAATATTCCTCCCCCTAAAATAGTAACCAGCACTAATAGTGCTGCAAATAATCCGATCAAATGACTTCTTTTATACCTCATCTTATAAATTCCTCCTTGCCTGATCCTGTTTTATACTCTTATTAAAACAAAAGATTGCATCCGATTTTGCAAGAAAAGGTATCTAAGTTGTATCATCACAAGTTCTGCGCATAATGGAGTTTCGAAGAAACTCCCAAGATGAGCACTGTGTGCTCATTATATCATCCTATCCCATTAACCATCGACCATCTGTGATGTACCATTAGAAGTCATAAAATCAGAATAAAAGTTACCGAAAGAGAATGTGAGATAATTCTCAATACCCGCATAGTTTTGCGAGGTTATGATGGTAACCGGAATGTTGTATTTGTAAGATTTAATTGTAAAATAGTAGTGGGCTTCCTTATAGTCATCTTCACTGGAATACTGTGCGGAAGCATCACTATTTATCGAAGCACCATAGTATTTTAGAAGACGTTTAGCGTAGCGGTCAATTTTTTCGGACAAAAGAGATTTTTTGCTTTCTCCCATAGGTGTTGCTTGATACTGCATTGGACTGTCGTTTCCTTGCAAAATGTGGGAGGTAGCCACGTGTCCCGTTAATGGGACTGCATTATACTGTGTCGGATCGGACTTTGTCAAAATCTCTTTTATAGGTATGTTTCCCATTGATACATAGTAGATTTTTTCCTGCTCTACATCAAAACGCAAAGAATAAGATTGCTTGTTAGATTCTTTCAAGAAAGAAAGTTCCCAAACACAGAAACTGTCCGTTTCCAAATAATTACGGATGGATAAATAAGTGGCGGATTGAAACATATTTTCCAGATCTTTCACCGTTAGATCGTCGGGAATAAGGTGAAAGGAGTAAAGTTTATGAAGCTGTTTTTGCAGTTTCTCAAAAAATGACTCATCATATTCCGTCAAAGTTTCTGCCTTTGCCGTTGTCAAAATTTCCGAGACAGCGATCGTTTCGGATGAAAAAATAGCGAGACGCTCTTTGTAAGACAGATTGACTTTGGTGGGTGTAGTCTGAGTGGAACCGTGTGAAACCGTAATGGTATTGGTCGTTTTTTGGTCAGTCAGGTGATTCGTGATCTCAGGAATGATTTCTGCAGTAATAAAAAATGCAGCCACCAGTAAAAAGGTTAATACAATTCGCAACTGTTTTTTCATATGCTACTCCTTTCCGGTTTGCGGGATGGTAATAGTGATTGTTGTACCGACATGAAGTTCACTTTCGATATGCCACTGCGCATGATGAAGGCGCAGAATCTCATAACAAAGCGACATACCAAGCCCGGCTCCACCCTCTTTGCGGGAGCGGGATTTATCTACCATATAAAAAGGTTTGGTGATTTTGTCGATTTCATCTGCAGGAATTCCTTTGCCGGTATCCTGTACGCTGATGCAGTAATAGTCATTGTCGGAATAACCAAGCACAGTGATCGTATCGCCAGACGAGGAAGCCTTTCTGGCGTTGTCGATCAGATTGATAAGCAGTGATAAGAGTAGATCTTTGTCGCCATATAGCGTTGCAGGAGCGAGATGCATTGATAACATCACGTCTTTGGCTGCAAGATTTTGTTTCATCATTGGAACGATTGCATCGGTAAGTTCTGACGATGAAACCGGTGCAAAGGTAAGCTCCTGCTGTTGCAAAACAAATAGATCTAACAGTTTGTATGACAAGGATTCCAAGCGTTTTCCCTGTGAAAAGATATAGTCTGCCGCCTGGAACTTTTCTTCCTGCGACAGATCCATCGTGCGTAATAACTCGGCATAGCCGATAATGGAAGTGAGCGGCGTTTTTAATTCGTGTGCAAACGCTGCCGTAAATGCTTCTTGATTTTTGGCGTGCATGGATATCTCATCAATTTTTTCCTGCAGACTATCAGCCATGCGATTAAAATCAGCCGCCAGAGTAGCAATTTCATCCTGTCCATGAACTTGGACACGACTATTCAAATCGCCATCTGCGAAGCTGCGCGTGGAAGCCGAAAGGACACGCACGCGATATGTCAAAAAATATGACAAAGCCAGAGAAAGGATCATGCAGGACACCAATATGATAAACATGATATAGTGGTACATGCGAGTCATTTCCTGACGCTGCAAATAAATGTTATTGATATTTGTAACAGTTTCTACGTAATAACCTTTCAGATCGCTTGGTAATATCGTATAGCTTACGATACGTAAATAATACGTATCTTTACTTTTATATATTTCGCGTGCGGACTTGTTTTTCCCTGCTTTAGCAAAGAGAACATCGTTGTTCTGCGGTTTTCCGGAGGAGTAAACAACGCTTCGCCGGTCATCATATATTGTGAAAAAATCGGAATCCCCTCCAAAACTTACCGCAAAGGATGAACAGATCTCTTTCATGGCATTTTTGTGTTTGGTAAAATAATCCGCAGGCATAGAGCCGACAATATTGCCTAGAGACATGCGGACCATTTCGTTTTTGCTGTTGCCGGACTCAATCTCTCGATGATAGGAAGCTCGAAAGGACGCAGAAATCATCCAGGTTCCGCAAATACTAAAAGCAGTTGCGATCAAGATAAAAAAACTGATAAAAATTTTCCAATAAAATTTCATATTGTTTTATGCTCCCTCCATGTTGACATTAAACCGTCACCTGTCATTTTGATGATCGTTTTACACTTCCGCAATGTCAACTTCAAGTTGCCACCTGTCTTGTAACTTTGCAGAAGAATTTTGATAATCGTTTTATATTCCCGCAATGTCAACTTCAAGTCGATACCCTACTTTATATACGGTTTTTATTTTATCTTCCCAGTGTAGTTTCTTGCGCAGCCGCTGTATATGGAGATCTACAGTACGGCCGTCACCCATATATTCATTCTGCCAAATGTTCTCATAAATAGTTTCACGATATAATGCGATATTTTTATTGCGCACTAAGAAGAGAAGCAGCTCAAACTCCTTGAGTGTCAGCATGATCTGCTTCCCTTGTTTGGTTACGGTACGTGATGGAACGTCGATGACAGTATCAAAAATCGTGATCCTCTCCTCACTTTTGTGATAACGTCTCAGAACGGTTTCTACACGTGCTAACAATTCCATCATTTCAAATGGTTTTGTAATGTAGTCATCCGCTCCTGCCCTCAAACCTTTCACTTTGTCATCTAACGTGCCCATCGCCGTAATAAAAATGACCGGCATTTGTGTCGTCTTGATATAGTCAAGCAATTCATAGCCGTCAATGCCCGGCAGCATGATATCCAGCAAAATGAGGTCGTAACTGTTTTCTGCAATCAGGTCTGCAGCAGTTTCGCCATCAAATGCCTGTTCACATATGTAACCGGTTTTGCAGAGACTCATACGAATCAGATTCGAAATAGCCTCTTCATCTTCTACAATCAATATTTTAGTCATAGCTTTGTCCAATATCTGTCACGGTTATTATATACGGCCTGTCCCCTATCAGGCGTATTATAACCGGAAGTCCTCTCGTGTTTACACAGTTGTGTGTGGAAATTTCCATAACTTCAACACACGTTTACTATACCGACCTTATGTATCTAAAATGTATCATAAATCTGACAAATCATATGACCGGTGATTTCTTATTTGTTGTATTAGCATCTAGATAGCAGTATAACCTCAAAAGGATTATACTGTCAAAAGGAAAGATGGCAAAGTCCCTTTCATAAATGATGAACACCCTAATCTTTTAAAAATAAAATTAGAAAATGGTGTAACATTTCGATGACTCATCTGTTATATTGGTAGATAGCACGAAAAATCGCCATCTGCAGCAACGTGCGAGATGAGGAAAGGAGGGGGAGCTTGACAAAGTGGATAAACAGCTTTTAGAAAAGTTGTACGATGCATATTATCAGGAAATATATTTGTATGTATATGCATTGTGCAAAAATCATGAGTGGGCGGCGGATCTGACGCAGGAAACATTTCTGAAAGCACTGCTTTCGCTGGATCAAAGTCATACCAACATGCGGGCATGGTTATATACGGTGGCGCGCAACCTGTATTATAATGAGGTGTCCAAAAACAGACGAGTCATGTATGTGGACGAGTATGAGAACGAAGCGGAAGATAGGGCAAATATACCATTAGAAAATATTCTGTCGAAAGAAAGAAATCGCCTGTTGTATCATGCGATTGAGCATTTGCCGGAGCGGCAGCGAGAGATTGTTATGATGCAGTATTTTGGAGGCTTGGGACAAAAAGAAATTGCTAAGGTGCTTCACATGACACCGGAAAATGTAAGGGTGTCGGCACATCGTGCTAAGAAGCAGATGAAAAATTATATGGAGGGACAGGGTTATGAACTATAGGGAATTATTGCAAAAATATAAGGCAGGGGAATTGCCAGAAGAACAGCGCAAACAGGTACGCCAAGACATTGAGAAACAGGATGCGATCAGCGAGTATTTGTTTGATAATGAGGAGATGGAGTTTGAGGAACAGATAGAACAGGACGGGGGTCAAACTACCAAAAGTACAGATGGAAGTGTGCCGAAAGACGGACAAAACGTCAATATTGTGGGTGCTGCAGTGCCAAAAGACGGACAGAGAACCCATGTCATAGAGGGCACAGTGCCAAAAGACGGACATGAGGCAGAGTTTACTAAGCTGATCAGGCGGGCAATACGCCGTACATTTATTAAGTATGGTGTTATTACCGGAGTGATCGTTATAGGAATTGTATGTTTCTTGGTGTTTGCGCTTCCAAAGATCCAGGATGCCATGTATTATGATCCAAATAAAATTGTCGGCACAGAAGAGGGAAATAAAACCAATCAATTGTCCTTGGACATGTCCGTGTATTCAGAGTTGTTTTTGCCGGAGAACTATCGCGATTCTGCGGCCGCAACAGGAAGCGGCTATGGTAATTATGACATCGTGATCAACCAGACGAGCTCCCACAATGGCATTTTTGAGTACGTGGGAGGAAGGATCACGAAAAATGATATGGTTCTGTATAATCCCAATATTGTAAAAAAACCATTCTCAAATGTTTTTTATCCACCAAGCGAGATGACGACAGCCAGTGCGGCGACGCCGGAAGGGATTGCCGGAACGAAGAAAGAAGCATTTGATGAGCTGTCTAAGTTGGAGGATGAAAAAATGTACCATGCCTATGTCAGCTTGGATAAAGTATATTCATTTTCTGAATTCAAAGCATTGGCGGAAAAGAATGATCTTGAGCCGACCTGGTGCGCGATCAGTGTAAAAAATAAATACCAAACGGAAAGCAAATATACAACGTACAATACAGGAAATATAGGGTTTCGTATGTACACCAGTTGCAGCAGTCTTGCCTTTGACCAAAAAAAATATCCGCTGCTGACGGCATTTTCACTTGCTGAGCAGGAATCCGCCAAGAAAAATGTTTTGGAGGAAAAAGATGTTACCAAACACATGACAAGTATGTTACAATATTTGCAAGATAACGATGACATTGTGAAAATGATCGAGAACGATCAGGGCACTGGGAAAACGGATTATGCTTCGATGATTGATAGTATTCAGAAAGATGGTTTGTATATTTATGGATATTATGTGGAAGATATCGGTAAGGAACTGAAGAAGTTAAAAGATATTGGCAATGTATCATATGTGTACACGACCGAATTGAAATAATGAGTACAATGTGTGCGGTTATTATGACGATACAAGTGTGCGGTTATTATGACGATACAGGTGTGCGGTTATTATGATGATACAAAGAGGTTGACTATGGAAAAAAGAGCACAGGGAATGTCATTACAGCAGAGAAAAGACAATTTGCCGGAGATATTACGGCGTTTTGAACAGGAAAATATGCAGAAAGTGGCAGCAGAGAAGAATCGCTGCCATTTCCATCTTATGGCACCGGTAGGATGGTTAAACGATCCTAATGGACTGTCCTATTTTGGGGACAGGTATCATGTGTTTTTTCAATATTCTCCGTTTGCAGTGAATGGCGGAATGAAACTGTGGGGACATTATACAAGCAAGGATTTAGTGCAGTATAAATATGAGGGAGCACCATTTTTGCCGGATGAAACCTATGATAAAGATGGTGTATTTTCCGGTTCAGCCATTGTATGGAAGGACAAGATGTATTTGTTTTATACCGGAAATGTGGAGGAAGAGGGAGATCATGATTATATCCATTCCGGCCGTGGAGCGAATGTGATCCGCGTGATATCTGAGGATGGGGAACACTTCTCTGCCAAACAATGTATTTTGACGAATGCGGATTATCCGGCAGAATGTACGAATCAGGTTCGCGATCCAAAGTTGTTTCAGATGGCTGACGGTACATTTCGAATGGTGTTAGGGGCATGGCTGCAGGATGATAAGGGAGCGGTGTTGCTTTATTCGTCAACAGATTTGGAGCATTTTACCTTTGAGCAGCTCTACACAACAGAAAAAGCTTTCGGATATATGTGGGAGTGCCCGGATATCTTTGTGTTGGATGGGCATCGCATTCTTGCAGTGTGCCCACAGGGGATTCCTTCCGAGGCGGAGCAATATCAGAATATTTATCAGTCCGGGTATTTTATCGAAACAGAAGAGACCCGGACTGTGAATGCGTCATTTAAGGGAACAGAAGAGACCCGGACTGTGGACGCGTCATTTAAGGGAACAAAAGAGACCCGGAATGTGAATCCGTCATTTATAGAGTGGGACATGGGATTTGATTTTTATGCGCCACAGACATTCGAAACATCAGTTGGAAGAAGAATATTGATTGGCTGGGCAGGTGTCCCAGATGCAGAATATAGCAGCAATCCTACGAATGAAGGGTGGCAGCATAGTCTGACAGTGCCGCGCGAGCTTCGCTATCATAATGGGAAAATTTATCAATTACCTATCCGTGAATTGGGACAGCTAAGGAAAAAAGAAATCTTGCCGGAAAAGGAATCATATGTACTGGATAATGGTTGCGGAGAGCTGATCTTTGACGGAATCGCCGGTTCATTGTCGGCTGCTATTTGTGTGCAGATCGGCATCGGATGCTCGTTATTCTATGAGAAAGGGCTTGTTACATTACAGTTTACTGATGATAGTGGTGCCGGGCGTGGTAAACGCGTGGCGAGATGCGAGGCAGTTCATAAAATCCAGATTTTAATGGATGTTTCTATCTTAGAGATTTATATCAATGATGGTGAGATTGTGATGACCAGCCGTATCTTTTTTCCGGGGAAAGATGCAACGGTACGATTTTTGGGACAGGCTGAAATGATTCAGGCATGGCAGCTGTGATGATTGGATTTCTGCTCGGTTTTCAGCAGATGTGGGAGATTCCGCTGAGGAGATATGTTGAAAATTTGGGAGAGATGTATTACACTGGAAATGTGTGCGATAGTGCATACTTCGCAACATAAAATTATATAGAAATGGGGATTAATATGAGTATTCGAATTGGAATTTTAGGCTATGGTAATCTGGGACGTGGTGTAGAGTGTGCAATCCGTCAGAATGATGACATGGAGCTGATTGCTGTTTTTACACGAAGAGACCCATCGCAGGTATCTATTTTGACCAATAGCGCAACTGTTTGTAAGGTTGATGAGATAACGGATTGGAAAGACAAAATTGACGTGATGATTTTGTGTGGTGGAAGTGCTACTGATCTGCCGGAGCAGACACCGAAGTATGCACAGTATTTTAATGTGATTGACAGCTTTGATACACATGCGCGTATTCCAGAGCATTTCGCTGACGTGGACAAGACAGCAGCGGATAGCAAACATGTTGCTGTGATTTCAGTTGGCTGGGATCCGGGAATGTTTTCGTTGAATCGCTTGTATGGAAATGCAATTCTTACAGAGGGTAAAGACTATACGTTTTGGGGCAAGGGTGTCAGCCAGGGACATTCTGATGCGATTCGCCGTATTGATGGCGTTAAAGATGCAAAGCAGTATACGATCCCGGTAGAAAGTGCATTAGAGGCAGTTCGTGCCGGGGAAAATCCTGAGCTCACAACGAGACAGAAACATACCCGAGAGTGTTTTGTAGTATTAGAAGATGGTGCAGATGCTGCGAAAGTTGAGCAGGAGATTAAGACAATGCCGAACTATTTCGCAGATTATGATACAACAGTGCACTTTATTAGCGAGGAAGAATTAAAGAAAAATCATAGTGGTATTCCTCATGGCGGTTTTGTATTGCGCAGTGGTGTGACCGGCTGGAATAAAGAAAATAAGCATCTCATTGAGTATAGCTTAAAATTAGATTCCAATCCGGAATTTACATCTAGTGTACTTGTTGCTTATGCTAGAGCTGCTTATCGCATGGCAGAGCAGGGACAGTTTGGCTGCAAGACAGTATTTGATATTCCACCGGCATACTTAAGCAGTATGAGTGGTGAAGAATTACGTGCGAAAATGCTGTAATTGTATAACAGACGCGAGTTGTTGGATTAGATACGCCGTGATAGATTGGGACAAGACGAGTCACCAATTGAATTATGATTCGTTGTGATTCGATGAGTCGTAGATGGAAATGTGAATTGTGGGACTGTACCAGTTGCAATTTTATTTCAAATGTGATATTATCAGACTTGCGCTGTGAAAAAGCGGGCGCAGGTCTGTTTTGCAATCTGTTATTGTTAGGAAACAGAGCAAAATTAATATGCGGATATGGCGGAATTGGCAGACGCGCTAGATTTAGGTTCTAGTGTCAACAGACGTGCAGGTTCAACTCCTGTTATCCGCATTACTAAAACAAGTCTCATGGAAGAATGATTCCATGAGACTTGTTTTTTGTATTCTAGAAGACTGTTTACCTCATATGATATAAAAATCTACCCCGTGAGCCCGAAATGACGGAGCAGGGTAGAGAAATCAAGACAAAGATAGCTGAGA
>ULPU01031928.1_pt1 | contig 10030 bp, 9 predicted proteins | sample 1953821 | NCBI WGS metagenome assembly ULPU01 (sample SAMEA4835637, study PRJEB28245) | human gut metagenome | biome: gut microbiome; material: fecal sample | place: Denmark | collected 2008
GATGTGGACACAGATACCTACGTTGAACTGACATTTGATCATATGGGGAAGACTTACAGAGTTAAAAGAAATCCTTCCTATGAGAGACGTAAGAAAAAAGGTGAAGGAACTACCCTGCAGGATGCGGCTGCAGAATTGTATCTGCCGGATGACTCGGTCATTGCCAACAGAACGAAGGTAAATTCATATCTTCAGGAATTGTTGGGTGTGGACAGAGAGCAGTTTTCGCAGATATCCATGCTTGCCCAGGGCGAGTTCAAGGAACTGTTGGTGGCGGAGTCCGGGGACAGACAGAAGATATTCAGCAAGCTTTTTCACACATCAAGGTATTTTGTTCTGCAGAAGCGTCTTCAGGATGAGACGAGAAAGCTTCAGAGTGAACGGGACGATATGAAGAAGAGTATAGAGCAGTATATATCCGGGATAGTCTGCGGAGAGGATGACCCTTTTGGGCTCAGTGTCCAAAAAGCGAAGGACGGCCAGATGCCAATTGATGAGGTGATCACACTCATCGGAAAGATTATTGTAACGGAGAAGGCAAGAACGGATTCATATGAGAAGCAGATCAGTACACTTGAGACCCGGGTCGGGGAACTTGACACGCTGATAGGCAAGGCACAGCAGACAGAGAAAGCCAGAGTGCAGCTTGAAAAGACACATTTGGAGCTTGCAAATGTACAGAATGACAGAACTACTGCTGAGGCAGAGCTAAACAGGACAAAGGAAGCTTTCCCAGAGACGGAAGAGCTCCAAAGGCAGGCAGCAGTTATAAATAACGAGCTTCCAAACTATGAGAAACTGGACGAGAAGCGAAAAAATATTGCAGACGAGGAACAGCTCCTGCAAAGGCAAAATGAACAGGCAGAGAAGGGCAGAATGCTTGTGACAGACAAACAGAAGAGCATAGAAAAGCTGAGGCAGGAGCAGACACAGCTTGCGGATGCGGGGGAGAAAATAGTTGCAATCACGGCATCGAGGGAGAAGATGGCTGACGCTGTTGACTATCTGAATGACATAAGTAGACTGCTCATGGAATACAGCAGAAGAAAACAGGCGGTGGACAAAGCACAGAAGCAGTATCTGTTTGATAATGATATGTATACCAGAAAGCAGGATATGTATGAGCATATGAGCACGCTCTACAGGAATGCCCAGGCGGGAATCCTAGCAAAGGATCTGAAGGAGGGACAGGCGTGCCCTGTGTGCGGTGCGACGGAGCACAAACTCCTTGCATCGCTGCCAAAGGAGGCTCCGACAGATGCACAGTTAGATGATGCGAAGAAGGATGCTGACAAAGCCCGCGACAGGGCAAATGCCAGTGCTACGGATGCAAAGGTAAAGCTTGCCAGCGTCATGGAGATCAGAAACAGCATTATTGAGCAGGCTGGAAGGAAATTTGACGATCCGGAGGATATAGATGTTCTGCCGGAAAAGGTTGAGAAGAATATTGGATACTATAATGAGAAGATTGCGGAGACTGACAGACAGATCGAGGCTGAACGCAAAAGGGTCAGCAGAAGGGATGAGCTTGCTGCAAAACTTCCTCAGGAGGAAGAAACATTGGCCGGGATGCAGGTTAAGCTGGCGGAGCTTGAGAGAAATATATCGGCGCTCACGGCAAAGGTTGTCTCAGACAGAGAACAGGCGACAGAACTGGCCGCGGGGCTCAGATTCAGAAATCGGAGTGAGGCGGAAACGAAGATGAACGAGATTCTTGGCAGAGCAAAGAAACTGCAGGATTCATTTGACACCGCTGAGAAGAGATATAATGCTGTGATCCAGGATATTAAGACGCTGGAGGGGCAGATAAAGGCTCTGACAGACACGCTGGAATCAGCAGAGAGGCTCGAACTTGCTAAGCTTGAGGAAGATAAAACCGCAGTGAGAGATGAACTGGGAAGGATCAGGCTTCTCATGCAGGATGGAAACAGCCGCATCCGTGCAAATGAAACGGCGATGGCGAATATAAGCAGAAAGTCCGATGAGCTTTCGGCAAAAGAAAAGAAATATGTAAGCGTGAAGTCGCTCTATGACACTGCCTCAGGAAATGTATCCGGCAAGAACAAGATAAATCTTGAGGCATATATACAGATGTCGTATTTTGACAGGATAATTCAGCGTGCAAATCTGAGATTCCTGAAGATGTCAGATGGTCAGTATGAGCTGGGGCGTGTGACGGACAGCAGTGACAAGAGAAGCCAGATCGGCCTTGACCTCTGTGTTGTGGATCATTACAACGGCAGCAGACGAGACGTTAAGTCTCTTTCTGGGGGCGAGTCATTCATGGCATCACTCTCCCTTGCACTTGGACTCTCCGATGAGGTGCAGGCTTCGGCTGGCGGCATACAGATAGATACGATGTTTGTGGATGAGGGCTTTGGCTCACTGGACACAGAAAAGACTCTGCCACAGGCATACAAAGCGCTGGTCAGCGTGACCGAGGGACGCAAGCTGGTGGGAATAATATCGCACGTGACTGAACTCAAGGAGAAGATTGACAAGCAGATCGTGGTGGAAAAGGACAGAACCGGCAGGGCGAAGGCCCGGCTGGTGGTGTAGGAATTTTAGTCATCCGAGTATTGGGCTAAAATGTGCTCAAGTTTATTAAAGTCTACACATCTTTTGGTAAGGTTACGATTTTTGTCGGGAAAATCAGTTATGAGAGAGTGGACTTTATTGGCTCTGTTGATTATGGTATCGTGAGGGTTTAATTTCAGATTGACCTTAGATATAACTGAGTTGTTAACTGGAATCATATTGTTTAGATTGAGAATTCCTATGATTTTAGAAGAATACTCAGGATGCCTGCTGTTGTGGTCAAATATTTTGATGAAATCAATCTGGCTTTTCATATTTTCAAATTTGTTTTTTGGTGAGGTAAGGGGGATGCAATATTTCTGACCACCTATAAGAATGATTATTCCAAGAAATGGTCGATTCTCCTTACCTACCTGAGGGGAGACTGACATTACGTTGTCATCTGCACGAGACAGATTTCTTATGTATTTTAAATCAATATAGTAAAAATTTAGGATATCCATTATCGCCTTTCTGAGAATATAAAAGAGCTGTGCTAAAATGCACAGCTCTTAAAAACCTTTTTGCATGGTAGGGCTCCCATAAAATTGTTCCATTTTGTATGGTAGAACATCCATATTAAAATTGTTCATTTGTTTTATATGGTAGAACACCCATCTCTTAAAGTTCCCATTTCGCATGGTAAGGTTACCATAATCATATCATACAAGAATTCTAACATTCAATAATGTTAGTGTCAATTAGAGCTGACTTATTTAGTAACGTATAGTGATCTGAGAATATCCTAAAAAGTGATCAATATCAAGTGCAATTACTGATATTTTATAAAACGTTTATAAAAGTATACAAAGTGTAGAATAGTAGAAAAATGTTAGCTGTTTGCTTTACAAATCGGAGTTGATAAACAATAATGGTTCATGTATGAATGAATAAGGACGGTACAAAATAATGGAACTTTTTGATATATGCGACGAACAGGGCAACCCTACCGGAGACACAGTGGAGAGGAGCGAGGCACATGCAAAAGGCATATGTCACAGGACTGCCCATATCTGGATAGCGAAGCAAGAGAATGGAAGGTATAAGGTTCTTCTGCAGAAGAGGTCGATGGATAAGGATTCTTTTCCCGGAAGGTATGACACTTCCTCTGCCGGACATATACAGGCGGGTGATGAACCGATGGAGTCGGCACTCAGGGAACTCGGAGAGGAGCTTGGCATCAAAGCTGAGGCCGCAGATCTTGATTTCGCGGGAACATTCAGGATCCGGTATGAGAAGGAATTTCATGGCAGAATGTTCAGGGACAACGAGGTGGCATTTGTGTTCGTGTATCAGAAACAGGTGGACATAGCAGATCTGACAATACAGAAGGAAGAGCTTGACGGCGTGTGCTGGTTTGATCTTGAGGACACTTATGAGGCATGTAAGAATCATGACCAGAAGTTCTGCGTGCCAATTGGAGGGCTTGAGACGGTAAGGAAATACCTGAAAGAAAGAATACGTTAAAGTTACTGAAAGAATGTTGTGTGTAGTGGATAGTAGGAAAAATGCCAGGGCGTAAAGAAAGGCATTACATATAAAAAATATGTTGCCAGACTAGTTAGTTTGTGCTAACATAACATATGTTATGGAAAACGACAAGCGCAGTGAAACGATAGAAAAACTGAAAAAAGCAGGTAAAGAGGAATTCCTTGAAAATGGTTACCAGAGGGCAAGCCTCAGAAAGATATGCAAGAGTGCTGGAGTTACCACCGGAGCTTTCTACTTTTCATTTGAGAGCAAGGAGGCTCTGTTTAAGGCGATACTTGAACCGCTTGTGAACCAATATGAAGCCATGCTTGGAGAACTTATGAAGGGGGAGATTGAGAACCCCGCCACGGGCGTAGATGCAGATAAGATTATGATGCAATTCCTTCTGGCACACAGGGAAGAGGTAATGATCATCATGCATGGCGCTGACGGCAGCTGCTATGAGAATTATCACCAGAGGGTTGAGGAGTTCATGAGACATTCATTTGCGGCATATTACAGGTCACAGCTTGGATGCGAGCCGGATGAGACTTTGGTTCGCGTGCTGGCTAAGATGCGGCTTGAGGGAGCCATGGCGATACTGAACGAGGATGTAGATGTGGAGAAGAAAATGTATCTGACAGAAAAGATTGGCATTCATGCCACAGGCGGTACAGAAAAGTTGATAGAGAGTTTAAAGAAAGAGGTTCATCGATGATGAACCTCTTATTTTTATGAACATAACAAAACATGACAAATGTTATATTTTATGTAAACGCCGCGCGCAGCGCCTCTCATGTGTTTGCACAATTAAAAAGCAGGAGGAAATGAGAAAATGGTTAGCACACAGAACAATACAGTAAGCAGATCAAAGGTAGACATAACGGGAGTCCCGGAGACGATGCTCCAAACACTCTATGCCAGGGCGAAGGAATCGAGAAAGCCGGATCATGTCATATATGACGGCAAGGCTATAGAGATAGTGGACAGTCTGGATTATGACTTTTCACTGGCGGACAAGGATCTGGCGATGGGAAGCGGAGTTATAGCGAGAACCATAGTGCTTGATAAGCTTGTATCAGAATTCCTGAAAAAGCACAAGGGTGCTGTGGTTGTGAATATCGCCAGTGGTCTTGATACCCGTTGCTATAGAAATGAGGGTAAATATAAAGGTTGGTACAACATTGATCTCCCGGAGACCATGACTGTAAGGGCAAAGTTCCTGCAGGAGGACGGACCGGTGTACCAGATAGCGGAATCCGCCATGGACGGCAAATGGGCAGACATGGTAGAGTATGCAGGTGAACCTGTGCTGGTCATCATAGAGGGGCTTACGATGTATCTCACAGAAGCTGATGTGAAGAAAATATTCGACATAATAGACAGGAAATTTACTCATGCTACGGTGCTCGTAGAGACTATGGCTCCGTTCATGGCAAAGCATATCAAGGAGAAATCCATCCATGGAAGCCATGCCAGGTTTTCCTGGGGCGTGTCAAATGGAAAGGAGCTGGCGGAGATCATACCGAAATACAGATACATAGAACAGCACAGTCTTGTAGAAGGAATGGCTGAGTTCATACCGGTATATAAAGTCATTGGCAAAATACCATTTGTCAGCAATATATCAAACAAGATAGTAGTGATGGAAAAGTGATAAAAAAGTGTTGACATAAAGTTAAAAGCCGTTTATGATGCAGTAAAATGCAAATGACTTGCAAATTCAAAAAAAGAGGAATATTATGGCGAGGGAGTATAAAACGAGAATAAGTCAGGCTATAGAGGCATTTGCTGCAGAGAGGCAGGACAGAGGGTTTTGCGCGGCTGATGTAAGTGTGTATTTGGATGAGAATGGCATAGATGCGAATACAACAACTGTATATCGCAATCTTGACCGCATGGTTACCCAGGACAAATTGATAAAGTATCAGAGTGCTGATGGTGGTTCAAGTATGTATAGAATGGAAAAGGCTGATCATAGTTGTCACGAACACCTTCATATGCAGTGTGTTAAGTGCGGAAGAGTCATACATATTGACCGCGATACCATGAATCACATAGCTAAAGGAGTTCAGGAGAGGTATGGATTTATGATCGACTGTGACAGATCGTCGATATGTGGTATTTGCAAAGATTGTCAGAGGCGTTGTGGAGTTGCTGTAGTCTAAACTAAACGTGATTGTTACAGATGGGATTGTATCGTTACGGTCACAACGAAAACTATATATCCCCCAATTTCTAAACATGAAAAGGAGGTGTGCAGAATGAGTAAAAAGAGAATAATGTCATGGATTCTTATAGTGTTCTTTGTATCGGGAGTACTTTTCTCTTACGGCTATATTGCGCGCAATGTGGAGCATGACTGTACGGGGCAGGAATGTCCTATATGTATGCATTTGCAGCAGGCTGCACAGTTCCTTTCAAATATAAAGACAATGTCAACTACGCCAGTGTTCCTGGCGTTCTTAAGTGTGTTCACACTTGGAGTTGTATTGGTGTATACCCACGAGTATTGTACCGATACGCTCGTTTCCCTGAAGGTGGAATTGCTGAATTGATTTAAAGTACGGATATTGACTGAGAATTGCGTCTGGAAATACATCTAAAGATAAGGGCGAATACTTATTATTGGTGTTTTTTGATCTAGAGGCAGTTTATTAAATTTACCCAATTATAGGCATCAAAATATGCCTGTCAATTTTATCAATCAATTCGGAGGTTTATTGATCATTATGAAAAATAGAATATTTGGCCTTGTTATGGCATCGGTACTTACTGTTTCAGCATTTTGTGGCTGCGGAGCATCAATGACGGCAGCAGATTCTGATCAGAAAGGGGGCAGTGCGCCTGAAAATGCGGCAAATGCTGCGGCGTACAGCATTGTATGTACGACTTTTCCTCAGTATGACTGGATCCGCAATATTATAGGCGGTGATTCCGACAAGTTTCAGCTTACTATGCTGCTCGATCAGGGGATGGATCTTCACAGTTATCAGCCAACTGCAGAGGATATAGCAAAGATAGCTGACGCAGATATGTTTGTGTATGTTGGCGGTGAGTCTGATGGCTGGGTGGATAGTGCCCTGAAAGAAGCGACTAATAAGGATATGAAGGTTGTAAATATGCTTGACGCTTTGGGAACTGCAGTCAAAGAGGAAGAGGTAGTTCCAGGCATGCAGACAGAGGAAGAAGAGAGAGGAGAGGAAGGCCCGGAGTATGATGAACATGTATGGCTTTCACTCAAGAACGCAGTGGCGTTGACGAATGTGTTGGCGGATAATATCCAGGCGCTTGATCCAGATAATAAATCTGATTACATGGAGAATGCAGGCAAGTACGTTGATGAACTCAATGATCTTGATGGAAGGTACGAACTAACAGTTTCTAAGGGAAAACGTCAGGCAATTCTGTTTGGCGACAGATTCCCTTTCCGATATATGGCGGATGATTATGGTCTTACTTACTATGCTGCATTTGTGGGATGCAGTGCTGAGTCGGAGGCAAGTTTTGAGACAATAACATTCCTTGCGCAGAAGGTGGATGAGTTAAAGCTTCCGGTTATTCTGACGATAGAGGGTGCAGATCAAAGTATAGCAGAGTCGATAAAGAAGACAACAGATTCGAAAAATCAGGAGATCCTGACGATGAATTCCATGCAGTCTGTGACTGCAAAGGCTGTAGCTGATGGTGAGACGTATCTGAACGTGATGGAAGATAACTTGAACGTACTTTCTCAAGCATTGAATTAATTGCTGAACAATAATACAAATTTAGATTTATAGGAGAAAACAAATGTCATATATAACGTGCAGGGACCTGGCAGTCGGGTACGACGGAAGATCAGTTGCGTCAGGCCTTAATTTCAGTATAGACAAGGGAGATTATCTCTGTATAGTTGGAGAGAACGGAGCGGGAAAGAGTACCTTGGTAAAAACTTTACTTGGGCTGTTGAAACCGGTTTCAGGAGAGATAAAGTTTGGCGATGATCTGACATCGCGTGATATAGGCTATCTGCCGCAGCAGACACCTGTGCAGAAGGATTTCCCTGCGACTGTATGGGAGGTGGCTTTGTCGGGAACGCTGCCTAAGTGCGGAGCACGTCCTTTTTATGGCAGAAAGGAAAAGCAGCTTGCACAATCTCAACTTGAACGACTTGGAATATGGGATATACGCAGGAAATGTTACAGGCATTTGTCAGGAGGACAGCAGCAGCGCGTCCTTCTGGCGAGAGCCCTGTGTGCAACTGAGAACCTTCTTCTGCTTGATGAACCGGTAACTGGCCTTGATCCTGTCGCAACGGCACAGTTCTATCAGATGATACAGCAGTTAAATGAAAATGGTGTGGCAGTGATCATGATATCACATGATCTGAGGGCAATAGATTGCGCCAGACATGTGCTTCATATGAATCATGAGGGTTCGTTCTGGGGCAGCAGAGAGGAATATAAGAACAGCAGATATTGGAACATCATTTCGGTAGAATATGAGAAAGGTGGTGGACAGAGTGCAGCTTGTTGATAAGTTAATTTACTATATGCAGTATCCATTTGTTAAGTATGCTCTTGTGGTTGGTATTCTTATAGCATTGTGTTCGTCACTTTTCGGTGCAACATTGGTTTTGAAAAGATTTTCATTTATCGGCGATGGACTTTCACATGTTGCATTTGGAGCAATGGCGGTAGGATCTGTCCTGAAACTGACAAACAACACGATAATAGTGATGCCGGTGACTGTGGCTGCTGCAATTCTCATACTTATGTCGGGACAAAATGCGAAGCTTAAGGGAGATGCCGCGATAGCCATGATGTCTGTCGGTGCTTTAGCCGTAGGTTATCTGATAATGAATGTGTTCTCCACGTCAGCAAATGTATCGGGGAATGTGTGCTCTACGTTGTTTGGTTCAACCTCAATACTTACATTGACAATGGGAGAAGTGTGGCTGTGTATAGTTATGTCAATATGTGTAATAGCGTTTTTCTGTTTGTTCTACAACAGGATATTTGCAGTCACATTTGACGAGAGTTTTACCAGGGCAATCGGGAAAAATGCAGGGGCATATAATCTGGCGCTGGCGGTGATAATCGCTGTGATAATAGTGCTTGCAATGAATCTGGTGGGCTCCCTGCTCATCACGGCGCTTCTGGTATTCCCTGCACTTTCGGCAATGAGAGTTATGTATAGTTTCAGGTCAGTGGTATTATATTCGGCTGTATTGTCAGTTGTGGGAACTTTGACCGGCATGCTGGTATCCATATTATTTTCAACACCGGTAGGATCTACGATCGTTGCATGCGATATGGTTATATTTGCATTTAACAGTATAGCAGGGAAAGTGATGAGGAGATAAGAATATGTATATGAATAGAAATAGAAGAATGCATGGATGCAGACACAGATTTAAGCGATTGATTATGTCAATATTGGTGCTGAGTATGTTGCTGACTGTCACAGGCTGTGGTGGAGCATCTCAGACTGCGGGCAGTCGTTTGAACACACAGAATGCAGTGGATAAGGTGCTTAATCAGAAAACAGGCGATGGTGATGTGGAAAGTAAGTCGTCAGTGGGAGCCACAACAGAGACGACGACCACAACAGAGACGACGATCACAACAGAGATGCAAACCACGACAGAGACAGAATCCGCATCTGTAACTGGGGCAACATCAGAACCTACATATGGGCAGGTCGTGAATGGAGACAGCTCAGTTATAGCACAATACAAATCTGAGGGTGTGGATGTGGACCTCACTCTTATGGGAAAAGATCTTATATATGCAACTGTATATCAGATGATGTCAAAACCTGAGGAATATGAGGGCAAGACGATAAGGATAGAAGGAAAGTATTATGCATCCTATTATCCAATAACCGACAAATATTATAATTATTGTCTCATAGCCGACGCTCTGGCATGCTGCAGTCAGGGGCTTGAATTTGAACTTGGTGGAGGTGCAGTATATCCAGGCGATTACCCGGCGGACCA
>ULPU01016532.1_pt1 | contig 9994 bp, 8 predicted proteins | sample 1953821 | NCBI WGS metagenome assembly ULPU01 (sample SAMEA4835637, study PRJEB28245) | human gut metagenome | biome: gut microbiome; material: fecal sample | place: Denmark | collected 2008
CCCTCTGCCTATGTGATTTTCTCGGTGGTTGCTGCTTTCTTTGTAGTTTTGCGCCACAAGGAAAATATCCATCGCCTGCTCACAGGCACCGAAAGCAAAATCAAACCGGGTAATGCCAAGGATCTGCAGAAATAAAATATCGCTTCTACGCTGATGTAGGCCAACGCTTACATCAGCTTTTTTCATATATTAAAGCAGGATTTTTGTCCTGCCTAAAGAATATAATAATATTACAAGTATATTAGGTGATTTGCAGTAGACTGAATACTGCAGGAAGGAGTAACGAAATTGCGATTAGCAAAGCTTTTATATACAGCTGCCGTTGTCTGCGGACTGCTGCTGCCTTTGGGCGCTTCGGCTGCAGGCATTACCAATTATCCGCCGCTGGTGAACCCGTCACACTGGACGGAGCAGAACAAGAGTGGTGATACGGTTATTCTTGATGCGAAGGGTGTCGCAGCCTTCAACGCCAAGGTACGCGCTGCTTCCCGCAGTATGCCTGACTTGGCAAATTATCCTGCGACGATGAGCGGTGATGCGCTCAAAACGAGGATTATGGATTATTCCATACTTGACGATGATTTGTATCTGCATGGCAATAAGGTGAGCGAAAACTATAAGAATATCCTACGTAAGCAGAGTAATGTCAGTGCTATTCCCAAAAGCGTGACTGTGCAATATGCAGTGACGGTGCGCCGTACTGCGGTGCGCGCGCTGCCTACGGGCGAGGGCCTGTATTATTACGCGGGCGACAGGGATTTTGACGCGCTGCAGGAAACTATGCTGGACCCCGGCGAGCCTGTGGCTGTGCTGCACACCAGTGCCAACGGTTATTTTTACTACGTGCAGGCAGTAAATTACAGCGGTTGGGTGAGCAAGTATAATGTAGCCATGACCGATAAGAATTCCTGGAGCACCTTTGTAAAGCCGCAGAAGTTTCTTGTTGTTACCGATGCGGAATATAACCTGAAAACGGACGGCGAGCAGGTGCTTTATCAGCAGGGTGCGCGCCTGCCGGTTGACAGTATGCAGAGCGATACCTATACTGTAATTGCACCGGTGCGCACTAAAGCAGGTCAGCTGCAGAAACAGAAGCTGTTGGTGCCGAAGGCTGCCTCTGCCGTGCATTACGGCTATTTGCCCTATACAAGCAATAATCTGCTTAATTCCGCCTTCAAATTTTACGGCAAGCCTTATGGCTGGGGCGGTTTGAAAAACAGCGTGGACTGCTCAAGCCTGGTGTTCAATGCTTACCGCACTGTGGGCATTGTGCTGCCGCGTAATGCCGACCAGCAGGAGTTGACCGCAGGCACGAAGAAAAAGCTCAGCGGCAGCTCACAGGAACGCGCCGCCGTTATCAGCAAGCTGATGCCCGGTGCAGCGCTTTATATGGACGGCCATTGCCTTATGTATATCGGCAATATCAATCAGACACCGTATACGATTCACGCGCTGGGCTCGTATTTTTCCAAGGGCCGCCTGATGCGTGAGATGAAGGTGCTGGTGAGCGATTTGTCGTTGCAGCGTTCCAGCGGCAATACCATGCTTAACGAATTGCAGACTGCAATAGAATATAAATAATGATAGGAGAGTTCAGGATATGTTAAACCAATTCCAATGTACCGCAGCGGAGTTCAACGCTGCAGCCTATAATGATGCGGACAGTATTGTCCTCTTTCTGTGCAAGGAATGTGCTGCGGCTATCGACAAGCTGGAGCTGCCGGAGGCAGTAGCCAATGCGGTGAAGGCATATGCTGCCATGCACGACGATATTTATGATGCAGGCAGTGTTACCACCCTGGTGCTGCCGCAGGGTGAAGGTTTGCTGACACTGCTTTTGGCAGGCTGTGGAGAGGGCAAGGACTGCAAGCCGAACAATTTCCGTAAGGCTGCCGGCGCTGCTGCCCGCGCTTTGCACAAGGCTAAGGCGCAAAAGGCCGTACTGGCTGCGCCTATCCTGCTGAACGCCGAACGCAGCAAAAACCTGCAGGCGCTTGTTGAAGGCCTGTACCTCGGCGCGTACACCTTCAACCGCTTCAAGAGTGAAGCAAAGCAGGCACCGCTGTGCGAGGCTACCGTGCTGAGCGCTGTGCCGGAGGCGGCGGCAATCATTAACGCTGCGGAAATCTCTGCGGAAGCAGTGTGCTATGCACGTGATCTGGTGAATAACCCAGGTAACGTGGTAACACCGCAGACCATGGCCGATGATGCCTTGAAGCTGGGGCAGGAGCTGCCGCTGGAAATTACTATTATGGATGAAACCCTGATGGAGGCAAGAGGCATGCATGCACTGCTGGCAGTAGGTCAGGGCAGTCATAACCCTCCGTGCCTCGTTGCCTTGCGCTACAACGGCAACGGTGACGCTCCCTATACAGCCTTCGTAGGCAAGGGCATCACCTTCGACAGCGGCGGTATTTCCATTAAGCCTGACGATAACATGGGCGAGATGAAGGACGACATGACGGGTGCAGGCGCTGTGCTCGGCGCTATGCGTGCCATCGCACGTTTAGGCCTGAAGTGCAACGTTATCGGCGTGCTGGCCTGCGCGGAGAATATGCCTGACGGCAAAGCGCAACGTCCCGGCGACATTGTGCGTGCAGCCAACGGCAAGACCATCGAGGTTGTTTCCACCGATGCGGAAGGACGCATGGTGCTGGCGGACGCAGTCTGGTATGCCTGCCAAATGGGTGCAAAAAAGGTTGTTGATATAGCAACGCTCACCGGTGCGGTAATCATCGCCCTGGGCAACGAAACCAGCGGTATTGTGTCCAATGATGACGAGCTGGTGGAGCAGATTAAGCTGGCAGGATACATGGCCGGTGAAAACTACTGGCAGCTGCCTTCCCTGCCTGAATGCAAGGAGGCCATCAAGAGCGACGTTGCGGACCTGCTCAACAGCGCAGGACGTGCCGGCGGCTGCATCACCGGCGGTCTGTTCATCGGTGAATTCGTTGATAAAGATATCCCTTGGGCACATCTTGATATCGGCGGCACCTCCACCGCAACCAAGACGGAGGGCTTCAAGGTCAAGGGCGGTACTGCCTTTGGCACTATGACGCTTATCAAGCTGGCAGGTATGCTGTAATGGCTGCGCAGCTTGTAGATTTACATTTGCACAGCACCTTCAGCGACGGACGCTATACGCCGACCATGCTGGTGGACGAGGCTGTGGCTAAAGGCATCGGCGTAATCGCCATTACCGACCATGATTCGTGGAACGGTATGGCAGAGGCGCACGAGGCAGCAAAGCGCCACGACGGACGCATCCGCGTCCTCACCGGCGTGGAGCTGGGAACGCAGTACGAGGATGATGCCGTGCATATTTTAGGTTACCATGTTTCCACAGACTGTGAAGCGCTACATAAGAAAATGGATGAAATGCGCCATGCGCGCGAGCATCGTTTATATGCCATGCTGGAAAAGCTAGAAAAATTAGGCTACCATGTGGAGGTAGAGGCCTGCGACCCCAAGAACAGGGCAGTGGGCCGTCCGCATGTGGCCAAGGCACTGGTCGCCAAGGGCTATTTTGCTACCGTGCAGGAGGTTTTCGATGCACTGCTGCACCGCGGCGGACCGGCGTATGTGCCGCAGCCTAAGCTTTCCCCGCATGAGGCTGTGGCGCTGATTCACGAGGCAGGCGGTATCGCTGTGCTGGCACATCCCTCGGAGCTGGTGGATAAAACTCTGCCCGAACGACTTTTAGCTGCAGAGCCTTTTGACGGCATCGAGGTGTGGCACCCCAGCGCAGATGTGCAGGCGCAAGCCTATTGGCTGGCGCTGGCCAAGCAGCGTGGTCTGCTGGTGAGCGGCGGCAGTGACTTTCACGGAATCCCTGATCGTTTCCCCACAAAGCTGGGAATCTGGCAGGTGCAATATGATGATGTTAAGGGTGTAATAGAATGGAAGTAGTTGCTTTTGTAGGACCCAGCGGCACAGGCAAGAGCCACCATGCCATCGGCGTGGCCTTTGACAACCGTTGTGACGCTATTATTGACGACGGACTGCTGATTAAGGGCACCAAAATTCTGGCAGGCACCTCCGCCAAGAACGAAGACAACAGAATACAGGCCGTAAAGCGTGCCATCTTCACCGACGAAGGACACGCGCAGGCGGTGCGTGAGGCGCTGGCGACCAACAACATTCATCGTCTGCTGATTATTGCTACCTCGGACAATATGATCAATAAGATTATCGGCAGGCTGAAGTTGGATAAGCCGGTTAAGACGGTGTATATCAACCAAATTGCCAGCAAGGCCGAAATCAAGAAGGCCCGCCATGCGCGTCTGCAAGAGGGCAAACATATCGTGCCGGTGCCGACGATTGAGCTGAAGCCTCATTTCACAGGCTATTTTGCCGATTTGCCCTATAATATTTTTTCCAGCCAGCGCAAGCAGGAGAAGGATGCGGACCGTTCTATCGTACGTCCTTCGTTCAGCTTTTACGGCAAGCTGCTGATTTCCGACAGCGCGCTAGAGGATATCATCAAAATTATCGGGCGCAAGCTGGAGGGCGTGGAACGCATCACCTCGATTAAGGTGCGCCGCCGCAGTGACAACAGCAAGGGTATAGTTATCAGCGTAGAGGTTGTGCTGTATTACGGCGTTAAGCTCTTTGCCGTTACCAAGCAATTCCAGGCGAAGATTAAAGAAAAGATTGAGTATATGACAGCTATGAAGGTGAAGAACGTGAATGTTTCCATCTGCAGTCTGGCTGTGAAGAAGTGAATAGAGCAGTTGCATGTTTTAGATGCTTTAAGATGCACAAATCCCCCGCAGGGTTCCCTGCAGGGGATTTTGTTTTGATACTTTGGGTTAATTCAACTTCTTTCATAACTGAAAGAAGTTGGAAGAAAGTTTCGCGCTTTTTGTAAAGCGCGGCAAAACAAAAACTTTTTCAGGAGAAAAAGTTTTACCAAAAAGCTCTCTTAATCGGGTCGCTTTGCTGTTACTAGCGCTTGCTCGTAATTCTTTTAAATGTTCTTTTTTCACGGTATTGACTACATGAAGAAAAACAATATTATCGTTTCCGAAGAAGAAAAGAAAAAATAATGGATTTGGTGAACGCTAACAAAGATACTATTTACGCAGATTGCAGAGAGCAGGCTGCTTACGAAGAAGACGAGGACTATGAGGAGTAAAACACTAAAACCTAGCACTCACTAACGTGGGTGCTTTTTATTTTCCGGCATGCGAAGGTATACCGTTTTTTCTATGTTCAAAATCAGGAATAAAATCCTAATTTTATATAAAAAATGCTAAAGCTTGGATTCCATTCCAAACTTTTAGGGAAAATAGAGAAAACTTGGAATGTGTTCCAAGTTTTCTTGCGTTTATAACAGGTTTGCTTTACAATATAAGTAAGAGGTGATAACTATGCAGCTTATTCCAAGAAAAGAATATCTTGACTGGTTATGTCGCTGGCGGGATAAACAAATCATAAAAGTAGTATCCGGTGTACGCCGTTGCGGAAAATCAACCCTGTTTACGCTGTTTAAACAGAACTTGCTTAAGCAGGGGGTAGATGAAAAACAAATTATCAGCATCAACTTTGAAGCAATGGAATTTGAAGCCTTACGGGATTATCATACTTTGTATCAATATATAAATGACCACCTGCAGCAGGACTGCAAAAACTATATTTTTTTAGATGAGGTACAGCATTGCACGGAATATCAAAAAGCTGTCGACAGCCTGTTCATTAAAGATAATTGCGATATATATCTTACAGGTTCCAACGCTTATTTTATGTCCGGAGAGCTGGCAACCGTTCTTTCCGGCAGATACGTTGAACTAAAGATGCTGCCGCTGTCATTTAAAGAATTTGTATCTTCTTTTGCTCCGGAAAATGTTGACATAAGCATACAGGAAAAGTTTAATTTATACCTGGATTATGGTTCCTTTCCTTTTCTGGCACGTTACAATAGCTTTGACAGTGATGCTTATAATTATCTGCGCGATGTATATAATACAATTATTCTCAATGATATAGTAAAACGTCTGAAGATTACTGATGTGAACGCATTAGATAAGGTAACAAAATTTATCGCTGATAATATCGGTAATATTGTTTCTATAAACAAAATTGCGAATACCTTAAAATCCGGTGGCAAGAGTATCGACAACAAGACTGTTGAGAAGTATTTGCAGGGGTTGGTAGATGCTTTGTTTTTATATAAAGCTCCGCGCTTTAACATCAAAGGAAAGCAATTGCTTACCAATCTGCCTAAATATTATATTGTTGATATTGGTATGCGCAATATCCTGATACGTAATAAAGAAAGCGATATAGGTCATATCATAGAAAATCTTGCCTATCTGGAGCTGATGCGACGCGGTTATGATGTATACGTGGGGGATATTGATAAAGGTGAGGTTGACTTTGTAGCCATTAAAAACAACCAGACAGAATATTACCAGATATCTGCCACTACGTTAAACCCTGATACATTGGCAAGAGAGCTGGCACCGCTACAGAGCGTGCAGGATAATTATCCAAAGTATCTTTTGACACTTGACGAGCTTTTTGGCGAAGCTAATTATAACGGAATACAAAAGAAAAACCTGATAAAATGGTTGCTTGAATGAGAGATATAAAAAGCTTGCCTCCAAGCTGACCGCATAAAAACTTCTTCCATAATATTATAAATTTCACCCGTTCTTCACAGTAGCTCGTGCCTTGCACTTCGCTGCTGTTTTTTTATGCGCCCCGATATGCTATAATATATAGTGTATAATTAGCTTTACTGCAATGAGCGTTACAGCCTGCGCGGAATAAATTCCGCCCCGGCCTGCAGCGCTTCTTCGCAAGCAATAAGGAGTGATAAGCATGGAGATAAAATCTGTCGCACTTTTGGGAGCAGGAGCCGTAGGCTCTTATATAATCTGGGGACTGAGCAAGCTCCCCGATATCAGCTTCGGCATTATCGCCGAAGGCAGCCGTGCTGAGCGTTTGCGTGACGAGGGCTGCAGCATCAACAACGTTACCTATCATCCGCAGGTGTGGAGCCCGCAAGAGGCCAAGGGCGTAGATCTTTTGATTATCGCTTTAAAATACGGCGCTCTGCCCGGTGCGTTGGCAAGCATCCGTGAGGCAGTAGGCCCCCATACCACTGTCATGAGCCTGATGAACGGTGTGGACAGCGAGGAGATTATTGCCGGCGTTGTCGACAGCAAGCAGATTCTGCCTGCATTGATTAAAATTGCGTCGCGTCACGAGGGCAACGGCGTGCGTTTCAACCCGGAAAAGACTATCGGAATTGTTTTCGGCGAAGCGCAGGCACCGTTTGAGAGTGAGCGTGTGCTGGCGATTGAAGCGCTTATGCGCAGTGCCGATATCCATATCCGCCATACGGATTGCATTAATGAAGAAATCTGGTGCAAGTTCCGCCTGAACGTCTGCAACAATCTGCCGCAGGCTGTTATTGGCGCAGGTCTTGGCTGCTATCAGGACAGCGAGCACATGCGTGCTATTAAGGAAGGTCTGCGCCGTGAGCTGGAGGCTATCGCCGCCGCCAAGGGCATTGATATGAGCAAATGTCCCGCAAGCTCCGGCCGTGGCAGTGCCGTTCCGCCATCTGTGCGCTATTCCACGCTGCAGGATCTGGACGCAGGCAGACACACCGAGATTGATATGTTCTCCGGTGCTCTGATGGCGATGGGCAAGGAGCTGGGGATTCCCACTCCCTACAACGAATATACCTATCATATTATCAAAGCGTTGGAGGAAAAGAACGATGGCCTGTTCGATTACTCCGGAAAGAACAAAGAAAATACCTGCGCGCGTTGAGTGCGCATTAAAGGAGGCAGAAAGCAGATGAAGAATTTGCTGACGATTGCCGGCAGTGATTCCAGCGGCGGCGCAGGAATCCAGGCCGATTTAAAGACCTTTGCCGCTCATGGCACCTTCGGTATGAGCGTCATTACCGCCGTTACGGCACAAAACACCTGTGGTGTTACCGCAGTACAGAATATTAATTGTGATATTGTCGAAGCGCAGATTGCTGCCGTTTTTGATGATATTCATGTTGACGCGGTGAAAATAGGCATGGTGTCACAGCCGGAGATTATCCGCACGATTGCCGCCTGCCTGCGCCGTTATCAACCGCGCATTATCGTGGTGGACCCGGTGATGATTTCCAAAAGCGGTTATCCGCTGCTGGCACCGGAGGCCTGCGAAACGCTGATTAAGGAGCTGCTGCCGTTGGCTACATTGGTTACGCCCAACCTGCCGGAAGCAGAGGCAATTACCGGTATGCAGGTTACGGAAAAGGCGCAGATGCGCGCCGTTGCGGAAAAAATTATTGCTCTGGGTGCGAAGGCTGTGCTCGTAAAGGGCGGTCATTTAAGCGATACAGCGGATGATTTACTCTTTGACGGCAGCACGGAAACATGGTTCCCCGGCAAGCGCATCCCTACGAAGAATACGCATGGCACAGGCTGCACGCTCTCGAGCAGTCTGGCGGCAAATCTGGCCAAGGGGCTGGAGCTGCCGGAGGCAGTACGCGCCTCCAAGGCCTACGTTACCGAAGCCATCGAGCATGGCATCGAACTGGGCAGCGGCTGCGGACCGACGCATCATTTTGTTGATTTATACAGAAAGGCTGGTATCTTAGACTAATGGACTTAAAAAATACTTTTGGCGAGCTGGTTGACAAGCTGCGTAAGGCAAGACCTGTCATCCACGAAATTACTAATTATGTTACGGCGGAAAGCTGTGCAGATGCTGCGCTGGCAGCAGGTGCTTCTCCTGTGATGGCTGACGAACCGGAGGAGGTTATTGAAATTACCGCCGGTGCCGACGCACTGGTGCTGAATCTCGGTACGCTGAGCTTCAATAAGCAGATTGCTATGGAGCGTGCGGCGCAGGCGGCCAAAACCAAGGGCATCCCCGTAGTGCTGGACCCTGTGGGCGTAATGGCTTCTACCGTACGCTTGAACTTCGCGCTGAAGCTGCTGAACGCAGGCTATATTGACATCGTGCGTGGCAACCACAGCGAATGCCAGGCGCTGCTGTTGGGTGCAACCGGAGGCCGTGGTGTGGACAACATGGAGCAGGATACTGAAGAAGGCGAAGCACTGCGCACCGCCAAAGACGCTGCTGCCAAATTCGGCTGCGTATTTGCTGTCACCGGCCCGATTGACAACATCAGCAACGGCAAGCAGGCTGTTGTGCTGAACAATGGTCACCCGCTGCTGCAGGATATTACCGGCAGCGGCTGCATGACTACTACCTTAGTTGCCTGCTGCGCTGCTATCACCAAGGATATGCTTGTTGCTGCAGCCTTGGGCGTTGTTATTATGGGCCAGAGCGCCGAGCTGGCTGCCAACTTCCTCGAGAAGAAGGACGGCCCCGGCATGTTCAAGGTACGCCTGATTGACGCTATCTACCATGTAACTACGAAGTGGAATCTGGTGAACCTGAAGCCGGAGGAAAAGGTGTCCTGATGAAAGCACAGCCTGATTACAGTATTTATCTGGTTACGGACGATGGCTGCCTACAGGGCAGGGCGCTTATAGACTGCGTGCGTAAGGCGCTCGATGGCGGCGTGACGCTGGTGCAGTACCGCGCCAAGACAGCATCCAGCGCAGAGATGTACGCGGAAGCGCTGCAGCTGAAAGCACTGTGCGACAGCTTTAACGTGCCGCTGATTATCAACGATCGCCTAGATATCGCTATGGCAGTGGGGGCAGCAGGCGTACATTTAGGGCAGGACGACCTTCCCTGTGCTGCGGCACGCAAGATTCTGGGCGAGGATTATCTCATCGGCGTTTCGGCGCACAATCCGGCGGAGGCTAAAGCGGCACTGCAAAGCGGTGCGGATTACCTTGGCTGCGGCGCTGTCTTCGGCACTGCTACCAAGGCAGACGTCAAAAAGCTGGGTACGGACGGACTGGCGGCGATTTGTAAGGCTAAAGGACTGCCTGTTGTCGGCATCGGCGGCGTGACTGCGGACAATTACCGTGAGGTGCGCGCGGCAGGCGCTGACGGCGCAGCC
>ULPU01044699.1_pt1 | contig 9563 bp, 9 predicted proteins | sample 1953821 | NCBI WGS metagenome assembly ULPU01 (sample SAMEA4835637, study PRJEB28245) | human gut metagenome | biome: gut microbiome; material: fecal sample | place: Denmark | collected 2008
TAAAGCGGCGGCAGGCACAACAAACTTGAGTGTCCGTCCGATCGGCTCTTCCGATTTCCAGCGGCGCAGCGCCAGCCGGTAGCCGTCAACAGCGACGACTGTAATCGAAGTATCTTCTACCTCAAACAAGCAGCCGGTATGAATGGGACGGGCCTGATTTTCGCTGACGGCAAAACTGGTGCCGCCGATCATGGCTTTGAGTTCATTCTGCGGCAGGCTGATGCCTTTGTCGGACTCGACTTCCGGCAGTTCCGGGTAATCCTCGGAGGACATAGCCGTGATGGTGAACGAGGAAATGCCGCCGCGGATGGATACTTTGAATTTTTCGTCAACCGAGATGCTGACGGTATCGTCGGGCAGCTTTCGGATAATGTCGAAGAAGAGACGGGAGGGCATGATGCAGGCGCCAGTCTGCTGGATCTCGGCATCGACGGAGATGGTAATGCCCGTTTCGAGATTATAACCGGAAAGCGTCAGCTTTACGCCGGCCCGGATATAAATTCCCTCAAGCGCCGGAATGGTGCTCTTCTGCGCGACGGTACGGGAGGCGACGGAGACGGCGCTCACCAGTGCGTTTTTTTCACAGGTAAATTTCATGGAACTTCCTCCGTTTCTTCTTTCAAGAGAAAGAAAGGATATTTTTTAGAAGTAGGTAGCAGTAGGGGAATTTTATGTGGAAAAGCTGTTTTTTTCTTGACAGATCAATGCTTTTTTGTCCACAGGCAGGTGTGCAGAAAAAAGAATGTTATCAACATGCAGTTTTGTGAAACTTCTGTTTCACAGCTTTCCACAGGGGAGTCGTGTGGATTCCACAGGTTGGTGTGGACAAAAATTAAAGCTTACTGTTGATGTTCGCCGTAATGTCGCGGATGTTGTCGGCGAGCGTTCCGGTGCCTGCGGCAAGCTGCTGCTCGACCTTTTTGAGCGAGTGAATGACGGTCGAATGGTCACGGCCGAATTCCTTGCCGATGTCGGGCAGGCTTAAATTGGTAAGCTTGCGTACCAGATACATGGCGACCTGCCGCGCTTCGGCAGTATTCTTGTTTTTAAGCGTTCCGCGGATAACGGATTCTTCGATGTTATAGAATCGGGAGACTTCACCGATGATGAGGTTCGGAGTGGGCAGATTTTCGGCTTTTTCCTTGTTGTACATGTCCTTGATAGCGCGGGACACGTTCGGAACGGTCAGTTCCATGTTGTCAAGGTCGTGATAGGCGCGGATCTTTTTGACCGTGCCCTCCAGCAGACGCACGTTCGAGGTCACATTTTCGGCGATGAACGTACAGACATCGTTCGGCAGATCAAAGCCAAGCGAGACGGATTTGTTCTTGATGATTGCCATGCGCGTCTCAAAATCGGGTGGCTGGATATCCGCAATCAGGCCCCACTCAAACCGCGTTTTCAGACGGTCCTCCAGACGCAGCATCTCATTGGGCGGCCGGTCTGCAGTCAGAACAATCTGGTGGTGGTTCTCGTAGAGGTTATTGAAGGTATGGAAAAATTCCTCCTGCGTCGATTCCTTGCCGGCGATAAACTGAATATCGTCAACCAGAAACAGATCGGCGTTGCGGTATTTATAGCGGAATTCATTGTTCCGGCCTTCCTGCAGGGCAGCAATCAGTTCATTTGTAAACTGATCACCCTTGATATAGACGATGTTGTAGCTGGGATGGTTTTTGTGCACGACGCTCGCAATGGCGTAGAGAAGGTGCGTTTTGCCGAGGCCGGACGGGCCATAAATGAAAAGCGGGTTATACGTTTCCGCCGGATTGTTGGCCACAGAAACAGCTGCTGCGTGCGCAAAGCGATTCGAGGAGCCGACGACGAAATTGTCAAAGGTAAACTGCGGGTTAAACTCGATGAACTCCGGCTTCTGCGATTTGCCTCGATAGGCCTCAATTTCCGTGTCGTCGAGTACAACGACATCGACGTTCAGCTGGAAAATTTCCTGCATGGCCTCTTTGATGTAGCCGGTGCAGCGGCGGACGATGATATCCTTTCGGAAGGAGGAGGGGGAATAGAGCACGAGTTTCTCATCCGTCAACTCGAGAATCTCAGTATCGTCAAACCAGGTTGACACAACCTGCGGGGTCAGGCGGGACTCCATATGACCCAAAACCTTGGCCCAGACGTAAGCGGAAGAATACATGGCGCAGCTCCTTTCTGTATTTGCCGCGCGGGCAGAAAAATCACAAAATTATACACACTAATCATAGCACAGCTGTGGATAATTTTCAAGGGGAGATGGTGCAGACTCTTTAATATAATAAGAATATAGAAAAATCCCCTTCGCGGAAAGGGGATTTTTTGCATATTCGGCGGCTGGATATGCCTCCGGCGGCCCTGTCTTTTCTCTTGCTAGAGAAAAGAGAAAAGAGTGCTTGGACGCGGTGAATCAGCTTTGCGGTCAAAATTTGTGAAGCAGTACAGATTCGCCGAAATCCTGTAGGGGACGATGCCCACATCGGCCCAATGGGAAGTTACGAATTCGCCATGGATTTTCGTAAAAGCGATGCAATCTGCCGGGTCAATGTGTACCGGCATCGCCCTCTACCTTTGACCTGTGTGTTCAGAAAACAAACCGGATCAAAAGCATATACACGATCGTACCGCCTGCGATAGACAGGAGCATGCTGCGCTTCCAGAGGTGCAGACCAGCTGTAACAGCGATGCCAATCAGTTCCGGCAAGCTGTGATTGCCTTGTGTAAACGAGATGTTTTTTAAGCAGTAAATTATCAGCATGGAGAAAATTGCGCCGGGCAGGACTTTGCCGAGATATTGCACGAAAAGCGGTGTTTTTTTTATGCTCGTTGAAGATCAGGAAGGGAAGAAAACGCGTCAGCTGCGTGCCAAGAGCGCAGAGCGCGATGGTTATTATTTGCTGCGGAAGCGTCATAAGCGTTCACCTCCGAATTTTGATTCGATTGGCTTTTTCAAAAACGACAGACAAGCGAGGATGCAGACCATCGTCGGAATGAGGAAATTATCCGCGCCGAATACCAGCCGGCAGCAGACTGCTGCGAGAAAGCCAACAAGTTCGCTGAAATGCCGCCGTTCCTTCATCCACTGCTCCATAAAAATCACAACGAACATAGCCGTCATAACGAAATCCAACCCCGTCGTGTCAAAGTGGATAAGACTGCCGAGCAGACCGCCGATCGTCGCGCCGCTGACCCAATAAAGCTGATTGAGAAGGGTCACAAAGAAATAAAACCAGCCCCGGTCAACGTTTTCCGGGATTTTGGCAGTATAATTGACGCTGAATGTTTCGTCGCACATGGCGTAGATCAGGTAATATTTTTTCGGGCCGAGATTTTTATATTTATCCAGCATGGAAATGCCGTAAAACAGATGGCGAGCCTGAATCATGAGCGTCATCAAAAATGTCTGCACGGGCGCAAACGGGGAGAGCAGCATGCTCACGGCGACAAATTCCAAACTTCCGCCGTAGATCACGGCACTCATAATCATCGGATACCAGAAGGAAAATCCGGACGTGCTCATCTGAATGCCATAGGCCATCGCAAGAAACCAGAAGCCCGCGAAAATCGGCACGGTATAGGGAAACGCCGCGCGCAGCGCGGCGAGTTTGCTGTTTTTCATGACTTTGAATGCTTACTCCAATTCATTGATCTTGTTTTGCAGAGATTCGTAAAACCGGCCTAAGTGCACGCCGTCGATAAGCCGGTGGTTGACCTCAATAGAAAGTCCCAGCGTTTCACGGCCGTTTTCCTGCCGGACATATTTACCCCAGGTGATGCGGGGGATGGCGTCATTTACATCAATTTGCCGCTCGTTTGTGCAGCAGGTGAGATCGAACCATGGCAGGCATGAAATATAAATCAGATCGTCTGTCTCGGAGGCCGTCTCTACGAACGATGTCTGTGCTTCACTTCGTTCCTTTGCGGCCCGGCAGAAGTCCTCCATCGTACTCTTACATGGACAGGTGATGATCTGGAACTGCTCACTACCCTTTTTCAGTTCCGTAAAACTCGGCGTACGCTTGTCCAGCAGATAAACGCTGCCATCCCGGATGGTATAACGCAGGTTTTTAACCTCGTTGACCGCCTGTGTGACGAGATATGTCATGGCGTAATAAAAAGACAGGCCGTGCGCTTTGGTGTATGCGTGCAGCCGTGTCACGTCCACGCGGAAGCAGACACTGTAAAACGGCTGATCGAGAGAGGAAAAGAAGGAAAAAATCTCTCTGCGCGGCCAAGAACTGAAATCGATTTTCTGACAGACACCGGACATAAGAAAACCTCCCACTTTTAATACGAATAGTCTATCAGATTTATAGGCAAATGAAAAGTCCTGAAACTACACAAAAAACGGACGCGGGAGTCGCGTCCGTTTGGCGTACTATTTGTTTTTCAGAAGATCACGGATCTCTGTTAGAAGCTGCTCTTCCTTTGTAGGTTCCGGTTCCTTTTCAGGTTCCGGCTCGGCGGGCTTTTCCAGCTTGGCCTTTGCCATATTCATAGCCTTGACGACCAGAAATACGACGAACGCAATCAGCAGGAAATCAATGATCGTGGTCAAAAATGTGCCAAGGCCCAGCACGACAGCCTCGGACACGACGGTTTCACCGTCCATAACGGCGGGTTTGAGCGTGATATTGAGCGTCGCCAGATCCACGCCGCCAATCAGACAGCCAATAAGCGGCATAATGATATCCGCGACAAGACTGGCACTGATCTTGCCGAATGCCGTCGCAATCACAACGCCGATAGCCATATCCATCACGTTGCCGCGCGAGATAAAGGTCTTAAATTCATTCAGAAATTTCTTCATCTGGTATGCCTCTCTTTTTCTTGATTTGGTTGGGGAGGGGCTCTGCTTCGCCCGTCTGACAGTTACAAATCTGCACAGCACTTTGTAGGGGCCGATGCCCACATCGGCCCGCTGGGAAGTTACGAATTCGCCGAAGATTTCCGTAAAAAGCGGTGCATCCTGTCGAGTCGATGCGACGCCCGCAGGCTAGTTTCGAGGCGCAACCGCGCATCGCGCGGCTCTTAGCGCCGAAGATGGGCATCGACCCCTACAACGCTTATAGGCGCTGCATCAGAAATTCTGAGCTGCTTCAAGTTCCGCGGGAAAAGTCCAGAAAAACCGAAGGGGTTTTTCTAGTTGCTTTAAGGGACTCCGGGGGAAAATCGAAATCCACCGGCTCGTTTTCTTTTGCCAGCGTTTTCTTTTGGAGAAGTAAAAGAAAATGCTGAACAGCAGTCGCTGATTTCAGAAAGCATGATTCCCTTGAATCAGTGCTTCGGAACCAGAACTTCCTTGCCGCCCATGTACGGCTGCAGGCACTTCGGGATGGTGACGGTGCCGTCCTTCTGGAGGTGGTTCTCAAGGAACGCGATGAGCATGCGCGGGGGTGCAACGCAGGTGTTGTTGAGGGTGTGGGCCAGATACATCTTGCCGTCCGCGCCCTTGATGCGAATGCCGAGACGGCGGGCCTGTGCGTCGCCGAGATTCGAGCAGGAGCAGACCTCGAAATATTTCTGCTGCCGCGGGCTCCACGCCTCAATATCGCAGGATTTGACCTTCAGATCGGCCAGATCGCCGGAGCAGCATTCCAGCTGACGGACAGGAATCTCCATGTTGCGGAACAACTCGACAGAGTAACTCCAAAGCTTGTTATACCAGTCCATGGATTCCTCCGGACGGCAGACAACGATCATTTCCTGCTTTTCAAACTGGTGGATACGGTACACGCCGCGCTCTTCCAGACCGTGGCTGCCGACCTCCTTGCGGAAGCAGGGGGAATAGCTTGTGAGCGTCAGAGGAAGCTTTGCCTCCGGGATGATCTGGTCGATGAAGCGGCCAATCATGGTGTGTTCACTCGTGCCGATCAGATAGAGATCCTCGCCCTCAATCTTGTACATCATGGCTTCCATTTCCGGGAAGGACATGACACCCTTGACGACGTTGCCGTGCATCATAAACGGCGGAATGACATAGGTAAAGCCCTTCTGATCAATCATGAAGTCGCGTGCGTAGGCCAAAACCGCCTCGTGCAGACGTGCAATATCGCCCAGCAGATAATAAAAGCCCATGCCGGCCACGCGGCCTGCGGAATCCTTATCGATGCCGTCAAACGACTGCATGATATCAACGTGATGGGGAATCTCAAAATCAGGTACGACGGGATCGCCGAAGCGCTGTACCTCGACGTTGTGACTGTCGTCCGGCCCGATAGGGACAGACGGGTCAATGATGTTCGGGATCACATACATGATCTCGCGCAGTTTCTCCTCCGCCTCGGCCTGCTTCTTTTCCAGTTCGGCGCGGCGCTCGTCGTCGGCCTTGACCTTGGCGTTGTTTTCATCAATCTGCTTCTGCAGTTCCGCTTTCTGCGCCTCATCCGCTTTTTTCAGCTGGCCATAAAGCGGACCGTTTGCCTTCGACAGCTTGTTGCGGGCAGCCTTCAGCTGCTCACATTCCTGCTGTGCAGCACGCTTTTCCGCGTCGAGACGGATGGCGTCGTCTACAAGCGGCAACTTTGCATCCTGAAACTTTTTGCGGATATTTTCGCGGACAGCGTCCGGATTCTCCCTTAAAAATTTAATATCAATCATAGTTTTTCTTCCTCCTGTTATTCTCCGCCAAGCGCTTTATATTCTTCCAGCGCGGTTTGTCCCAGATAGTCCTTCAGCCGTTCGAGCGTCTGCATAGCGCGGGAGAACGTGACGTTTCCTTCGCGCGTCTCACAGCTTTTCGCCTCCAGCAGCGCTTCATATGCTTCCTTTGTCCGGTCAAGTTCGGTGCGCAGGGACTTGATCATTTCATTTTCCGCCGCCTGCGAATCCTCTTCGGCCTGCGCGGCTTCGTCCAGTTTTTCCGTCAGTTCGTCCAGCTTGTCCTGCAGTTCCTGATTTTCTTTTTCCAGCGCGATCTTGTCGTCCTGCAAGGCGCGGTTCTCATTTTGCAGCGCCTCGGCGTTGGAAAGCGCGCTTGTGCTGGCGGCATTCAGTTCGGAAATCTTTGCTTCAGAGGAATGTGTCTGCAAAATCAGTGAGATCAGAACCAGAATGAATGCTGCACAGAACAAAACAGCCATATACCGAAGCAGCGCGGATTTACGCTTTTCGCTCAGCGGCTTTCCGGTTTCCGGGGCAGCCTGCTCCGGCTGCGGGGTTTTCTTTTCGTCCATCAGTGTTGCTCCTTTTTGCGGATGGTGTGCAGCGCGTCGTACAGCTGCTGCAGATCGTCCTGCCCATAGTATTCCAGTTCGATGCGGCCTTTGCGTTTACCGGAGACGATACGCACCTTGCGGCCAAGGCCGGCAGTCAGTTCCTTTTCACATTCAGCCAGATAATCGACCCGCGGCGGCTGCTCCTTGACGGGCTGCGCCTGCTTGGTAAGCTTTTTGCAAAGCGCCTCCGTCTGCCGGACGGAAAGACCCAGCGCCATGACCTTCTGCGCAATGGACAGCTGCTGCGCCTCATCCTTGACGGGCAGCAGCGCCCGCGCGTGGCCGGCGGACAGGGAACCATCCTTGACCAGTTCCAGCACAGCAGGGCTGAGGCTCAAAAGCCGCAGCGCGTTCGCAACCGCCGGGCGGGATTTGCCCACACGGGCGGCGGCCTGCTCCTGCGTCATTTCGTAGGTACCCATCAATTCCTGATAGCCGAGCGCCTCTTCAATCGGGTTGAGGTCTGATCGCTGTAAGTTTTCAATCAGCGCCAGTTCCATTGCCTTTTTATCATCAGCTTCAATGATCACGACCGGCACGTCGGATAGTCCGGCCAGCCGTGCCGCACGCCAGCGGCGTTCGCCTGCGATGATCTGATAAAACCCGGATGGCAGCTTGCGGACCGTCAGCGGCTGGATAATGCCGTGCATGCGGATGGAATCCGCCAGGGAATCCAGTTCTTCCGGGTTGAAGGTTTTTCGCGGCTGAAGGGGATTTGGTTCAATTTTTTGCAGCGGCAGCGTCACGGCGCCTTCGCCGGGCGTGTTCGGCTGCTCGTTAAAGTCTTCAATCAGGGCGCCAAGACCCTTGCCAAGACCTTTTCGCATTGCCATATGCGTTGCTCCTCTCACTGTTCTTTCGCAAGGATCTCCTGCGCGACTGCGTCATAGGCCGCTGCACCGCGGCTGAATTTATCATAGGCACACACGGGCATGCCGTGGCTGGGCGCTTCGGATAATCGCACGTTGCGCGGGATGGCCGCAGCAAAGACATTGCCGGGAAAATGGCGGCGGACCTCCTCGGCAACCTGTGCGGAGAAATTCGTCCGGCCGTCGTACATGGTAAGTAAAACGCCGAAAATGGAGATCGACGGGTTCAGCCGCTTCTTAACTGCGCGGAGCGTGACCATCAGATCGGAAAGGCCCTCCAGCGCGTAATATTCGCACTGCACGGGAATCAAAACCTGATCGGCGGCGCAGAGCGCGTTGAGCGTCAGCAATTCCAGAGACGGCGGGCAGTCGATGAAGATATAATCATACTTTTCCCGCAGCGGCTCGAGTGCATGCCGAAGCGCGTATTCCCGCTTCTCAACGCCTACCAACTCTACACCTGCGCCGGACAGCGCAACGTTGGAGGCCAGAATGTCGCAGTATTTTGTGCGAATCACGGCGTCTGCGGCGGGGAAGTCCTCAATCACGATATCATAGGTCGAATGCGCGGCTGTGCTTTTTTCTACGCCAAGGCCGGAGGTCGCGTTGGCCTGCGGGTCAAAGTCGCACAGAAGAACACGTTTGCCCGCCTTTTGCAGTGCGGCGGCTAAATTGACCGCGGAGGTTGTTTTTCCAACGCCGCCCTTCTGATTGACAAATGCTAAAATCTTTGCCATACCCGTTTCACATCCCTTCAACCCCATTTTGCATTCTATTATACCGGCCTGTTTCTGAAATTGCAATATAAGCACTGTGAATTTATTGTTTTTCATGTTTCACGTGAAACATTGAGTTTGAATGAATAAAATATATTCCCGGCAAACCCAGCAAAGCGGTACGAATTCGCCGAAGATTCCTATAAAACCGGTGCACTGCGCCGGGCCGATGTAGGCATCGGCCCCTACGGAACTTATATGGACTGCATCAGAAATTTTGAGTTACTTCAATCTTCGTGGGAAAAGTCCAAAAGGGCCGAGGGGATGTTGCAAATTTATATAATACGAATAATACGAGTTTTTTTGACAAGCGTATCGTGAAAAACGCCCTTCCCCCGGTGATACCGAAGTAAGAGCGTTTTATTTTCTATAATTTAATAGGTTCTAATCACAGCCTTGACCTTACCAATGATTTGGGCATGATTGCCGTCGATGGGCTGATACGCCGGGTTTTCCGGCAGAAGCCAGATCTGGTTTCCGTCCTTGCGGAAACGCTTGACCGTTGCAGAATCCCCAAGCAGTGCAACGACAATCTCTCCGTTGTCCGCAGTCGGCTGAGAGCGAACGACAACTCTGTCTCCGTCGAGAATCCCAGCGCCGATCATGGAATCACCCCGGACACGCAGCGCAAAGCAGCCCGCTTCTCCGTCCCACGGCAGATAGCCTTCAATATTTTCAACCGCCAGAATGGGCACGCCTGCCGTGACCACGCCGAC
>ULPU01058266.1_pt1 | contig 9522 bp, 6 predicted proteins | sample 1953821 | NCBI WGS metagenome assembly ULPU01 (sample SAMEA4835637, study PRJEB28245) | human gut metagenome | biome: gut microbiome; material: fecal sample | place: Denmark | collected 2008
TCTTGCAACCTTTGAAAAATTCTGGTTGGCTTCTGTTATAGAAATCATTGTATTTGTATCAACTGTCATACTATGCACCTCTCTTTCATTTATATTATATGGATATTATAAAATAAATACAACCTTTTTCATAGCTGCAGAAGGTAAAAATATTCCACTTTCTTTTTTGTCTATAGAAAATTAATATACAAAATCAAACAATAACAATATCATTGCTTATTATGTCAAAGGATACTAAGTATTTTACAGCCACTACATAACGATTTCTGCCGCCAAAGAACTATAGTAATTGCCTTGCCGCATTTTCGTTTTTAGTGATTTCTAGATTTTGTTGTCTCTGATGATTGATTTACATGCCCTTCGGAAAACTCGACGTCCCGGAAGCATGGTAATTATCTTCTGGCGTTACGCTCCCAAAAAACACCGTCTTCATAGCCTTGAATCGATGCATCTGTCTCAGCCATTTCCAGCCGTTTCTGCGCCCATGCCCCATACAACGGATTCTGTTCAATTGCAACAAACTTTCGCCCAAGTTTCTTTGCCACGACAGCCGTTGTGCCTGATCCCGCAAAAGGATCCAAAACAACATCGCCTTTGCTGCTGCTTGCTAATAGCAGCTTTGCCAGCAATTTTTCCGGTTTTTGGGTCGGATGTGCCGTGTTCTCCGGCATAGACCAGTATGGAATCGATATATCATCCCAAAAATTTGACGGACAGGTATTTCGAAAACGCCCCTCATCCGTTTCCTCCCAATCCTTAGGATTTCCATCTACCCGATACGGAGCCAGAACCCGTTTACGCACTTTCACCTCATCCAAATGAAACGTATAATCTCTGCTCACCGTCGCAAACCAAATATCTTCCATCCCGTTTTTCCAATTGGATTTCGCGCCGCGTCCTTTTTCGCGCTGCCACGTGATCCGATTCTGCACCAAAAAATATTCCTGAAGCACGTCACCTATGATCAAACTTGATCTCCAATCACAACACACATAAATAGACGCCGTCTTTTTGAGCAAAGGAAGAACCTCCTGCACCCATTTTATGGTATATTCCCGATATTCTTCTCTGCCAACCGCATTAAATTTATTGCCATGATAATCTTTTGCCAAATTATAGGGCGGATCCACGATCAGCAAATCCACAAAATTTAGCGGCAATTGTTTCATTACCTGAAATGTATCTCCAATAATATATTGATCATAAAGCGCATCCGGAGTCATAGTACTGCCGTCCTGCAATGCAGTTTTAAGCTGATCGCCGTTTTCTGCCAAAATGCATCGTTCCAAATACTCATGACCTTCCTCTAAAGAGAAATCTATTGTTTTATTTCTGGCTGCCTTTTGTTTCATGGTACTCCTCCTTTCCCATTGTCCTACCGTATTCCTGTTTTTTTACTCATACAGCGAATCCAATGTAAGCAATAAAACATCTTCATCGGCTAACGAGTCATACCAGTCCGTATATCCGGACAACGAAAAAAATATATACTTTGAAACTTTATATTTTGCAGAAATAAGTTTACTCCTTCTAATCAGCGTGTCATATATACCTTTGTCGATCTTTTCATTCTTGAATTTACATTCGCCAACGACTGCCTTTTTGTCAACTTCAGATAAAGCAACAACGTCAATATCTGCAGATTGAGCCCGCACTTCTCCATCTTTCTCTGTGATATTTTCTACACCCCACCACGTACCAACAGAAGTAATAAAGCACCCATACTCACCGGTTATTCCTTTCTTCAACGTATAATATCTGCACATTTCTTCAAAAATTGATCCCATAAAAGAATGCAATGCCGGCTTAACAACTTTGGTGTAATAAATCTCTCCCTGCCCCATCTCAATGACACTGGTAGCTTTCGGAATAAACTCATACCAAAACTTGAACATATAATCTTTCAAAACATACTGCGTCTTCTTTTTATTTTTTTCATCCGTGATGCATTTTTTCTTCTCAATCAACCCCACATTCCTTAATTTTTCTAACGAATACAATACCGTTTGAGCTTTTTCTCCTATCTTTGCCGCAATAATATTAAGTGCATTTTCGCCGGATGCGATCTGCTCAACAATATTATTTACCAATGATATATCTGAAAATTCCTGCGTCAAAAGATTTCTTGTCTCATCATATAAATATCCATCTGTCCTAAAAAAGAGCCTGACAATGTTTTCGTCAATGCTTTTATTGGAATCAATCATAGAAAGATACTTCGCAACACCGCCGGTAATTCCATAGCAGATTGCCTTATCTTCGTTCGAATAATTTGGAACAAATTTTGCTGCGTCCAAATAGTTAAACGCCTCCAATTTAATTTGAGAATTGCGCCTCCCAAACAACGGACTCTTTTCGCTCAACACCTTCTTCTCCATAAAGCTAAGCGCAGACCCGCACAGAATTATTTTTAGATTCTTGTCATTCCACACTGTATCTATATATTTCTGCAGCACAGACAGAAGTGCTTCATCTTTTTCAGCCCAATACGGCAGTTCATCTATTACAAGAACAATTTTTTCATCACCTATATTTTTATCAATAAATTCAAAAACAGCTTCTAATGTTCCAAAACTAATATTCTCCATCCCAGGCATAAACAGATCCACTACCTGTCTTGAAAACAATTCGAGATTTCTGGTTTTTCCAACTTTTGTAGCTGTATAAAAAATTGTTTTTTTATCTTTGACAAATTCAGCAATAAGCGTAGACTTTCCAATGCGTCTACGTCCATATATCACCGTCATTCCAATTCCATCTTTATCATAAAACTCTTTTAAAGATGCAAGTTCTCGTTCTCTGCCTATAAACATTGATACCGCCTCCCCGCGTCATATTTTAATTCAAATTCATTTGAACAAAATTGATTTGAATTAAATATATCACAAATATGTAGGTATATCAATCCTATTTTTTCTAATTAGCTTACAAATTGACACACCTTTCTTCCTATGCTATTCTTTTGCCAAATCACGATGCAGCACCGCTGCAAATCACCGAACACAGAAAGGCACATAAAATATGATACATTTTGGAATTATTGGAGCAGGCGACATTGCACGCAAATTTGCAGATGCCGTCAGACAACTGGATAACGCTGAAGTCATTGCGGTTGCCAGCAAATCACTGGATCGCGCACAGGAATGGGCGGCGCGCGAGCATATTCCGTCCTATTACGGAAATTATGCAGAATTACTCGCCAACCCTCGCATCGACGCCGTATACATCGCAACTACCACCAACGCTCACTACGATAACATATTGCAATGTCTGCAAGCCGGCAAACATGTTCTCTGCGAAAAATCTTTGGTACGGTCTGCTCACGAGGCACTTACCGTCTGTAGCCTTGCCAAACAAAAAAACTTGTTTTTGATGGAAGCAATGTGGACGCGTTTTTTGCCAAAAACAACAACTGCAAAGCAATGGATCCAGGAGGGTCGTATCGGCAAAGTAAAATTAATGCAGGCAACTATCGGTTGGAAAGCTGATCCTGTCTACAATAAACGACTCTTTGACCCGGCACTCGGCGGTGGTTCTCTGTATGATCTCGGCATTTATCCACTCGAAGTGCTGCCTTATCTCGTGGATGAAAAAATACTGGATATGGATGCTTTTGTTGCAAGACATTCTACAGGTGTAGATGATCTGGTCAGTATGAATCTTCAACTCGAAAGCTGTATTGCAAATTTACAGTGCTCTTTTACCACTAAAATGCCGGAAGATGCTTACATTTACGGCGAAGACGGATATATTCGCCTTCCTAAAATGCACTTTGGTTCTAGGGCAGAACTGTATAACAGTGCCGATGAGTGCATTGATTCCTTTGACAGCGGTGAAGAAAATGGATTTGTTTATGAAGTGGCAGAGGTCGTTCACTGCATCGAAAACGGATTATTAGAAAGCCCAATCTGCCCACATCAGATGACGATAGATGCGGCCCGCATCACCTCAGAAGTGCTGCATTTGAACCCTTAATCCATCTCCCAGTGCGCATGACTGCCTTTGTCCGTTCTTGCCACGACAAGCTTCGTTCCTACCTGCGCCTTTAATTCGCTGACATGCGAGATAATTCCAACCAAGCGCTTGCCGCCTGACAATTCATTCAACACAGCGATTGCTTGGTTTCTCGTCTCCTCGCTCAAAGCTCCAAATCCCTCATCGATAAACATCGTATCTATGTGTACACTACCTCGGCTGTCCTGTATCATGTCAGCCATCCCTAGCGCCATCGCAAGCGCTGCAACAAAAGATTCGCCACCCGATAGCGTTTTCACATCACGCACCTGATCATTGACGATGCTATACACATCCAGATCCAGACCAACCTGTCCTACGGTCCGCAAATGTTCCAGATCCCGACATCGAAGTTCGAATTGATGATTCGTCATCCGCACCAGACGCTGATTAGCGCGGTCAATAATCTGTGCAAAATAACGCCGCTGAATATATGTTTGAAAATTAACGTGCCGTTTAGAGATTCTTCCATTCGCAGTATTATCTAAGTTCGCTAATATCTCCGCATGCCGTTTCATGCTGTCCCTTTTTTCGCACAGCTTCATTCCGGCTTCATATGCACGCTCATTTTCTTTCGCCACATGATAAAGTTCTTTCACCTGTGCCTCTAATGATTTCTGTCGGCGCCCAAGTTCCTCTCTTTGCTGTAATAATTGCTGTAGTTCTATTGGTTTCTTATCCTTGGTCTGCTGTTCCAGATCACGGACACGTTCTTCGGTCAGCTTGCACGCTTGCTCATACTCATTAATCTGCTGCTGAAATGCATCTAATTGCTGTTTGTCCATGCGCGCATTTTGGTACGCTTCCTCATTTTCAAAGTCCTGCTCTGTTAAGCTTTGTGTATACGCCGTTTCTGCCTGCACCACTGCTTCGACGCAACGCTCTAAATGAGCAGTCTCTGCCTTGCGTTCTCCCTCTCGTTCCTGCTTTTCCCGAGCAAATTTTTCATGCTTCTTTTCTGCAGCGGATGCTTTCTGCTTGATCTGTGCGATCTTTGCCTGCCATTCATTAAGGTCATTTTGGTACTGATCCGGGATATCCTGCAACACGGCATCTTGTATTGTTCGTTGTGAAACAATTGGCATCTCATCGTCATGTAGTTGCGACTGCAGGGCTTCCCATTTCCCCTGTATCCCCGCCAACTTTTGCTGCAACTGCACTACCTGTTTTTGATCCTGTTCCCGTTTCGACTGCAAACGTCTTTCCTGCTCTACCATTGTTTCAAACACAGCATCCGCAGATCCCATCCTATCAGATTTCTGATCATGATCCACATCGTGTTCCATCACCGGATGATGCACGTTTCCACACACCGGACAAGGTTCCCCCTCCACCAGCGTCAAACGCAATTGCAATGCCTGATTATCCATGATCTGGGCATGAATTTCCTCATACTCCTGTTCACTTTGCTGCAAAAGAGTCTCTGCTTCCTGCAGTTTTCCTTGGCACGCCATAAACTCTGCCTGTAATTTTTGTATTTCCTGCAACCGAATAAGTCCATCTTTACGGACACGTACCTTTTCTTCCAGCACAGGAACTTCTGTTTCCAATTGCTTTCCCAATGACTGGTAATCGTTTTCTATCTGTTCCATTTTCGGGACATTTTCTTCAAACCATTGTTTTAACTGTTCCAATCGCTGCTTGCAATCTGCAGATTCTTTTCTGCGTTCCGTTACAATTTTGGCATCCTTGTCGACAACCATCGCACGCCGACCGGCATCCAGCTTAAGCCGCATTACATCCACTGTTTCCTTCTGCACTGACAACTGTTCTGCTTTCTTATGGTGGCGTTCTAACTCTTCAAACAGTCGATTGATATTGGTGCCCGCTTCGATCTGTGCCGATATTTTTTCTAATGTCTTTCCTACATTTTCCTTGTCATTTTCCACTTGTCCAAGCTGCTGGTTGCTGTCTTCACATATACGCTTTGCCAGAGCAAGCAATTCATCGCGATGTGTCTCACTAAATAGCACTTCCAAATCATTCCACTGCTCGTCAAGTACCGCATCAACCGCCTGTATGCGCCCAAGTTCTTTGATGATATCTTCTCGATTTCCGATCAGCTTTCCATAAACGCTTTTTGCCTCCAACGCCAATTCCCGCTGAATCTGTTCATAGATCGATGTATCAAAAATCCGCGCAAAAATTTCTTTGCGCTCTTCCGATGTCGCATGCAAAAGCTTAATAAAGTCGCCCTGCGCAAGCATTGCGATCTGTGTGAACTGATTACAGCCCAGTCCAATGATCTGCTGTATTTTTTCGTTTGTTTCCTTGGTTTTCCCGGCAAATTCTGTACCATCCGGCAATATAAGACTTACCTTTGTGCCCGTCGTTGTCTTTAACCGCTCCCCTTTTTTGTTCCATTTGGGCTGATCCGGACTTCTCGTAACCAAATACTCCCGACCATCGTAGTCAAAGCAAAATCTTACTTCTGTCTTTTCTCCGGGTTTTGCAAACTGACTGCACATCATCTCACCGCTGCGCTTGCCACCGCTGGTTTCCCCATATAACGCATAGCATATTGCATCAAAAATTGTGGTTTTTCCCGCACCGGTATCTCCTGTAATCAAAAATAAACCCTGACTTTTGCCGGTGAAATCAATTTTTTCGTCCCGATAAGAGCCAAACGCTTTCATTTCAATATATATTGGTTTCATACTCATTTCCTCTCATATAATATCTTCAAGACAATTGACAACTTGCAGCTATGCTTTTCTTGCTTTCCATTTCATATTTCCAAGGCAATTAACATCTTGCAATTATGCTTATCACATTCTCCCATTGCACATCGCAGTAAGTCAACCCTCTTTGCTTCCATCACACATTGCAATAATCTGCTGCAATTCCAGTTCTTCCTCTTCGCTCATCGGCTGATCATTCATCATCTGATAGAACTCCCGGAATGCTTCTAATGGACTTAACTGTGTATTCTCTATTTCCTGCTGTTTCATTCTTGCCATGGTACGCGTATTCTCAATCCGTACCTCCAAAATACGGTCAAAGCATTCATCCAGCTGATCTTTTGGGCGGTATAAACCCGTTTCATCTGTCAAAACAATGCTCACATAATCGTCTCGATGCGCCCCGGCACCCTGAATTACCTCTTCCAAAGTTCCCCGCAGACTGCAGACATCCCGAAGCGATCGCAGCGGTATTCGTTCTATTTTCGGACTGTCCCCTTTTTCGCCCAGCGTCACCATGGTAATTCCTTTCTCATGATGCTCTTCGCTGACAGAATATTTTAACGGCGTTCCGCTATAACGAATATGCGCCTTGCCCACCGGCTGCTCTCCATGAATATGTCCCAGCGCAACATAATCAAACGCCTCTACCATATCAGTATGAACACTATCGATACCACCCACTGACAAATACATTAGTTCCGAATCGCAGCGCTCAACTTCTCCATTACCACCCACAAAAAATTGATGCGCCACCAATATATTTCTTTTCGTAAAATCGATTTCTTCCCGTTCTAACACTTTACGGACCGCCATGTCATAGTCCGTAATTTCCTGTCCCGGAAAAAGGACTCTAGCCTGACCCGGTTTCAAGAAAGGCAGTAAATATACCGCCACCTCTCCATACTCATCCTGCAAGATCACTTTGCGCAGATGTTCCTCCTCTGTCGTCGGGATCATAGTTGATACGACTATCTTCTGTCTTTCCAAAAAAGAACTTGCATATTTTAATCGGAGAGCACTATCATGATTTCCTGCGATCATACACACCGGGATCTGTGGATCCAACGATGCTATCTCATTCAGAAAATGATCAAAGATCTCATACGCCTCACCCGACGGCACCGATTTATCATATATATCACCCGCGATCAATATCGCATCGGGACGGTGAATTGCGACCTGTTCCACAATTTGATGCAAAATATCTTCTTGTTCCTCGCGCAAACTATACGCATACAATTGTTTTCCAATATGCAAGTCTGATATATGAAATAATTTCATGCTAATTTCTCATCCCTTTCTCCATCTGCAAACATATACTACTGCCTAAAAAGTAAGAGCAACACCAACATTTTGTAATGAGCTACATTGCAAAACAGCAATATCCCAATAAATAAGAAAACAATAGGCAACAAGAACGTCACCAATTACGTGTGACGTCCCTGTTACCTATCTTTTGAAATCGCGATTAATCTACTAATACCATGCGAACTGCACCATACATTCCCGCATCATTTCCAAGCTCTGCAAGACGAAATTCTTTATCTTTTAATGCAAACATAACATTTTTCTCATATTTTTCTTTGGTGATATCAGCTACGACCTGTCCGTTTTTAGAAACACCGCCACCGATAACAAATGCCTCCGGATCAATAACCTGCGCTGTATGAGCAAGTCCAAGTCCCAAATACTCTGCAAATTCATTAACCACATCTTCTGCCATGTCGTCTCCGGCCTTGTATGCATCGAAAATCTCCTTGCCGGTGATCTCCGGATAATCACGCAATAAAGAAGGCGTGTCCGTATTGGCAACTTTTTCTCTGGCACTGCGCATGATTGCTGTTGCGGAAGAATACTGCTCCAAGCAGCCCCTCTTACCACAGCCACACACTCTCGTCTCATGCAGGTTGACCGTCAAATGACCGATCTCACCAGCCGCACCATGGGAACCTGTTACAATCTTACCATTCATAACAATTCCACCGCCGACACCGGTTCCAAGTGTCACCATTACAATGCTGTTAAATCCGCGGCCGCCGCCTTTCCACTGCTCGCCAAGAGCTGCCACATTTGCGTCATTACCAACTTTGACTTTCTGAACCCCTGTCAGTCTGGTTACCTCATCTGCCACCGAAAAGATTCCCCAGCCGAGATTTGCGCATTTCAAAACAACACCCTCTTCTGTAATCGGTCCCGGTACACCCATGCCGATTCCAAGAATATCTTCTGTCGCAATATTTTTCTCCTCATTCTTTTCTTTGATCGATGCCGCAATATCCGGCAAAATCTGCTCTCCGCCATCTTCTTTGTGTGTCACGATCTCCCATTTATCGATCATGGTTCCTTCTTCATCAAAAAGTCCCATCTTTACCGTTGTTCCCCCGATATCGATACCATATATATAGTTTGCCATAGTTTCCTCCATTTCTTCCTTATGTACTCTCCGAATCTACTGAACGAAGAATTTCGAGCGTACATCCTTCATAATATTTTGTAATAAGTGTACCAAATTTTCTGTAATCTGTCATCAGAAAGAAAATAAATGTACTGATTTTTCGTGGATAACTTTGATAACCTGTGGATTTCTCCCCATTTTTATTGAGTTATCCACTAATTGTCCGCAAATCAGGACAGTTATCCACAATTTCGGACAAATGACCTGTATTATGGTCAGTCCCTATTCCGACACACTGTCCAGCTTATTGGTCTGTCCCTGTTTCCGGCTCCCTGTCCGGCTTATTGGTCCGCCCCTGTTTCCGGCTCCCTGTCCGGCTTATTGGTCTGTCCCTGTTTCCGGCTCCCTGTCCGGCTTATTGGTCTGTCC
>ULPU01049142.1_pt1 | contig 9460 bp, 10 predicted proteins | sample 1953821 | NCBI WGS metagenome assembly ULPU01 (sample SAMEA4835637, study PRJEB28245) | human gut metagenome | biome: gut microbiome; material: fecal sample | place: Denmark | collected 2008
AGCCTTCTGACCAGTTGCTCATCATATTCTGTGATTCTGCTTGTTTGTGTTTGAAGAAAATGTCGCATTTCATTAATTCGTTTTCTGAGCATTTCCTGCTCAGCATCCTTTGTTACAACTGCCGCCTTCTTTTCCCTCAAGGCATCTATTTCCTTTGCTATAGCATCATACTCGGCATTTTTGTTTACGCACATTACAAGCTTTTCCTGCAATTCCGCCATTCTTTGGTCTATGTACTCAAGTGTTGCCGTAGAATCACCATTCAGCACATCTTCGATATTATGCTGTAGCTGCACCAAAAATTCTTCTCTTCCTCCAAGAGTCTTATTGATGGCTCTCATGACTGCTTTTTGAATTTCAGATTCACTGATTGCCTCGGCATCACAGCCGTTTTTCGGTCTCTTCTCAATTCGGCTGGCACATCTCCATTTGTTATAAGATGCACCTCTGGCTTTCCACGCAACTCTTCTGAAAAGATCCCCACATTTACCACAGTATATGATGCTCGATAATGCATATTTGCTGCTGTAGACTCTTTTCGTCTTCCCGTTTTCTGTTCTTAAATGAGCTCTTCTTTGCAGTTCTTCCTGGACCTGCATGAACAACTGCCTTGGAATGATTGCTTCATGGTTATTTTCAACATAGTACTGAGGAACAATTCCATTATTAGCAACTCTCTTCTTTGTAAGAACATCAACCGTATATGTCTTCTGTAAAAGAGCATCTCCCATATACTTTTCATTAGTAAGGATTTTTCTGATGCCATCACTTCGCCATTTCATATTTCCGGTTGCGGTTGGAATACCATCTGCCATAAGTCCGTCTGCTATATTCTTAAGGCTTGCACCTTGAAGATATTCTCGAAATATTCTTCTTACTACCACAGCCTGCTCTTCATCAATGATGAGATGTCCATTCTCGTCTTTTGTGTATCCCAAGAACCAATTATGATTAATCTGAACCTCTCCGTTTTGATATCTGAATTGAAGTCCCATCTTTACATTCTTGGAAAGCGACTCAGATTCCTGCTGTGCAAGTGATGCCATAATAGTAAGAAATACCTCGCCTTTAGCATCTAAAGTATTGATATTTTCTTTTTCAAAAAATACAGGCACATTTTTTTCTTTAAGCTGTCTGATGTACTTAAGGCAGTCCAATGTGTTTCTTGCAAATCGGCTGATTGACTTTGTGATAATCATATCAATTTTGCCTGCCATCGTATCTTCAATCATGCGGTTGAATTCTTCTCGCTTTTTCGTATTTGTTCCACTGATACCGTCATCAGCGTATATTCCGGCGAATTCCCATTCAGGATTTTTCCTAATATATTCCGTGTAATGTTCAACCTGGGCATCATAACTTGTAGCCTGTTCTTCGCTGTCAGTACTTACTCTACAGTACGCTGCGACCTTTAATTTTGGCTTATCTTCTGCGGTTACTGTATTACCTACACGTTTTTTTGCCGGAATAACTGTTATGTTCTTTGCTCCTGCCATAGGTTATTCCTCGCTTTCTATCAAACTGTAAATGTATTCTGCCTGCTCGAATGGATCAGGAAATGTTAAATCGGCTGGCTTGAAATGAAATGCTATAGGAACTGTCTTATTGTGTTCCTTGCTCCTTCTGTTGAGCCTTCCAAGGTTCCCTGCCCTTCGTGTCAGTTCTTCCAGAAATCTTATCTGGATTTCTTTGTCAATTATCTGTGGGTAATAGTCTGTTCCCAAATACTTCTTGTTAGAAAGCATTCTCTTTACTGATGCATGGTTCATCTTAAAACCTGCTTCTTTAGCTGCATCAATAAGTGACTTGCCTTCAAAATAATATCTGTAGGTTGCCCTTATTTGTTCTGCAGCCGTTTCATCAACTACAGCACAACCGTCAACTATTTTGTACCCTACTGGTATGTGTGCCATATCAATCTATCCTTTCCTTCAGCTTTAAGCCGAATTTTAATTCAAACTCTACTTCTTCTCTGGACAGCACCTTTACCTTTTCTACGAACCTTTCAAATAAGGAATCGTCCCATTCGGTAAAAGGCTCTGCTCCGTTAAGGAAACTGACCAGGTCACTTAATGCCTGTTCCATCGTGTAGCCTGCGTTATCCATTCTGTAAAGAAGATCTCGTTTTGCAGTAAGCTGTTCATACTCCATCACTAGCTTGTTATGAGCCTCGGCAAATACTGGACTTTCAAGATAGCCTCTTGTAAGAAGTGTATTCAGCTGCTTTCTCTGTTCTTCGTTGCCCTGCATATCCTTTTCGATGTCTTCCATACTGTGAATATTCTTCTTTGAATTACTGGTAGTGATGGAAATAAGAAGTGGCTTTAAGACCAGGTCGTTTCCAAATACCAGCTTGTTCATCATGGTAAGGAAGGCTCTCTTTAAGTCATCATCACGAATGAACTTCATGGAACAGGAACTCGAATCTTCAATATGTCCGCCACAGCACCAGGCATTGTAGCTTCTGCCGTGGGAAGTGTAATGGTATCTTCTCTTAAAGGATCTTCCACACTCACCACACTTGATTTTGCCGGACATGGCATATCTGTTCTGATACTTTGATGTATCCTCACTGCAGTTGCCTTTTTCAAGTCCACGCTGTCTGATGGCTTCCTTTGCCTTTTCAAAGGTATCCTTGTCAATGATAGGCTCGTGATGATTTTCACAGTAATATTGTTCTTCTTCGCCATAGTTCCTTTTTCGCTTGAAGGATGCATCTGTGATGGTCTTCTGAAAAAGTGCATCTCCTATGTACTTCTCATTTGTAAGAATGCCGTTAATCGTAGCGCCTGTCCACTTAGCACCTCTCTTGGTCGGAACACCTTTTTCATTCAATTCCTTTGCAATTATGTGGGTGCTCTTTCCGGCAAGGCATCCTGCAAAAATCTCTTTTACAACTTCTGCCTGTTCTGGAACAATCACCATCTCACCATCAACATTGGCATAACCATAAGGCGGATAGGAAATCACATAAGTACCGTTCTGGAATCTCTTCTTGATGCTCCACTTCTCATTCTCGGAAATGGAACGTGACTCGCTTTCTGCCATGCTGGCCAATATGGCAAGCATCAATTCACTTTCCATAGAGCCGGTGTTTATATTTTCCTTTTCAAAAATAACATAGACTTCATAATTCAAAAGCTTTCTTACAAGTGTCAGACAATCGGTAGTGTTTCTGCTGAATCTGCTGATGGATTTTGTGATGACAAGATCGATAAGACCTTTTTCACAGTCTTCCATAAGTCTTAACAACCCATCTCTCTTTGCAGTCTTTGTACCGCTGACACCATCATCATAATAAATACCTGCATATTCCCATTCACTGTTTGCTTTGATGTAACTCTCATAATGATTTTTCTGTGTTTCAAGGCTGAGTTCCTGTTCATCACTATCAGTTGAAACTCTGCAGTATGCAGCCACCCTTGTCTTCTTAAAAATGGAGAAATCAACCTGATTGATTTTCGTTACATTCTTCACTTATATCACCTCGCTTTATCGTATGACATATTCCCGTAGAAACCGTTATATATCAAGTCAATTACTGATAAATCTCGCATAGATAGGGAGAGAAAATAAGCCGATTTTTCTCGGAGATTTTGTGTAATTCATCATCAGAAATAAGACCCTTTTCTGCCATCTTACAAACTATCCTTTCAGCGAGAATGAAGTCAAATTCCTTCTGCAATTCTTCCTGTGTAAACACCTTTGTGTCAGGCTTTGGTGCTGCTGCACCGTCTTCTAATTTTGTAATCTGCATAAAAAAGCACCTCCTACCATGTAGCCTTGGCAGGAGGTTGAAAAGGACGTTTTTCATTAATCTTTTTTATAAAACTGACATTCATAGCCGTCAGCACGAAGAAGCAGACCCTTCGCCCAGGGTGGAGTTCTTCCCATCTGCTCACACACGGCATCAAGGGACATATCCTTTCTGCACTCGATGATGACTTCATCATGCACATGAGCAACGATATTACAGTTTCTTAAAGTCTGCATTGCATACATGAGAATATCCCTTGCGATTGCCTGTGTGATGTTTTCACAAAACTTTGGACCATAGCTTTCAAGCCTTTCCCATTTCTTTGTACCACCTACACCTTCATAGGTAACAGACGCACCACCGAACTGATTCACACCCATCTTGGGTTTTACATATGCAAGTCTTCTGCCTGAAGGAAGAACGATAAAAAGAAATCCACTCTCATACATAAATCGTATGCCGTGAGTTTCGGTTGTGATTCTCTTCTTGACTGTTTCCTTTACACAGTTATCAATATCCCACCACAACATTGTGATGGCAGGATTTGAATTTCTCCAGGCATAGACAAGAGGCTGCAGTTCATCTTCATTCAGACCCATTTCAATAGCACCCATAGCTTTCAATGCTCCGACTGAGCCTCCATATCCAAGTGCAAGTTCTGCAATCTTACCTTTCTGTCTTAAATGACCATTGATGCCATGCTTTTCAACAGGAACACCGAACATCTGTGATGCACTGCTGCAGTATATGTCTTTTCCTTCTTCAAAAACTTTCATTCTCCATTTTTCTCCGGCAAGCCACGCAAGGACTCTCGCTTCAATGGCAGAAAAGTCAGCAACGATGAATTTGTTATCTCCCTGTGGCACAAAGGCTGTACGGATAAGCTGTGACAAGGTATCCGGGATATCATCATATAACAGTTTAAGGGCATCAAAGTTACCGCATCTTACAAGACCTCTTGCCTGTGTAAGATCTGGCATATGGTTCTGAGGCAGGTTCTGGAGCTGCACCAGTCTTCCGGCAAATCTGCCAGTTCTGTTGGCTCCGTAAAACTGAAACATTCCTCTTGCTCTGTTATCCATGCACACGGCATTTTTCATAGCCGTATATTTCTTCACACTGCTTTTAGCAAGCTGCTGACGAAGAGACAAGACTTCTGCCAAGTGTTCGGGTGCATCCTTAATCATCTCGGCTACTACCTTTTTACCAAGACTGTCAGTTTCAAGTCCGTTGTCAGAAAGCCAGCCTTTCATCTGCTGTACGGAGTTAGGATTTTCAAGACCGGTAAGTTCCTGCATCTGCTTTGTAAGTGCCGTCTTGCTCTTCTCATCAAAGGCAATGGCATTCTTAACAAAAACCATATCAACACCAATTCCACGGTCATTGATTTCCTGATCTAAATGATACTCATCCCAGATGGTTTCGCTTACCGGGAAACGGGATAGTTTCTGTTGGATACCCATTTCCGTTTCAACATCACGGATATTGTAGGCTTTGAACTGCTGCCACTTCTCTAAATCGTGATATGGCATATTTTTTGTTCTGCCACCGTTTACCTTGGTTGGAGAACAGGGAACACAGAAGTATTTGATGAGATTCTTGCCTTCCGATAGTTTCTGCTTTTCAAGACCAAGAACGGCTCCTACTCCTTCCAGGGATAATGGAAGTCCAAGAGTTGCCGCCCATATCATCGTGCAATGCCACGACACAGGATCAAGACAATATCCCTTAAGAGATACACCATTATCACGAAGATACCTGGATAAACAGACTCTTTCAAACTGTGCATTGAATGCCCACTTTATTATTTCATCATCTGTAAGAGCAACAATAATATCGTCCGGTATCTTTTCTCCCATTGCCAGATCTACAACCTTGACCTCGCCACCATCTACGGAATATCCGAAAAGTAGAATCTCAAAGTCTTCACTTTCTGCATAACGGTAAACCCCGGATTTTTGCAGACTCACACTTGAAAAGGTTTCAATATCTATACTGATTAATTTCACATTCTCACTTCCTTCCAAAGTAAAACAGACGGCAGAGGATTGTCCTCCACCGCCTGCACATTTTTATTCTTCAGTTGTTTCTTCAGCAGATTTCTTCTTTGTCTTACGTTTCTTGATTGAATCCTTGACAAGCCAGATACCATTCATAATGGTGCTTACAATGCCGTAGATACCAGCACCCATAAAGATGTAGAAGATGATAATCACATCAATCTGCTTTGCTAATTCATATAATTCGTTCATATCGTTTACCTCGTATATTCGTAATAGTCGCAGACGGTGGTGTTTCACACCGCCTACCGGAAGTTAAAAGGTCGGTTAAGATTAAGATAAGAAATCGTCATCTTCCTCTGTGCTGAAATCATCAGTTGCAGAGCTGCGACCACCAAGGGGTTCTCCGTCTCTAATCTTCTGAATGTTGCCAAGACCACAAGCAATACCCTTATTACCATTGGAGTTGAATGCATAGAAGTTAAGTGAAACTCTCGCATAGCAACCACTGTACACTTCATCACGGTCAAGGATAGGCTTTACGGCCTTATCAACAATCTGTGGTGCTGTCTTACTGTTGGCATTGATGAACCAATGTCCGGCATAAGCCTCGTCCTCACGCTCTGTGTCACCATCACGAAGAGGAAGCTTGATTGCTGCCTTGTTAGGCTTCTTGCCACCGAACTTTGCGATGCCTTCCTCAATAGCTGCATCAACCGCATCATTGATTGCCTTTACTGTTTCCTTATCATCCTTTGGAATAAGAACAGATACGCTGTATCTTTCAGGACCGCCATTGATAGATGTAGGCTCCCATCCGTGGAAATAAGAAAGTCTTGTGTTCTTGCCTGTGATAACTTTTGTTTTTCTTACATTCGCCATAATCGTTAATCCTCCATTTTAAATTCGTTTTTAGCGTCTGATATATGCATTGCCTCTCTCTTATCCGAGTCAGGTACAAGAGTCGGCTTTCCGGGTGGTTTGTAGATAAGGTCACCCAGTACCTTTTCAAAGGTTGCTTTACCCATCAGTCTTTGCATCTCTGTAAGAGTGATAAGGCTCTGACGGTAAATATCCTTATAGCCTGCTTCCTTGGCTGCTTTGGCAACTGCATCTTCATCCGTGTACTTACGGACAGAGCGTCCTTCAACAACCTTGAATCCGTTCCACTGCTTGCCGTGGTTTACTGCCGATTCGGTGGCATAAGCCATAATCTCATTTGCCCACTTTGTAAGATCAGGAATAACCTTTAAAATTTCTTCGATTTCCGAATCTGTAAGAAGTGGCGGAAGTTTGAATTCTTCCTGTGCAAGTTTCAGCTTTTCTTCTGCTCTTGCTCTGCATCTGACTGCCGCCCTGCAGAATTTACACCACTCGCCGGGACAGTATTCGCCTTCGCCATTCATGGCCATTTCAGCCTTTGGCTTTAATACTTCTTCTGCCCAAGTCTTCAGTTCATCAACCGGGATTGTCCAGGTACTCACATTCTCCCTGCGTGGCTGGAAGATGGACATCGATATTTCCTTGATGTCATATAAGCTGTCATAGATAGCAAGTGCACCGAGTGCATAACATTTCATCTGTGGATTGTCTGTTGCATCTACCAGAACTCCCATACCGTACTTGAAATCAATGATGTGAAGCTTATCGTCTGAAACAATCACGCAGTCTGCTGTACCATAACCATCTGGAACATATTCAGAGAAGTCTACGTGTTGCTCTATCAGCACCAATGAGTCCTTGCAGCTCTGCTTTGCAATGTCAAACTGTTCTAAGACAAAGTCCACGTATGCATCTGTGTGTTCCTGCATTTCATCACTGTCATAGGATGAAACAGGTCTTTTACTTCTTCTGCGGAAAGCCTTCTTAAGCTTGTGTTCGCACCATGCGTGAGCAGCTGTTCCTTCTTCTGCTGCCTGGCTTGTCTTATTTTCAAATTCTGATTCAAGACTTGCACTTGGTGTACAGTTGAGCCATCTGTGAGAACTTGAGGGGGAAAGGAATGCGTGTTTACTCATTTCCTAGCACCTCCGCCTCTTTGATGATTGCTTCATAGTTGCTAGGGTCGATGTCGGATAACTTGCTGCCTCCGAACTTTGCAATCAGATCCTTAACTTCTGATGTAAGTCCGTTCTGGCTCTTCTCTGCAAGAACACCTCTTACATCTTCAAGTGTGTAAACCTTGGCTTTTTCCTTCTTAGGCTTTGAAGTCTTTTCAGGAATCTGTTCTACAGGCTGTGATTCAGTTACTTCTACAGATTTCATATCTGTAAGAACATCAGCTACCACCTGAAGACTGTCTGCCAGGTTACGCACATTCGTGATGACGTGGGCAACAGCGTCAAGTAATTCTGTTACTTTGTTCATGGTCTACCTCCTTCCGTAACTTTTGTGATGGCAAGTTCCTCAACCGTGTCACCCGGAACAAGAATCATGATCTTCTGCTTTTTACCGAACAGCATTCTCATAAATCTTTCTCGAAGTGTGATGCTCTTGTAGGACACCATGCCGTTTCGTTGTGGCTTGTCAGAAACACTAATGTGAAGATTATGTTTCATCACTGCACCTCCGTTTCCGAGAGATTTGTTTCTCTCTAACTTTTAGCCTTGGGAAGAGGTTCAAAAGGACGGTTTTTTTGAAAAACTTTTTTATTTTTCTTTTTCCTTGTTTTGCTCTTCCTAACTAGTAGCCTTGAAAAGAGCATCAAAAGGACGGTTTTTACAAAAAAATAAAGCCTGCCTACACTCCGAAGAATGCAAGCAGGCTCATAGCACTGTTTTAACTATTTCTTATTTTAAGAGTTCATTTACTCTCTTCTGTACCTTTGCGTAGTCATATCCGGCTGCTGTAAGCTTTGCCTTTCTGTCGGCACCGTTGCCCCATAAACCTTTGATGACTTCCTTTGCAAGCTCATCTACCGTTTTGGTACTTGAGGTAGTAGAGCCTACGATTCTTCCGTTTTCATCAAAGACAAAGTATCCTGGATTTGATGCAGCACATCTCTTTGCATTATCAAGGGACTTGAATGCACCTTTCTGTGATTTTGCATCATTCCAAGATTTTCTGACTCTATATAATCCACTTGCAGTTGTTCCGCCAGAAGAAGGGCCACCAAGCTGTGCAGTTACCTTTGTTGCAAGGTCACCTAGTCTTGAATAAAGCCAGTCACCAGGACAGGACTTATTGGCAAACCAACGATGTACCGTAAGAACCATCTCATCGGATTTTGGCTTGTAATTCAGTGCCTTCGACTTGCTTCCAAGCCACAGAAGTTTCTTCTTGCCATTGCGCTTGCAGATATCGGTGCAAAGCTTGATAAGAGACGCATACACTTTATTGTTCATGGCATAAGGATGTTTTGTATCCGATGCACATTCAATCGTCACAGCTCTCTGATCATTGGCATTGGAAGAAGAACACCAGGAGCGATTTTTCTCTTCCACATACATGCCAACTCTTCCATCCGGCCCAATGCCATAGTTGCAGCTTGCCTGTCTGGATCTTGGTGCAAAGATGTTTCCTAAAGTTTCTACACTGCACTGACCTACTACGCAATGCGGTGTAATTCTGTCAATGGAATGCGTTCTCTTTCCTGAATGATTTGGACTGAGTCTTGTGTAAGATACCATTTTACTGTTTGTATAAGCCATATTATTTTTCCTCACTTTGGTATGATATTAGCATAGTCCAAACTGCTGACTAC
>ULPU01029343.1_pt1 | contig 9382 bp, 5 predicted proteins | sample 1953821 | NCBI WGS metagenome assembly ULPU01 (sample SAMEA4835637, study PRJEB28245) | human gut metagenome | biome: gut microbiome; material: fecal sample | place: Denmark | collected 2008
GGTGTTATCGTTGGAGTTACTCTCAATATTCTTTATTCTATAATATATTCGTGGACATATGCCTGTTATGCCATAGTAAGTGTTTCTATAGCAGTTGTTGCTGGAATTTGCATAAGTAAGGATTATATGAAAACACTGCTTGGTGCACTGACATCAAGCTTTTATATTGCACTTGTTTCGTGTTCTATTTCCGTGATTTTTAATTATATGTTTTTTAATGGTTATATCAATAATATATGGGGTGATGGAGTTATTGAGTCGCTTTTAGGAATAGGATTTAATGATTTATTAAGTCACGTTGCAGGACAATTTTATATTGATTTTCCTGATAAGATCATAACTGTGCTTGCACTCTATATATTTGTAAGGTATGACAAGGGAAAGAACAGATTTGATAAAAGGATAATGACAGCCTGTATATATATCGGGATATCTGCTATGGCAGCAGTACAGCTTATGGAAGTTAATACACCTAAGTGCGTGTATGCAGCCTCTGATAACAGTAGGAACAATCAGAATAATATAGAAGAAACACCAGATTATAATACTTATCTTCAGACCGTTTATGGAAGAGAAAACGGAATACCAGGCGGCTGTGCCAATGATATAGCACAGACTAATGATGGAATACTATGGATAGGAACCTATGGTGGTTTATACAGGTATAATGGTACAGAGTTTAAATGGGTGGATGAATATGCCTCTGTTAAGACTGTAAACTGTCTGTATAAAGATGAAGAGGGCAGATTATGGATAGGAACCAATGATGGCGGCGTATCGATAATGATTGATGAAACAATCATAAATGTTGTATCAGAAAAGGAGGGATTATCAGCTGATTCCGTAAAGTGTATAACACAGGGTTCTGATGGTGATTACTATATTGGCACGACAGGTGCTATGTCAGTAGTTTCTCTGGCTGGTGGATTAACAGTTAAAAGCTATATAGATGATATAAAATATGCTGTAAGTGCAGACTCTGATAAGAATGGTAACATAGCAGTTGTCAGCGATAATGGACAGCTAAGTATTGTAAAAAATGCAGCAGTTATTTCAGAATATAGTGCATCAGATGGTGGAAGATATACAACGTGTTCATTTGATGATGCGGGTATGCTTTATGTGGGAACATCAAAAGGAAATATAGATAAATATGAATATGATTTATATAATAACGCTTATGTACTTAAGGAAAGTGTAAGCTGTAATGAGCTTAATAATATTAAAGAAATATATTTTGTAGATAACACATTAACAGAAAATGGCACACTTTTTGTATGTGCAGATAATGGTACAGGATATTATGACAGCCAGAATCGATTTATAAACATTGATACAGGCAGCTTTAATAATTCAATAGATCATATGACAGCAGATTATCAGGGAAATCTCTGGTTTACATCATCAAGACTTGGGCTGTTAAGATTAAGCAGATCAGCGTTTACACAGCTTAATTATGAACATACCGATGAAAAGCTGGTTGTAAACACTGTGACAATGTGGAATGGAAATTATTATATAGGTACAGATAGTGGAATTGCCGTTTCATACGCAGCTGCAGGTAGTATTTTGGCTAATGGTGATTATATTCAAAAGCAGGACAGCTCTGTGAATGAGCTTGTGAATAAACTTGTAAAAGAGCTTGATAACGTAAGAATAAGGTGCATAACAACGGACAGTAAAAATAATATGTGGATATGCACAACAGGCAAAGGAATATATGAGGTTACATATAGTGGTGAAATTATAAGATATGATGAGAATAACGGACTAAGTGGAAACAGATACAGGACTATAACAGAGTTAAGTGATAATACAATGCTTGCAGCAGGTGATACAGGACTTAGTTATATTGTAGATGAAGCTGTCATTGGCAATATAGGTTATTCTATGAAAAACAGTAAGGTTTTATGTACACTTGAAACAGATATACAAGATTATGGAAGAGTTATACTTGCAGGAACAGATGGCAATGGAATAGAAGTTATTAGTGATGGAAGAGTAATAGATAATTATGATAAGGATGATGGTCTTAGCTCAGCGGTTATATTAAGAATGGTAAAGGATGCTTCTGGCGAGGGTGTATTCATAGTAACAAGTAACAGTCTGTGTTATATGGATAAGACAGGCATTATAAGAATATTGGATAATTTTCCTTACTATAATAATTACAATGTAGTTAATGGGAACAATGATAATCTTTTTGTGCTGGGCTCAGCCGGAATATATGTTGTTGATAAGAGTGCCTTACTTTCTGGAAAAGAACTTGATTATAAGCTGCTTAATGGGGATTGCGGACTTGAAAATGCATTAACACCAAATGCATGGGATTATATTGATGTGAATAATAATCTGTACATGTCAACAGATGATGGTGTAATGATAGTCAATCTCAATGATTATAGTGCCAGAATAAGATCATATCGTATACAGATGAAGTCCGTAAAGGTAGATGGAGAAAGTCTCAGGGTAAAAAGAGGGGAAGAGCTTTATATTGACAGCAAAGCACAGATGATAGAGATGTTCCCAGAGATTATAAACTATTCTGTTAATACACCTTATGTAAGCATATATCTGGAAGGGTATGATGCCGAACCGAGGATAATATTGCAAAGTGATCTAACTAATATAATATATATGAACATACCTGTAGGCACATATACATTTCATTTGTCAGTTCTTGATGAAAATGGCAGGGTGCCAATATCTGAAAACACATATACAATTATTAAGGAAGCAAAGATATATGACTATTGGTGGTTTAAGGTGTATATGGTCGGAATATTTGCACTTACAGTTGCATATCTTACGTGGATAATATTCCATACACAGATTAAAAGAACCCTTGATTTTCAGAAGAAAGAGCTCGAATTCGTAAAGAAACAGCTTGAGATGGGAAATGAAACAGTTCTTACTATTGCAAGGACTGTTGATGCAAAGGATGTTAATACAAGCCAACATTCACTAAGAGTATCTGAGTATTCAGTTATGATAGCAAAGGAGCTTGGATATAGTGATGAAGAATGTGAAAACCTTAGAAAAGCGGCACTGCTTCACGATATAGGAAAGATAGGTATTCCAGACAGAATACTTAACAAACCTGAAAGACTTACAGATGAAGAATATGCCATTATGAAATCACATGTTGAAAAAGGAGCGGAAATACTTAAAAGCTTTACCCTTGTTAACCATGTTGAGGAAGGAGCACTTTATCATCATGAGAGATATGATGGAAAAGGATATATGCATGGTCTTAAGGGGGAAGAGATACCGCTTAATGCAAGAATTATCGGAATAGCAGATACATTTGATGCCATGACAGCTAACAGAGTGTATAGAAAGAAGCTTAATAAGGACTATGTTTTAGGGGAAATACGAAGAGGCAGCGGCACACAGTTTGACCCAAAGCTTGTGGATATTATGCTTAGACTTATTGATAGTGGCAGGATAGACATTGATAATCTGTATAAGGATGGTGAAGCAGATGAAGATAAGTAATATTAAGAAAATATCCGGCAGGGTATTGTCTTATATAGTAAGCAGGGAGAGTATCATAACTCTTATAACATGTGTTGCAGTAAGCATCATCATAGGTGCCTGTATGGTTTATTCAAGAAAAGATGAAGATAAGAGCATCAAGGTAGGGATAATATATGTAGGTGATGCAAGTACTGCATATACAGACAATTTCATAGAGGCACTTGCAGATATTAAGGAAGAGTATGGCGATAAGGTTGAAGTTATGCATATGTATAATGTTGCCGAGGGAACAGAAAGAGAATATCTTGAAAGACTTGTAAATGCAGGCTGCAATCTGATATTTTCTACAAGCTATAACTATGGTGAAACAACTAAGGAGCTGGCTGGAAAGTATCCAGATGTACAGTTTTGTATGGCAACCGGCTCTAACGCTAACGAGGAGCCATACTATGCTAATTATCATACATTTATGGGTGCTATATATGAAGGAAGATATGTAGCAGGAGTTGCGGCAGGCATAAAACTGAAGGAGCTTATATCAGAAGGGATAATAACAGAAAATGAGGCTAAGATAGGATATGTTGCAGCGTATCCTAATGCGGAGGCTATATCAGGATATACAGCTTTTTTGCTTGGAGCAAGATCAGTTGTGGGGAATACTACCATGACGGTAAAGTACACATATAAGTGGAATGATTATCGTACTGAAAAGAAGTATGCAAGAGAACTCATAAATGAGAAGTGTGTTATTATATCACAGCATTCAGATACAGCAGGACCAGCGACTGCCTGTGAGGAAACATCCTCAGATGTACCTGTTTTTAATGTGAGCTATAACCAGAGTATGTTTGATGTAGCACCAACTACATATCTTACGGGGTGTAAGATTAACTGGAAGCCATATATGAAGGCTGCCGTTGATGCAGTTCTTAATGGAAAGGTGGTAGAAAAGAACATCAGAGGTAATATACATGGTAATGATGTGGGAGCCGGCTTTGATGAAGGCTGGGTTTCAATGCTTGAGTTTAATGATATTGTTGTGGCAGATGGCACTAAGGAAATGGTAGCAGATGTTATCGAGCAGTTTAAGAAGGATAGGCTTACTGTGTTTAAAGGTGACTACATAGGCGTAAATACTGACAATCCAAATGATATCATAGACCTTAGTGAAGGCTTTGTGGAAAATAAAGACAGCTCAGCACCATCGTTTAACTATATATTAAAGGACATTATTACGATAGAGTAAAAATACATTATTACGCATTATTACAATAGAGTAAAAACACTTGACTGTACAGCTTTTTATATGATAGAATATGCAGGCTTTAAATGGTTTTATTGGAAACGAAACATCCTCCTGGATGATAACGAACAACACATTGAGTTAAGTTATCATTAAGGAGGATTTTTTTTATGCCAAAAAACAAATTTCAGGACGTAGTATTCACAATTATTATGGCAGCTATTATGGTGTACGGGATGGTTGTTTATAATATAGCTCTTAACACAGGAACAGTTGATGGAACAACTTTTATTGCAGCATTACACGAGTTACCAATAATGGTGCCAGTTGCTTTCATTCTTGAGTTCTTTATAGTTGGAAGGCTGGCAAGGCTGCTGGCATTTACTGTTATGAAGCCAACAGACAGACCACAGTTTATCACATATGCAATATCTATATGCATATGCTGTATTATGTGTCCTGTTATGAGTCTTGTTGCAACAATACTTTTTAAGGAACCATCTTTTGGTATGTGGGTTAAGACATGGGCTATGAATTTCCCTATGGCAATACTTTATCAGATGTTTTACTGTGGACCATTTGTACGTCTTATCTTCAGAGCAATATTTGAAAGAAAAGACAGCAGGCAGAAAGAAGTCAAAGAAGCATAATTCCTGCTATGTCAGTACAGCATTTATTGAGATATTTAGTCTGGTGATATTATCCAAGGTATGAGAAAAGCATAACTACTATGCCTAGTATAACAAGTATGACTCCTGTTGCACGGTTAAGTGTTTCAGGAGTAGCTTTGTTTGCAAAGATAGCTGCTATTCTTGCCCATATAAGTGTAAATACGATACATAATAGCCACACAGTTATATCAGGTATTCCACCAATCGCAAAGTGTGATACAGCGCCGGTGAGTGCTGTAAAAGTCATAATAAATACACTTGTTCCGACAGCAGTTTTCAGCTCATATCCAAGAACAGAGGTAAGTATAAGCAGCATCATCATACCACCGCCGGCACCGATGAAGCCACATATAAAGCCGATTAATACGCCGCATACAACTGATTGTATGGCACGTTTCTTAGCAGACACACCCTCCATGGCTTCCTTTGTAGTCATAACAGGTCTTATGATGAATTTAATTCCAAGAAGAAATGTCATAAATACAGAGAAGCTGCCCATTGTAGCTGATGGAACAAGGCTTGATACATAGCTTCCTACAACAGTGAATATAAGAACACTGACCATCATAATAAGTCCGTTTTTAATGTCTAGATTCTTGTTTTTTCCATATGTATATGCTGATATGGCACTGGCAAGCACATCAGAAGAAAGTGCAATGCCGACAGCCATATAAGGATCCATTCCTAAAAATGTAATGAGCATAGGGCTGATTACAGCAGCGGCACTCATACCGGCAAATCCAGTACCAAGACCGGCACCCATACCTGCAAAAAAAGTTACAATAATAGTTAAAAATAATGATGACATAATTTATATACCTCCTTGTTTTGCGAAGCAAAATGCGACTGCCCATGCAGGAGCAGAGGTATTTACCTCCTTGTTTTGCAAAGCAAAATGCGACTGCTCATGCAGGAGCAGAGGTATTTACCTCCTTGTTTTGCAAAGCAAAATGCGACTGCTCATGCAGGAGCAGAGGTATTTACCTCTTTTCTGTGCACAATTCTAATAAAAATAGTTTGGTGTCAGGTGCACACCGACCCTAGTTGTCTTCAAGTATCTTATCAAGATTAGCTTCTATCTGTTTCATACCCGAAAAAAAAGCCTCTTTAGTGGCAGTGTCCATATTATCAAAAAGATGTTCAAGAAAATCTTTCTGTAAAACCTGACCTTCTTTAATTATTTTCTCTGCCGCAGGTGTGCATATGAGCTGTGTTTTCCTTCTGTCACCTTTGGTTTCTTTTCGTATGATATAACCATCACACACAAGCCTGTCAACATTGACAGAAACAAGATTAGCTTTGATTTTTCTTACCTCCACAATATCTCTTGCAGTTGTATATTCTGGATTATTTGCAAGAAACATAAGAATATCGAAAGCTGTCTGTGGAAGATTAAACTTATGTAAAAGCGGTTTGCATACTGAGTTATATGCAAGATTGATTTTTTGTGCGAATTCAATTCCTGAGTTCATAAGAGAGCCAGCCTCCTTGTAGTTAAATATAAATTACAAAAATGAATAGTTCAAATTTGAAGTATTATAACACGTTTATATTGATAAGTAAAGAGTGTAAATGCAGTTTTAGTTTTGCTTTATTTATTAGCTTTTTAATGTTTTTTATCTTCAATATAGTGCATTTCATAATGACGGGTGCTATACTTACTTACAACAAAAATATGCGCACACCTGACACAGACTCGATATGCGTAAAAACACGCAGAAATGGAGACTAGTGTGAAAAATAAGATTTTTCACACGCAAGAATGGAGGATTATTATGAAAATATTTTTTTTATGCCCTTAGGGAATATGATGAGAAGAAATATGTTGAGAAATTCGCAGAGCAGTATTCATTTGAGTATGGTTTTACATCAGATTATCCTTCAATGGATAATGTAGAACTGGCTGAAGGCTATGATGCAATATCAATAATAACCAATCCCATGTACCCAGAAATACTTGATGCATTTCACAAGAAGGGAGTTAAGTACATATCAACAAGAAGTATAGGTTATGAGCATATTGATATTAAGTATGCACATTCAATAGGTATGAGAGCAGCCCACGTAGTGTATTCACCAAATAGTGTTGCGAATTATGTGATTATGCTTATGCTTATGGCCTGCCGCAATATGCCTTGGATAATGAAAAAAGCGGATTGTCAGGACTATTCATTAAAGGGAAAAGTCGGAAAAGAATTATCAACATCAACAGTCGGAGTAATAGGAACGGGTAATATAGGTAAGACGGTGGTTAAGCATTTATCTGGCTTTGGATGCCGTATATTAGCATATTCATGTTATGAGGATGAAGAAGTAAAGAAGTATGCAGAGTATGTAAGCTTTGATGAGCTTCTTACGAATTCAGATATTATAACATTACACGTTCCTGGAAATGCTGAAAATACACATCTTATTGATGAGGCAGCATTTAAGAAAATGAAGGATGGAGTAATAATAGTCAATACAGCCAGAGGTCTTATAGTGGATACACAGGCACTTATAGCTGCATTAAAGAGTGGAAAGGTAGGATTTGCCGCACTTGATACTTTTGAGGGAGAGGCAGGCTTATACTATCTTAATAAGGAAACTGAAAAGCTTGATAATGACAATATGGCAGTTTTAAAGAGCTTTCCTAATGTAATACTCTCACCTCATATGGCATTCTATACAGAGCAGGCGGTGTCCGATATGGTTGAGAATTCAATAAAGGGAATACTAGGCTTGGAAAATGGTGACAATAGTCTGGAGGTTATGTGGTTTTAACAGCCAGATGTGATAAGGGTAAAAATGAATTCCTGAAATTTTGTTTTTGGCATAGTAAGCCCTCCTTATAAAAATAATAAAAAGTTTCATATAAACACAAAAATGTCGCCGCATCCGTCTGACAATGGATAAGCGACATTTTATGTCATATTTATTTTATCAAGTATTGGTAATTTGACTTGCTATTTTGTGTTGGTGTATGTAGTAAAATAGTGTATAATTATTAACAAGATATGAATGTGAAATGCAATTATGTTATTAGGAGGAAAATGGTATGAAGTGGGGAATTCTGGCTACAGGTAATATTGCAAAAAAATTTGCATCAACTATAAATCAGATGAGTAAGGAAAATGAACAGCTTGCAGCAGTAGGCTCACGGCACATGGATAGTGCAAAAGCTTTTGCCAGGGAGTATGACATTACACGATATTATGATTCTTATGAAGCATTAGTAAATGATCCAGATGTTGAGGCTGTTTATGTAGCAACACCGAATAGTTTGCATTATGAGAATTGCAGACTTTGTCTTGAGCATGGTAAGCATGTACTTTGTGAAAAGCCATTTACAATAAATGAGAAACAGGCACAGGAGCTGTACAGGCTGGCAAAGGATAAGCATCTTTTTATTATGGAGGGATTATGGATATGGTTTCTGCCATTGTATAATCGTCTGCGTAATATCCTGCTTCAGGGAACAATAGGAGAAATTAAACATATTTCCTGTCAGTATGGATTTGTTGCAACGGGTGCCAGAAAAGAGCGTAAATTTAACTCTGCACTTGGTGGAGGTGCTCTGTTGGATATAGGAATTTACAATCTGGGATTTTTGCGTATTGTTACAGGGTGTGATCCGCAGAATGTAGAAACCACAAAAGTACATATTAATGAGAATGGAACAGATGATTACAGTTGTCTCAAACTGACATATAATGATGGATGTATTGCAGAATCAGTCCAGACAATAGGAGAGGAATTAAAACGTAATGCCAGAATTGAGGGAACAAAGGGAAGTATATATTTGCCGGATTTCCAACATGCAAAGACCTTGATACTTGAGGTGGAGGGTAAAGAACCGGAAACAATCGAGTGCCCGGTTGATATAAATGGATTTGAATATGAGATTCGTGAAGCAGGCAGATGCATAGCATCAGGAAATAGTGCCAGTGCTATTTATACACCGGAAGATAGTATTGCACTTACAAGGCTGATGTATGATATCCGTATG
>ULPU01046304.1_pt1 | contig 9257 bp, 8 predicted proteins | sample 1953821 | NCBI WGS metagenome assembly ULPU01 (sample SAMEA4835637, study PRJEB28245) | human gut metagenome | biome: gut microbiome; material: fecal sample | place: Denmark | collected 2008
CCGCACCCAAAAAGTTGCATTTATAAGTTGAACTCAAGGGATTCTACCATTTGGGTTAAATCTATATTCTTTTGTTTTGCCATTTTTAAGGCCTCATCCAACAAAACACTATCTATTTGCAATGTATTCATAATTATAGCCTTTTACATTATTGGCAAAGATAGCATTAATTTCTGAAAACACAGGGGGTATGTAATTTTTATATATCTTCTTAAAGATACTTTTTCGTTATTGTTCCAAGATATCAAAGAGCAATGTCTTTTTTCGGCTATTGAAGACCGTTATTAGAGAGTAGGCGATAAGTCCGGGATTTACAAATTGACAGAATGTTAAAGATGCAGGTGCGAGATTCGCGTATTTGTGGACAAGGTGGAGGGGAGCGCGGAAAACATGAGTATTTCGGGGGCGGTGGATTGACATTCGGAACAGTTTCGGTCATAATGGCTTACAAGGTACGGGGCAGTATGCGGTACACGGTTTACAAAACTGACTCTCAAGTTAGTGCAGTGAGGAAAACGCTTACTTTTTGATTTCGGTTTTAACGTTTCGGGAATGGAGCAACGGGAAAGAAAAATCCGTTCTCGACAGGCCGGACAGACACTTTCAGGGCGTTTTCAGGGCAAAAAACAGGGGCTGAGAAATCGTTCGCCGCAGATTAGAATTTCTCTTTCAGCCTAACGAAAAACTATTCGGCTGAGAAAAATCGGGAAAATGGGGCGGAAATGCTTCCATATGGCAGTTCCGTCAATTCCTTTTTAAGGAATACCGTTCTAAATAGTCCATTCCATCTGTCTTTGCCGTAAGGATAAAACATCTGAAAACTATCATTTTGCACGGTGTTACGGGAATGTATAATCAAAATGAATGCTTAAGCATCCGTTGGGGTAAAGGCAAAAAGGCGCGGATGACTGCCCTATGGTGCAGGGCAACCATCCGCGTGGAACGTCCGTTTGTGGGAAAATCCCGGACGGGGGTTAGCAATACATATTCACGATGGCCTCGTAGAGTTCCTGCTTACCGCTGGTCTGAGCCGGTTCGCCTTGGGTCTTGGCGTATGCCACTACGTCTTCGAGCGAAAGCTTGCCTTCTTCGAACTCCTTGCCCTTGCCGGCATCGAAGCTGGCATAACGGTCGGCTACCATTTGTTTGATAGGTGATTTCTCCAACAGCTCGGCGGCGTTCTCCAAGGCACGTGCCATGGCATCCATACCGGCGATGTGGGCGATGAAGATATCTTCCAAGTCGGTAGAGTTACGACGGGTCTTGGCGTCGAAGTTCGTACCGCCGTTACCGAAGCCGCCGTTACGGATGATTTGCATCATGGCTTGGATGAGTTCGTAGTTGTCGATGGGGAACTGGTCGGTATCCCATCCGTTCTGGTAGTCGCCACGGTTGGCGTCAATGGAACCCAACATGCCTGCGTCTACGGCGCAAGCCAGTTCGTGTTCGAACGTGTGCCCGGCCAATGTGGCATGGTTCACCTCGATGTTCACCTTGAAGTCCTTCTCCAAGCCGTGTGCACGCAAGAAACCGATAACCGTTTCCGTGTCCACATCGTACTGGTGCTTGGTCGGCTCCATCGGTTTCGGCTCGATGAGGAACGTGCCTTTGAAGCCTTTGGCGCGGGCGTAGTCGCGGGCGGCCTTCAGCATCTGTGCCAGATGTTCCTTTTCACGCTTCATGTCGGTGTTCAGCAAGCTCATGTAGCCTTCGCGTCCGCCCCAGAACACGTAGTTGCTTCCACCCAGTTCGATGGTGGCGTCGATGGCATTCTTGATTTGTACGGCTGCGCGTGCCACCACGTTGAAATCCGGGTTGGTGGCCGCACCGTTCATATAGCGTTCGTGTCCGAATACATTGGCCGTACCCCAAAGGTTCTTGATGCCCGTGGCCTGCATCTTTTCCTTGATATAAGCCACGATGGCCTTCATGTTGGCTTCATATTCCTCGATGGAATTGCCTTCGGAGATGAGGTCCACGTCGTGGAAGCAGAAATATTCGATACCCAGTTTCTCCATGATTTCAAAACCGGCGTCAGCCTTCTGTTTGGCAACGGTCAGGGCATCGGCGCCCTGGTTCCAGGGGAACGTCTTCGTGCCGCCGCCGAACTGGTCGCCGCCTTCTGCGCAAAGGGTGTGCCACCAAGCCATGGCAAATTTCAACCAGTCTTTCATCTTCTTACCCATGATGACCTTTTCGGCATCATAATAGCGGTATGCCAATGGGTTTTTGCTCTCTTTTCCTTCGAATTTAATCTTTCCGATACTCGGAAAATACTCTTTCTGTGCCATAATTTTCTTCATTTAAAATAAGGTTTATGAAAATAATTTTGAATTTAATGGATTTGTTCGATGCTTCGGAGTACGTTTAACCAACGTTGGTAAGCCTCTTCGTAGGCTGGTTGCAAGGCGGTATCCGGCTCGATGACCTTCAGCCGTTCGAGTGAGGAGAACGCCTCGCGGTTGTCTTTATAGATACCTGCGCCTATGCCCGCTCCTTTGGCCGCGCCTACGGAGCCGTCTGTCTCATACAGCTCGATGACGGCACCCGTCACTCCTGCCAATGTGTCGCGGAAGAGGGGGCTGAGGAACATGTTGGCTTGTCCGGCGTGGATTTTGTTCACATCCATGCCCATGCCTTTCATCACGTCGATGCCGTAGCGGAAAGAGAAGACAATGCCTTCCTGGGCGGCGCGCACGATGTGGTTGCGGCCATGGATGTTGAAATTGATGCCATGCACGGCGCAGCCCGTTTCCTTGTTTTGCATGACACGCTCGGCTCCGTTGCCGAAAGGAATGATGCTGAGGCCTTCGCTGCCCACGGGCACGCTCTCGGCCATGCGGTTCATCTCTTCGTAGCTGTATCCTTCGGGTACGACATTGCGGCGCACCCATGAATTCAGAATACCGGTGCCGTTGATGCAGAGCAATACGCCGAGGCGCGTCTGTTCCGTGGCGGGGAATGCCGCGCGGTTGTAAGTCCCTGCGGCGTGGTTGACGTGGGCGAAAGTGTTGACACGCGAGAGCGGGTCGTAATTCACCGTTCCGTTCACACCGTACACTACGCCCGAGGTGCCGGCCGTAGAAGCGATTTCACCGGGATTGAACACGTTGAGCGAAAGGGCATTGTTTGGTTGGTCGCCCGCACGGTAAGTCACGGGTATGCCGGCCTTGATGCCTAACTCTTCGGCTACGGTCTCCGTCACCCGTCCCTGTTCGCTGAAGGTGGGGCGTATTTCGGGAATCAGGTCCATGCTGAAGCCGTAGTATTCCATCAGCTCCTTGCAGACGCAGTTGTGCTTGAAGTCCCAGAACATGCCTTCCGAGAGCCCGGAGACGGTGGTGCACGCCGTACCCGTCAGCCTCATGGCAATGTAGTCGCCGGGCAGCATGACCTTGTCTATTTTCTCATATACCTCCGGTTCGTGTTCCTTCACCCATGCCAGTTTGCTGGCGGTGAAGTTGCCCGGTGAGTTCAGCAGGTGGATCAGGCAAAAGTCTGCGCCCAACGTTTCCATGGCTTTTTGCCCGTAGGGGACAGCCCGGGAGTCGCACCAAATGATGGCCGGGCGCAGGGCTTTTTGTGTGCGGTCTACACATACCAAGCCGTGCATCTGGTAACTGATACCGATGGCAGCCAACCCTTCTTTCAGGGCAGATATCGGCCGGCCGGCCTTTTCGGCGGCAGCGGCCATGGCTTCGGCCGTGGCACTTTTCAGGTAGTTCCACCACGATTCGGGTTCTTGTTCCGCCCACCCGGCCTTCAGGCTCAGGATGGGAGCTTCCTGCTTGGGGTAAAAGGCTGTGCTCAACGTCTTTCCGGTTTGTGCGTCCACCACACAAGCCTTGACCGAAGAACTGCCTATGTCATATCCTATCAAATACATAACAATAGATGTGTTTTTGTTTTACGGTATTGTTGATAGGTGCAAATATAAGTGAGTTTTCCCGTCGGCGGTTCGTCCGGAGGTTAAAAAAATCTTGTGTCAGGACGGGAAAAGCGGTTTTTCTGATTTATATCAGATTTATAGGCTTCGGGCGTTTTGTACTTGAATGAAAAAACCGTATCTTCGTCATACGGATTGTAAAGATGCAGAGCTGGATATGGAAAAGGGTTTGACCGCAGACAAGATACCGTCTTTTGCGACATTGTCCGACGAGGAACGCCGGGCGTTGTCGGATATTCTGGTCGTGCAGAAAGTCCGGAAGAAACAGATGGTAGTGAAAGACGGGCAGATATGTCATTACATGTTTTATGTGTGCAAAGGATTGTTGCGCCAGTTCTATTTCAAAAACGGGCGTGAAATCACGGAGCATTTCACTTGCGAGGGCAACATAGCCTATTGTATAGAAAGCATTTTCAAGAACAAACCGTCGCACTTGATGATGGAAGCATTGGAAAACAGCGAGTTGTGCCTCATACCGTACGCCGGTCTGGTGGAGCTTTCCTTATTATATAAAGGTATAGCCGAATGGTTGCGTCATTTTCTGGAAAACAATCTGATTCTGCATCAGGTGAAAGCCGATTCATGGCGTTTCGAATCGGCCCGCGAACGCTACGAACGCTTTTTGAGAGAATTCCCTACGGTGGCAGGCAGGGCCTCGGTCAACGACATGGCGTCTTACCTGCTGATGACTCCCGAGTCGTTGAGCCGAGTACGTTCGGCGGTGTCGAATGTGGCAGGGAAGAAATCGGGTTATATTCAAAAAATAGAAGAAGAATGAAAAGAACATTTGAAGAGGCGTTGGAGCATCGCCGTAGTTATTACTCCATAGGAAGCAGTTCGCCCGTGTCGGACGAAGAGCTCATACGTGTGGTCCGTCAGGCTGTGAAACACGTTCCGTCGGCATTCAACTCACAATCGACGAGAATCGTGTTGTTGTTGGGCGACGAGCACAAAAAACTTTGGGATATCGTGAAAGATACCTTGAAAGCGCGTATTCCAGCCGAGGCTTTTGTCAAGACGGAGGCTAAGATTGACGGTTGTTTTGCCAGTGGCCACGGTACGGTGTTATATTTTGAAGACATGTCTGTGGTAAGAGGGTTGCAGGATGCTTTTCCTTCTTACAAGGATAATTTTCCGACGTGGGCCCAACATACTTCTGCAATGCACCAGTTTGCCATTTGGGCGATGTTGGAAGAACGGGGATTGGGAGCTTCCCTTCAACATTATAATCCTTTGATAGACGAGGAAGTCCGCCGTACATGGGAGTTGCCTGAAGATTGGATGCTGATAGCGGAAATGCCTTTCGGGGTCCCGACCGGTGAACCGGGAGACAAGGATTTTGGAGACGTAGACAAGCGCATGAAGGTTTTCCGCTGAGGAGGCCTTCTACAGCGGTCTGTAATTTACCATAATCGTTGTTTTCCATCTACCATTTCAAAGATTCGTTCATCATTTCCACGTGAATGGTTACGAAGATAGAGTAATGCTCCTTCGGGAGCATTATAATTCATGGAGGTATATGGATTGCCATCGAATAGGTTTGGGAATTGGTTGACAAAATCGCAGGATATGATACCCTTGGGACTTATGAGTCTGCCCTGCAAGGATAGGCTGTCGTATGTTGTTTCGTACAAAGCCAACTCGGCTATGTGGCAATAACACTTTTCCGGTCCGTAGTATCGGATGTAGCGGTAAGTTTTCTTTGTCGGAAGGTATGCTGTATTGTGTGTACAGGCGCTGTGTTATTCTCTTTCTATCAGCCCTTCGTCTTCCAGAATCTTCTTGTATTGCAAATAATCGTATAGTTTCTGTTCCCAAATCTTCGGGTCATCTTCGTTCTCATCCGGAGAGGGTACAGTACACTCCTTTTCCCGTATGACGTGCGATGGGGCATCGACTTCTTCAGGTGTGATTTCTATGACTTCGATTTCCACTTCATCTCCTACATGGATGTCTCCTCCGTGCCAACTCCAATGCTCACTTTCGTTGGTATATCCGGACGGACACCATATCGCTCCCCACCAACGGGAAAACTCAAAGGAAATGGTACATCCTTCAGGCAAACCGACTTTGTGGGTTTGATAGCCCCATGTACTGCTTTTTATGATAAAACCTTTCATTCCTCCTTTATTTTATAAGTCCTTTCTCTTTTAACTCATCTTTAAGCTGCTCGTAGCGTGCTTTCATCTTTTTCCTGTCACTTTGTTGAGTGATAAGTGGTTGTGATGTTTGCTTCGTTTCTACGATGCGTATTTTGATTTTATCTCCTATTTGCAAAGGGCGGTCCATCCAAGTATACCTCTCTTTGAAGCTACTACCGGCTGCTACCATCCAGTCACCGGTTTTGCTTCCGCATGATACGAAGATGTAAGCGAATTTGTAAGTACCGATAGTGACAGCTTCTTTTTCGTTAAAGGTGATATTTGCTCCTATCATAGTTTTATCTTTATATCAACCCTTCGTCTTCCAAAACTTTTTTAAGTTTTTGGTAAGTCTTTAACTTGAATTGCCAATTCTCAGGAGAATCATCCTTTTCTTGGGAGTTCGGACAGGAATGGGGCTTTTTGAGTACAGGTGGTGTCGCCTCATCAAATTCCGCAAACTCTATTTCTATTTTGTCCCCTACATGGAGTTCTCCACCTTTCCAAATCCAATGCATTTCTTCTTTGGGATTGTAACCTCCAATGCTCCAATAGCAATATTTGTCTCGTTCCATGGCATTAACCGCGATACCGACTCCCCCCTCTGACATACCTATTTTACAGGTTTCACCGTTCCAAGTAGTGCTTTTTACAATCAATCCTTTCATTGTTTCAGTCTTCTTTTGCGATTAAACCTTTTTCTTCCAGTTCCTTTTTAAGTTGTTCGTAGCGTGCCAACATCTCTTTACGGTCCTGTTTCTCGGTTTTTATAGTGGGAGATGGGGTTAAGGTTTCCACGATTTGGATTTTCACTTTGTCTCCTTGGCGCGGAACGACACTGATCCAATGGTAACTGTTGGAGTAATCAAGTCCATGTGCATAGATATAACCCGTGTCGTCTTGCCTCATCGCCGTATCAAGCAGAACAAAAGAAAAATTCTCTGCCGCGACCGTGACGGGAGTATCGTTATTGATTTGAATTTCTAGTCCGAGCATAGTGGGGATATATTGTTTTTTATTTTGCAAAGATACATTTTTCATCGGGAGTCAGACCTTCTGCCGATATATAAATATCTTTGCAGTTGGAATTGTTGTAGAATTCTATAGTTGCAGTACCATTATCGTCTGTTTTTACATTGGGTGTCCAGTAAAGTGTGCGCCGGAAATCCTCCATGGGGGGAAGTTCGCCATAGTTGTTCATTTCGAAAATCGATGGTTTGTTGTATCCTTGGAAATAAGTATATCTGGTTCCCTTTTCCATCTTCCGTTTGGGGGTATTGTGTGTGTAGACGAAGATGGTAACGTGGTTCCGTAGGTCCGGATGGAAATAAAAGGAACGGCTGGCTTCTTCATTTTCGGTGATGTACACGGATTTGGCTTCATTCAGGAAATACGGGAACGGTTCTATGGTGGAACGATTGAGGGTATCCGTATTTGTGGTATCGTCATGGGTGGTCTTATAGAACATATTGTTCAGAATCCATACGATGTTTCTGTTTTTATATCTTAAATCGGACTGGTCTCCCGGAGAAACCAGCCATCCGGGAGTCCCTTCTATGAAGGGGTTCCTTTCAAGTAGCCACTCGTCAAATCCCGGAATGTCTTTTCCTTTGTCCAGTATGTCGTCTGTTTCTTCGTCGCAATCGTAGTAGATGTCTGCCCAATACATTCCTCTTTTTTCTGATTGCCATGCCGCCTTGGCTCCTTCGGAATAATGCCGTCTGGCTTTTACTTTGACTGTGGGCAAAGCATGTAGTTTTTCCGTGATAGGAACGTGGACATGGACGGCGGAGTCATAAGTGGCTTGGAAACGCAAGTTAGGAGCGGGCAAGGGAAGTGCTTCGCATTCGTACGGGGAAAGCTTCCGCTTGTCCGGGCTGAACCGCCTGTCGATGCCGATGAAATATTTTCTTTTCTTTTTTTCCACTTCCGCCGTAATGTGCATGTTCCATTCCCCGTAAAGGTCGGGGAGGTCGAAGCCGTAGAATCCTGTGCTGTCGGTTTGTGTCTCTCCATATTGGATACCGTTGTTTCCGTATAATACGGCTTTCAGGGGGATGTGGTTTATCGGCAGAGATTTGCCGAGGGCTTTGATTCTCCCGAACAGGTATAGTTTGTCTTCGATGGGTTGTATCTCTTTTCCAAAGTCTTTCTGATACGTCATGAGTTTCCAGTCATACCGCCTCCAACCTTGCGTCATCATCAACAGGTCGGCTGCCTTGCGGTGTGTGGAGTCGTCGCTTTCGAAGTAATATTCCGGATGGCGGATATATCCTTTGACTTCTGAAGACAATAACAAGTAACTTTTTATGTGGCCTTGGTTTCCGTTTCCCATGGTGGCCGCGTCCATGGCAGAAAAGGAGAACGAGGCATGTGGTTGTGTTTGCACCCTAAGTTTGATTAACCCGTATGGGGACAATGACGGAGTTTCCGTTGTTATCCGTATGCTGTCTGTTTCATGCGGATGGGGGTAAATGAAAAACAGCCGTTCGCTGAGAATCTGCCCTTGGCTGTCGAAGACGGTCAGTTGGTTTACCCCTTCGGGCAGGCTGTCGCGATGGAACTTCATTTGGAAGCCTTCCCTTATGGTCAGTGTGTCGCATGTGAAAAGTTTTCCGTAATGTATGAGGGAATATCCCAACAACCGGTTCTTTATGCTTTCCGTGCCGTGGAGGTCCACGGTCACTTCATCTCCTGCCATACCATTGAGGGACATGACGCACCCCTCCTTTTCCGCTTGGGGCAATGAGAATGTTTGTTCATGGCCATTGGGTTCCGTTAAATGGAGTTGAAAAGTAGATTCGTCGGGCAAGATATCAAAGACACTCCGTCCTTCATTGTCCGTTTGGATGTGGCACAAGGTGTTCCCATCTTTATCTGTGACTTTTCCTTCCGTCCGGATATATTTCCCGTTTTCGTCTGTTACGAGGAAAGCCACTTTGCTTTTCAATCCTTTGACCAGTTTGCCTCCCTCCGGGTAGAAACTTACGTTCAGTTTTTCGGTGGGCTGTATGCTTGTTTCTCTGTAATCCGGCAGCCTATGCCGATAGTTTCTTGAGTCTATGATTTTCCGGTTGTAATTTCCCGGACTGTCAGGTTTACGGAAAATGGGAAAAACGTGCGAAAAGATGTCGGTGTTTCCCCAGTTGGTCATATAGCGTGTATAGGCT
>ULPU01048016.1_pt1 | contig 9232 bp, 6 predicted proteins | sample 1953821 | NCBI WGS metagenome assembly ULPU01 (sample SAMEA4835637, study PRJEB28245) | human gut metagenome | biome: gut microbiome; material: fecal sample | place: Denmark | collected 2008
ATCATAACTCCGGTTGTCGTTCTATACCGAATCGGAATCTTCCATGCACCGCGCACGCGGGAATCGGCCACGGCGGGGGTATCGGCGTGCATGGCACTGCTTTGTACTTTGCCGCTCTGCCATACGGTTTTGTTGTTGGCGGTTACTTCAATTTCATATGTCGTCTGGCGCATGCCATCGGTTCACTGCCAGGATAAAAACAGCGGCCCGGTACCCATGCCGATGGGGGCCGTAAGATGATTGGTTTGAAGTTTGGTTGCTTGCATTGCAGTGGTGCTCCTTTTCCGATAGTATCTTGTTTATTATTATATCGGAAAGGACACAAAAGCGAGATGCAAAAACAAGAATCAAGGGCAAAAATTCGTGCAATATCTTGTAAAAGTGAATTGTGAAACAGATTTCCCGGTGATGCTATTTCTTGCGGTGGCGAATGGAAATGTGGTGCGTGCTGTTTTTTGTTTTAGACTGTTTGAAAGTGCTTTAACGCAGGTTTGCTTCAAGGCATATTTTGTGCAGCCAGCCCTCTCCCCTCCCCTCCCCTGCTTTACGCGCGAGGATTCATCACTGTAATACATGCAGCGCAGCCATAGGATTGACTTTTACAGGAAGATACTGTAGTATGATACTATCATGAGTAAGTGTACCTTTTTCTAAATATTCTAGCAGTTCTGTGATGTATGGTTTTATTACAGGCGGGCTATTAGTTCCTAAAGAAAGGCGTGGACAAAACGGAGCACGGCATCCAATGTCCAATCATAGCGTATGAAAAATAAAAATGAAAAGAATACAATGACAGAATCACCGGATGCTATCATTGGTGAAGTTCTGCCGGATGAAAAGGCGGGCGGCAAGAAAAAGCAGCTTGTGCCCAGGAAAAGTGACAATGTGGCGTTTGGCTCTTTCATCACGAAAAGCAACGATTTAATTCAAAGGACAAAGTATTCCCTGCCCCGCAACGAACAGAAAATCCTTTTTATGATGCTGTCCAAGATCGATCAGCGCCATGATATGGATGCATCGAAGTACTATACCATTTCGTTTGACGATTTTGCAAAGCTTACCGGGGTCAATGCGTTGGACAGCGGTTATGCAAATTATCTGCGCAAAACCATTGAAAACCTGGAAAACCGGATGTTCTGGGTTCCCCTTGGGAATGATCAGTACAAAACGATGTCGTGGGTGAACCGTGGTTCTATCGTCGATATGAAGAAAAAGACGATCAGCATGCGCTTTAACCCAGATATCTGGAAAGACATTGCACAGCTGACAAGCAATTATACATCCTATAGCATTGAATACCTGCTGATGATGCAGAGCACCTATTCTATGCGTGTGTATGAGATCATTTTGTCATATGACAACGGAAACAGAGATTATTCCTATAACAATGGGTTGATTTTTGAACCTGTAACAGAAGAAGTTCTGCAAAAGTTCCCCAATAAGCGGGAAGAACTGAAAGGGTTCAAATATAAGCGGTTTGATATGGAAGAATTCAAGGGTATGCTTTCCATGCCTACCCGTGATGAAATCAATAGAAGCAAGGGCAAAAGCAGAGACAGTTCCGCGCAAAAGTTCAGCCGCGATAAACCGCTGACGGAAAAATACAAAGTATTTTCCGACTTTGAAAAGAACGTTCTAGCAATGGTCAAAAGCGAGATCAATGAGATGACAGACCTGTGGTTTGACTATGAGCCGGTGCGCCGCCGCGGGGTTCGGAAATACGAGTTCCTTTATATCTTCATCAAGTACAAAAACCGGGAAGAAATGAAGAGCGTCAGAGCGTTCCATCAGGAGCATAAAGGCGCTGATACAGAAGTAAGCAGAAAACCAAGAAAGCGCCGCAGCTCGGTCAGCAAAGAAGCACTGGAACAGTACAATCAGCCGCTGAAGGAAGCCATTTTGACGACAACCTATCGCCTGGCACGCAATGAACTGGCGGTAAAGGCGCAATATCAGACCTATGAAAAAAAGCTGACACCGGAAGAGCGAAACATCTTCATCGATATTTTCACATATACGTCAAAAATATTGACCAACACAAAAAAGCGGGACCAGGCAGAGGAAACGCTGGAAGCGTTGAACCGGATTATCAAAGATAATAACGGGCTAAAAACTTGGGCATTGGGGATAAGCGTTAAATATAAAGCGATGCTTGAACGCGCAAAGGAAAGAAAATCTGCGCAGTATTACCGCACGGTGGTTTATAATGACATTATAGAAAATTCTGCCGCGATCATCGCTGACGGCACAAAACGCGCAGCATTACTGGATGGCGACAGAACGGATCTTTTCAAGTTCGATTGGTCGCAGTTTGATGAGTAATAGAACGTAAGGAAGTATAAGAATAAAAAAGAGGTTTGCAAAAAGCAGACCTCTTTTTTGTTTCAGAAAAAGCGCGAAAACAAACAAATTGAAAAATTGACAACAGGTACTTGAGTCGTGACAGGTAAATCAAGAGGAAAAGAAGGCATTATCCCCAGGATTCGTGTTGACATGACGAGCGGGTATGCTATAATTAGCTTATTAAGATGAACACTTTACAGGAAAGAACAGAAGGAAAAGAAGAAAAGATTGCCAGCAATATCAAATAGCAACAGGTACGCAAGCCGCCGCATAATAGTTACAACAAAAGAGAAAACTTTACTTTGTGACAACATGTACCTAAGTCTTTCCACTTTATAATCAACCAACGAAATGAGGGAACGCCAATGGCAGCACAGATCATTACGATCGCCATCGAGAAAGGCGGAGCAGGAAAAACGGTCACTGCTTCTAACCTCGCCTATCTGATGGGCGATGAGGGTAAAAAAGTTCTTTGCATCGATACAGACCCGCAGGGAAACCTGACGAGCGCTTTGAGCGGCGGCAATGGAATTACCAGCGGCGTTTATAATGGAAGAGCTCTTTTTGATATGTTTGATGGCTTCCGTTATACCAAGACGAAGGACTATATCACCGAAACGGAATACGAAAATGTAGATATGATCCCCTGCAGCGCGCAGACGCCGCGGATCAACCAGCGTATTCCGGGAATTTTTGAGGATGCACAAACCTACTTCAAGCCGGGCGACCCGAAGTGCCTGACGAATATGGGAGAATTCCTCTATTACTTTTTAAATCAGGTCCGGGAGGACTATGATTACATCATTATTGATACTCAGCCGACCCGTGATTCACTCTTGCTGACGAATGCAATCAATGCGGCGGATTATGTGCTGATTCCCTCTCTTTGTGAGGCAAATTCGCAGGAATCGGCGTTCCGTACTTATGCGCTCTGCAATGAGCTGCGGAATACCCCCGGCAGCCATCTGAAAGGCGTTGGCGTAATTCTTACGATGGTAGTGAAAAAGGCAGCTACTACAAAAATTATCCGCGACCAGTGCAAACAGGTTTTAGGGGCTTCTCTTTATAAAACGGAGATTCCCAGCGGCCTTAGTGTGAACATGTCGGTTACGAAGCATCTTCCCGTATGCTATATGGCAAAAACACAGCCGGTTGCGGTGGCCTATGGCAAGGCTTACGAAGAACTAAAGGCTCAGCTTGCAAAGATGGGGGTGAACTGAAATGGCAATGAAAAAGAAGATGAAGGGGAACATAACGTCCCCTGCTCTCCCCGGCAAAAGTATTCTTGCAGAGGTAAACAATAACGAGGCGGGCAACATCTATAATAGTTTGTTCGCTAAAAACAGAAAAGTTGAATACGATAATAAATATATTGCGTTGGTTAATATCCGAACCAACCCGGATAACCAGATTTTCCGTGTAATGGATGACGATGAAGACATCCGCATTTTGGCGGAAGATATTAAGCGCAATGGGTTGATGCATAACCTTGTTGTATTCCCTGAACAGCGCGAAGAAGGAATGGTATATGTTTTGCTTTCCGGCGAACGGCGGTTTCGTGCATTGAATTACCTGCAAGAAAAAGGCGATGCAACATGGAATATTGTAAATTGCAATGTTGTGATAACACCTTTGTCTAAAAATGAAAGAAAAGTGCTACTGTACAGCGCAAACCTGCAGGTCCGCGGCGGATTCAGTGATGAAGCAATTCGCCGCCAGGCGATTGCGGAATTTATCACCTGCCTGCAAAAAGAACCTTATAATATGAGCAGAGAAGAAGCCCTTGGCGCGACAAAAAGCGTCAGTACCGTAAATCCACGCACGATTGAGCGGGATGCGCGGATCGAAGAGAAGCTGGAGGGCAAACTAAAAGAACTTCTAAATGATAAATTTTTAACGAGAAGCGAATGTGAGACTTATCTGCGGTTTGAAGAGGACATGCAGGATGAAATCGCGGAGCGGTTTGCCAAATTGCAGGAAGTAGATTGCCATAGCAGCGATACAGAAGATGCGGGAAAGAACTATGTAGAGGTTCTTCGGGACAATCTGCATGACGCATTCAGAGAGCTGCTATACGATGCACAGCGGCAGGGAACGACCAAAGAATACGAAGCTGCTTATAAAAAGGCGATTCTTTATTTTGATAATGGTCTCGCTGAACTGAAAGGGAAAGCGGATGAATACGGCAAAGCTAAGGTAAGCAGCCAACTGAAAGAAATTTCCGCCATCGATTACGAGGGCAAAAAAGAAGCCGCCAGGGACCGTGCGCGAAAGGAACACGAGGTTACAGAAACCAAGAGCAGCATGATCCAGAAAAGTGTTCCCCAAATGGTCAAAAAATTGAATAAGGCATACAGCAGTAAGGCATTTGCAAAAGCGCTGAAAGGTGTATCCAAAGAATCCCGTGATGCAGATGTTGCGGCGCTGAATGAAATCATCGAGATTTCGATGAAGCTTAAAAACATCATAGAATCAATCGATTGATACCGGTGGACACAATGAAAAAAGAAAGAGTTCTGATTCGTTTCCGGCCGGAAATATATGAATGCTTTGAATTGGAAGCCGCTTATCAGGGGCTTCGCGTGGGAACGATTGCCAATCAATTATTGATCAGTGAGCTCAACAAAGCAGCAAGCGTGAAACCAGAACACTGTGTTGTATTTGGATCGGAAGAATACGCTGCGATTCCGGAGGGCAAGCGAAGCAGCTATTATGTGTTGCCAGAAAGCAAAGATATTATAGAATATCTGCCGGAGCAAACCGGAAAGCGGGGCGCAAAGCCGATCAATAAGCAGGTTACATTTTATCTGATGGAAGATCAGCTTGAAACGTTGAAAAAAATTGTCCGGATTCAGGATATTCGCAAATCAATGGACCACGGGCAAATTCTAACCTATCGCTTTGCCGTGTTGGGGCTGCTGCTGAACAATGAAGCGCTGGATAGAAAACCTCCGGTTATACATTAAGAGGTAGGGCAATACCGCATAATTCTAAGTGCCGATACGGCGAGCGAGGTGCGGCAGCTGCTAAGCCAAAAGCGCAGATAATACTGGATGCTGCAAAGGTGAGCGCCGCCAGTGGCGGATGCAGCGAACCGAAGCAGGGGCAGCGGTCGCAGAGTGCGAGGGGCTTTTGCTCCCGAAGCACGATGCGGGTACCGCAACCCGACATTATCGAGCATTTTGGCAACGCAGATGCCGTGCCGCAGCCGCCGGAGCGGTGCTTAAGCCGTCAGGCGGGAATTGTGCGGTGTTGCCGTAGAAAGAAGCACGAAAGAAGCTGCAGGTATTGTGCCTGTGGCTTCTTTATTTTATATATCATACAACAATATTAGAATTGACAACAGGTACTTGAGTCGGAGAATGGTGAAAAAGCTTTTATATCGGTATCGGCACTTAGAATTATGCGGTATTGCCTTAATTCTGAAAAAAATAAAAAAATACCGACATTGCGCGGTGTATCTGCCTGCACAATGTCGGTTTTGCTTATTTTCTCTCGGCCAGCACGACCGTAAAGGTCGAGCCTTTGCCGGGGGTGCTTTCTATCTGCATCTCTGCGCCGATCAATTCCAGAATCCGCTTGACCAGTGCCATGCCAAGGCCATTGCCCTCGGTGGAGTGGCTCGTGTCGCCTTGGTAGAATTTATCGTAGGGCAACACCGCACAATTCCCGCCTTGCGGCTTAAGCACCGCTCCGGCAGCTGCGGCACGGCATCTGCGTTGCCAAAATGCTCGATAAGACATCCAGTATTATCTGCGCTTTTGGCTTAGCATCTGCCGCACCTCGCTCGCCGTATCGGCACTTAGAATTATGCGGTATTGCCGTAGATGTGTTTTATCGTCTTTTCATCCATGCCGCAGCCGGTATCGGTCACGGAAACATAAATTTTGCCGTTCGCCCGCGTTTGGCGCAGGGTAATGCTGCCGCCCTGCGGTGTGAACTTCACCGCGTTGGAAAGCAAGTTCGTCCACACCAGTTCCAGCAAGCCGGGGTCGGCCTGTGTGTAGGCGGCATCCTCTAGGTCAACGTCAAATTCAATGTCCTTGCGCTCCCACGCATCCTCAAACTGCACGGCCACGCTGCACAGCTGGGCGCAGACGTCATAGACTTCTGCTGCTGGGCGGATGGTTTGCTTTTCCAGCTTGTTCAGCTTGAGCATGATAAAATGATCAGGAGCCGTTTCCAAGCTGATGTAAGCAAAGAAATGGCTCCGGGTTTTGTCCTGTCTGCGCTACAAAAGATATACATCGCATATTAAGGTGTTAATTTGTGAATAATTATCCTTGTTCTGCAATTTTTGTGTTCGCATCTTCGCACGGTTCCTTTATAATATAGGTAATACAATATAAAGGAGTCCCTTGACGATGCGAGCAATAAACCTTAAAACCAACCATCTGACAGCGCCTGTCGGTATTGACGCCGGGCCGCTGTTTTTGTCTTGGCAGTGCGCTGACGGCGTGCGCCAAACCGCCTATGAAATTCAACTGACCGCGAACGGTGAAATGGTTTGGCACAGCGGCAAGACGGAAGGCGCCGCCATGCACGCTGACGTTCCGGCGGTGGTCGGCTCCCGCGTGAGCGGGTGCTGGCGCGTGCGTCTGTGGGATGAAAACGATGTCCCCGGCACGTGGAGTGAGGCACGCTTTGAGACCGGCCTTGCACAGTGCGACTGGGTAGGGGAGTGGGTGGATCCCGAGACCGAGCCAATCGACATCCCCGGTGACGATGCCATCAACGCCTTTGCCCGCCCCAATTGGGAGCGCAAGCAGGCAGAAAAAGAAGCCGCGGGCAAGGGTGCAGCCGAGTCGTACAAGCCCCATCGTCCGGCATCGTACCTGCGCAAAATTCTTACCGTGCCAAAGGGGAACGCACGGCTGTACATCACCGCCAAAGGTCTGTATGTTGCATGGCTGAACGGTGTACGCGTTGGTGATATGGTTTTGGCCCCCGGCAGCTTTACCGGGAACAAGCATCTTGGTGCGCAGACCTACGATGTGACCGCGCTGCTGCACGAGGGCGAGAATGAGCTTTTAATTGCTCTCGGTGATGGCTGGCACCGCAGCACGGGCGGTGTGGATGGCGACCGTGATTTGTTCGGTGATACCCTGGGCGTGCTGTTTCAGCTGGAGGTGGACGGCAAACCGGTCTGCGTTTCCGATGACACGATGCAGGCAACGCAATGCGGGCCTATTCGGCAGAACGATATGCAGCAGGGCGAGGTCTACAATGCACAACTTGAGGGCGAACTGACCGGCTGGCACGGTGTGCGCACCTACCGTGATGATCTGCCCATTACCGGTATGAATACCGTGCCGATTCTGGAACACGAAGCATTCCCCGGCAAGCTGCTGCAAACGCCCAACGGCGAGACGGTGCTGGACTTTGGGCAGAATATCGCCGGTTATGTGGAGATGACGCTGATCGCCCACACCGGGCAGAAGGTCAAGCTGACTTGCGGCGAAGCGTTGGACGAAAACGGAAACTTTACCCAAGAAAACTTTCAGGACCGCAACCGCCACAAGGAGGGCGGCACCGCCCAGATGCTGGAGCTTGTCTGTAAAGAGGGGAAAAACCACTTTAAGCCCAGCTTCACCATTATGGGCTTCCGCTACGCCAAGGTCGAAACCGACGCCGATTTGACCGATGCCGTGTTTACTGCCTACGCCGTCTACTCCGATATGGCGGTGACGGGCGCGTTTACCTGCGGAAATGACGCGGTGAACCGGCTTGTCAAGAACAGCGTCTGGAGCCAGAAGGGCAACTTCTGCGATGTCCCCACCGACTGCCCGACCCGCGAACGCGCCGGCTGGACAGGGGATATGGGCGTGTTTATTGAAACCGGCTTGACCCTGATGGACTGCTACCCCGTGGCGGAAAAATGGCTGGCGGAGTGCCGCCTGAACCAGTACCCGGACGGTCGCATGGCAAACATTGCCCCGCCGAACGCCCGTCCCGGCTATATGACCCCGATGCTCTGCATGTCGGCAGGGTGGGGCGATGCGGCGATTTTGGTGCCGTATGCGATGTACAAGCGCACGGGTGACCGCAAAATTCTGGCGGACAACTATGAGATGATGCAGCGCTGGTACGCTTTTTTGCTGGGGCGCGCACAGCAGACGACCGATGAGCAGCAGGGCGGTGACTACGCCAAGTTCACCGTTTTAAACGGCATGGACTACGGCGAATGGTGCGAGCCGGGCATCACCCCCATGCAGGCAATGATGAACCCGCGCAAGAGCGTGGGAACGGCATATCTGGCCTACTCTGGGCGCTTGCTGGCAGAAGTAGCTGATGAACTGGGCAAGGCGGACGATGCTGCCAACTACCGCGATACTGCCGCCAACGCAGTGAAAGCCTACCGTGCAGCGTTTACCGAGAACGGCGTGATCCACTCTGACCGCCAGTGTGAGTATGTCCGCGCCATTGCCTTTGCCCTGCTGGGTGAGGAAGAAAGCAAAGCCGCCGCCGAAACGCTGAACCGGATGGTTGCCGAGAACGACTACCACCTGAACACAGGCTTTTTGTCCACGCCATTTTTGTGCGATGTGCTGGCAAAATACGGCTATGCGGACACTGCCTACAAGTTGCTTTTGCAGCCCGACGCCCCCGGCTGGCTGTATGAGGTTGGCAAGGGCGCCACGACCGTTTGGGAAACCTGGACGGGCATTGACGAAAACGGCAAGCCGCACGAATCCCTGAACCATTACAGCTACGGAGCCATCTGCGGCTGGCTGTTCGGCGGTGTGTGCGGCATCCGGTACACGGACGGCGCACTGACGATTGCACCTACGCCCGACAAATCGCTGGACTGGGCAAAAGCCACCTACGATTCCCCAGCCGGGCGCATTGTAAGCGGCTGGCGGTATGACGGCGATGCGGTAACCTATGA
>ULPU01046253.1_pt1 | contig 9225 bp, 7 predicted proteins | sample 1953821 | NCBI WGS metagenome assembly ULPU01 (sample SAMEA4835637, study PRJEB28245) | human gut metagenome | biome: gut microbiome; material: fecal sample | place: Denmark | collected 2008
GTCGCCATCATCTACGAGAGCCGCCCGAACGTCACGTCGGACGCCGCGGCGCTGTGCATCAAGAGCGGCAACGTCTGCATGCTGCGCAGCGGCAAGGAGGCCTATCGCTCCTCTCACGCCATCGTCACGGCGCTCAAGGCGGGCGTTGAGTCCGTCGGCGGCGATCCCGACATTGTCAACATCGTTGAGGATACAACGCATGCGAGCGCGCAGGTATTGATGACGGCGGACGGCCTTGTCGACCTGCTGATCCCCCGCGGCGGCAAGGGGCTCATCCGCGCGTGCGTGGAAAATGCAAGCGTTCCCTGCATCGAGACCGGCACGGGCATCTGCCATGTGTACGTCGACAGGGACGCTGACCTCAACATGGCGGTAAAGATCATCGAAAACGCCAAGACGAGCCGCCCGTCCGTCTGCAACGCGGAGGAGGTCTGCCTTGTCCACTGCGACATTGCAAAGGGATTTCTCCCCAAGCTCAAGGCCGCGCTTGTCGACAAGCGTAGGGAAGCGGGCCTTGTCCCCGTCGAGCTGCGGCTCGACGAAGCCGCGGCGGAGATCATTCCCGGCACGGCGGCAACGGAGCTCGACTTCGACACGGAATTTCTCGATTACATTCTCGCCGTCGCGGTCGTAGATGACCTGGATGCGGCCATCGCGCATGTCCAGCATCACTCGACGCACCACAGCGATTGCATCGTGACCGAGAACCAAGCCGCGGCCGACCGCTTTGTCGACGAGGTCGACAGCGCGGCGGTGTACGTCAACGTCTCCACCCGCTTCACCGACGGCGGGGAGTTCGGCCTCGGCTGCGAGATGGGCATTTCGACGCAGAAGCTCCACGCGCGCGGCCCGATGGGGCTCGACGAGCTGAGCACCTATAAATATGTCATCACCGGCAGCGGCCAGATTCGATAACAGGAAAGGCGAATACTCCGATGTACCACAACGACAAAAAGTACGCATTGACAAACTGCGTGCTTCTCGACGGCTCTGAGCACATGGAGCCGCAGACGGGCAAGGCCGTGTGCATCGCCGGAGAGAAGATCAGCGAGATCGTCGACGCACAGCATATCCCCGCAGGCTATGAGGCAGTCGACCTCGGCGGAAAATATGTGCTGCCGGGTCTCATCAACATGCACGTGCACCTGCCCGCCTCGGGCAAGCCGAAAAAGAAGGCGAGCGACCCCAAAAAGCTCGTCAAGCTCATCACCTCCTGCGCGCTGACGAACAGGATCGGTGTCAGCATGTGCGAGGGCTACGCAAAAACCGAGCTGCTCTCCGGCGTCACGACCATCCGCACAGTCGGCGGCGTCGCCGATTACGACACGAAAATTCGCGACCTCGCCGCGGCGGGCAAAATTCTTGCCCCGCGCGTGCTGGCGTCGAACATGGCGGTCTCCGTCCCCGGCGGGCACATGGCGGGTTCGCTCGCCTACGAGGCGCACTCCGCCGAAGAGGCCGCGGCGCTCGTCGAAAAGATCGCCGCCGAAAAGCCCGACCTCATCAAGCTGATGATCACCGGCGGCGTGCTGGACGCCGAAGTCGTGGGCGAGCCGGGCGTGCTGCGCATGCAGCCCGAGCTTGTCAAGGCCGCGTGCGACAAGGCACATTCGCTCGGCATGATCGTCGCGGCGCATGTCGAGAGCCCTGAGGGCGTGATGGCTGCACTGCAAAACGGTGTCGACTCCATTGAGCACGGCGCACAGCCGAACGATGAAATGATCACGCTCTTCAAGCAGCGCAAGGCGTTCCAAATTTCGACCATTTCCCCCGCCCTGCCCTACGCGCTCTTCGACCGCAGCATTTCGCACGCGACGTATGAGCAGCAGGAAAACGGCAAGATCGTCTTCGACGGCATCGTCGCGCTCGCAAAGGCAAACCTCGCCGCGGGCGTGCCAGTCGGTCTCGGCACGGACGTCGGCTGCCCGTACATCACACATTACGACATGTGGCGCGAGCTGCACTATTTCGTCAAATACTGCGGCGTGACGCCCGCGTTCGCGCTGTACAGCGCGACGAAACTCAATGCCCGGCTCGCGGGCATCGGTGATCTGACCGGCAGCATTGAGGCGGACAAGCAGGCCGACCTGATCGTCTGCTCCGGCAACCCTCTTCAGAATTTGAGCGCGCTGCGTGAGCTCGACATGGTCGTCAAGGGCGGCTATCGCATCGACAAGCCGCAGATCAAAAAAATGGATGAGGTCGAGCGCGAGCTCGACAAGTTCCTGTGAGCGCTATGAAATACTTGGTACTATCCGACTCGCACGGCAATGTCGATAACATGGTGCGCGCGGTAGAGCTCGTAAAGCCGCACGGCATCATCCACCTTGGCGATGGCTGGCGTGATGTCGAGGAGTTGCATCAGCTCTACCCTAGCCTGCCGCTTGAGCAGGTTCCCGGCAACTGCGACTTCGGGCGCTTTGAAGCGCTTGAGCGCGTGCTGATTCTGGATGATCACCGCGTGCTCATCGCGCACGGGCACACGTTAGGGGTGAAGACCGGACTTCTCCACGCGCAGTACCGCGCGCTCGAGATGAACGCCGACATTCTGCTCTTCGGCCACACGCACGTGCCGCTCGTGGACGCGGCGTCGCGGCCGATGATGATGAATCCCGGTTCGATCGGCGATCCCCGCCGCCCGACCTACGGCGTACTCGAATTCAGGGACGGGCAAATTTATCCGTCGGTCTTCCGGCTGGACGCATAACAAAAAAGAGATGTACCGTGCGGTACATCTCTTTTCCTTTTCTCACCCGTTCCAAGCGCGCACCTGCTCGCGCAGCCAGTCGCACCAGGCGTCCACCCCTTCGCCGGTTTTGGCGGAGAGGGGGAATATCTTGAGCTTCGGGTTGCGCATGTGCGCGTATTCGACGACCTTTTCCATGTCAAAGTCGAAATACGGCAGCACGTCAATCTTGTTGATGATGAGTGCGTCACACACGGTGAAGATGAGCGGGTACTTGAGCGGCTTGTCGTGCCCCTCCGGCACGGAGAGGATCATCGCGTTTTTGACCGCGCCCGTGTCGAACTCCGCGGGGCAGACGAGGTTGCCGACGTTTTCGAGCACGACGAGGTCCAAGTCCTTCGTGCCGATCTCCTTGAGGCCCTGCTCCGTCATGCTTGCATCGAGGTGGCACATGCCGCCCGTGTGGAGCTGGATGGACTTGACGCCCGCGTCCGCGATGGTCTTTGCGTCCACGTCGGAGTCGATGTCCGCCTCCATCACGCCGATGCGCAGCTCATCCTTGAGCGCTTCAAGCGTGCGCAGCAGCGTCGTCGTCTTGTCGCTGCCGGGCGAGGACATCAGGTTCAGCAGAAACGTTCTGTCCTGCTTGAGCTGCACGCGAAGGCGTGCGGCCTCACGGTCGTTGTCGGCGAAGACGCTCTCTTTCACCTCGATGATCTTATAGGGTTCTGTCATATCGCCTCGATCTCCTTTAAGTTAATCTCGCTGCCCTGCTTGAGCCACGTTTTTTCGCTGCCGCAATGCGGGCAGGTGCGGCCAAACTGCACGGTGGGATAGTCGCGCCCGCAGCCCTCGCAGTACGTAACGGCGGGGATGGTCTCGATCTTGAGCGCGGCCTCCGGTAAAAGCTCGGTCTTCTTGACCGCCCAGTTCCAGCAGCTTTCGAGTTCGTGCGGGATCGCACCGGACACCTCGCCGAGCTCGAGCGTCACGGACGCGACGTTCGTCAGGCCGTTTTCCTCTCCGATCATTTCCACGCTCTTGATGACGTGGAAGACAATGCCCAGCTCGTGCATTACTTGCTCTTTCTCGCCGCACGCTTGATCTTGAACTCACGCTTGATCATGTACGGCAGGATGGCCTTCATCTTGTCCTCGCAGGCATACATTTTGCTGCACTCCGGTCTCTCGCGGTGCAGGTGGATGGCGTCGAACGCGCACTTCGTCGTGCAGACGCCGCAGCCGATGCACTTGTTCGGGTCGACGATGCTCGCGCCGCAGCTAAGGCAGCGCGCGGTCTCCTTTTTGATCTGCTCTTCGGTGAACGCGATGCGCTCGTCGCTAAACGTCCTGCGCAGCGCCTCGTTATAGCCGATGCGCTGGCGCGGCGTTGTGTCGTAATTGACGGGGATCAGCGCGCTTTCCTTGTTGAGCTCAATGAACTGGCGGCGGTTGCGGCCGATCGTCAGCGTCGCGTGCTGGACAAAACGGTGCAGCGAGATCGCGCCCTCCTTGCCCGCGGCGATGGCGTCGATGGCAAATTTCTGACCCGTATAAGCGTCGCCGCCGACGAAGATATCCTTTTCCGCCGTCTGATACGTGACGGGGTCTGCCTTGACCGTGCCGTTGGGGTTGAACTCAACAGCGGTGCCGGTGAGCAGCTCACGCCAGTCGACCTTCTGGCCGATGCAGTAGAGAACCGTCGTGCACTCGGCCTGCTCGCTCACACTGTCGTCAAACTCAGGTGCGAAGCGGCCCTCGTCGTTCTTGACGCGCGTGCACTTGCGGAATTTGACGCCCGCGCACTTGCCGTCCTCCACCACAATCTCGGTCTGGCCCCAGCCGGCGTGGACGGTGATGCCGTCGCGCTCGCACTCGCTGCGGTCTTCCTCGCCCATCGGCATATCGTCGTAAGCCTCTAAGCAGTAGAGGTCAACGCTCTCCGCGCCGCAGCGCACCGCCGTGCGCGCAACGTCCGCGCCGATGTTGCCGCCGCCGATGACGACGACCTTACCGGAAAGCGTCTTCTTTTCATGCAGGTTGACCTGCCGCATAAAGTCGATACCCGCCATGACGCCGTCCGCGTCGCCGCCGGGGATGTTCAGCTTGCCGCCGGACTGGAGGCCGACGGCCACGTAGAAACCCTGATAGCCCTGTTCGCGCAGCTGTGCGATGGTCACATCTTTCCCGACCTCCACACCGCAGCGGAACTCGACACCAAGTTCACGCAGGATGTCGATCTCGGCCTCCACCACGTCTTTTTCGAGGCGAAAACTCGGAATGCCGTTCATCAGCATGCCGCCGGGACGTGCTTCCCTTTCAAACACCGTCGGGCGGTAGCCCTTTTCAGCGAGGTAGTATGCGCACGACAGGCCCGCGGGGCCGCCGCCGATGACGGCGATCTTCTCGGAAAATTCGCCGTCGACCTTCGGGATGACCTTTTCGGGCACAAAGCGCGTTTCCGCGTTCAGGTCCTGCTGGGCGATGAAGCGCTTGACCTCGTCAATGGCGACGGCCTGATCGACCGTACCGCGCGTGCAGGCATCCTCGCAGCGGCGGTTGCAGATGCGGCCGCAGACCGCGGGGAACGGATTTTCGCGCTTGATGAGCTGCAGCGCCTCGCGGTACTTGCCCTGCGCGGCAAGCTTCAAATAGCCCTGCACCGCGATGTGCGCTGGGCAGGCCGTCTTGCACGGCGAGGTGCCGGTATCGTAGCAGTTGATGCGGTTCCTGTCGCGGTAGTCGACGCTCCACTTTTCAGGCCCCCACTTGACATCGTCGGGTAATTCCTGACGGGGATATTCGATGTAGCCGTCCTTCGTGCAGAGCTTCTGTCCCAGCTTGACCGCGCCCGCGGGGCAGTTTTCGACGCAGCGGCCGCAGGCGACGCAGTTCTCGCTCTCGACGCTCGCGACATACGCGCTGCGCGACAGGTTCGGCGTGTTGAACAGCTGCGATGTGCGCAGCGCGTTGCAGACATTGACGTTGCAGTTGCAGATGCCGAAAATTTTCTGCTCACCGTCGATATTCGTGATCTGGTGGACAAAGCCGTTGTCCTCGGCCTTTTTGAAAATTTCGAGCGCTTCGTCCTTCGTGATGTATTCGCCGCGCTGTGTTTCGACGATGTAGTCGGCCATGTCGCCCACACCGATGCACCAGCTCTCGGCGTCGTCGCCGCAGCCCTCGCCGAGCTTGGCGCGGCTAGCGCGGCAGGAGCACATGCTCTTGGCGTACTTGCCCTCGTACTTGCTGAGCCAGTAGGAGATGTGCTCTAAGTCAACGGACTCGTTCTCTGTCTCGATGGCCTTTTCCACAGGGATAACGTGCATGCCGATGCCTGCGCCTCCCGGCGGCACCATGGGCGTGATCTTTTCAAGCGGGAGCATCGTCATGCGCTCAAAGAACGCCGCGACCTCGGGATGCTCGTCGATCTGGCTTTTGCGCATGTTCAGAAATTCCGCGCTGCCGGGGACGAACAGCGGCAGCACCCAACGCTTTTCATGCTTGGGGTTTTTGCCGTCCAGGTTCTCCCAGTTGTACTCGATGATGCCCGTCCATGCCATCTCCGTCAGGAGCTTTTCAAGCGGCTCGCGCTCCATTTTGGTGAGCTTCATCAACTGCTCGGTCGTCTTGGGCTTGCGCACGCCCATTTTGAGCGCGACGTCGACCATCTCGTCGGTCATCACGCCGGCAAGGCCCCAGTACTCGGGGTCGTCCGCCGTGGCCTTGAGGCCGATGCGGTTCGTGATCATACTGCCGAGCTTGAGGACGTTTTCGCGCGGAGCGTCCGTGCGGGGTATTTTGAAATCCAGTTTACTCTCGTCGAGAGGGAAATTCGTGGGCTTGCTGCCGTTGATATCGCTCATGTTCCTGCTCTCCTTTTTCGCGGCGTACCGCGTGCTTGCCGCCGCGCAGCAAAAATATCGCGCGGCGATCATCACCTATCTTATCCAAGCTCTATTTTACAGGAAAATGTTGGATTTTTCCATTGACTGATTCCATAAACCGCAGTCATATCGCTCAATTCCCCGCATTTTTGCGCAGATCGGCAGAATTGCCCAAATTTACAGGTCAAGGAATCGCCGCGCAAGCGCGGGCACATTGGTGTTTTTGAGGCACACGACGTTCAGCTCGTGCACGCCCGTGAGCGGCGGGCAGGAAAAATGCCCGAACTGCGCATCATTCTTGACGACGGCCTCGTAGAGGAAGCTCACGCCGCAGCCCTCGCTCACCAGATGCCGGATGAGCTTGAAGCTGCTGATGCAGACATTCGCGCGAAACGCCTCGATCGTGTAGCCGCACTGCATGAGCTCTCGCTCTAAAATCTTTCGCGTACCGGAGCCAGGCTCGCGCAGGATGAGCCGCTCGGAAAAGAGCTCATCCATCGGCACCTCACAGCCCGAAAACGGGTGATCTTTCGCGCAGATGCCGATGTAGGGCTCGTTGCGCAGCAGAAAGCTCTCGTACCGGCTCTTGTCGAAAATGCCCTCGAGCACGACGAAGTCAAGCTCACCGCCCTCGAGCTGGGCGAGCAGGTGTGCCGTATTGTCGACGGTAAAAAAGAGCTCGTTGTCCGGTTCTTTCAAAAAGCGGATGATCTGCGGCAGCAGGATATAGTCGCCGATGGACTTCGTCGCGCCGATGCGAAGGCTCGTCTTCTCCTGCCGTTTGAGCGCGCGGCGCAGCTCCTCGTCCTGATAGCGCTGGCTGATGGCGTAGATCTCAAGCGTTTCGCCCTGCGCCGTTTTTCTGAGCTTTCGGCTGTCGTAGGTAAAAAGGCGCACGCCGTACAGCGCTTCGAGCGCCTGGATCTGTTTCGTCACGGCGGGCTGCGTCAAATGCAGCTGCTCCGCCGCCTTGCGGTAGTTCATCGTGGCGCACACGGTCAAAAAGGTCTCAAGCCGCTGGTCCATATTCTCTCTCCTTTATCAATAACAAGCAGGAATCGATATATTCTAATTTATAATTTTATTATATCATGGGTCGGTGATATAATACAGCGGCAATATGCTTTGGAGGAGAGAGAAACTACATGAAATTCATCGAAACCGTGAAAAAAATGCTGCCCGGCTGCGCCATCGCGCTCGTCATCGCCGTGGTGGCTAAGTTTTTAGAGCAGCTGGAGGAATCCGTGGGGCTGCACCTGATCGGCGCGTCGGTCATCGCAATGTTCATCGGCATGATCGTGAACCGCTTTTACGCGCCGAACGACAAGACGAAGCCCGGCATCAAGTTCACCTCGAAAAAAATTCTGAAGTTCGCCATCATCCTGCTCGGTGCCAGCCTGAACATCACGACCGTGCTGACGGTCGGTAAGTTCTCGCTGACCGTCATGCTCTTCACACTGGCGACGTGCTTCGGCCTCGGCTATGTGATCGGCAAAGCGCTGGGGCTTGACTGGAAGACGAGCAGCCTCATCAACGCAGGCACGGGCATCTGCGGCGGCAGCGCCATCGCCGCCATCGCGCCGGTCATCGAGGCAACGGACATGGACATCGCCTACGGCATGTCGGCAACGTTCCTCTTTGACACGATCATGGTCGTCGTGTTCCCGCTGCTCGGCCGCGCGATGAGCCTTTCCGACGCGGCGTTCGGCCTGTGGGCCGGCACGGCGGTCAACGACACCTCGAGCGTCGTCGCCACGGGCTACGCCTTCAGCGAGGCCGCAGGCGACTTTGCCACGATGGTCAAGCTGACGCGCACACTCGCCATCATCCCGACGGTGCTGGTCTTCGCCGCCATCAGCGTGCACCTCAAGAAAAAGGCCGCCGCGCAAAGCGGCGACCATGGCGTCAAGGTCAATATGAAGTCGGTGTTCCCGTGGTTCATCCTCGGTTTCCTTGCGATGTCCATTCTGTGCAGCGTCGGCGTCATCCCCGCCGGTCTCGCCGCGACGCTCAAGAGCATCAGCAAGTTTCTGATGGTCGCGGCGCTCGCCGCCATCGGCCTCAATACGAACTTCGCGGCGCTGTGCAAATCCGGCGCAAAGCCGATGCTCCACGGCTTCATCATTTCGCTGCTGGTCGTTCTTGTGGCGATTGCGGTCGAATATGTGCTCGGCATCGCGCCGAGCGGCACGCTCATTTAATCGTCCGCCGAAAGGATGAGATCGCAGCGGTTCCGCACATCGAGCGCGTCGAAATAGCGCTGCTCGAAAGGGATCCAGCGGTCGAAAAACTGCTTTGCATGCGCGGGCGCATTCCGTTTGAGGATGCGCTCGCGCTGTTTTTCTGCCGAAATCGGCAGAAAAACGGATAGATCGTAGTACGGCGCGAGGTCGGGGTGCATGGAATACGCGCCCTCGACGATGTTGAGCGTTCCCGCCTTAATCCGCTGCGGCGGGGCAATGGTGAACGTCGCGCAGTCGAAGCGTCGGTAGTCGACGGGTCTTCCCTCGCGCAGAGGGATCAGCACCTCTTCCAAAAAGCGCTCGCGGTCGACGTTGCCGCCGGGCTGCGCGAAGCGCGCCTCTGTGCGCTGCTCAGGGCGGAGGAAAAAGTCGTCCATGTGGAAGACAGGGCAGCCGTAAACATTTTGCAG
>ULPU01070559.1_pt1 | contig 9029 bp, 10 predicted proteins | sample 1953821 | NCBI WGS metagenome assembly ULPU01 (sample SAMEA4835637, study PRJEB28245) | human gut metagenome | biome: gut microbiome; material: fecal sample | place: Denmark | collected 2008
GCCGCGGGTACGTTGTGCGCAAGGAGGGCTTGCCGCAGGAGCTTCTGGATGAGCTGCACGACCAAAAGCAGACACAAGAAATGACATTATAGAATGGAGGATTGAAATGAGAAAAGCAATTGTAATTACACTTGGCGTGATCATTGGCTTGACCGGCGTTCTTGCCATCTGTGCACATCTGGCGGACGCCGCGAGGCTGGCACTGTATGTGCCGGAGAACGACGATGACGAAGATATCTACTGATCCGCCCGCATTCCGTGTCCGGCCAGCGCAGCCGGAGGAAGCGGGCGTTTTCTTTGCCCAGACATCGGAACAGGACGCGCTGATGGGGGGCATTGGTCACGTCCGCATGGATTTCGGAGGAAGCGGAAAGGAATTTTGGCACACATGGCATCCGCGCGGCGCAGAGAGCCTTAACACGCCGGAGTTCAAAGCGGAACTCCAGCAGGTCGTGGACAAGCTGCGGGAAACGGTTCTGAAAGACCTTTCCTCTATGCGACGCTTCTGCTATGAAAACGGCGGCAAAATACCGGGCGGCTGGTCACAGAATTATGGTTATGTCGTAGAAACGGAGCATTACGAATACTGCCTGCGCTGCAATCCCGTGCCGGGAGATTATCAGGCATATCTAAGCTGCTACGATTTGAACGAGCAGAAGATCAACCACGCCTATCAGCCATTGGTCGGTCGGGTACATTTTATCAATGGCGATGCACAGCAGTTTACAGATGCCAAAAAATATCTGGACTGCATCCGCGAGGAACTGCCGCATGAGGCAACAGCCGGTTTCCGGTTCCGCACAATCACGCAGGACCCAGCCGTTCGGAAGGCGGTAGATGATATCGTGTTTGATCTTTATGGCGAAGAAAACCTGTGCAGCGAAGAAGATTATAATTTAGCCCCATCCGAGGAAATGCAGATGGGCGGAATGTAAAAGGAGGTTCATATGGAATTCAAGGTTATCAAACGAAACGGCAATGCCGTTGTTCCGGACGGGATGTTCAAACTCTGTGGGATGGAGAATGCAAAGCTCATCTCTATGGTGCAGCTGAATGGCGGCATTTTGCTTATGCCAGAAAGCGTGAGTACATTTGAACTTATCACGCTCATTGACGCGCTGACCGGTCAGGCGTGCGAGTTTTTGGAGGCAGTCGCCGCAGAGTGCGGCCCTGCAGAGGCAGAACACCGGGACATAACGCTGGACGAGGTGCTCCGAGAGTTTACGGTTGCCGTGCCGGACTGGGCGCGAGAAAAGGCTGGGATCACGGCAGACACCAAACTGGATTGCGAGGCCAGCGAGGATGCTGGCGTGATTGCCGTCTATCCGGCATCGTACAGGCATGATCTGACGGATGTGCCGCGCTCGATCCTGCAATGCCTGCTGGCCTCCGGACACAGCCTGTACGCGCTGAACGATATTCTGACTGCAGAAAGCGAGAACAGTGATGCAGAGTAAGATCCTAGTTTATCCCTACAATGCCAAAACCGCACGCGAGCGCGGCGAGATCGAAAAATGGCGTGAAAGCTTCCGCGAGAATTGTGCCTGCGCGGGCGGGATCGATATCCTCATTCGGGAAAATTTCGACGGGATGCATCTGAAGGACGGCACGGTGGAAAAAATCGTCGAGCTTTATGGTTACAAGCGCGTGGAACACGTTCTTGTGAACACAGTGCAGGAGCGGCGCGGCGATGGACGATTCCGTCCGGACAATCGAGCTTGGGCGGAAAGCCATTGCATTCCGGAGGATGAAATGCATAATTGCTGCTTCGCAGCCCGAAGTCATTCTGCCATTCTGGACGGCTTCATTTCACACTACAGAAAGCTCGTCATGAATCTCGGAATGTTCAATCAGAAGCAGTGCGAACCGAATTCGAGCGAACTGGATTACACCGGCAAGGTGCTTGTCCTCTCACCCAACACGCTGAAAGAAGAATACTGGTCGCCTGAGAATCAGCTCTGGCGCAGAGTGGCTTTGGGTGCAGCCCGACTGCACGCGGCCGCTCCATTCTTTGCGTCTGCCTTGGCGACGGCGAACAGACGCGCTGGAACCGGAATGATTTTGTTGGAGTTCTGAAAGACGAGTTCCTGCCCGATTGGGCGAAAGCGAGCCTCAAGCAGTATCAACGGTCAGAACAGGCAGAAAAACAGGAAATGCAGTTGGGAGGGATATAATATGTCATCCACGAAACCCTATATGGTGAAACTTCTGCGTGAGCAGTTTCCACCGGGCACACGAGTCCGGCTAGATTCCATGATGAATGATCCGCAGCCAATCCCGAAAGGCATGACCGGAACGGTGCAGGGCATTGACGATGCTGGTCAGCTTTTAATGAAATGGGATAATGGGCGCGGGCTTTCTCTCGTCCCCGGCGAGGATGATTTTTCTGTGGTAAAGCCGCAGGAATTAAGGCTTTACATGCCGTTGGAGCTCGGTTATTATGAAAAAAATGACTGGGGCGACTACGAAAGTGAGGAGCTCACGCTTCCCGACAGCGATGCAGTTGGCTATGTGGATACCGTCAACGGTGCATTGGAGCGTGAATCAAAGTTTCTGGACACGCCGCGCGGATTTATGAAATACTACAGCAGCCGGAGCGACGGTGTTGACGCAAAGGTGCAGTCGCTCCATTTCAAAGCAGAAGCAAGAAACGGAAAGCTCTGGGGCGTGGCTGAGTGTATGGTCTCCGGTGAATTGACCGGCGAGGAATTGGCGAAGCTCAAAGACTATATAGCCGGACAAGCCAGTGATGGGTTCGGAGAGGGCGTGGAGCAGCACGAAATTACGGTCGGCAAACAGGAGTTTTACGCGCACCTCTGGAATTTCGAGGATTGGAGCATCCAGACCGAGCAGGAGCGATTCAGTCAGAAGTATGCAGAAGGTCTGCCAGAACTCTGCTTTTCCACGCTGCCCAGCACCGGCGCACTGATTTGTATCAAACGCGGCGAGAGCGGTTACTATCCAAGTGACTGGAACACGCCGGATCGCGCACAGAACCGTCAGATCGCAGACGAGCAGAATCAGCGCCTCGGTGTGACACCGGCGCAGGAGGAAGCTATGGTTTGCGGGAGTATGCACGGCTGGAATGTTCCCGGCGCTGATCCAGCCTTCGTGGAAGAAATGCAGAAGAAGCAGGAGCAGACAGGAGGAATGACCCTTGCGCAAAGTATGTGAGGTCTATCTGGTAAGCAACAGTGCATCAGACGAACGCGGCGTGGAGCTGACGTTTCCTGTCAGCCAGTACGAGATGATGGACGCCTTCGAGCAGATTCACACGAAGTCTCCTGGTGATGTCTACTGGCAGGTGGATGAATTCTACTGCTTTGACTACATCGCGCCCCATCTGGACGAGAGTATGTCGATCTTCGAGTTCAATTCCCTGACAGAGCAGCTTTCCAAGCTGGATGAGCGTCAGGAAACAGCGCTGGAAGGACTCTTGCAGATGCAGGTCAACAAGCATATGCAGGAAAACAGCGGCCCCATCACAGCGCAGGAGCTGATGATGCTGGCATCCAACGTAGATCGTTGTCAGGTGCTTGCAGATGTCAATACGGACGAAGCACTCGGAAAATTTTATGTAGAAAACGGATTTCGGGAGGATCTGGATGCTCTGCCGGACAGCGCCTATGCCCTCCTGGATTACGCCAAAATCGGCAAACAGATGCGCGAAAGTGAAGCCGGTGCGTTCACCCCGCACGGCTATGTTGTCCGCACGGAGGAATTGGAGCCGCTGCCGGACTGCGAACCGCAGCGGGAACTTTCCTACATGATCCGCCTGACGCTCATGAACCACGAGAATGAGCAGAGAGCAGCCGTTCTGGATTTGCCTGCAACAGAACAGCGGCTATTGGAAGTGCAGAACGAACTCGACGCGCCGGAATGGTTCGACGCGCAGTTCACCGGCTGCGATGCCATCGTGCCGCGGCTGAACACCTTGCTGACCGATGTGGAGGATCTTCCGCGGATCAACGAACTGGCGCAGTCGCTTCAGGAACTGAAGGCCAGCGGGCAGCTCACAAAATTCAAAGCCGTGGTCGGCGCGACGCAATGTGAGACACTGGAGGATGTTTTTGACCGGCTTGAAAAGCTGTCGCAGTATTGCTTCGAGACAAAGATCTGCGATAAGGACGCGCTGGTGCGTGATGAGCTGGAATTTGCTCTCGGCGGCAAGGATGCAGACCTGATCTACAAGCACCTGAACCGCGAAGCCTACGCAGAAGACGTCCTCAAACAGTACGGCGCGGAGCTCACACCCTACGGTATGGTCAACCGTGAGGATTTCGGCCCACTGCACGAGCCGATCTCGGAACAGCAGCAGGAGCAGTCGCAGGAACCGCAGATGGGAATGTAAAAATTCAATAATATTATGATGACGCAGGGCCGTTTTCCCGGTAAGGAAAGCCGCCCTTCTTTTTTGCGCCCTTTTCCGGGAATACGGCCCGGAAAGGACAAACATGAATGATGAAGAACTGCGCGACTATCTGAAACGCTTCTGCTTTGGGCGTGAGCATCTCATTTGCAGCCGTGACCTTGTGCGGCAGAAGAATCTCCGCGAGAGCGATCTGCGGAAGAAGGTCAACCGCCTGCGGCGCAAGGCTGTCCCCATTGCCAGCAGCCGTGAGGGATATTTTTACGCCAGCAACGCCGCTGAGCTGTACTCCACCATCCGGCAGCTCAAGGAAATGCGCGCCGGTCTGGACGCGGCAATCTCCGGCTTGGAGAAGGCCATGGAGAATTTCTCCGAGCGGCTGGACGGGGGTGGCCGGGATCGCTAGACCGTTTATCCCCTGGATCGGCAGCAAAGAAAAGCTGATCCCATACATCTGGCAGGTGTTTCCGCCAACTCCCAAATTGTACTTGGAGCCGTTCGGCGGAGGCGGCGCACTTTTGCTCGGTATGCAGCCCAAGGTCAGCCGCATGGACATCTACAATGATTTCAACTGCGACCTTGTAAATCTGTTCCTCTGTGCGCGGGAATGTACGATCCAGCTTGTGCAGGAGCTGAAATTCCTGCCGCTCCATTCGAGGGCCGAATTTGACCTTCTAAAAGAGTTCATGAAGCACAAGGAGCTTTTGCGGCAGCGCATTGCAGACGAGCGAAATGCCGTGATGGAATGCTTCTCCGGCGAAGAACGGGAAGAACTTTTGGAAATTCTGCGGGAGCGAAGCCGCCTGTTCGATGTCCAGCGTGCCGCCGCGTATTACAAGGTCTGCCGCGGCAGCTTCAGCGGCACGACCAGCTCGTTCGGTGTCAGGCCGAACAACCTCACGAATTTTCTTTACCTTTTTGATGATGCTTCGAAACGCTTGCAGGATGTGATCATTGAGAATAAAGATTGTCTGGACATCATCCGCGAACGCGACGGACCCGACAGCCTGATCTACTGCGATCCGCCGTACTTTGATGCCGAGAGTTTATACGCCGTCGACTTTCCGAAGGAAAAGCACGAAGAGCTGCATCACATTCTCTCGCAATGCGTGGGGTATGCGTTTTTGTCCATCCATCTGGACGGGCTCAGTGTGCTGGATTTTCTCTCGTTCGTCGTGAGCTTTTACATCACGGAACAACAAATCTTTGAATGGGAGGACCCAACATGAAAAAGCAGAAGAAAGATAAGCGGCGGCAGTCCACCCAGCAGCTCATGGGAATCAAGAAGATCACGGACTACTGCATTTCCACCGATACAGGCGATCTTGTATTCTACATTGTCCGCCCATCCAACCTCGGTGTTCTGCCTGCGAACGCGATCTATGCCAGAATCGAGGCCCTGAAAAATGTACTGAGTACACAGGCAAACATCGAGCTGCTGGCGCTCAATTCCAGAGAATCTTTTACGCAGAACCGTGCGTTCTACCATGACCGGCTCCAGCAGGAAACGAATCCGGAGATCCGGCGCCTGTTGGAACAGGACCGACAGCATCTGGACGAGATGCAGGTGGAAATGAAGCTGGCGCGAGAGTTCTATCTGGTTGTGCGGCTAAAGAATGAAAAACGCGAAACCGTCTATTCGCTTCTCTCCACCATCGAGGAATCCCTGCACAAGAGCGGCCTGCCTGTCCGCAGAGCAGGGCGCGAGGATCTCAAGCGCATTCTTGCGCTCTATTTTGAAGAAAACACGACCTCGGAGCGGATGGAGGACTACGACGGTCAGCGGTTTCTGGAGGGATGAGCATGGCGCTTTTTAAGAAAAAACAGCGCGCCGATCCGGAAGCGGAAAAACTGAAATCGTTTCTGGATATGATCGCGCCATCGCTGGTCAAATTTGAATTTGACCGCTATTTCTGCGGCAACAGCATCCGGTGCGTCTGGGCACTGCGGGAATATCCGACCGCCACGGACGATCAAGCCATCCTGCGCCACTTAGGTGAGATGCACGGCGTAACGCTGCACGTTTATACGCGCATTGTTACGCCGTTGGAGGAAAGCCGGATCGTCCACAACGCCGAGATCCGCAACCGCATGAAGCGGAACAGCACGCAGAACATCCAGCAGGCGGTCGAGGCCGAGAGTAATTTGCAGGATGTCAAAACGCTCGTCGGCTCCATGCACCGCAACAAGGAATCCCTGATGCACTGCGCGGTCTATATGGAGCTGATCGCATCGGATCAGACGGAATTCGAAATCTTGCAGAATCAGGTCACGGTAGAGCTGACACGGGCAAAGCTCAATGTGGACAAGCTGAAGCTGCGCCAGCAGCAGGGCTTCTGCTGCGTGAGTCCGTGCGGCTATAATGCGTTCGGAACGGAATATGAACGGGTGCTGCCTGCCGGTTCTGTGGCGAATCTGTTCCCGTTCAACTACTCCGGCAAGACAGACCGAAAGGGCTTTTATATCGGCAAGGATAAATGCGGCAGCAACATCGTGGTCGATTTTGACCAGCGTGATGAAGATAAAACTTCTGCCAATATTCTCATTCTCGGCAATACTGGGCAGGGCAAAAGTTTCTTGATGAAATTATTGCTTTTGAACTTTCTCGAAGCAGGAAAGTCGATCATCACGCTGGACGTGGAGCACGAGCAGTGGGAGATGTGCCGTGCAGTCGGTGGGTGCTTTGCAGACATCATCGAAGGAACGTATAAGATCAATCTGCTGGAACCGCGCTGCTGGGATACCGACGCTGATCCGTATGATGTGGATGCACCGAGCGCCTTCCGCCAGTCCACGCGGCTGGCACAGCACATTTCGTTTTTGAAAGACGTACTGCGCTGCTATAAGGATTTCACAACGGCGCAGATCGACACCATCGAGATTCTTTTGATGCGTCTCTATACCGAATGGGGCATTACAGAAGAAACAGATTTCAGCCTGATGAAGTCAGAGGATTATCCGATCCTTTCTGAACTCTATGACTACATCGAAATCGAATACCTGAATTTTGACGAGCAGAAGCCGCAGCTCTATACAAAGGAGATGCTCCAGCAGGTGCTGTTGGGCTTGTACTCCATGTGCAAGGGCGCCGACGCGAAGTTCTTCAATGGTCACAGCAATCTGACCTCGACCAGATTCCTTGTGTTCGGTGTAAAGGGACTGAATGAGGTCGCAGCCAACGTCCGCAGCACGATCCTTCTGAACCTGCTGTCCTACATGACGGACAAGCTGCTGATCGAGGGCAACACGGTCGCGGCGCTGGACGAGCTTTATATCTGGCTTGGCAATCCCGTGGCAGTCGAATACATCCGCAATGCGCTCAAGCGCGTCCGAAAGAAAAACTCCGCCATGCTCATGGCGTCGCAGAACGTGGAGGATTTTGACCGCCCCGGTGTGCGCGAAATGACAAAGCCGCTGTTCTCAATTCCTCCGCACCAGTTCCTGTTCAACTGCGGCACAGTCAACAAAAAGGAGTTCATGGATCTGCTCCAGCTGGAGGAAAGCGAGTTCAACATTATTCAGGCCCCGCACAAGGGCGAGTGCCTCTATAAATGCGGCAACGAACGCTATGACCTGCTCGTCACAGCACCGGCCTACAAGGAAAAGCTGTTCGGAAAGGCAGGCGGCAGATAAAAACGGAAGATGCAGTTGTGCATCTTCCGTTTGGTGGGATAGTGAGGATTTGAACCCCGTGGCTTACGCCATACCGATGTAGTTTCAATCGTTCATCCTAAATCCAAATGTCAGAATCATGGTTGCGTCTATCCCGCAAAGCCACTTGCCCACCGTGTGAATTCTTTTACTCATACCAGGCTCACCTTTCGAGATGTATTCAACAATTAAGCTGGAGAACGAAATCGCAAGGGAAATCGCATTGAGTGACACTGGAGCTGAGATGATTGAAACCACAAAGGAAATGACCAAGAATATATAAGAATTATAGCATATAGCGCACATTTGTAAAGGGGGGATGCTTTTGGCAGTACCATCAGTGCTAGTTCGTGCGGCGGCGACGCTGCTGACCAGCGAAAAGGGGCGCAAAGGCGTCGGCTTCCTGCTGGTCGCCATTTTCGCGCCGGTCATCCTGGTCGCGGCCATCCTCTGCTCAAACACGGCAGGTGGGGCCGACCACAACAATTCCGCTGTGGAAGCCTCTTTTTATGGGGTGACATATAGCGAAGGTGTGCCGGACGAATTCAGAACGCACATTGCAGATATGCAGACGGCTTTTTCCTTTCTGGATTCGGCGGTGGCGGAAGCCAACGCGACTATGACCGACGGCAATCGCCTTGACCCGATACAGGTCAAGGCGATTTTTTATGCTCTCTGTTTTGGCGAGGCCGCGCCGAGCCAGCGCGCGGCAGACCGTTTTGTGGACTGCTTTTTTATCACAGAACAGCGAACGCGAATTGTAGTCACTGAGCTGGAAGACGGCAGCACGGTCGAGAGGGAGGAAGTCTACACAGCGACTGTTCCGCTCTCGCTGGCGGCCGCATATGAAAACCTCGCGGCGAAGCTCGGAAGAACCATAACCGATGAGGACAAGGAAAACGCCGCGCACATCTACACGATGATCGCGGGCAATGCCAACGGCAGCGACGGGACCGGCGCGTCTGGCGGCACGATCCAGATCGATTACGGTTACGGCAGCGGCAGCACC